>Ga0265296_1000668_pt1 | contig 47646 bp, 48 predicted proteins | sample MunlanPumphouse1_FD_189073 | JGI IMG/M metagenome (GOLD analysis project Ga0265296, IMG submission 189073) | Groundwater microbial communities from a municipal landfill in Southern Ontario, Canada - Pumphouse #1 | ecosystem: Environmental > Aquatic > Deep subsurface > Groundwater | place... | reverse complement strand
TTTGGCGTTTTTTGGGCACGGTAAGAGAAAGGGTGTCAAGCCAAAGATTAGGACAGAAAGCATTTTTTGTTTTTTTTGAAGAGTTATCCCCTGGGTGACGACGGTTAAAAACTAAGGAAAGAAGAAATAGAAGTAGAGGTCGGGTAAACCAGAGGGTGTTAGGTTCAGTAATGATTAATAAATCAAGGTCGTCGTTTTTTTTGGTATTATTGGCAGCAACAGAACCGGTAAAAGCAATGAGGCGAATGAAGGGAAATAGGTGGATAAATTTGAGAAGTTTGAGGGCGACTATTTCCTTTTGTTTGGTGTTTGCTAAAAGGTTTTTTTTTAACTTTATTTCCTTGGGTTTGAGAACGGTTGTATATTTTTTGATTAATGATTTGGGTACCAAGCGAGGGGAAATTAACCAAAAGTGAATTTCTTCGAGAGAGAGGGGGAAATTAAAATAATCTCCGTAAGCAATGGTTTTAGCAACGGCGATGGCTAAATTCATGACTTAAGGAGTAGTGGTAGTAGCGGGAGCCGCAACTAAACCATACTGGGATAAAACCTGAGCGAAGCCACTGTTTAAAGTCACCAGAGCCTTGGCTATGTCTTGGTTTTGAGAGACGGCGTTAACAGCATCTTCCAAGTATTTAATCAAACGCGAATTAAGAGCTGTTTTGGCGTCTCTAGTATTACTGGCAGTATAAAAAGTATGAGCAGTTTCAAGACTGGTGACAAAAGGAGAAACAACAGGATTGTTCTGGGCAAGTGAAGCAACAGCTTTGTTGGCGGGTGACTGAGGAAATTCTCTGTCTGATGCCGCGGCATCAAAAAGAATTTGTTGGGCCTTGGCTGAAGCTAAAAAACTAACAAATTTCCAGGCCTCCTGAGGGTGTTTGGAGTTTTTGCTTACCGCCTCGAACCAAAAAGAAGTCCAGTTGACAATATCCGAGTCCGGAAGCTGGGGAACGGTAACTGTTTGCCAAGAAAGGGAAGGGTTGATGGCTTTTATTTCTGGAGCCCTCCAGATGGGAGCAATAATCATGGCAACTTTTTCATTGGCAAAAGCGACAGTGGATGGAGGGAGAGTGTCGTCCCAAACACGATGTTTGGTAACAAAGTCGGTGTAATAAGTTAAAGTGGCGGAAGCTTCTGCGCCCTTGATATCAGTTAGTTTGACTCCTGCCTGAAGGAGCATAAGACTAACAATATCCGGCCAGTGATCAACGTTTCCGGTATTACCAAGGGCAATACCGGCACGGTTTAATTTGCCGGTAAGAGGATCAACTTCTTTGAGAGATTTGGCGGCAGATAAGACATCTTCCCAGGTTTTTGGGGGTAAGAGAGATTTTTGTTGAAACATAGAGTTATTCATAAAAAGTACTAGTCCGTCCATGGTCATGGGAACTCCATAAACCTGTGTACTGGAAACTAACATTTTGGCAACGATGGGATAAAAGTTGGTGGAGATTTCAGTGGCTGAGATAGAGTTGGCGGGAGCAGGAAGAAGATTTTTTGCAAAAAGAGGAAGCCAGGTAGAGTGCAGCCTGATAACATCAGGGGAGTTTTGACCCTCAAGAGCCGTCTTGACACGGTCTTGATAATCTTGGGGTGATTGAAGCTGGTAACTAATTTTAATACCGGGATTTTGAGTTTCAAACTCATCGATTACCGGTTTCATTACTGAAGATGGTTCCCAAAGTCCATAGTATGTCAGAGTGATCGTTTGTCCTGTGTTTATAGACTCCGAAGGTTTTCTAGAACTAATAAATTTAGTTATGCCATAGACAATTAACCCAACAATAAGAATTCCTACGAGGAGAGGAATAATAATTTTAAAAGGTGAGGGTTTGACAACTGGAGGTTTGACAGAGACTGGGGCTTGATAGCTTGGAGGTGTTGGTGCGGCTTCTTCGGGAGTGGGTAGTGGAGTGGTTTCTCCTGGTACGGAGGGGCCTGGAATTGGAAATTGGTTATCCATATAAAATAAAAATATCAGCTAAAATAGTAGAGTCGGGTTACGAACGACACTGTATTAGAGTATAGCAAGAATGAATAAATTTAAAAACCTCATCTGGATTTTTGCGATATGTATTTTAGTAATTAGTGCCGCTTTTACGGGGTATAGATTGGCTTTTAGAAATTTAATTTTTCCTAAGGTGTCTGTAGCTGGTATTGGAGTGGGTGGAATGGACAAAATAACGGCTTTGAAACTTGTTGGTAAATATTTTTCAACAAATCCTAACAATATTGTATTAAGAATTAATGAAAAAGAAATTAATAAATTAGATGAGATTAAGGTGGAACGAGACTTCAACTGGGCAATTGAGCAAGCATATTCGGTGGGAAGAAATGGAAATATATTGACTCAAATATCTGAACAGTTAGAAACAATTTATTCTCCAAGAAATATTTCGGTGCCGATTAGCTATGAAAAGGATGATTTGGAGGGGTACGTAGAACAACTAGCAACAGATTTTAATCAAAAACCTGTTTGGCCAAAATTGGTCGTTGAAAAAGACAAAGTTGTGGCTGTATCCGGTAAAGATGGTCTGGAGATAGATAAACTGCAACTTATAAGTAAGATTGTTGAAGGGTGGTCATTGCCGGATAAACAAATTGTTGACGTACCCAGAGTGGTCATTTCAGCAAAAGAGAACAAAGAGTTGGTTGATGGGGCAATTGCTTCTATAGACAAGTGGGGAGAGAAGAAATTAGTGCTAAAACAGGAAAATTTTGAAATGAGTCTTGGTAAAAATGAGATGGTGGCCCTTTATGGGTTGACAAAAGAGATTATAAATAAGGATCAGTTTGAAAATTTATTAGCAAGAATACAACAGTTGGTGGAAACGGAGCCTAGGGACGCGGTTTTTAGATTTGAAGAGGGAAAGGTTTTGGAGTTTAAACCTGAAGTTGTAGGAAGAGTAATTGATGTTCCTGCTTTCAACGAAAAGTTGGGTGAGGTTTTGTTGATGGCCAACAGTGAAACCTTAGAAGTTCCGGTAATTTTTTCTTACCCAAAAATTAAAGCCGGAGATATAAATAATCTGGGGATTAAAGAGTTAATTGGAGAGGGCAAATCATTGTTTTCTCATTCAATTCCAGGGAGAGTATTTAATGTTAATTTGGCAGCGTCGAGAATAAATAGCACAGTAGTTGCTCCGGGCGAGGAATTTTCATTTAATAGTGCCGTCGGGGATATCTCAAGGGCGTCGGGGTATCAGTCGGCGTATATTATCAGTGGAGGAAAAACGGTGTTGGGAGATGGAGGTGGTGTGTGCCAAGTGTCGACAACTGTCTTTAGGGCAGCTCTTAATGCGGGGCTCACGATCACCGAGAGAAAAGCACATGCTTATCGGGTAGGTTACTATGAGCAAGACAGCAAGCCGGGAATTGATGCGACGGTGTACAACCCTACGGCAGATTTAAAATTTTTGAATGATACAGGAAACCATATTTTAATACAAACCAAAGTTGACACAAAAAATATGAGTATGAGTGTACAGATTTATGGAACAAAAGATGGTAGGGTGGCGAGCATTTCCGTTCCAAAAATTTCCTCGCAAACTCCGCCACCAGCAACTCTGTATGTTGACGACCCCACCCTTCCCCTCGGACAAATGAAACAGATTGACTGGGCAGCTTGGGGGGCAAAAGTGTCTTTTAACTACAAAGTGATTAGGGGGGACGAGACATTGTTTGAAAAGACTTTTTATAGCAACTATCAACCTTGGCGGGCAATATATCTTAAGGGGACAAGGATTTAAGGTTTTAAGGTTTTGATTAATTTTAAGTAAATTTGATTTAATCTGGGTTAAAATAAGGGATGAAAGTTTTAGCTATTGAGAGTACTTGTGATGAAACGGCAGCGGCGGTCGTGGAAAATTGTGGAGAGGGAGTAAAAATACTTAATAGTGTAGTAGCAAGTTCGGTATTGATGCACCAAAAATATGGTGGCATTGTGCCGGAAGTGGCGGCACGTGAACAGATTAAAAGTATAGTTCCGGTAATTACCGAGTCCGTTGGAGAAAATAAAGACTTAATTCAGGGAATTGCAGTTAGTTTTGGTCCGGGATTAATGGGAAGCCTTTTGGTGGGTGTGGAGTCGGCAAAAGCTTTGTCTTGGGCGTGGAAGAAGCCTCTTTACTCAGTAAATCATATGGCGGCGCATGTTTTTGCCAACTGGATAGTCGAAGATAAAACGACTGAGGTACCAATGTTCCCCGCTGTGGGGTTAGTGGTGAGTGGCGGACATACCGACTTGGTTTTAATGAAAAATATCAAAGACTGGGAGTGGGTTGGAGGAACCCGTGATGATGCCGTAGGAGAAGCTTTTGATAAAGCGGCGAGATTGTTGGGTCTTCCCTACCCTGGTGGGCCGGAGATTTCTAAAGCAGTAGAAAGAGTGACAGTACAAATGAAAGAAAAGTTTGGGTCAAAATTTAAATTACCCAGACCACTTCTTAATGAAGACAGTTTGGACATGAGTTTTTCCGGCCTGAAAGCGGCAATTTCCAAAACAATCACGGCTTTGGGGGAGGTTGAAGAGGAAATACGTGACATGTTGGCGTGGGAGTTTTCGGAAGCTGTAATTGAGATATTAATTAAAAAAACAATGATGGCAGTGGAGAAGTACAAACCAAAAAGTGTATTAATGGCTGGTGGAGTAGCGGCAAACAAACAGTTGAGAGAAGGTTTAAAAATGGCAACTGAAGGAGTTGAGGGAGTTAAGTTTTTTTGTCCGGAACTTAGATACTGTGGAGACAATGCGGCAATGGTGGGAGCGGCGGCGATAATTGCTCCTCACGAGGTAAAACCAGTAAATTTGAGACCAGATCCAAGTGTGGCGACGGTGATCTAAGTAGCAATAGTTTAAGGATTCTCAACAAAACAGCAAATAAAGGGGTGTCCTTTTTCTTCATGAATGGTGAGATCAGTAAGGTTAAATCCGGCGTCAAGCAGGTGTCGTGTGAGTTCTTCAGGAGAGTAGTACGAGTAAAAACGCCCTTTGCCGTCGATCTCAGTGCCGACTCCTTCCTTGAAGGTAAGTAGACCAACTCCGCCGGAACGAAGTTGCTTTCTAAGAGTGGAAAGGGTGGGTGTTAATTCGTCTTTTTCAAGATGAAGCAGCGAAGCAAATCCCAAAAGCCCATCAAACTCGGAAGAAAATCCAGGAAGGCGAAGATCTTGGCAGATAAAATTTCCTTCGGGGTCCCGAGCTTTGGCGACAGAGAGCATTCCCGTGGAAATATCGGTGCCGACATAGTTGTAGCCCATTTCCTTTAATAGAATTGCTTCATTGCCTATACCACAGCCGACCTCAAGAACAGTTCCTTCCGGTAATAATTTTTGGAAATGATTAAGTTCTTCGGACCAGTAGTGGCTTACTCCTTCTCCTCTAAATGTCGCAAATTCCTTAGCGTTACGATCATAGTAAGAAAGGGTGTTTTTTTCCTGTTCTTTTCTGTCCATAGCTGAATGTAGCACAAGTGATGATAAAATCAAGGAGTAAATGCAGAAAAATTACGATCACACACAGTTCGAAGATAAAATCTATAAAACTTGGGAGGAAAGTGGTGTTTTTACTCCCCCTACAGGAGAAGAACTAATTAAGAGTGGTAAGAAGCCATTTACTATTATCATGCCACCTCCCAATGCAAATGATCCTTTGCATATTGGACATGCGATGTTTGTGACTGTAGAAGATATCTTTATTCGATACCATCGATTGAAGGGCGAGGCTGCCTTGTGGCTTCCAGGAACCGACCATGCCGGGATTGAAACGCAGTTTGTATTTGAAAAGAAATTGGCTAAAGAAGGCAAGAGTAGATTTGATTTTGACCGGGAGACTTTGTACAAAATGATTTGGGATTATGTCCATGAAAATGAGGGGGTAGCAGTAAACCAGATGAAGAAAATGGGAGCCAGTGCCGACTGGACCAGATATAAATTTACGCTTGATCCCGAGATAGTTACGGAAGTATTAAAAACCTTTAAGAAGCTTCATGAAGACGGACTGATTTATAAAGCAGAAAAATTGGTTAATTACTGTACAAAATGCGGTACGGCTTATTCAGACCTGGAAGTGGATCACGAGGACAGAGAAGACAAACTGTACACAATTGATTATGGTTTGGTGAAGGTGGCAACGACCAGGCCGGAGACAATGCTGGGAGACACCGCCGTCGCCGTCAATCCAAAGGATAAAAGATATAGCCACTTGATTGGGAAATCCGTAACCGTACCTCTGATTAACCGAGAAATTCCGATAGTTGGAGACGAAATGGTAGACATGGAGTTTGGTACAGGAGCGGTAAAAATTACCCCGGCACATGATCCCAATGACTGGGAAGTGGGAGTAAAACATAAATTAGAGGTAATTACCGTGATTGGTACAAACGGAAAAATGACGGATAAGGCAGGAGAGTTTGCGGGGATGTCGACGAGTGCCGCAAGAGAAAAAGTAATTGCCGATTTGGGAGATAAATTAGTTGAGGTAAAACCATATACTCACAGTGTCGGCATTTGTTACCGCTGTCATCGAGTTATTGAGCCTCTACCAATTAAACAGTTCTTCATTAAAGTCAAACCTTTGGCCGACAAGGCTCTAGCCGCTCTGGACTCGAAAGAAACAGTAATTTTGGGAGCTGGGAGAGATAAAATCCTGCGCCATTGGCTTTTAAATCTTCGTGACTGGAATATTAGTCGACAGATTGTTTGGGGTATTAGAATCCCGGTTTGGTATAAGGACGAAAGTAAAGCGGACTATGTAGTTTCCGTAACTTCTCCGGGAGAAGGATATATTCAGGAGACGGATACTTTTGATACTTGGTTCTCCTCTGGTCAATGGCCGGTAGTGACCTTGAAAACAAATAAACCGGGAGATTTTGATGCTTATTATCCAACAGATGTAATGGAAACCGGATATGATATTCTGCCAATCTGGGTGATGAGAATGATGCTGCTGTCGATTTATCTAACCGGCAAGACTCCTTTCAAAAATGTGTATTTACATGGTTTGGTGAGAGATGAAAAGGGTCAAAAGATGAGTAAGAGTAAAGGAAACGCGATTAATCCTCTGGATTTATGTGAGAAGTATGGAACGGATTCACTGCGTATGGCTTTGGTAATGAGCACAACAGCCGGACAAGACAGCAATACCGGAGAAAACAAAGTGCGAGGAATGAGAAACTTTGGTAATAAAATCTGGAATGCAGGAAGATACATAACAGAAAAACCAAAGGAGGATATTGTGACAAAGGGAGAAAGTGATGATGACTTTAAAAATAAGCTTTCTACGGTTTCAAAAGAAGTGACTAAGCTCCTTGATCAGATGAAGGTGGGGTTGGCATCTGAGACGGTCTACAACGAGTTCTGGCATTGGTTTTGTGATGAGGGTATCGAAATGAACAAACAAAATAAGGTGGGTGATGCGGCACTGAAAGAAGGATATAAAACGATGCTCGTGCTGTTACATCCTTTTGTACCTTTTGTCACCGAAGCAATTTGGCTAGAGATGTTTGCGAACGAAGGATTGTTAATTTCCTATTCGTGGCCGAAATAAAAATTTGACAGGGACTGAAAAGGCGCCGGAGAGGGCACCTTTTCTAGGTCAATAATATTGTTATTCTTATTCTTTGGAGGATTCTTCGGGTTTGGCTTCACCTTCGGCAGGTTTCTCGCCTTCCGTAGCTTCACCTTCGGCAGGTGTTTCTGCTCCGGTGGCATCTTCAGGAACTTCTTCGACAGGAATAATTTCTTCCTTCATAGGTTCTTGGAGAGAGACAACCATTTGTTCCGGATCGGTTTTAATTTCAACATCGGCAGATACCTTGGCATCGGAGACCAAGAGGTGATCACCAATTGCTTTGAGTGAACTGATGTCGAAGGTGATACTTTCAGGAATCTCGGTAGGTAGAGCTTCAATTTCAATTTCGTTGAGAGATTGAGAGAGAACGGCTTCATTGGAGTTGACGAGTTCGGATTCACCTATAATTTCGACGGGAACATTGGCAGTAACTTTTTCCTTGAGATTAACCTGGTGAAAATCGACGTGAAGTTTGTCTCCAGTGGTAGGATTGAAGTGAACGGAGGTGACAAGAGTGGGACGTTCCTTATCTTCACCTTCAACCTTGACATAAATAAGACTGGTTTCGCCGGCCTCTTTGTAAACGCGATTAAATTCAACACCATTGACCTGAATGGCTTGGCTCTCGATGGTTTTTCCAAAAAGATTGGCAGGGATAACGCCAGTACGGCGGAGTTGTTTGACTTTACTTCCTAAAACGGTTCTTTTATCGGCTTTCAGTATAAATTTTTGCATGATTCGTATTGTAACTTATTAGCCTTGGCTTCACAAGTTTATTGCGTGTTTTGATCAAGGGTGAAGCCAAAAGTGGAAGTGTGAGGAGGAAGGGTTACTTTTATGGTGGCGGGTTCGGAGGTAAAAGGAGAGGTAACAATTCTGGGAAATAGGTTTCCCGGATAGATTATTTTGAGAGTCGTGCCAGGGTCGGTAGTTCCCGGCTGGTGGTATTCGGTAAGGGAGTAGGACAGGGGTGTAGAAAGTATTTGATTACTAAAAGTGGTTGCTTTTATTACAACGGAGGTATCTTTGTTGGGAAAAATAACCAAGGGAATTTTATAGATGTCAAATAGACCTTCGGTTGTTTTTGTAACACTTTTGGTAGATGAGGGCAAGTCATTTAAAAGTACTTTGTCGAGCGTCGAGGGAGTTGGGGTATATAGGTAATAAGTGTTGGTGATTGAGAAATCTGAGGAAGATGATTGATTGACCGTGTAGTTTATTTGATACTCGTGCTGAATCGATAAAGAGGCAATCTCGACGGTGTGGCTCAACAAACGTTTTGACCAGGGATTTTTTCTAGACGACAAAATTGTAGATTCACTTAGAGAGAGAGTTTGGGCGGTACAAATATTTGAAGAGATAATACCGGCGTTGCAAGGATGCGGAACAATAACTCCAGAGTATGACTGATATGTCAAAAGACGTTGAGTACTGATATCGGACGACCAAATTAGAATTTGGTTGTCCCCTATTGTTTTGGCAACAGTCCGTCCAAGAACAGGTAAGGAAATATTTTGATTAAATAATCTGTCTAGATATTGGTCAAAAATTTCTCGGTAAACCGCTGAGCCTGAGGCTTCTAAATAACTGGCCTTGTATTGATCAATTATGGGAGATTTTTCTTCTAATAAAAGTTGTTCAATAAGGAGATTGTTGGTGGCAATAATAAAGTCGGGTTTTATTTTAAGAGCCTTTTCCATATAGGTAGAAACTTCGACAGAAGATTTGGAGAAGTCGGGGTTTTGGACTAGGTCTATAAGTTTTGGTGTTGGTGAGGAAGCAAAGCGGTTATTTTTGGGGGTAGTGAGGTTTGCGTCTTGATAGAGTTTGTTGAGCTCGGCTTCGGTTAAGTATTTTTTGGCAATGAGTTTACCCTGGTTAAGGGTAAGAAGAAGATAATAATCAATTTCACCACCACTTGGACGAAGAGACTGACTATTTTGAAGATATATGAGGATATTTTTAGCCTTGTCCCCCGATAAAATAGCTGGGATGATATCGGTTACTTTAATAAATTGAGCAACTTGTTCTTCCAACGTTTTTAGGTTTTTGTATTCATCGTTGCTTGTTAATTTTTTTTCAAGAAAACTTGGGAGTTTGCCGTTGCTACTTAAAAATGATATTTGGTTGAGATTTTCGTAGATTTGACTAAGATTGGAGTGCAGAGCAAGGCTAAGATCGTTGTAATTAGTCTTTGTTTCTTCGTTGTTTAAAGACAGGAGAAGATTTTCAGCCATAACATAGGTTTGGTGAAGATTTCCAAGACTGGAGGAGGTGTAATCAATAAAGGAGTAGAGATTAAAAACTTTTTCGGTGCTGCGTGGGGAAACCAGATTAGATAAGGGAATTAGTGGACTAAAGATTGACTCCCCTATCTCTTTAAGCTTAATTGAGTTGTTAAGCGAAGAGATAGATTGTCGAAGATTCCCTTCGAGAACTTGATTAATTGATTTTTCAAGTTGTAAGAGAGAGAGTCCTGTCGTCAGGGTGAAAGCTCCTACCATTAAAGTGGTGATAACTAAGGCAGTGATTAACAGATTGGTGCCTATTTTTCTAAATGTTGGAAGACCCTTTTCTTTTTTTGGACGAGGTCGATAGATCCAAGTTAATACCCGGTGTAGAGGATTTGTTTTTACGGATTTGATCTCCGCTTTTTCGGGGCTGTCGGCATACAGGGTGATTATTTGTTTTAGATCATCAACGATTTCGTTTTGGGGATTCCAGTTGAGCTCTCCGCGGGCCTTATTACCAACAGATAACAAGGAATTAACTTTGGGATCATCCTTGCCGGTAGCATTAATTTCCGGTTCGTCTTGACTAATGGCGGAAATATTTTTTTTGAGGAGATAAGCAAGTTCGAGATCGGGAATTGGGTCGCCCAGTATCCAGAAGCTTTTACCGGAGGTATTTGAGAGAAAGAGGGTTTTAATAATGGCTGCGGTAAAATCTTCAAGAGCTAGAGGAAAATAGAGTTTTTCCCCTTTTTGGGAGATATTTATTTTTTTTGAGGAAATGGCTTCATAAAACTGAGTATCTAGTGCTGTTGAGGGGGTTGGAGAGTGGTGTTGATAAATGTCTTTGGTGAGGATTAGACGATGAAGGGGTTTGTCCTTTCCCAAATCATCAAGCATTTTTTGAAAATAATGATTTTTTTCAATATCAATGGTGTCTCCGTAAAGGATGACGACGACAAGTTTAGCGTCGTTTTCACGACACAAATGATAAATTTCAATCAAGCTTTGACTGATGTGGGTTAGTTCTTTTTGAGTATCAATAAGAAATACCTGATAGGGGAGATTTTCCCTTTTATGTTTGACGAACTTTATTTCCGGGTGAAGTTGGTTATCTAAAAAATTGGCCTCTAAATCAGAGTTGTTGCTACTTATTGAGATTTGGACTTCTTTCTGTGGCATTTATTTAAGTATAAACGAAGATACTTGGTGAAGTATTTTTGATTATGACTGTATTTACATTTTCTATTTCTAAATTTGTGCTTATATCATTTAATTTTTATGCCTGTTTCGAATCAATTTACGTTCATACTTTTCACACATGAAAATCTAAACCTAAGACTGTCTAAAGTTATCCACAGCCTTTATATAGGCAAAACTATCGTTTAAGAAATGAAAACACGGGAGAAATAAAGTGATAAAAAAAATAAAGTAGAAAAAAGATGAAAACTACCTATCGAGAGCTTCGTTTACTAGTTTGTCGGCCTCTTTGTTTTGTTCGCGAGGAACCGTAACAAAAGTCATCATTTCTATCTGACCTTTTTCTCTTAGATTCTTAACCAGATCAACTACTTGCTGACGAAGTATTTTGAGGTGGGGAAGTTTTACTTTATACTTGCCGGTGATTTGCCTAACTATCAGCTCTGAATCAAGAATGTATTTTAGTTTTTGACTGAAGATCTTTTTTTCAAGGAGAACTTCGAGACTTCTAATGACGGCGGTATATTCGGCAACATTATTGGTATTTTCGCCAATGGTTTCTGAAAGAGTAAAAACTTTTTTACCGTTTGAGTGGGCATAGACTCCTATGCCGGCAGGGCCGGGATTACCACGAGAGCCACCATCGGTATTTATTTCCAGAAGTTCATATTTTTCAGTCATGTAGATATTTTAGAGCATAATTGCCAAAGCAAAAAGGAAGATTAATTTGTTTTGAGGAAGGGTCCAGAAATAGTGATCGAAAGTGCCGGTGAAGATGACAATGGCAAGGAGTCCAAGAACAAGAGGATTGGTCAAGATTTTAAAGGTTTTCTTTTTTAGAACATTGAGGATGAGGAAGAGCGAGCCAAGGATACCCAGTTCGGAAAGATAAAGATAAGGGAGATTGTGAATCGGCTGAAGCTTGGAGGGGGTTAAAAAGGAGCCGGGGAGAAGTTTCCCTAAAGAGGGAATAAAATTACCAAGACCAGTACCGGTAAGTGGATTTTGAAGAAGAATCTTTTTGAGATAGGAAAAATAGAAGAGGCGATCAAACAAGGGTTGCCAGCTGAAGGAGATGAAGTTTTGGATAAGTGGTTGAATTAAGGTGAGGAGAAGAGATAAAAAAATAATTATTTCCGGTTTAAGACTGAATAGTAGAAAGGCAAGAGAAAAAACGGCTGATTTGGAAAAAGTGAGAAGAATACCAATGAAGGGAATTATTTTGTACCAGGATCGAGATGTTTTTTTAGAAAAGAGATAAAAAACAATAAGGAGGTAGCCGGCAAGGGAGTTTGCGTGAGAGAAGGTACCGATAGGACGGAGAATTTCCTGCCCAAATAAATTGAAGCGGCCGATTCCGGGTGTGGCGGAGGAGTAGGTTCTTTCACCAAGAAAGTAGAAAGGACCGCCAAGGGATGACTGGAAAAGTAGTTGGAGTACTTCCAAAATAAGAAGAAGGGAGGTACTAAAAAGAAGGGGGGTGCTGATATCTTTCCATTGGAGTTTTCGAAGACGAAGGATGAGAAAGACTAAAAGGTAGAGGATTAAACGAAGCCACCAAAACAAGGAGTTGAGAGGAGAAACGGAAAATAGAGTATTGAGAAAAATAATTGACAGAAAAATACCGAGCGAAAGGAGATTTTTTTTAAGATAATTGAAAACTAATTTTAGGTTCAAGAAAACCAGTAAAAACAACATGATGTCGAGAAAATAGAGAGTAGGTGAGAGATAGTCAACTTTGATGCCGGCGACACGAGAAAAGGTGGGCCAAAAATGAAGACCTAGTTGGGTAGGTAAAAAAAGAACAATAACTTTAATTAAGAAATTACTTAACACTTGCCCCGATTGTACAAGAAAAACTTAGTTTTGAGGAACAATAACCATTTGTCGAAAAGGAGCTTCTCCACGAGACTCGGTTTTGATACCGGGGAATTCGGAAAGGAACATATGTATAATGCGACGTTCATAGGAACTGAGATTGGGAAGAATAATTTCCTTTTGAAGACTGACGGCTCTTTCGGCGGCGTCTTGAGCTAACTCTTTGAGAGTTTCTTCGCGACGTTCTTGATAGTCATTAACATTGAGATGAAGTTTTGGCCAGACACCAAATCTCTGGAAGATGATGAGGGAAAAAATCATGCGAAGAGCTGAAAGACCTTCACCGTGATGACCAACAAAAACACCGGCTGATTCTTGGGGGAGAGTAAGAGAAATGTTGACGTTTTCATCGTCGGCTAACTCAATGGCAATTTGATCTTCATTGAGAGCAAGTTGGGAAAGAACGTTGGAAAGAATTTCTTTTATTTTTGACTGATCCATTTTGGTTGTTATTTATTTTTAAACAAATTGATTATTTTCCGGTCACTTGAGTGATAAGGGTGCGAATCTTATTGTAGACAGGAACAAGACCACCCCAGCCGGAGAAAAAGTACTGTTGGACAAGGGAGAAAACGGTAGAAATGACCCAGTAAAGAACAAGGCCCGATTGAAAGTTGAGAGAGATAATTACGGTCATAAGAGGCATCATATAGATCATTTGTTTTTGCATGCTGGAGGCCATCTCGAGATTATTTTCTTCTTTTTTCTTTTCGTCTTTCTTTTTGGGGTTGTGGATGTGTGACTCAATTCCGGACTGCATCATAAGAGAAAAAACGAGTTGGGAAACGCCGGCGAGGATAGGCATGATATAGGTGCGATCAGGTTTGGTGAGGTCGAGATAGAGGAAATAAGGATTGAGAACCGTCCCCCCAACAGATGACTGTTTAAGAAAGTACATGAAGACTTGGTAAAGAGAAATAAGAATAATGATCTGAAAAATTTGAGGAAGACAGCCAGCGGCAGGATTAATACCGCGTTCTTTGTAGAGAGCAACTTGGGCTTGCTGGAGAGCAGTTTTGTCAGTATGTTTGGCTTTGAGTCTATCCAATTCAGGTTTGAGATCCTGCATCTTTTTGGCAGAACGGAGAGAAGGAATAACTAGAGGAAGAAGAATTATCTTGGTAATAAGGGTAATGGCGATTATCGAAAGACCAAGATTACCACCAAAGAGTTGGTAGAAAAAAAGAAGAGATTGATAAAGGATTGCGTTTATTGGTGCGAGCATAATTATTTAATTTTATCAGGAACAGGGTCGAAACCACCTTTTGAGAGGGGATTACATCTTAGGATTCTATTAAGTGACAGTTTTGTCCCTTGAATAATACCATATCTTCGGATAGCTGACCTGGAGTAGACAGAACAAGTGGGGGTGAAACGGCAAGCAAAAGAGGGGCCAAAGAAAGCTTTGCCGAATGCATGATAAAGAGGCGAAAAATATTTGTGGTAAAAGGAAAACATTTTATTTTAGAAAAAGATTTTTGAGATCTTCAGAGAGAGATTGGTTGTCTTCCGTCAAAACCTGTTTTTTGGGAATTACCAGGTAGTCTTTGGGGGAGATGGAGGAGAGTAGATCTTCAAGAAGAGCGGAGGTAATTCTTTTTATTTTGTTACGGTCAGTGGCGAGGGTGGCAGTTTTTTTGGACAGGAGAATGGCTAGGCGGGGAGATTGAGTTTTATTGTCTTTGGGGGTGTCCGCGACGACTAAGGTAAAAAATTTACCAAAAAAAGTCTTACCTTCTTTGTTTAAGTGGTCTCTTTCAAAACGAAGAGATAAGCGATGAGCTCTAGCTAGAGCCATAAATTAAACGGATAATTTAGTCCTACCTTTGGCGCGGCGACGTTTGATAACGTTGCGACCGTCATGGGTAGCCATTTTAATGCGGAAACCGTGAGTACGAATGCGTTTCTTTTTCTTGGGTTGATAGACTCTTTTTGGCATGGTTTTATTTTATCATTTCCGCTAGGGGCGGACAGGGATTAACGGGTTATTATACCTCAATCTTATTGAGATATAGTATATCTTTGTTTCTTTTAGTTTCTTTTAGTTTCTTTTAGTTTCTTTTAGTTTCTTTTATTTATTGTAGTGTCAAGGAGATCTTGTAGTAATGGATTGAAGAAGATTTTGCGGAGATCGGGCACGGTGATATTCTGTGATGTGTTCTTGATGGGTATTTTGGGGGTTGTAGATTGTGGATAACGTGATAAAACTGAACTACACCTGCCCGATTATTAATATTTTACGTTATGGAAATTGACGCCAGTCATCTATGGCAAGCAGTCTGCGGAGAGCTGGTGGTTTCTATGTCTCAAGCCGGTTTTAATGGATTTGTAAAACCTTGTTATATCAAAACAATAACACCGATCGACAATGAGAGAATAATCGTGGAACTCGCGGCACCGACGGCATACCACGTGCGAACAATCGACGAAAAATATTTCAGCACCATCAAACAAGCGATGGAGAAGATATCTCACAAGAAATGTGATGTGGCTTTGATTGTAGTGGAAGCAAAAAAAACAGAAAAGGAAACAAAAACAAATTCAAGAAAAGAGAAAGAAGAACCAAATATGAATTTGTTTGTTTCGAGTGAACCCGATAAACAGGTAGGTAATAATTTAAATCCCAGATATCAATTTGAAAATTATGTAATGGGGAGTTCAAACCGACTAGCTTTTGCTGCCGGAAAGGCGGTGGTGGATTTTCCCGGCACTCGACATAATCCTTTATTTATTTATGGAGGAGTAGGCGTGGGTAAAACTCATCTGATGCATGCTGTAGGACACGAATTAGTTAAAAAAGGAATTGGAAAAGTGGTTTATGTAACCTCGGAACAGTTTACAAATGATTTGGTGGCATCGCTTCGTTCAAAAATGACTGATGCTTTTAAAAAGAAGTATCGCCAGGTTGGAGCTTTGTTGATTGACGATGTACAGTTCTTTGGAGGCAAAGACTCAACTCAGGAAGAATTTTTTCATACTTTTAATGAGTTGACAAATAAATCGGCGCAGATTGTGATGACCAGTGATCGTAAACCTCAGGATATTGAGGGTCTTGAGGATAGATTAAAGAGTAGATTTTTGGGAGGAATGGCCGTAGATATTGGTTTGCCGGACTATGAAATGAGACTGGCAATTTTGCGACAAAAGGCTCAGGAAATTAAAGTTGAAGTCGAGGATGGAGCCTATGAACTAATGGCAAATAACTTTAACACCAATGCCCGAGAACTTGAAGGTACTTTTGTGAAGTTGGCGGTTGGAGCAAGTTTGGAGGGGGGGATACTGACAAAAGAAATGGTACAACAGACAATGGGGTTGCCGGCGAGCTTTGTCAAGGAAGTTAAAGTGAGACCAATCAAGGTGGTGTCAACAGTAGCCAAATATTTTGATTACAGAAATAAGGATTTATTGGGAACAAGCAGAAAAGCCGACTTGGTGGTCGCCCGCCATATTGCGATGTTTTTATTACGCGATACTTTGAATATTCAGTTAGAAAAAGTGGGGGAGATTATGGGTGGAAGGGATCATACCACAGTGATGCATGCGGTCGAAAAAATGAAGACTGAAGTGAATAAAAATGCCGATGTAAGGAAAAAAGTAACTGCCATTAAACAGGCGTTATACACTTAGGTATCCACATTTTATCCCCAATACGTGGATAACTTGGAAAAAAGTGGATTAATAAGACTAAATTAAAAATTGGTGTTGATAAGGGAGTAAAGTTATCCCGAAAATTATCAACAAAAAAAATGAGTTGTTCTGAAAATAACAATAAATAACAGTCTTCTAAAATAGAAAATAATTGTAAAAGTATGGATATAACAAACGAAGATAATTTAACAACAAGAGATACAGGCAGTAACCAAAGCTATAATCAACAAATCAACAGACGTTATTACTACTGTTACTATTTTAGATTAATATAATAATTAGAAGGAAATTCTATGAAAATAATTGTCGAATCAGGAGAACTTAAAAGAACTTTGGGAATAGTGAGTCGGGGTGTGAGTTCAAGACCTCAGTTACCGATATTGTCAGGGGTGATGCTCAAAGCAAAGGACAATGAAGTAAGCTTGGTGTCGACGGACTTGGAAATAAGTTTTTGGATTAGTCTTTCGGCTAAAATTGAAGAAGAGGGAGAGGTGGTAATACCGGCAAAGTTATTTTCGGAGTTAGTGTCGAGCTTTCCTTCAGGGAATGTAAGCTTGTCTGTAGAAAAACACATAGTCAAGATTGAAGTAGATGGAATTGTTTCTGAGATTGTTGGTCAAGGAGCCGAGGATTTTCCTAGTATTCCGAGAGCTAGTAAAGCCCAGGTCGTGTTAAGAAGCGGAGATTTTAGACAGAAGGTTGATAGAGTGTGTATAAGTGCAGCTCGTGATGATACAAGACCAGTATTGACAGGAGTATTGTGGGTGAGTAACGAAGAGAAAGTGTTGTTGGTGGCAACGGATGGATATCGTTTGTCGGTTGATAGTTTGATTTTGTCAAAAACAGAACTGGAAAAAGAAACAAGATTAATTCTTCCGGCAAGATCATTACAGGAAATTTCGAAAATGTTAGGTGAGACAGGAGCAGATGATTTTTCTTTGGAATTTAACAAAGGTAATCAACAAGTTATTTTTAAAGTTGGGGAGATAGAGGTAACGTCGAGACTAATTGCAGGTGAGTTTCCTCCTTACCAACAAATAATGCCGAATACTTACTCATCAAGGGCGGTATTTAGTAAAGGAGAGATACTAGAAGGCGTCAAAAGAGCCAGTTTGTTTGCACGGGACAATGCCAATATCGTGAAGCTACAGATGGAAAAGGATAAAGTAATAGTGAAAGCGGAAAATTCACAAATAGGAACCAGTGTAAGTAATGTTTTGGCAACAACAGAAGGTGATGAACTGACAGTGGCTTTTAATGCAAGATATTTACTGGATTATTTGGCTAGTTGTACTTCGGAAAATGTAATATGGGAAACCGAAGGGGAATTAAAACCAAGTGTATTCCGAAATGAAGATGAAAAAACCTGGGTACAGGTAGTGATGCCGATTCGGGTTCAGGATTAGATTACTTTGATGCCGGTAGAGCATAGATACCGGGTTGCTTTACGGAATTGGTACCAGTTAGATCTCCTTCGAGAAAATAGATGGGAAGGTAGACATTTTGAATTTGAAGATAGCCAATTTTTGATTGAGAGACGGAAAGATCTATTTTTTTACTGGAAGCTGTTTGAAAATTTACGTCAAGATCAGGGGAGGCATTTAATCTTTGAGCAGAGCTGGCCAATTTTTTAACATCGACAAAAGGGTAAATAATGAGTTCTTTACCTAGAGAAACAGAAGTAAAACCACCAACAACGGAGATACTGTGAATATTTAGATTGTGATCGAGGTAAAAGGTAAAAACAGCACCGGTTTCCGACTGAGCGAGAACGGGAAATTGATTGATTGATTGATAGAAAGAAACGCGAACAAGATCAGCATTTTCGATGGTTGAAGGGGAAGAATAAATATTAAAAGTTTTATAGTAATCGACATTTTGATTTATAAGAGTGGCCTCAACATCTTCACCAAAAAGATCTTTGATAATCTCACGTGTGGCACGAAGACTGTTTTCTGGAGTAAAAGCAGGTCCGGTTTGAAGAGGAGGGGTGTTGGTGGAGTAAATAATGGAGTTATTTTTGGTGTTAATAACAAGTGAGTGTTTACTGTTTGACCAGATGGAGATGTTGCTGTCTTTGACTGCGACCTTTTGAGAATTTGAAAAACCGAGTAAGGAAGGAAGTTTGTTTTGGTTATCAGTTGAGGTTAAAGGTGAAACAAGTGAGTATTCATAAAGTTTCTCCGGTATTTGGGGATCTTGAACCCCGTTCCATTTGATACTTAAAGCTGGGGTAGGTAGAGGAAAAGTGGTGGTGGAAGTAGTGGTGACAAGGGAAGGAATAAGAGGTTCGGTGCTTGGAGATTTTTTGGTTTGTAAAACACCGGTAAAGGCATTAATAGCAATGATTAAAACGACAACAATGGCAAGAATTATTAAATTAGTTCGGAGTTTTGATTGGGTGAAATAATTGAGAAGGTTTTTCATATGGCTATATTAGTTAGTATAAACCTGAGGGCTATTAGAACAGCTAGTTAAACCAGGATAAAGTTCACCGGGACAGTTTTCGGAAAGTTGAATTCCACCGGCAGGACATTGATTGTAAAGAAGATCTTTGTATTCATAGTGAAGATGGGGTCCCGTTCCGGCGGTACCGGTGGTTCCTAAAATAGAGCCAATTTCAACGCTACCGCCAACGGCAACATCGATACTGGTGAGATGAGCATAAACGACTTTAAAAGCCGTGCCGTCTTCGAGGACAGAATCAATGATAAGAATGTCGGTGTTGAGATATTCCGGTGAAAAACCAGCAAAACTAACAACACCAAAAGTGGTACTAATGACGGGAGTGCCAATGGGAGTGCCAATGTCGATAGATTGATCATAACCGGTGCTATAATGAGAAGCTTTTCCACCAGGACCTTGAGTGAGAACATAACCTTCACCAACTGGCCAGGTGTTGGGACATCCCGGAAGAATTGTACCGGTGTAGGCAGTTTTAGGAATTGATTCAAGTTGAACAAGAGTGGATATCAAGGGGGCGATGACGATTGAGGTAATGTAAAAGAAAAAAACAACAATAGTGCCGGCGGTAATGATACCAACAGCAGAACTCGCGGCAATAACGGTGGTGGTGCCAATACCAGAAAAGAAAGAAACAACTCCTCCCGCAAAAGAAGCAAAACCCATGGCAGGGAGGGCAAGAATATCACGAGTCTTTACTTCTTCACCGTAGATAGATTTTGCAAGGGCTTTGGTAAAACCAATAATTTTTTCACCGATCCAAAAAGAAATATCAATTAAAACAGCAAGAATAAGTCCGAGTCCTGGAACTACATTAGCAACTTGGGCACCAGTTTCAAGGGCAACCTTGATACCGACTTTGGCACCGACTTTAATAGCTGTTTTGGTAGCGGCTTGCTGCGCAAGTTTTTTAAGGGTTTCTTTGAGACCACCCTTGAGAAGCATTTCGGCTCCTTTTTTCAAAGTTTCATTGGTAAGACGTTGGACTAGCTGTCTGGTAATAAACTCACCGGCTTTTCGACCCGCCCAGGATCGCAGAGATCCCCAAGGATCTTGAATAACTTGAAAGACAGTACCAAAACCTCCAGGAATTTTGTCTGAAACTCTTCCAAAAAATTTTGAAATAGAGCCAAGGGATCTGCCAATTCCAGTAGACCTCTTGGAAATTTCTTTTCCTAGAGGAGAAGAAGAAATCTTTCTGATTTGACTACCGGCAGAATCAAAAATATCCTTGCGAGTGGTATAAAGTTTTCCTAAAGCAGAGTTGGGATTTTTTTGGGCAAAAAGGCGAGCTTTGGCAAGAAGCTGGGGAGTAAGTTCTTTGCCATATAAAAGAATGGCTTGTGATGATAAGTCTTGACTTTGTGTTTGGGGAGTATTGAGAAGACCAGCGGCATATTCGGCCTGATAGCCGGAGTTAGGATGGAGGACTCCCGGAAAATTTTGTCGAAGAGCTTCTTCAAGAAGATGGGCATCATCCATGGGGGTGGGGATATGAGCCCTAATGCCATTGTTTTCAAGGTTGTTATGAATTGAGACAATATTTTTATTGGCCAGTTCAATTCGATCCTGAAGATCGGGATCTTGAGAAAATCTTTTTTCACGGTTTTTTTCAAATTCCTTAAAAGAATCTGTCTGTTTGTTTATTAAGTCGGTAAGTTGGGTTGATTGAGATTCGATTGAGGTAGAAAGACGTTCATTTTCAGCAAGAAGATTTTTTATTTCAAGAGATAATTTTTCCTTTTCTGATTTGGGTAGGGAGGAAATTTCATCCTGGAGACTAATGATTTTTTGTTCGTTGTCGGAAATTTTTGTTTCAGACTCGGTAGCTTGACTATTTAAGGAAGTTACTTCTTGGTAGATGGTGGAAATGAAACCTCCGGGAATGGTAGCAATAGTGGTTTTGTCAGATTCTTCAAGGGAAGAAATATCAATTTGGAGGGTAGAAGCTTGAATTGCCGTATCGAGATCTCGGACACCAATAAGATTAAGTTCGGTTGCCGAGGAAATAATTTGCTCCTGTATTTTTGGAGAGAGTTTGGAAAAACCAGCATAAGTATGAGCAACTTGTTTGATGGCATCGAAGGAGGAATTTAAAGCTTCTTTTTTGGATTCTGATTTGGGGGAGCCAAGAGAAACAAGGAGATCATCGAGTTGTTTAAAATTTTCTCCCTGGGATTGCCTTCTTTCTCGGTTGGCCAAAGCAAGATTTTTAATTTTAGAGTGGGCAATGGCAATTTTGACTTGTTCGGCAACTGTTTTTTGAGGACTCGATTTAATATCTTCACTTTCCAGTAAGGCAAGATTTTGTTGATACTCGGCTACTAAAGCTTCAATTTCCGGAGGAATCGAGAATTCTTGCTCTTCGGGTGTTTTCTTTTTAATTGTTTCTTCTTTTTCTTTTTCCTCTTGTTTTTCAAGACTAGCAATATAGTCGGTGACAGCAGAAATGGGAAGGTTTTTGAGAAACTTGGAGTAACTATTGATGAAGAAATACTTTTCACCGAAGTATTTTTGAGCGAGGAAAAAGATTTTTAAGTCATCTTTGGTAAGAGATGATTCTGCCTTTTGAGAAACAAGAAGATCAATTACTTGATGAAGCTGTTGGATAACGATGTCTTTTCCTGATGCCATGGGTTATTTAAGTAGCTTGTTGCTTGCGCGCTTCGAGAATTTCTGAGGGTTTGGTGGTGGCCAGAGCATGTTCGTCGGGAGAGGAGATGACTCTTATAGCAACGTGATTTTGTCCGGCAAAGAAAATACCTTCGCCAACGCCAGCCGAAACTAAAAGCTGTTTTTCTCCCTGAGAAAGGTAAAAAACCTCGGCAATTTGATTAATAGCAGCAGAAGATTGTTTTAGAAGAAACTTGAGAGCGGAGTTGGTAATAATAGCTTTACCATAAGGGGAGGCTAAAAAGTCGTCGACATTTTGAGAAATGACGGTAACACCAAGATAGTATTTACGGGCACGTTTGACAAAACCTTGGAGAATTTTGGCGGAGTCTTCGAAGCGCATAAGATACCAGGCTTCGTCGACAATAAGCATGCGTTTGCGGAGATTTTTGCGAATTTCGGTCCAGACAAAATCAAGAATCATAAACATAACAATTGGACGGATTTCGTCAGCAAGATCGCGTAGAGAAAAAACGGTTATAGGGGCATCGATGTTGATATTTGATTGCTGATCAAAAGTACCCTTGATACTTCCCATGACGTAACGCTCGAGTCTGGCGGCTAAGACTTTGGCAGTCTGATCTTCCATACCAATGATAGCGCGATAGAGATCTTCCATGCGAGGAGGTTCTTGGGTGTGGGTGGCAGGATCATCGGTAATATTTTTTTGACGATAGGTGAGAACCAAAGCGCGGTTCATGGTGGCTTCTTCCATGGGAGACATGGCACCAATCATAATTTTAAGAAGAGACATGAGAAAGAGATATTTATAACCCATTTCATCTTCAGTACTTTCTGCAGGGCGAGCAATTTGAAAAGGGTTAATTTTATGTGGAGAGCTGGAAGAAAAAGAGATGTAGTTACCACCAACAGCTTTGGTAACCATTTCGTATTCGTTTTCCGGATCAAGAATAATAATTTGGGTATCAAACATAAGGGAGCGGAGAATTTCCAACTTGACAGCATAAGATTTTCCGGCACCAGCCGTGGCCAGAACAAGCATGTTGGCATTTTCGAGAGAGAAACGATCAAAAATTATAAGTGAGTCATTGTGGGCATTAATGCCGTAAAGAATTCCTTGATTATCGGAGAGTTCAGAACTGGTAAAAGGAAAAGTAGTGGACAGGGCGGTGGTGTCCATGTTTCGAGTAATCATCAATTTGTCTTTGCAGTAGGGAAGAGTAGTTTTGAAGGCGTCTTCCATAGAAAGAGAGGCAACTTTACTGATGATTAGAAGAGAGGCAAGCATACTTTGAACTTGAGAGGTAACAGTGTTGAGTTCTTTTTCGGACTCGGCGGAGATACTAATGTAAAGAGAAAATTGAAAAAAACGTTCGGCTCCTTTGACGAGCTGAGCTTGAAGAGATTTAGCATCTTCAAGAGCGGCTTCGGTGGCTGCTTGGGGGATACGACCTCTCTCGATGTCGGTGTTAATTTCGGCTTCCATCTCGGCCAGACGACGCCTGAGGTTGTCTAAAGTGTCCTTGGAGTCGCTGGGATAGACATACATAGAAATATCGAGAGAGTGGTTGAAGTTTATTAGAGGAGCGAGCCAGTTAGCTGAAACGTAACGAGGATAGCCGGTGACAAAGAGGGTGCGAATGTAGTTGTCATCAATTTTTATAAAAGAAAAATCAACTTCGATGGCTGAAGGGGCGAGGACATCCTGGATTGAAGCGGCGTTGGAAGTATCTTTGATGGCCGAAAGAGGAGCACGTGGTTTTTTTTCCGGGGACGCGACAGGAGATACCGGTGCTGTTGGTACAGTTTCGGTCTTTTTGGCACCAAGAGAGAAGAGATTTAACCCCATGATTTAAGTATAACCTAAGGTCATTAATTAGGAATTAGCGGGGATATTAGGGGGAGTTGAATTTATGGTTGATGAGCCCTGATTGTAGATGGTGTAGAAGAAGGTAACGAGCTCGCTCGTGGTAAGTTGGGAAGCCTTGAGACCAATCCGGGCGAACTGTCTAATTAAATGGTCTCGACGAGGATAAAGAACGGTAGAGGCTTTTTCTTCGATGTAGACAAGATCAAATGGCGGTTTTTGGGGAGCTTTGGCAAAGGGATTAAAGGATGATTTGGAGAGACCGAGCTCGATAGAGGAGAAGGGAATAATGACGTAGAATTTCTTTTCCAAAACACGATTTTCTTTGACCAGAGACTTAACAAACTGACGATAGGCCAGAAGTTGCTCCTTTATTTTTTGTGAAGAGACGGATTGAATACGAGTATCGATAAGACCAAGATAGTCCGAGATGTTTTTCCTTTGGGAGCGGACAAGAATTTGAATGGGGAAAGAGAGAGAGTTTAGAAGACCAGCATAAGCATAAATGGTGGCATCTTGTTCTTCTTCGGAGAGAAGGTTGAAGTTTATAGCCGTAGTTTTGAGAACCAGAGCAGCCGAACCATCTTTAAGAAAGACGAGGTGATCTTTAATAGCATAGATATCGAGATGTTCTTGGGTGGAGGCTTTGATGTTGTCGGGCATGTTTATTGAGCTTGAATTTTTAGAGGTTTGACGATTTCTCCGGTCAGTTCTAAGGAATAAGGGGCAAAAGAAAAACCTTCTTTTTCGGCAAGAATTTGAAATAGACCGGAGTCTAGAGGACGGGCGAACATAAACTGTCCGAGTTTGTTGCTTTTAGTGGCACGAAGAGTGAGGTTATCTTTTTTGATTTCGACCAAAACAGAGTCAAGGATGTGGCCGGAGGGAGTTAGAGTAAGACCAACTAGAGTATTGGGAGTGGTAGGAGTAAAAGGAATCGGAAGATTGACGGTTGGGGCGGGTGTTTCCGCAACGGCGACACCTTGGGTGGGAGACACGGGTTGAGGGGAAGGTGTTGGCTTCGGAATATTTTCTTTAATAACGGCTGTTGGTTCCGGAGCCACAACGGTTGGAGTGACAACAGTTTTTGTAACTGAGGTAGTTACAATTGGTTGGGGGACGGAGGGAGGTGATGTTACCTCTGGTTGTTGAGGGGGAACAAGAGGTTGGGTTATTTCGATACGAGCATTGGTGACGGGTTGGGCAACTTGGAGGTTGTTTTCTTTGGTGGGGACGGCAGTTTCAGCTCCGGTAGTACTAGTAGGGGTTCTTTTCCAAGAATATTGGGTAGGTGAGTAGATAGATTTAATAAAAGCAATTAGCCAAACATCAAGAGAACGACCTTGAACGGGAAGAAAAGCCATACCAACACCAAGAAGAAGAAAAGCAAAGACAATTGGATATTTGAAAAAGAAGGGCAAGGGAATACTGTAAGCAATGATGGCAAAAATAATGCAGATGCCGAGAGAAGCAAACTGCTTTAAAGTCATGTCACCAATTAGCCTGAAGCGGTAACTGCTGATGTCTTGGGGTAAAGGATGCTGTTGAATGGCCATAGGTCTTCATTTAGTATAGCGAATTTGTGGCAAAAAGTAAGATTGATGATATAATTTAGACAGTTATAGGATTAAATGTATTTAACAAAATAAATCTAATGGAAACAGGAAATTTTTTGCCCAAGCCTGAAGCTGGTGGGGGAAATGAACAAGACGAAAGAGAAAAACAGTTTGAGATGTGGATGGGTGAGTCTATTACGGAGGTAAGAGAAGACTTGATGAATATTGAAGCGGCAACTGGGAAGAAAATACCGTTGGTGAAAAAACAGGAAGCCTTAGATAAGGCAGGATATATAAAAAGTTTTAAAGAAGCTGTTCGAAAATCTGGGGTTAAAATTGGCTCTCCAGAATGGAGCATTTTGGTCGAAGAGTTGAGGATATGGAGTGGATATCAAGAGAAAAAGTCAGAGGTTCAGACACCTACAAAAGAAATCGATGATATTGATTTGGTGGATCACCCAGAAGAGATGAAAGATGTTCCTCAGGAAGAGAACAAGCAAAGAGAATTTATTCAAGACAGTGATCAACAGGTTCAACAAGAACTGGACAGAATTATTAGAAGTGTTGGACCTGGACTAAACAGAGATGCTTTGGTACGCGATTTAATAAGTAGAAAAGGATCGGGCGTGGGGAATGACGTTTATAACAACTTAGTGGGGGCTTTGAGTGGTAGTGAGGCGCGACAACAAGAAAGATTAAAGATTCCAACAGAACCGACGGATTATAAAAGATTTGTTAGGCAGAGGGTAAGGGAAATAATTCGTAAAACTGAAAATGAAAGTGATCTATCCTTTAATTCGATTGAGAGAACTTTAAAATCTGAACTTGTTTCTGAAATGGGATTTGACCCCTCCAGGGGTGGGGCTGGTCTAGAGCTATATCCAAAAGAACTAGGGCCAAGGCTTGCTGAAACAAAAAATGAAATAGAAGTAGAAATTAAGGCAAGAGCAAACCTGAGAGGTTTACAAATTAAGGAGAATAAATATAAAGATTACGGAGATAAAAACGCGGCGTTGGCGAGTTATATAAGAGATATGAAGGGTGCTGAAGGTGGTGGAGCAAATCCTTCTGTGGTGGCAACAGAAACATACCGTTGGTTAAGAACAGTTGACTCTTTGGGTGATCCCGAAGGGGCAACAACTGAGAAAATCGACAAAGCGTTTTTGATTCTATTGGCATTGGGGGAAACAAAAAGTGTTTTTTCCAATCCGGAGGTAGCTGATTTTGCGAGATTTAGAGCCGGTGAAAGAAACATATACGATCCTGAGTATGACCCAAATATGAGAGAGGAAGCCTTGAGTCTTGTTGCTCAAAAATATGGAGAAGATGCAAGAGATTTAGCATATCAACTCTTTCAAGCTTATAAGGAAGAAGGTAACTACAACAAAAAACACTACCTTTTTGTTCTTTATAAATTTTCAGAGGCAAGAAAAGATGCTGCAAAGACAAATAATTTTATTGGATCTAGACGATTGTATATCGCTGGTCAGGAAGAGCCGGGTGGCGACAACAATACCAATAAAACGCATAAAGATGAGATTGATCATCTGGCGCTGTCTCCCTTAAGAGTTGAAGCAAAAATCGGGGTGGACTCCAGTGGAAAAGATATAACGAGAACAGATGTTTATTTTGAGAGAGCATTAGGCGGAAGATTTTTACAGGAGACGGAGTTGGTTAATCCTAACTGGGTAAAGAACACGCCGGAAATGAAAGCTTTTTCGGGAATAAAAGCAGGAGATAAAGCGAGAGCGGCAATAGTTGGTATAGGAACATTAGGAATAGAAAGCGATAAATCAGGAGCAGTATCAAAAGCGGAAAGTTACCTGTCTGAGTTGAGAAGGAGTGGGCAGGAGCTGGTAGCATCAAAAGTTATTTCTCAAGCAGAACTTGACGAACAGATGTTTTCCGAAGCAAAGAATGTTTTGTTTGAGTTAAGTATTGATAATCCAATAAACATTGATGACTTATCGACTCAAAGTAGAGATAAGGTTAAATTTTTGTTGGCTTCTAAACTTCCTGCCCTATTGGTAATTTTTGGAAAAATTGTAGCGGCACCCTCGTTTAGAATAATAAATGATACTGGAGACTTTAGTTATTTAAGAAACAAAATAGAAAGCTTAAGAAAGCGCACATTCGGTGAGTTTGAAAAAGGGTCAAATAGGGGAGGAATGACATATTCACCAGACGACGAAAAATTAGTGGAAAGAGAAAAAAATAGTTTAAAGGCGTTGGCCTTACCGAGTAATCCAGGTGAAGGTTTAGAGAGGAGAACAACAAATATCCCTTTAAAGGTGGTTCAGAGGGTAACGAGCCCGATTGATAAAATTAGAAAAGCGTTTGGGGCTAAGAAAAATTTATTTTAACCCCGAAAACATTTTTGGTTGTGAGGGATATAAGTTATGTCTTGCTGACGTAATCGACGACTTTGTTTAAGGTTTTGGCGGCATCTTTAGTACCTGATGGGTTGGAATTTTGGTTCACAAATTCGGTGGCACCCTTTAGACCTGTTTTAAGACCTTTTTCAATATCGGAACCATATTTGAACGGAGGAACTTTGAGAGAGTCTCTGACAATGTCGACATATTTGGAGGCCATAAGAAGAAGGCCGACACCAAGAAGGGCAAGAAGCCCTCGAGCATCAAAGCCAAAGCGAGGAGGTGCAATTAGAGGCACTCCGGTTACTCTAAAGTCTGATCCGTCAACAAGACTTCTTACACCATAGAGTCTTTCACAAAAGACGGTCGGTTCATCGGCGCTACCAGGCTGAAAGAAGGTTCTAATTGGGCCAATAATGTCGGTACAGGTACCGATTAAAGGCTGAATCATGAGGATATAGGAGAAGAGCAAAAATAGCATGGTGACGGGAAAGACGGCGAGATTGGCCACAATTCCTCTAAACCAAGTACCAATAGCTGTTGATCCAGGGAGAGCATTTCCCAGAAGGACTATTGGGCCAATAATTAGGGAAATAACGACGGAAATAAAGGCACCAATTAGTTTGATAAATAGTTTTCCGTAGGAGATGAGAACGGCGAGGATGACAACAAGCATAATAAGTAAACCCATACTAGTAAAAAAGCTAGCGAGAGTACCCAGTCCAGCACCGAGGCCTCCAAAAATGAGATTAAGAACTACAAAAATTGCAGAGGGTGCGGCAACAGATGAGTTCAAAACAAATGAGCCAATCATTCCCCCCCATGAATTCCCGGAGGCAAATTTTGCAATGTCACCAGCATAGCCAATAACGGTAATATTTTGGCCTTCGAGGTAGCCAAAAATGAAGTAAATGATTACCCACATGAGATCATAGACTAAACCGACGATGGCGTAGGAAAAAGTAATGATAAGTAAGGTAACAATGAGTTTGGGGATAGCAAGCTGGACAGAGATGACCGTTTTTTGACCAAGATTGACACGAAACATCATCATAAAGCCGTAGACAATAAAGAAGACGACAAGAGCTAAATAAGCGAGATTTCTAACGGCGATCCAGATATTAAGAAAGGGAGAAAAAGTGCTGAAACCAGTTCCTGGAGAAGTGGCGGCTAGGGCTGAGGGGATGACTTTATGCCTTTGAAGGTTTTGAGTAACATAGGCAAGATATGATTTGGTAGAGACGGGCTGATTTTGAAACAAGAGGCTAATCATTTTTCCGGATTCGCCGACGAGACCGGTGTTTTGATTAAAAATTAGTTTTTGTCTAGCGTAGTCGATGGCAAGTTTTTGTTGCTCCGGAGTGTTGTAGCCTTGGAGTTTAATAGCCTCTAAAATTTCCTTAAGTGTTTTGGAAAATGTTTGGTTGGGATCTTTTTGACCGGAAATCTTTTCGGCCAGGTCAAGAATAACGATGTCAGAAAAACCAATTCCTTCTCCGGAGAAAGTATCGGCGGTACATTTGCCGGAGTACCAGGTTTCCAGATTCATCTGATTACCGGATCTTTTGGCACAAAAATCTTGGAGAGTTTTGTCGAGAGTATTGTCTTTAGTGATGATGTCATCAAGTGCTGGAAGGGTCTCTTCAGCATTGATTTTTGGTGCAGAAAAAAATGAAAGAAAAATGAAGAAAATAATGGTCAGAATTGGGGCGAGGCGACGTAACATATTCAAAAATTATTATACACGAGTGAGTAGGTTTAAGGCAGAAGGTTAAGAGTTTTTATCCATTCTTCGGCAATGTCACGAATATATTTTTTATTTCCCATGGAAATATGAAGGTCTTTGATATCAACATTGTTCTCGGAAAGAATACTAATAACTTTTTCGAAAGACTCTTTGAAGGCAACCATGTTGGGATTTGTGTTGGGATTGGTTTGGTTATAAAGATAGTCCGGTCCAAAGATCTCGACCCTTATCATTTCGGGAGAGTCGTTTTTGTACGAGGAAATGGAGATGTCGGTAGTAATACCAGAAGATGTCTTGAAGTTATAAATATAGATTGGAAGGTTGGGGAGAAGAATTTGTTTGGTTTTGAGGGCGGTGTCGGGATTTGATTGGTTGAGAATGGAGGAAATACCTGTTTGACTCTCGGGGAGGACAGGTTCCGGTTGGAGTCCGGTTCTGGAACTTAACGATCGAGTTATAAGAATAACAATCAGAGTAAGAAGAATGACGGAGCCGATTAAGAGAAAGATTTTGGTTTTTCTTAACATTTTAGGGAAGTGAGTTGTAATAATTTAAAGCGACGGAAAAGGCTCCTGGACGAGTAAAGAGAACCGCAGAGGAGCAGTCATTGTCTTTGAGACAACGAAGATACATGGTGGCGTGTCTTTGATCAAAACGACTGAGAGGATAGGGATCGTCTTCCCCCTTAAAGAGAGGAGGACAGGAACCGTAGTTTGAGGCGGGTGGATTACTGAGACAGTTTGAGTTTCCACCACCGTTGTAAAAAGAGAAGGCGGTGGTAAGAACCTCAAAGCCGGTTGGAGTCCGACCAAGATCATTTTGAAGGCGTCCATTGGCGAAGGCCAACTTACCGGAGAATTCTTGACCGGCGGCAATTGCTGTTTCCAGAAGAGTATTGTAGGTAGCACCGCCGTTGTCAGGTTCTGGGTCACCAATTTTTCGACCACTAATGAGAGATTGACAGGCGTTGTTACCTGCTTCCATGGAGTGAATGGCGGCGAGAATGACACAAGAGACACCGGTTTCTTTTTCAGCTTCGGCGTAAACAGCGGATAGTTCTGGAGTAACGAGGGGAATAAAGCTAGTAAGGGGTGAGGTAAGGCCAACAGCATATTTGGCGAAGGAGGCTTTGCTGCAGGATCCGGTTAGAGGTTCTGTCGAAAGAACACAATCACCAACGGGGGTAATAACCTTTCGACCACATTTGGCGGAAACTTGTTGGTCTGAGGGGACCAACCAACAGTTTTGCAGGAGATGCATCGCGTCTTGGGCAAGATTGCTTTCGCGATTGATAGTATCGGCACCATCGACAGTAACAGTGGCGGAGGAGATTTCGGAAGTGGCGGAGGTGTTGACTGACGGAGCACTGACAAGTTTTTTTGGGGAGGCAGATTCGGAGGCAGAATCAGGGAGAAGCATTTTATAAAAAGAGGGTTGAACAGGACTTAAAATTTTGTCTGAAACGAAATTGATTATTTGCCTAGCGGTTTCGGTTAAGGGGAATTTAGAAGCATTGGGAAATAAAGGTTTGCCACCGAGGACTAGGTCGGTGAGAGTCGTGATATAGGGATTGTTGAAAACAGTAATAGGTTTACCAACAGCGGTACCGGTGAGTTCATAAACCTTTTGACCTTTGATAAAGTTACAACCACCGCTACTGTTACAGGAAGTTTCGTTGTTGCTGTAAGCATTACAGCGGTAATAGGCATAACAGTAATAGGAGTTGGGATCTCGACAAACACATTGATCGGGGGTGCTACTTACCAGTTGGGGAGTCGCAGAAACAACAATATTTTGAGTGGTCGTTGGATTGTTGGGATAAGTTTTTGGAGAAGAGAGAGATGAACCATCTGTAGGAGTGAGACAGTTATCGTTGAGTTGGGGATTGGCGGCGATAAGTAAAATCAGGGGGTATTGAAAAATCTCATTAAGAGTGGCGGGGTATTTGTCAATATTTTTATTGGTCCAACTTGGAGTATAAAAATCAAAAAGACCGGGAGTTGAAGAAAGCAAAGTTTTGTCGCCTTTGAGACCACTAATGATGGCTTTGAGATAGGGAATATTTTCTTCGGAGACATTCAGACCGCTGGAAATATAACCACGAGCATTGTCGAAATTAAAAGGAAGAAGGGCATCATATTCTTCCTGAACTTGAGGATTGTCTTGTCCGAGCTTGGTGTATTGATCATAGTAGCGGCCATTTTTCCAACAATCAATAATAAAGTTGTTAACTTCAAGTCCAAAGGTTTTTAAACAGACGGGAAGCTTATTTTTCCAAGCAGTATCGACTTTTACCTCGTGTTGTTTTTTGTCTTGCCCCACATAGTAAAAAGTATGGTTGGTGGTTTTTTCGATGAAATAGGCTTTAAGTTGGGCTTGAGAAAGGCTATCGAGCATACGCCAGTAGGTGCGAAATGATTCTCGGGGGGCTTCGGGGTCGGCTCCGGGGCGATCAAAGAGGGCATTAAAAAGATATTTTTGGGCAATTTTATCAGGATTGGTGTTACTGAGAGTAGTACTGTCTGGGCCAAGAAAGCCAAGTTGAGCTTCGGAGACATCGGTGTTGACGGTAACGTTTCTTAGTACGGGTAGCCCCAAAGGAGAGGAAATATTACCAATAAGTGTTTCTTTGTAAGTGATTGAAGGAGCAGAGATACAAGTAAGAGGGTAGGAAAGAAGGGCCTCGTTTGAGTCAACAAGATTTACACCAAGGTTTTCAACATTTTCGACTTTGTCGTAACAGGTACTATTGGGTGGATAGACAGTGCCGTCGCAGGGAGTATTGTTTATGGGTAATGGTTCAACGGTGGGTGTGGGGGTAATAGCAAAAGAGGGTGTAGAAAAGCCTACCAAGGCAATCGTAAAAAATAGTGTGGCAATTAGAAATTTCTTCACTAAAAACAATTATAAACGGATGTTGTCTTCCTAGAGGGCGGGGATAGTGAAGGTAGTAACGTCAGCCCCGGTAAATTTGCTGATTAAAACAAGAACCAGCCAGGCGACAGAGAGAAGAATAAGACCAATAATGGCCCAGGTAAAGGTACTCCAGGCAGCAGCGATGGCTTTGGGATCAGCTCCGGCAGTGAGAAGGCGAATACCGGCAAAAATAATCATGGCGACAGCGACAAGAGCAAGAAGAGCGGGAACCGGGCTAATAAGATTACTAAAAACACACTCGATACCCTTGATGGTGGCAACGCCTTCGGGGGAAACACACTCAGGGTTGATATCTATCCAGCTAGCAGCGTAGGCTTGGGAAACAAGTTGAAAGTTCATAAAGCCATTATATCCTAACAAAAACCCCGGTTGTCCGGGGTTTCTTTACTAATCCTAAATACTTAGTAAGGGAGAGGAGGGGTAATATTGCCGGAGAAGATGTCAATACCAAAGAAGTAGGAGATAAGCTGCATAAGAGCCCAGGAAGCAGCAACGATGGCAAGACCGACAAGAGCGGCAGTAATACGGTTTCTAGCGTTTTCAGTTTTGCCTTTGTCGCCTCCGGAGGTAAGCCATTCGATACCACCAAGAACTAGAAAGACGAAGGTGAGAATACCAGCGACAATAAAGGCAACTTGAATAGCGGCCGAAATTAATTTACCGATATCGGTGATTTTCATGTTGGCGGGTCTAAGTGAACCGATTTCAGCTGCGAGGACTTGGGGAATTAAAGACATATATTTTTTTATTAATTAATGGAGACTGTATTTATTATTATAGTGTTTTCTTTGGTTGTCAACTGCCGACGGGATTGTCGGTGCAAAGCTGGCTAAGGTCAATACCAAAGAAATCAAGAACGAGGGTGTAGATGGCGTAACTGGCTGCAACGATGGCAAGACCAATCAAAGCGTTGCTGATCATTTTTTGAGCGGTTTCAACCTTGCCCTTATCTCCTCCGGAGGTGAGCCAGTTGATGCCGCCGATGACTAAGAAGGCAAAGGTGGCAATAGCGGCGACAATAAAGGCAACACTAATGATGTTGCCGACAAGATTGCCGATACAGGAATAGCCAAAAAAATTACCCTTACTGACTTCTCCGCCAATATCGACAATTTGATCTGCGGCAAAAACGGGAGGAGTTAGTTTAATCATAGATTACTTGGAAAAACAGGAGCGAGAATATTAATTTTAAAGGCATTTTGTACGAAGAGGGCGATGGCATAGGAAGCGATGAGGATAGCCAGACCAATAAAAGCGTTACTGATCATTTTTTGAGCGGTTTCAATTTTACCTTTGTCTCCTCCAGCCGTAAGCCACTCGATTCCTCCCCAGATGAGAAAAATGATGAAAGCGACACCACCAAGAGTAACAATAGAGCGCCAAAGGATGGCGATGTAAAAAGCAAGCCCTTCGCCGGGAGTTTTGGAGGCGATGTCTAAAGGGAGGGCACGATTAATGATTTCGTCAGCGTAGACCTGGGTAACAAAAAGGTTTTTGATAAAGGCGGCCATTTTATATGTTTGGAAATAATATTTTAAAAGGATTGAGAAAATCAATACCAAGGACCCCACCGACGATACCAGTGACAAAAAGACCGACAACGATGACAACAAGACCAATGACTCCTTGAGTCATCTGGGCTTGAGCTTCAGAGACTTTGGCTTTATCGCCTCCGGCGGTAAGCCATTTAAGACCACCCAGGGTAAAGAAAATTACGAAAGCCAAGCCACCAACAACGGTGAGGGTAGTAATCACGGAAGAAAGAATGTTTCCAAGCTGAGTTTTGGTTTCGGAGCCGCTGATACCAGTGTTTTCAAAACCAAAAGGTCCAATACCCTTAATACCACCGACATCAATATCGGCAGCGTGCACGGATTTGATGATGGTGTTGAGTAAGGACATTTTAGGGAGTTACAGATTTAAATTTGGGTATTAGTATGGCGGTAAAATCACCAAAGAGGAGTTGACTAATGATAGCAATGATTACGAAACTAGCGGCAATAACAACCAAACCAATGAGACTCATGGTGATTTTATTTCCGGCTTCCTGAACCTTGGCTTTATCGCCTCCGGAAGTAATATAGGTAAATCCACCGATGAGGAATTGCCAAAGGGTAAAAAGGCCGGCGACAATAATAAAGAAACGGACAATGGTAGTCACAAAATCACCGGTTTTACCGATATCCGAGGGAATTCCTTCAGGTAAGGAGATGGTGCCGACGACATCTTCTGTTGCTGCGTAGGCTGTTTTGAGGAAGGAGTTGAACATGTTGTTTATAAAAATTTAAAACCGAGGATGGCGCCGATGAGCCTAGTAATAAGGAAGGCGGCGACGACAACCACTAAACCAATTATGCCATAAGTTAGCGCTTGTGAAGCTTGAGTCGTTTTGGCTTTGTCACCACTTGCGGTGATAAGAGAGAAGCCGGCAAACAAGATGGTGCCAAAGGCAACGATGCCGGAGATAATCAAAATGTTGTAAATGAGAGGATTTATCAGGGTAGAAAGAGTGTCTTTGCCTTCGCCAATAAAAGGTTCTGCTGGGGCATAAATTGTTTTTAGGTCGATGGCGAGAGCCTCTTTGACTAACATTAATTATTATTTTACAGTAAAATTCGGACATGATGAATAATTCTTTAGGACATCAGGCAAAGGAAAGATTGGGGGAGCTGGCAATAAAGATTGATCAAAGACTGGAAAAGTATTGGAACGAGGAGATAGAAAAAGAGTTTGGTTTTGAAGAAGCACAAAAAAGGCTGGTAAAAAAAGTATTGATGCATGCCAAAGAACATAATTTAAGAGCGGCAAAGAGACTCCGAGCATCCTTTGTTTATTATGGATATTTACTTTCGGGGATAAAGCCAGATGAGAAAATTTGGAAAGTAATGGAAGGAATTGAACTAGTACAGACAGCCTTACTGATGCATGACGATTTTATGGATGAAGATAAGCTGCGTCGGGGTCTGCCAACAACGCACGAGTATTTTGGAGAGGGAGATAAGCACTATGGGGAGTCAATGGCGGTAAACGTGGGAGATGTGGTGTTGTGTCTTGGTTATGAGAGAGTGTTGAGTTGCGGTTTAGACACGGAAAGAGTTCTTGAGGCGACAAAAATTCTCATGAGGGGAATTACCAATACGGCTTTTGGGCAGATATATGATGTCACTCTTCCCAAACTTGGTGAACTGACGGAGGAAAAGGTGTTGGCAGTGCACAGAGCAAAAACTTCAATTTATACATTTCAAAATCCACTAATTATTGGAGGAATATTAGCCGGTCTTGACGAAAGAGCACGGGAAATATTGAAAGAGTATTCTTTTAAAGGTGGAGTTGCTTTTCAACTGCAGGATGACGTTTTAGGAATGTTTGGAGAGCAAGAAAAAACAGGGAAGTCGGTAAACTCCGATTTACTTCAGGGGAAAAGTACACTTCTTATTGCCAAGACATTAGAAATGGGAAATGAAGCCCAGAAAAAGGCCTTACTTGGGGCTTGGGGAAATAAAGAGGCAACAGAGGAAACAATTGAAAAAGCAAAGATGGCGATTAAGGAGTCAGGTTCTTTTACCTATTCGGTAAACAAGGCAAAAAGCTTGGCAAGGGAAGCAATGGAGATTGCGGAGAGTCTAAACAGAGAGGGTTTGAATAAGGAGGCGGTGGATTATTTAAAAGGAATTGCAGATTACATTGTGACGCGAGAAATTTAAAAGTTGAGAGTGTTTGAGAGAAAAGAGGAGATAGCATTGGTGGATATGGAAGTACCGCGATATTGGAGAGAAATGAAAACAAATACCAGCTTTACCGGGAGGGAAATTGGAACGTATGGGGTTGAGCCCGCCTATTTTAAGTATCCAGGAGGGGAGATTGCTTTGCGAGGAACATATGAAGAGATTTATTCGCGTTTTGAAAATAAAGGCTTCGAACCAGAAATAATTGAAAAGGTGTTATTTAATCTTTTTGGAGCTGTCGCCTCCGAAACGGCGGTCTCGTTTGAGAAAATCGTCAATAGCAAGAGTGAGTTGGTCGGGAGTGAAGTCAGGAAAGAGGACAGGGGTGAAGAAAAGCTCGGAGTAGACAGACTGCCAGGGAAGGTAGCCAGAAAGACGCTTTTCTCCTCCCGTACGAATAATTAGATCGGGATCTGGAATACCAGCGGTGTCTAGGTAAGAAGAAAAGAGAGATTCATCAATTTTCTCAACAGGAATATTATCAGCAACTATTTTTTTGACAGCTCTTAGAATTTCGTCGCGGCCACCATAGTTTAAGGCAAAGGTGACGGTGATTTTGTGATTTTTAGAAGACTTGGTAATCATTTCCAGAGATTTTTGAGCAATGTCTTTGGGAAAACGATTGATATCTCCTAAAATACGTAAACGGGCGCCTCTTTGGATAAAACGGAGAGCGAGAGAACCAAGAGCAAAACGAAAAACGTCAAAGAGCCCTTTGAGTTCAGCCTCGTCACGTTTCCAGTTTTCGGTAGAAAATGCCCAGAAGGTGACGTAGGGAATACCAAGCTCAACACATTTTTCGATAAGTGGCTCGATGGCTTTTTTGGCGGCTTGTTCGTGACCTTTGACGGGATCGAGACCCTGAGCCTTGGCCCAGCGACGATTACCGTCCATAATGATGGCGACATGTTTAAGGGGAGATTCCATGGAGTTGATTATACCAAAATGAGGCTAAATAAGATTGTCAAGGCCGAGAACTCTCGTGATTAGTCGGACAATAACAAAAGCAGCAATTGTCATGATGAGACCGATTAGACCATTGGTGATGCGAGTGGTGGCCATCTGGACCTTTTTAGGGTCGCCGGAGCTCATCATGTATCCCCAACCGGCCATGACCAAGTTGGCAAAGAAAATGAGGCCGACAATGATGAAGACAAAGTTTAGGAGACTAAAACCTCCTCCAGTGAAGAGATCAGTAATTTTTGAAGTAAGGGGAATGTTGGGAGCAGGGTTGGGGAGATCGGAGATGCTGACGTCTGCGGCGGAGACTTGGTTTATAAGAGTCATATTTTTATGATAACCCGGGGATACCCAGGATGTTAATGCCAATTAAATTTACCAAGAAAACAGATAAAAGGATAAAGATAAGACCGATAACGGCGGAGGTGATGATTTCACTCCCGGTTTTGAGTTTGTCTGGCATACCGGCAGAGGTGGTAACAATAAAGACGCCATAAAGAATGAGAGCAAGAGCAATGCCGCCGCCAAGACCAGTGGCTAAACGGAGAATAGAGGTGATGAGGTCGTTGCCGGAACCAACTTTGATGCAACCAAGAGCAGTATCGATGCCACTACTTTCATCTCCTTGAACACAAAAAGGATCGGTAGCGGTAGGAATAATTTTATTGTAAATGGGACTTTCACACTCGTAAGTTGTCCCATCAGCACTTAAACGACAACCTTCTTTAGTGTGATCAACAACACACTCTAAGTTGGTTTGGCAAGTTGCAGCAAAAGATTGGGTGGAAAAAAGAAAAGCAAAGGTAATTAGAAGTAGGGGGATGGCAAGGAATTGGCGTTTCATGAACAACTCAATTTTATCACGATGGGTTAAACTAGATAGAGATGAAGTGGAGATATTTACTGGTAGTTGTAATAGCTTTTAGTTTTTTTGCCGGACTAGTTTCGGCGGAGGTGGATTGTGGAGAAGATACCAGTTGTATTCAAAAACAAATTGATGAGCTGAATGTTTTATTGAACACTAATAAGGGTGAGGCTAGTAAAATTCAGGCAAAATTAAAGTCAATTCAATCTCAGATTTCTGTAGCGGTGACAAAACTAAAAATAACAGAAGCAAACATCAAAGATAGGAGCGAGAAAGTTTCGACACAGTATTTAATACTGTCCGTAAAAATCAGAGAGATGTACATGAGACTTAGGTCACAACCTTTGTGGATTAGCCTGTTTTCATCAATGAATATGGGAGAAGTGAGAAGAGAGTTAGCCTATCGACAGGAGAGTAATGAGGCGGATAAACAGATGATAGTTAGTTTGGTTACCGAAATAGGGAAATTGGAAGCAGATAAAAAGGCACTCGAAAAACAGAAAATACAACTGGCAAAACTACAAGCAGATTTGGATGCACAAAATGCATCTTTTCAAGCAACAATAAAAAATCTTTCATCACAAATTGCAACACTAACAGCTCAACAGCAGGCAATTATCTCTGCAAGAAGTGGAAGTTATATCACTGGAGTTGGCTCAGTTCCTGTTTCTGGAGATTATGATGCGACAATTGCAGGATTTAAGGAGAAAGCTCCCCCTGGGTCTTTCGCAGTATTTACTTTTGGCGCCTTTACCCATCGAAATGGAATGAGTCAATACGGTGCTAAAGCCAGAGCTGAAGATGGTCAAAAATATACAACAATATTAAAGGAATATTACGGAAAAGAACCAGTACAAAAAGACACTGGTGGAGATATTAAGGTTGTGGAAAATGGATCCTTAAATTTTGAAGAAAAATACTTATATGGTATTGCTGAGATGCCCGATACTTGGCACAAGGAAGCATTAAAAGCTCAGGCTGTTGCGGCAAGAACTTTCGCATACAAGAATTACAAAACACAGAATAAAGAAATTTGTACAGATGAATATTGTCAAGCCTTTAGTTTGTCGAAAGCAAATAATCCTCCTCAGGCATGGAAAGAGGCGGTTCAAGAAACAAGAGGAATGATTTTGGAGGATATTAGCACACAATATTCTGCAATCGCTGGTGGATATTTAAATACTTCTGGTTGGGATACTACTGATAAATCTGGAGATGGAAGTTGGACTTCAAGAGCTTGGGAGTCAAAGGCCAACTCCCCTTGGTTTTATAAGGCTTGGTATCGAGAAGTGAAGACATCTGGAACGGGAAGATATAGTGATAGTAATAGTGATTGTGGTAGAAAACCTTGGTTATCACAAGAAGAGATGTCCGACATATTGAATACATATATTGTGAGGAAAGATAATTCAAAAGGAGCTGATACCTCAAGATTATTACCAGTAACTCTTAATAATTGTTATTTGTATAAAGGGGGAGTCAGAATCACAGGAAATCCTTATAGCATGACAGAACTTGCTTCTTTTACCAATAACCCTGTCACAAAAGTTAATAGTGTGACGACTAGAAATAATAATAATGGACAAACAACCGAAGTATTTTTTGAGACAAATAGAGGGACTATTTCAATGTCCGGAGCTGAATTTAAAGAGGTATTTAACATTAGAGCTCCTGGTTATTTAGCAATTCATCAGAGCAGTTATTCTTTTTTCAACATTGAAAAAAAATGAGCCTTGTTTTGATACAATTGAATTATGCCTGAGATATTTGGAGCAAATAAGAGTGAAGATATTCAAGAAGTGAAGGACTTGGAAAAAAGCGGAAAGTTTAGAAGCTTGTTTGGTTCTTTTGTGGTGACCCCACCCAAGACGAGATTTGAGTCACAAGACAATGATGAAAAAATTGTAATACTGGGAAGAAGACACTTCATTACAAACCTGAAGTGGTTGACCTTGGCTTGTTTTGCAGTTTTTGTGCCGATGTTTTGGGGAGAGTTCCCGATGATTAAAGCTTTAAACACGAATACGAGTTTTGCTTTGAGTATTGTCTGGTACGCGGCACTACTTTTCTATGTGATTCAAAACTTTGTTTTGTGGTTTTATAACGTGTATATCGTGACCAACGAGAGATTGGTAGATGTCGATTTCTTTGGTCTACTGTACAAAAATATAAACGTAACGCAAATCGGAAGAATCGAAGACGTAAATTATTCTCAGAGAGGATTGTTCTCGAGCTTTTTTAACTTTGGTAGTGTGGTAGTACAAACTTCGTCAGAACAAAGGTCGGATGATAGGAGTGAGGGGTCGGCTTTTACTTTTGACCATGTAGCTAATCCGGATTTGGTAGTTAAAATTATTTCTGAACTAATGGAAGAGGCACAAAAGAAAAACAAATAACGAAGATGGAAACAATATTGGAAACTCAAATTACAGTCAGCTTAATCGTCGGAATAATGGCGAAGATAATGATGGTACTTTTGCTTTTTATGGCCTTGGTAATGATTCGTCAAACCAGTCTAATGGATCGGGTAATTAAGCTACCGGTTGGTGGAAGCATTAAGTACTTGGTGTGGAGCTTTTTTGGCCTGCTGTTGCTACTTACTGTTATAGTAGTATTAGTGTGAATACCAGTCTAGGTATCAATTTTTTCAGGACAGTTAACGAAGAGGGTTCAAATGGTTGGGCTCAGGTTTATGCACGAATTCCGTTTGATGATTATGAACTTTCAGAAAAGGGGGCTCTTTTTGGGGTAGTTTTGAGTAAACCCTCAGAAAATTGGCCAGACAAGGAAGCAGGGTTGATGGAGTGGGTGGATGAGTATTTTAATAAGGTGGAAAGTGGTGGCGATTTGATGGGTTTTGCCGGAAGTTTTAAAGAAAAGTATCCTGAAGTAGAAGGAGCTTGGTTGTGGATTATACCGAGACCAAGCGGAAAAAGAGAGATCAAAACTGTACGTTGGGGTTTGTCCGGAGTAAGTCTTTTTAGAGGAGGTAAGGAGTACAACCTAACTACAGAAGAAGGAAAGATTGTGCGGGGTATGGCCGAGGCAAAAGATAGATTGACAATGTGGTCCGGAGAGTTGGGAGAGTATTTAAAAACTGAAGAAATAATGGCGGTGGATGAAGAAAAGGTTTTGAGTATTGGTAATAGGCTGACGGAGTCCCGAGAAGCAGCAGCCGGATTATTTTTTGATTTTGTTAAACCACAAACGATATTAGTTGCGGAAAAAGCTGAAGGAGACGAGGAAAGCAAGCTCGCTGTTGAAGAAATAATTGAAAAGCCAGAAGCAGAAAGGGAAACTCTTTACAGACCGGAGCAAAAGGAAGACTTGGCGGGAGAAGAGTTAATTGGGCCGGTTAAGGCAAAAGATAAACTGTTAAATTGGTGGAGAAAAGTTAGACCATCGGGTAGGGAAGATCTTCGGGTAGACCGTGAAGGAGGACAAAAAAGGAAGAAGTGGGCTGTTCTAATGGGAGTTTTGTTTCTAATTTTATTGGCGGTAAGTTTGGTGACCGGGTCGATAAAAATTCAAGCCGACAAAGAGGCAAAAAAATGGAAAGAGTTTTCCGAACCCATAGTTAATAATATCCAGGAAGCCCAGGATCTGGTGAAGATTAATCCGTCTGGGGCAAGAAAATTGATTGAAGATGTAAGAAAAACCTTTGATGTACAAAAAGCAGAGTTTGTGAAGGGAAAATATAAGGATGAGGTGGCAGCTTTGGAAGAACGGCTTAATAATGCGTGGACAATAACTTCCGGAGAAAAAGAAAGCCAGTTTGCAGAGATGGTAAATATTCAATTAGTTCGACCAGGTTTTGTGGGGGACAGAATGAGTTTAATAAAGTCCGGAAGTGTGTTAGTGACAGATAGTAAACTGGGGACAGTGGTTTCGGCGACAACGGCGACCAAGGATATCAAGGTGGTTGCCGGAAAAGGTGAGGGTCTTGAGTGGTTGGATGCAACAGGTGATGGAAGCAGAGTGTTGATATTGAGTCCTAAAGGTGTAAGTGTGAACGGGAAAGAGACGGGAGGAATTGTTTTTGACATGGCAGTGAGCAAAGCAACGACAATCGGTAGGTTTGGGGCAAATCTTTATGTGTTGGATAGTGGAAACAAAGAGATTTATAAATATGGAGCAATAAGTGATGGTTATGGAGACAGAGTTCGATGGTTAGCACAGGATCAGTCGATAAGTGTAGTGCCGGTGGACATGGCGATTGACAGCGATGTGTGGGTTTTGGGAGAGTCGGGGGTAGTGGAGAGGTTTAGGAGAGGGGTGAGAGAACAGTTTTCTTTGAATGGTGTGCCGGAAGGGGTGAAGACGTCGAGAATCGCGGTGCAGTTGGATGGCAACGGCTTGGCGATACTAGACAAGATAAACGGAGTGGTGGTTGTCTGTAGTAAAGAAACGGGAAACTGTGAGCAACAGTTAAAGTCGGAAAAATTGAAGACGGCAACAGACATTGAGTACGACGGAACCGTTTTACTGGTGTTGACGGGGGGAACAGTAGGGGTTTTGAACTAATTGCTTGCTACAATATATCCATGATCGTGGAGAATAAAAAGGCCAGATTTGATTATGAGATTATTGAGGATTTTGAGTCCGGTATTGTGTTGAGTGGAGCTGAGGTAAAAAGTGTTCGTGATGGTGGGGCAGTGATGTTGGGAGCAAGAGTCATTTTTGAGAATGACGGGGCATATGTGCTGGGACTGAGTATCCCCAAGTACAGGCATGACAGTGCGGAAGAATATGATCCCGACAAACGAAGAAAATTGTTGCTGCACAGGAAAGAAATTATCGAGATTCAGAACAAAATGAGATCAGCAGGGTTGACAGTTGTGCCTATCTCGCTGTATAATAAGGGCAGTCTCGTGAAGGTGAAGATCGCTTTAGTCCGAGGCAAGAAGAAGTTTGAAAAAAGAGAGATACTCAAAAAGCGTGAAAGTCAGTTGGGTCTTGCGAGACGTTTAAAACTAACTAACTGAAAGGGTAAAAATGGACCTATTTTGGAGTAAAGTAATGCCTGCCAGCATCGTTAATTATTCATGGAGTAAGGATTTTACGCCAAAAATGAGCCTGAAAAAGTGGCAAGAAGGCATAAAAGCTAAAGTATCCGCGATGGATGATGACGAATTTGATTTATTTTTGGCTGGTGTAGTTATGGCTGCGTCTCGTGCTCAGATGATGGGAGTCACCTTGACGGAGAAAATTGAGTATTTCAGAGCCTTAAGGTCCTAACAGTTTTGCTTTTAGCCTCAAAGTTTGGTATACTATAGGTGGTTCTTATGGGGACGACCGGAATCGATGGATTAGTACATTTACAGCTGCAAGCCTCCTTTGGTAAAAGGAGTAAAAAAGACCAAAATACAACTGTCAATAAAGAAGACAAGTTACTTGGTTTCACCTCAAGTGAAGCCAAATCTTTCGCTCCCGTTTACGCTTTTGCCTAAACTCGAGTTTTAAGACGTCTTGGAGAGTATCGGATCCCGGGGTACCTTTAAGGCGAAAAAATACCGGATTGAATGTCTCAGGTTTGATTTAGGCCTGAGGACTAACTTATTCTAAGTCGACCATAAAGTGTTCTTGTTTGCCTGAAGCTTTATGGAAAAACGGCAAACTAAGCTTGTAGAAACTGTAGACTTATTATTTCAGACGAGGGTTCAATTCCCTCCGTCTCCACAATATACAAAAATCTCTCCTTACGGGGAGATTTTTTGTGGTTACTCGGTTAGAATTATTTTGTGTTTGATATGGTGTTTGATTTTTTGTTTCCAAAAAGATGTTATGGATGTGGAAAATATGGAAAAGATTTGTGTGATAAGTGTTTCCGAGAGCTTTCGATAGCTGACCAAATATGTTCAGAGTGTGGGGAAGAGTCATTGATGGGTTGGACGCACCAAGAGTGTAAAAAGAAAATGGGGATGGAGGGACTAATTGTGATTTACGATTATCAGGATATAAAGATGAGGGCGGTGATTGATGGAATTAAATTTGATTTTAATAAGGAACTAATAAAAAGAGTTCTAAAAAACTTTCGATTTGAGTCCGGAGAGAGTTTTGATTATCTGGTACCCGTTCCTTTGTATTTTTACCGTGAGAATTGGAGGGGATTTAACCAGGCGGAAGAAATGGCAAACGTGGTTGGTAAAAAAATGAAGATTGGAGCGAAGGGGGTACTGCGAAGAAAACGAAAAACAAAACAACAGTCGTTAATTTTAGGGAGAGACATGAGAGAAAAAAATGTAAAAGGAGCTTTTGAAGTTAGAAAAAATTTCAAGAAAAAACTAAAAGGGAAAAAGATATTACTGGTAGATGATGTCTTTACCAGTGGGGCGGATATGAGGGAGTGCACCAAGATGCTCAAGAAAGGAGGAGTGGGGGTGGTTTGGGGATTGGCTTTAGCTCATTAAATGTAATAGAATTCTCTATATGCCAATATTAATCTGGACAGAGAAGAATTCGGTAGGAGTTAAGGAGATTGATTTGCAACACCAGAAGATGTTTGCGATCATCAATGATCTTTATGACCGAATGGTAACTTTCAAAGCTCATGAGGATATAGATGCAATACTAGATAAGTTGGTTGAGTATGCCGACTTTCACTTCAAAACCGAAGAAGAGTATTTTGAGAAGTTTGACTACGAAGGGAAAGAGGCACATGAGGTTATTCATCAAGCATATGTAGATGAAGTAAAAAAACTCATTAAAAAAAGGAACGAAGGTGTAGGGGTGGAGCTGTCGTACGACATTTTTGATTTTCTACAAAAATGGTGGGTAGGACACATAAACTTTGAGGACAAAAAATACACTCATTGTTTTCACATTCACGGTTTGAAATAGTTTTCCAACTTAATTATTTGGCGGGAATTATGTTTCAAATTTTGCCTAAGTAGTTTCAAAGAGGTAAAATCTAATGAAATGTATAAAACCGGTTTAAACATCAAGACCTTTGAAGGAAGGGTTATCTTAGGTTTAAGAGTGGGTTACTCAAATGAAGCAATTTCTTTAGTTGAAGTGAAAAAAGCAATCAAAACATCGGCTTCGAAAGTTAATGATTTTACTTTTTCTGGCACGCTGACCCACAGTGAGTTAGTAGTTACTGGAAAAAGTGAGTATATCGAGCCTGTCATTTTGATTGAATCTTCAATTTATCCCAGATTTCCAGAAGAAAAAAATAAGTTTAAAGAAAAGTTTGTAGAGTTTATTGGAAACCTAGCGGTTGAGCTAAGACAAGAAAGAGTTGCAATACGGTTTACAGATGAGTCTCTAATGATTGAAACTGAATACTGTAAAAACCCAGACATTGAATAACTATGCAATTATGGTGGGTGCGGAGGAGGTGGGATTCGGACCCACGTATGCCGAAGCACACTTGCTTTCCAAGCAAGCGCCATAGACCACTAGGCGACTCCTCCAAAAACTTTGTCTATTATACCTTGAAGGAGGAGGAAGTGTTCTTTGTATGAGTATCTAATTTTGATTGTGCAGTAATTATGATAGTTTTTGAACGGCATTCCAAAAGTCACTAAGTTCATCCATTACGATGGTTCCTTCCGGTACCTCACCTTGTCGATATACAGACCAAGAACTGGGCATCCAAAAGACTTTTGCCCCCAGGGAGGCGGAAGGAATGATGTCGCCTTTAAGGTTATCTCCGACAACAAGACATTGCTGACTTTCGACACCGAGCATCTCGATACCGCCTTTCCAGTGTTCAGTAGTTTTGAACCCATTTTCGTCGGCGATTTTGATAGCGTCGAAGTAGTTTAGGAGTCCGGTTTGGTTGAGTTTCCTCATGGTCCAATCAGTGTTGGCGTGGGTGACCAGACCAAGTTTAAAGCCGGCGTCTTGGAGTCCTTTGAGGATAACTTTGGCCTCGGATTTTATTCTAGGTTCGTCGGTATAGATTTTCATGAGGATGTTGAGATTTTCTTTGACCACATCGGCGTTGTCTAATTCCTGTGAAAGTTGATCAACAACAAGACTCCATCTTTGTGGAGAGACACCCATTTTGTGATAGCCTTCGTCGTTTAACTCTTGTAGTCTGGTACGAAGAGCGTCATAGTCTATTCCGAGTGAGTTGGAGATTGTTTTGATATATTCCTCCATGTATTTGGAGAAGAGCTCGCCAGTGTGGATGAGGGTGTCGTCGAGGTCAAAAAGAATGGCCTTGATGTCTAGCTGGCGAAGTTTTTCGGCAGTTTGGTTATGAATAGGATCTCTTTCAATCATGGCCTATGATAACAGATAAAATTGTGCACCTGGTGCGATTCGAACGCACGACCTTTCCCTTCGGAGGGGAACGCTCTAATCCAACTGAGCTACAGGTACGTGAGGTGATTTTATCTCTTTATCGGCACAAGGAGAAATATATGAAATGCGGAGGGTACAGGGGTCGAACCTGTTAGAGCTTGCGCTCATTGGTTTTCGAAACCAACGCATTACCGTCCTGCCCACCCTCCAAAAAGTGCGCCCGGCAGGATTTGAACCTGCGACCCCTAGGTCCGCAACCTAGTGCTCTATCCAACTGAGCTACGAGCGCAAACAAAGCATATTTTACCATCTACGGGTCTTTTTCGTTCACCTTGTTTAGTAAATGGTCTGCTGTGTTGTGTGCGCTTAATCTTAGTTCAAAAGAAAATCAAATTTACTCCAACGGGACTTTGTCACCAAGCCACTTAACGAGACGATCACTCCAGGTGATAGGTGGTTCTTGGTAGGCGACGTATTGAAGCATGAGTTTTTTCAGTTTGTCTTCGGATTCGGAGTTGATGACGATGACGAGGTGCCACGGAGCACCAACGAGGTTAATACGCATGAGTCTACCTCCCCATTTACTTTCTAACCAAAATTGACTCATGTTTTCAAAACGATAGGTCCGCTCTTTGGTTTTGAGTCCCCAGGTAGAAAGAGCATATTTTTCTAAACGAGGCTCGGTACGACTCATGGCCCAAAGCATAAAAACCATAGCACCAATTACCAGTACGGGCATAAAGCCCTCGATGAAGTAAAGGATCACACTGGCGAGAAAAGCCATAACGAGAACGGAACTGTAGAACTCTTTGCTCCATTTTTTTTGGGGTCTTTCGTAGGAAGTCCATTCTAAAAGAATAACTTCTTCAGAGTTTTGAGGGTCGATGTTGGGCACATTTCATCTTAACACAACGAGCTGTTACCTTAGAAGTTTTTGAAGGAAAAAATAGTGGCATTGAGAAGAAGCTCCTTTTTAAACCAAACAGACTCTGGGGCCGTGGCAGAGATGGCATAACCACGGTTATCAAAAACGAGAAGAAGATTGCGATTTTTCATCGTAACGCCTTGTACTTGATAGCTACCACCAAGGAGGTGGTAGGTATTGCCACTAATGGTCATGGTTTTGTCTTCCTTGATGACATATTGATTAAAGTTTTTTACGAGACCGTTTCGGGCAGATTGAACATAACTGTCAAGTGTTTCGCCAGAAGCCTTGCCGGTGGAAACGTTCACAAAAGTGAGTAAGGCACTGCTGCTTGCGATGGTAGTTTTAGGGTCGACGATAACAAGGATTGATCCCGATTCACCCGAGTCGTCAATCTGCCAACCGAGGGGAACATTAATCTGAAATCTGGCAAGTTCATTACGATATGCCTTGTCTTCAAAAAGAAGATCCTGGGTAACAAAAGTGGTGGTTTCACCAATCGGTGTTGGAAGGGGAGTAATTGAAGGATTTGAAGTATCAGGAGCATTGATAACGAGATCGGGTTGTTTGGTGGATTGAGTCCATTTCCAAATTAAAGTGCCGATGCCAGCAAGAATTAAAGAAATTATTAGGCCGAGAATAATCCAAGGGAGAGTGCCGACCTTTTTTGGAAGAGTGGATACTTTTTCTTTGTTTTCTACCAGTTCGTTGATAACCACGGGGGTGGGGGGTAAGGTGGGTGTCTTTGGCTGCTGAGGGTCCTCCATAGAATTAAGTGTAGCAAAATAGTGAGTGTTGCGGAGGGGATG
>Ga0265296_1000667_pt1 | contig 47764 bp, 43 predicted proteins | sample MunlanPumphouse1_FD_189073 | JGI IMG/M metagenome (GOLD analysis project Ga0265296, IMG submission 189073) | Groundwater microbial communities from a municipal landfill in Southern Ontario, Canada - Pumphouse #1 | ecosystem: Environmental > Aquatic > Deep subsurface > Groundwater | place... | reverse complement strand
GCCCTTAAGGCTCGAATATACCGACTCCAAGTTAAGGAGATCAAAATCAAAGTAATCCTCTACAACCTCTCAAGATTGATTTCTACTTTGTCTTTTCTTGTTCTCATTGAGGAATTCTACAGAGCCGCATTCTCTCTATTTTTAATCGAATCACGGTTTTTTCCTGTTGAGAATCTGTTCATTAATACTGTATGCATCGTATCCAAGTTTCATTTCAATAGTGAATGAGCTCAATTGTTCTGTCAATCTGGCACAGATGCGGGTATGCTATTGGCACCTCGCCCAGGCTCTGGATTTTGGATCTTTCACTCACTGATATTAACCGCCCCTTGTCAGATCCTTCTCTTTTGAAACTCCCAAGGGTGATTATTAATTATTATTTAATACGAGAACATCCAATTCACGGGTATGAAACTTATTCATCTCTGTTTACTGTTTATACTGGTCCTGGGTGTTACGGCCAGCGGTTGTACCACGCAGAAACCTCAACCTACTCCTTCAACACCGGTAATCACGGCTCTCCCGACTTCGATGCCGACAACCTCTGCTACGCCCGCATACCCCCCACAACTTTCCGGATACTGGGTTCTTCAGACCATGGCGATACAGGATGGCTCTGTACCCCTCGTTCCCACTACAGAGATATCTCTTACCCTCAATGCAGATGGGAGTGCAACCGGGTATACCGGGTGTAATAATTATTTCACGTCCTTTACTCTGACCGGAAAACCTACTCCAAAAGGTGACGGTATGATATTTGCACCGATCACCACCTCAAAAAAGTACTGCATTGCAACATCCAGTCAGGAAAGTACTTACCTTGATGTTCTCCAGAATACCGCGGCCTATGCAGTAAACGGTAATCTGCTGACACTCACCGGCAATTCCCAGAATGCTCTTGTATTCCAGCAGGCATCCACGATTGTTACTACCACCTATTATCCACACCCTGCTTAACTCCCATTTTTTCCGACAGGTTCATTTGAAAAGCCCCTCCAGAATCCCAGATATTAATATGGCCTTACCATTTTTCCGGATTATCCTTCTGACAATCTCCTTCTTAAGGTCTCTTCCCTCTTTACAAAAATATCGGTGTGGGCATAATGGTAATTGAAATTGTGGATGTGAACCCTGTGTAATAGAAATTTATAATAAAGTTGATATAGTTTATTGCTTTTTATACAATTATTATCTGGTGTTATTCTATGGTGGATGATTGGAAGGATCATGGAAAGGATTCCGATCCCGCTCATCCTTGGATATTTAAAAAAAGCGGGACAAATCCTCCTTTTTGTGTCCTTTATGTTGATGATGAATCCACACTCCTGATTCCAACAAAAATGTACCTGGAACGACATGGGAATTTTATCGTTGATACAACCACAACTGTTGATGACGCGATGGATAAAATTAAAAAAAATCCATATGATGTAATAATTTCTGATTACCAGATGCCGGGAACGAACGGTATCCAGTTTTTGAAGATGCTTCGTTCGGAGGGTAATCAGATCCCGTTTATCATATTTACTGGCAAAGGGGACGAGGAGGTTGTCATTGAGGCATATGCTGCAGGAGTCGATTTTTATCTTGCGAAAGGTGTGAATCCCCGTGCTATGTACGTTGATCTCACCAACAAAATCGAGCAAATCGTCAACCGCCGGAGAATGCAAAGTGCCCTGAAAGAGAGTGAAGAACTGTTCAGGACATTATTCAATAATGCAAATGATGCAATATTCGTCCATGAGATGTCCTGTGAAGGTTTACCCGGCAGGTGCATCATGGCCAATGACATAGCTTGTACTCACTTAGGATACACCCGCGAAGAACTCCTGCAGATGAGTTACCTGGATATTATCGCTGAGCCCCATGGCAATAAAATCCCGGCCCTCTCACGAACGATCCAGAAGAGGGGACATGCTACGTTCGATACCGTTTATAAAAAAAAGAATGATACCGAATATCCTGTTGAGGTAAATGCCCACCTCTTTGAGTTGCATGGGAAACAACTATCCCTGTCCATTGCCCGCGATATCACCGAGCGTAAGTATATGGAAGATGAGATCCGTGCGAGTGAGCAGCGATTGCATGCGATCATTGACGGGTCATCCATCCCCCAGTTTGTGATCAACGGGAATCATGAGGTGATCTACTGGAACAAAGCGCTGGAAAGCTACAGCGGTATTGAGTCGCATGATATACGACTTACAAAAAATGCCTGGAAAGCATTTTATACGTCAATTCGTCCGCTTCTGGCAGATCTGCTGGTGGACGAAAAACTTGAGGATATACCTGTCTGGTATGATGGAAAATACCGTCGCTCCCGGTATGTGGACGGAGCATTTGAATTTATAGATTTTTTCCCTCATTTTGGCAAGAATGGGACCTGGCTTCATGGCACTGCGGTTGCCATAAGGGATGACCGTGGCACCATCGTAGGGGCACTTGAAACCCTTGAGGATATTACAGAGAGGAAAAATGCAGAAACTGAACTTGTAAGCAGCGAAAAATATCTGAAAACTATTTTTAAATCCGTCCAGACCGGTCTTGTAATCACCGATCCTGCAACAAATACCATAATTGATGCAAATCCGGCTGCAGTAAGAATGATTGGTAAAAATGAGTCTGAACTCCTCGGATCTGTATGTAATGCATTTCTTTGTCATTCTGCATCTGGATATCAAATGACTGGGAATGGAACGAATACTGATTTTTCTGAGTGTGTTCTTGTTAATCCGGATGGCAGGAAGATCCCTATTTTGAAAACGGCAATTCCCGTGATGATTTCTGGAAAATCTCTGATGCTTCAGAGTTTCCTTGACATCACTGACAGGAAACGGGCAGAGGATGCTATGCAGACGGCCTATGCCGAACTTGAACAAAAAGTTCGGGAGCGCACCAAGGAACTTTTCGATCTGAACCGGAACCTCCAGAACGAGGCAAACGAACGCAAGAAAGTCATGGAAGAACTCAAGGTCAGTGAGGAGAAATACCGTTCTCTTGTGGAACAGACAAACGATATTGTTTTCCAGATTGACGAGGATGGGCATATTACGTACATAAGTCCGAATGTCTCTTCCATTCTGGGATATACCCCGGAAGAATGCCTGGGAAAAAGTCCCGCAGAATTCATGCCAACGGATAAGGAGAATTTCTTTTATACGCTCCATGAGGAGAACATCCGGATCCGGCAGCCGGTCTCCGGAGTGGAGCTTACATTTCTGGATCATCAGCAGGTACCGCATATCTTTGAGGTCAATGGGACGCCCCATATCCGCCAGGATGGGATTTTTCTTGGATTCAGCGGTATAGCACGGGACATTACTGATCGAAAAGCTCTCCAGGATGAACTGGTGGCTTCCTTAAAAGAGAAGGAAATTCTCTTAAAGGAGATTCACCACCGGGTAAAAAATAACATGCAGGTGATCTCAAGTCTTCTCCACCTTCAGGCAAAGCTCATCAAGGATGACAATAGCCGGGAAGTTATCCGTGAAAGCCAGAATCGTGTTATGTCGATAGCACTTGTGCATGAAAAACTCTATCAGTCCAAGAGTCTGGCAGAGATTGATTATCTGGAATATCTTAAAAAAATAGCCGAGAACCTGCTCCAGTCCTATGGAATCTCCTCAAAAACCGTTGAGATTCGGATTCATGCAGAAAATATTTTCATCCCCATTGATAAAGCGATCCCTCTCAGCCTGATCATCAATGAAATGATCTCCAACTCCTTAAAATATGCCTTCCCCGACAACCGTCCAGGAAAAATTGAGATTGATATCAGAAAATCAGATGATCGACTTTCGCTCGCATTAAGTGACAATGGTATCGGACTTCCCCGGAATGTGACCCTCGAACAGACTGATACTCTGGGACTTCAGCTGGTGAATTCACTAGTTCGGCAGCTCCAGGGGAACATCTCATTAAACCGAGAATCCGGAACAGAATACCATATCGATTTTATCATTGAACCAACTGCAGGTGACCCTTATGAATGATAAAAAAATACTCGTTGTGGAAGATGAGGCAGTAACCAGTATGGATCTACGGAGAAGCCTGACCGACCTTGGCTATGAGGTCTGTGCAATAGCGCCAACCGGAGAGATGGCCGTGAAACATGCCGGGGAATTGCATCCTGACCTTATTCTCATGGACATTATGCTTGCCGGGAAGATGAACGGAATTGAGGCGGCTGAGATTATCAAATCGAAATACCGCATTCCGGTAATTTACCTGACCGCATACAGCGATGATCGTTTTCTTGCAAAAGCCAAGATCACCGAACCCTTTGGTTATATCCTGAAACCCTTCCGGGAACTGGAACTCAAGACAAATATCGAGATGGCGCTTTACAAGCATACCATGGAACATGCTTTGAGAGTAAGCGAGGAGACAACCCGCGTCCTGCTCAATGCAATAGATGACATTATGTTTCTTGTCGATATCACGGGGAAATTCCAAGCGGTGAATGTTGCTCTTGCAAATCTTGTTGGAAAAAATGTGCATGAATTGATCGGTTCTAATGTTTCGGATCTCGTGAAAATGGGCATTCTATCCCAGAAAATGGCGGGATGGAATCTCAATCCTATACAGGTAAAAACCCTCTGCTTCGAAGAAAAATTTAACGATAAATGGTTTGAAGTCACCCTGTACCCGGTTCGGAATCCTGATAATGCTGTCGTGTTATATGCAGTGTATATCCGGAATATCACCCGGAATAAAAATCTGGAAGAGCAGTCAAGGCAGAACGAGGAATATTTCCGATCTTTGGTTGAAGATACTTCAGATATTATTGCGATCCTCAACAGGGATGGAACCATCAGATATGACAGCCCCTCGATAAACCATTCACTGGGATACCCGGATGAACACCTGGTGGGAAAGGCGTTGTCTACACTTCTCCTCGAAGAAGAACTGCCGAATCTCCAGAATATTTTCCTTGAAATTATTACTAACCCGGGCATGGTAAAACCATTCCATCTGAAGGTGAAAAATTATGATGGGGATGTATTCACTATGGAAGGAATTATCAGTAATCTTTACGGGAACCCGGTAATTGATGGAATTGTACTCAATGGCTGGATTAAAAACCACCGGACCGTTTAATACCCGATAATCCACTCAGTTTTCCGTCAGGTGAATTCCGGCATTCCGTGAAATCCTCTTTTTTATCTGGCAGGTACAACATGCGTAAAAAAATGGTTGGTTGCATCCCCTGTCGGATCCGTTAATCCAGAACTCTAAAATGAAGCCAAAGGTAATTCTGATGATCAATCCTGCTGCCACCCGGGAATACTGCGAGAATTGGTGAATATTACCGGTCAAACGCAGCATTTGAAGAAGCGAACGACAGAAAAAAATCACAAAATTTAAAAAAAATTGGGGAGGAAAAATTACTTCTTGCCGCCCTTTGCCGGGGCTGCGCCTTTCTTCTCATCTGCTTTTGCAGGTGCTGCATCCTTGCCACCCTTTGCCGGAGCTGCAGCCTTTGCATCTTTGCCACCCTTTGCGTGGGCCGCACCCTTTGCAGGCTCTGCAGCTGCAGCTGTTGCGGCTGCTGCTTCTTCGGTAACAACCGGCGCTGCAACGACTTTCTCACCAACAAGCTTTGGTGCTGCAACGATTCTGCCACTGACCTTGATCTCGCTCACTTTCAGATGTGATGGGGTAGGGAGCTTGTGACCGCTGTGCCGGAGTGCATCTTTGATCTTCTCCAGGTACTGGGGGGTTGAAAAAACGGTCATGAGCTTCTGGCCCGGTTCAACCCGTGCGGCAGTGCCGACTGCCTTGCCGAATGCAAGGCGCATACCTTCCGAAACACGGTCTGCACCGGCACCGGTTGCCTGCTTGTTCTCGCGCAGAACGTGGTGGGGGAAAACACGTACCTTGAAGTGGAAATTGGACCTGCCGACATCCTTCATCAGCCGGCGGTTTGCGGTGATGCGGGCAGCCTCGAGGGCACTGTGCCGGATCTGGCATGCTTCTTCGACAATAAGGTCAACTTCGGTGGGGAATTCCTGTGAGAGGTTGCCCATCTCGAACTGCACAATCTTGCTCCCGGGAACACCGCCCATATATTTGCGTCTTGTATAGGCTTTCTTGGAAATGTTCCTGTACATCTTTGCCGGTTTTCTAACCATCGCGTCCTACTCCTGTGTAATATTGCTAAAAGCGGGCAAGAATATCGGGAACTTATCAGATATTAATGCCGGTACGCTTCACAAACTGCTTTTATAAAATGGAGATGGAGCGTATTAAACCTTACTGGATAGCACAGTTCTGGCTTATAAGATCAAGAACTGTGCGCCGTACCTTGGCGAACTCCACGCTGGTCCGGTCGCGGGGCCGATCCAGCTCCACATCAAAGATACGACAGATCCGGCCCGGGCGGGGTGATAAAACAATGATACGATCCGAGAGATACACTGCCTCGTCCACGCTGTGGGTAATGAAGATAACCGTTTTCTTTGTTTCTTCCCAGATATCGAGGAGTTCCTTCTGGAGCATATTCCGGGTCTGGGCATCGAGTGCCCCGAACGGCTCATCCATAAGAAGAAGAACCGGGTCAAGTGCCAGTGCCCGGGCAACGGCAACCCGCTGTCGCATTCCCCCGGAGAGTTCCGAAGGATAACTCTCGCGGAACTGGGAGAGATTCACCAGTTCCAGATAGCGCTGTGCGATCCGGTAGCGCTCCTCTTTTATGAGTCCTTTCATCTCCAGCCCGAAAGCGATATTGTCCATCACGTTGCGCCACGGGAAGAGCGAGTATTCCTGGAAGACCATTCCCACCTTGGGATTCTGGCCTTTTATCTCCTCACCATCAAGAACGATCGATCCTTCCTGTGCTTCATCGAGACCGGCTATCAGGCGCAGCAGCGTGGTCTTTCCGCAGCCGGAGGAACCAAGAATACAGACAAACTCCTTGTCCTTTACTTCAAAGTTAAGGTGATCCAGGACAACCAACCGGGATCCATCCTCGCGGGGGAATGACTGGTTCAGATCACGGATCTCAAGATTGCCCATATCACGCCACCTCCCCGGTCCGCCACTTCAGGAAATGACGTTCAATATAATACCGGAACGCCATATCAAAAGCAAGCCCGGCAAGTCCCAGCAGGATCATATAGACGACTACGCAGTCCATCCGGTGGAGATTGTAATAAAGCCAGAGGGCCATGCCAAGACCATTGTTGGATACTCCGAAAAGTTCAGCAGCCACAAGGCACATCCAGCCAACCCCGCAGGCAATCCTTATGCCGGCAGCTACTGATGGAAGGGCTGCGGGAAACGCGATGTACCGAATCAGATTGAAATTTTTCGTGCAGCCAAGCATCTTTCCCGCTTCCACAAAAATTCTCGGAACCCCCCGGAAGCCGCTGTATGTATTGATAATAACCGGAAAGACCGCGCCTACAAAAATTACAAAACCGGCAGACCACGATGTGAGGCCAAACCAGATGATGGCAAACGGGATCCAGGCAAGCGGAGGAATCGGCCGGAGCAGTTCGATTACCGGATCCATGAATGCATCGAAACGACGGCTCCATCCCATCGCAATCCCGACAGGAATGCCCACAGCCAGAGCAGCAACAAGACCAATACCGAAGTGCACAAGACTGTCTATGAAGTCTGGTATGAGTCTGCCGGTTGCGACCAGTTCCTGAAATGCCGTGAAGACATCGACAGGAGACGGGAGGATAAATGAGTTCCGGACAATACCTGCTGCAATTACTTCCCATACAACGATGGCAAGTATGATGGCAATAACTCCCAGCCACCGTTTACTGATCCCATCTGCAGACAGTTTCACAGGAATGTTGCCTCCCCATTGAGATTGAATTATCATGCCGGGTTTTTCAGCCGGGAATTGGATCCCGCATGCCGGCTCTTACCTATACAAGGGCGCCAAAGAAAAAAAGGATTGGTTCTATTATCTGTCCTTATTTTTTGTAGAACGACAGGTCGAAGATATCTTCCTTTGCCAGGGGCTTCTTGATGTAACCGAGGTCATATTGGATCTTTGCGTAATCAAGGACAGGCCCGACAATGACATTCGGATCCGACGCCCAGCTGCCATCCCATTCCTTTAACGAGGCGGTGACATCTGCCAGTTTAGCGCCGGTTTTAGTGGCATAGATTTGTGCAGCTTCTTCGGGATTTGCCGCATTGAAGGCAACGGCCTTGTCATTGGTTGCAAGAATCTGCCGGACAATCTCCGGGTGTTCCCGGATCAGCTTGCCGCTGACAACAAGGACACAGCAGGTGTGGTTGGGGTACATCTCGCCCGAGTGGGCAACGATCTTACCGCTGCCCTGGTTGACAACCGTGCTGGGAGACGGCGTGGGCAGGAAGATACCATCGACTTTGCCGGCAGTGAGTGCGGTTACCGCGTCGCCGCCATTCATCCCCTTGATGATGACATCCTTATCAGGGGTGAGGTTGTTCTGTTTCAGCCAGTTGCGCAGGACAGTATCCTGGATAGTCCCTGCCTGGAATGTTGCAATCGTCAGGCCTTTCAGGCTCTGCGGACCTTTGTAATCGAGATCATTCCTGACAACGAGATCGGAGCCCTGGGTGTTGACCCCGGCAATGATCTTTGCATCGAGACCGGTTGCAACCGCGCTCAGGACAGGGGCTGCGCCGACGTATGCAACATCGATATCCCCGGCAAGCATTGCCTGCATCTCGGGTGCACCGGTCGGGAAGAGTTTATCACTGACGTTCTGGACTCCGAGTGGAGCAAGGTCCTGTTTCCACCATCCCTTTTCCATGGCAGTGATCTCTGCCATCTGGTGGGTGCTGGGCTGGTACCCGATCCGGATCTCCTTGATCGGAGCCGCTGTTGCTGAAGAAGTTGTTCCGGGAGTTGCAGCCGGCTGAGTGCAGCCGGCGGTGAGCAGTATCAGGGCAATAGCGATAAGCGCAATTGCTGTTATCTTCATCATTTTCATGGGAAGAGTGTTGTTCTGGCAATAATAAAAAAGTGTGCGCTTAAGGCAAATTTCAGATACTTTTGTATAAAATAGTTTAATTTTTATGACAAAATAAGATTCATTTGTGCATTATTGTCCACATGTTCTCCAAAAAGACTGTGAATCTGATTGACAAAAAGAAAATTTTTATCCAGAATTAACCTTATTGTGTAAATTACATGGTACAGATCGACCCAATCGACCGGCTTATGCGCGCAGCCCTTACCTCTGATGAGGAATTTGTCGGCGCCCTGGAGGATCTCCTGCGCCACGATCTCCGGATCAGCATCCGGGAATTATCTGAAAAGAGCGGGATCGCGCAGAGTTCACTGTATAAGATCCTCCACGGGAAGCGCTCGCCAAATCTTTCCACACTCCGGGCCATTATCCATGCCATCCGGAAGTTTTACCGGACCGGTGAAGGGGAGTTCATCGGCCTCATTGTCGCCCGCCCCGTCCTTGAAACCATCGAGGAGAGAACCGCGGATGTAGATACCCACCGGGTTAAAATTCGGGAGTATCCCGTCCATACCATGGAAGACGCAATCGTTGCTGCGGTCAGGGCTGAGCGGGAGGGTGCGGTTGCCATAGTCTGTGCACCGATAGTATCCAGCGTGATAGAGCAGCTCGTCCATATCCCTGTTGCCACAATCATTCCTAAAGAATCGGTCCAGCGGGCAATAGAACTGGCCGCACGCAAGGCGTGGCTTTAATCACTTCGCGACCAATAATTACCCGGAATTATAAGGGTGAACGGATGCGAACTGATGTTGTAAGGCTGGGGCGCCTGTCCGGTATAAGGACCGGTGAGATGATGCATTTCCTTTCATCGATGCAGGCCGATCGCTGTATCGCAGATGCCGACCTGCTCGTGGATATTGCCCATGTGCTGATGCTTGACAAGCAGAAGATCATCGATCGAGACATCACCGATCAGCTACTTCCGGCCCTGCTCGGGCTGTTTGACAAAGGTATTCCGGAGGAAGTGTTCGATGAAAAGTTCGAGGACGTCCATGCGGGTATCGAATCACTCATCATCGAGGCTGCCGGCGCAGAGGCCGGTGGCCGGATGCACATGGGCCGGTCCAGGAATGATGAGGTCGCCACCTGTATCCGGATACAGCTCAGAGAAGACGTGCTCGGCCTGATGGAAGAGATCCTGGCAGTCCGAAAAGTCCTTGTTACTCTCGCAAACAAGCATGCCGGAACCATCATGCCGGGGTTCACCCACCTCCAGTATGCCCAGCCCACAACACTCGCTCACCATCTCCTTGCGTACGAACAGGCATTCTCCCGTGACTTTGACCGGCTGAGAGACACGTTTGCCCGGGTCAATCTCTCTCCTCTCGGGGCAGCAGCATTCGCATCAACCGGCTACCCCATTGACCGGGAATATACAGCGTCCCTCCTCGGGTTTGACGGTCTTATGATAAATACCATGGATGCAGTTGCAACCCGAGACTTTGCGCTCGAGGCACTCGCGGATCTCTCGATCCTAATGACAAATACCAGCCGTCTCACTGAGGAACTTATCATCTGGAGTACCTCGTTTGCGAAATTTGTCACCCTTGATGATGCATTCTGTTCCACATCATCCATTATGCCCCAGAAGAAGAACCCGGATACCGCGGAGATCATGCGGGCGAAGACCGGCTCGGTCTTCGGGGCATTGACCGGCGCGATTATTATCGTCAAAGGGCTGCCCATGAGCTATAACCGTGACCTCCAGGAGCTCACTCCCGGTCTCTGGCGCGGGATGCAGGATGCCCGGGCAAGTACCCGGCTTCTTGCCGGGATGCTTGCGAGTGCACAGTTCAACACCAGAATGATGAAAGAAGAGGCTGGAAAAGGGTTCTCAACAGCAACCGAACTTGCCGATACCCTGGTGCGATCGTATGGTATACCGTTCCGGACTGCCCACAACATTATCGGACGGGCAGTCCAGAAAGGAGATCTCACTCTTAAAACCCTTGAGGCGGCAGCAAAAGAAGTGGGTGGCGGAATATCGCTCCGGCAAAAAGGACTCACCCAGAAGGCCATTGATAATGCGCTTGATGTTACCTGTTCTGTCACAATCCGCAATGCTCCCGGGGGTCCGTCTCCCGCTGCAACGAAAACAGCAATAACGGGGTGCCGGAAGAAACTGGATGCGGATCGTGTGCTTGTCCGCGGAAAAGCCAAAAACCTGGAGAAGGCGAAGACCAATCTGATAACCAAAGCCCGGAGGCGGATAGCATAACCCAATCATTTGTTTCAGGAGATATTGTTCACTGCGATTACGGCGGGAAGAAGAGAAACGGCGTTTATATCACGGATCGGGACAGCATGGCGGTTGTCAAACTGGATTCCGGCTATAATATTGGAGTGAAACCGGAAGCCTGCAGCCTTGTCACCCGTTCCCCCGTCTCCCCCCCAAAGAAGATCGAAGTAACCCAGAATAAAACCCTCCCGAACCTTGCCATAGTTTCCACCGGGGGCACTATCGCAAGCAGGATAGATTACCGGACGGGTTCGGTCACCAGCCAGTTCGATGCAAGCGATATCCTTACCGCTATCCCGGAATTAAAGGAGATCGCCAATTACCGTACCATTCCGCTGGCAACCATCCTTTCAGAGAACATGACCCCTGCCATCTGGCAGGATCTTGCCCGGGCAGTCTTTGACGAGATCAAAGGGGGGGCACAGGGCATAATTGTCACTCATGGTACGGATACCATGGCCTATAGCGCGGCAGCGCTCAGTTTCATGATCGACACGCCCGTCCCGATCATCTTTGTCGGATCCCAGCGCTCTGCTGACCGCCCGTCAAGCGACAATGCTATGAATGCAGCCTGTGCAGCAGCGGCTGCAACGAGCGGGCTTGGGGAAGTGGCGGTGGTGATGCATGCGACCACAAATGATGATCACTGTGCCATCCACCGCGGCACCCGGGTGCGCAAGATGCACACCTCCCGCCGTGATGCGTTCAGGAGCCTTGGATTGGATCCCATCGGAACAGTCGCGTATCCGTCCCGCGAAGTAACCCTTGCTTTCGGAGCTGTTCGCCGCGGAACGCAGAAACCAGCACTCCACGACAGGATTGAACCCCGGTGCGGGCTTGTGCAGTTCTATCCCGGTATGTCCCCGGATATCCTGAAAGCGTACGAAGGCTATGCAGGACTGATCGTATCCGGGACCGGTCTTGGGCATACCGGTACCGCACTCATCCCGCAACTGAGAACCCTTTCCGATTCAGGCACGGTTGTTGTGATGACTTCCCAGTGCCTGAACGGCCGGGTATGTGACCGGGTCTACGATACCGGGCGCGATCTGCTGGCTGCGGGAGTTCTGGAAGGGGGCGATATGCTTCCAGAGGCCGCACTTGTCAAGATGATGTGGGTGCTTGGAAACGAGACGGATACAAAGAAAGCTGCCCTGCTCATGCAGGCGGATCTCAAAGGGGAATGCACGCGGAGGAGCGCCCATGGATTATAGAGCACTCGGCCTGGTGGCCGGAATCGAGATCCACCAGCAGCTGGATACCCGGAGAAAACTCTTCTGCAACTGTCCGACCACGCTTCGCGAGGTTAAGGATCATAACGGTGAGTTCTTCCGCTACCTTCGGGCAACGGTCAGCGAGATGGGCGAGATCGACCGGGCTGCACAGGAAGAGATGAAGAATAACCGGAAATTCCAGTACTATGCTTACGATACAACCTGTCTTGTCGAGAATGACGAGGAGCCCCCTGCCCCCCTCAATGACGAGGCCCTTACGGTCTGCCTCACGATTGCAAAACTGTTCGGCATGATACCCGTCCCCCAGTTGCACACCATGCGTAAACTCGTTATCGATGGCTCGAACACGAGCGGGTTCCAGAGAACGGCTCTTGTAGCATTCAATGGCAGCCTGCCGGGTGGAGGGGAGATCGAGACCATCTGTCTTGAGGAAGAGGCAGCCCAGCGCGTAAAAGACGAGGTTTTTTCTCTTGACCGGCTCGGGATTCCCCTTGTCGAGATCACGACATCGCCCTGCATGCATACGCCCGAAGAAGTCCAGACTGTTGCGGAATATATCGGGATGGTCCTGCGTTCGACCGGTAAAGTGAAGCGCGGGATCGGTACTATCCGGCAGGATGTCAACATATCGATTGCAAAGGGAGCACGCGTTGAGATCAAGGGTGTACAGGAACTTGACCTGATCGCTGAAGTGGTCAGAAGAGAGGTGCAGCGACAGCAGAACCTTCTCCGGATCCGCGATGAACTCCGCTCAGCGGGGGCAACAACTGAAGGCGTTTCTGGTGTGGACATTACGGAGCTTTTCAAAGAAACCAAATCCGCTGTCCTGAAAAAGGCAAAAAAGATCCATGCCATCACCCTGAAAGGATTTGCCGGTTTCGTAGGTTGCGAGATCCAGCCAGAACGCAGGCTCGGGAGCGAGATGTCCGATTATGCGAAAAAGTGTGGGGTGGGAGGCATCTTCCACACGGACGAACTCCCGGCATATGGTGTCACTGCTGAAGAGGTGGCCCTTCTGCGATCCCACCTGAAAGCCGGAGCGGGTGACTGTGTTGTTCTCGTTGCCGGTGCTACCGATAAACAGGCAGCATGCGCTATCCGCCAGGTGATCGCCCGGGCTGCGATTGCATTATCCGATAAACCCGTTCCCGAAGAAACGCGCAAGATGCTCGAGAGCGGCAGCACTGCGTATATGCGGCCCCTCCCGGGTGCAGCCCGTATGTACCCGGAGACCGATGTCCTGCCGGTAATAATCGGTGACGAACGCTGGTCTGCAGTTACTATCCCAGAACTTCTCACGACCAAGGCAGAGCGGTTTACCCGCGAGTATGGAATCGAGAAAAACTATGCCCTGCAACTGGCTGCCTCCGAGAAGCTCCCTCTTTTTGATCGCGCTCTCCAGGAAGGGATCAAGCCGAAGCTTGCGGCCTTTACCCTGCTCTCAACCGTTACGGAACTGAGACGCGAGGGAGTTGATGTCAGGGTCATTCCTGATGGAGCATATCTTGCCCTCTGGCATGCGGTTGAAGAGGGAAAAGCCGCAAAAGAAGCGATACCTGACCTGATCCGCAGCATTGCAGAAGGAAGCAGTATTGAAGCCGCGCTTGCAAAACTCGGGCCATCGGTATCCCGTACCGAGCTCGAAATGATTGTACGGAAGATCATTGCCGAACGTTCTGACTTTGTTTCCGAAAAAGGAAAAGCTGCCCTCGGCCCGCTGATGGGAGTTGTTATGGCAGAAGTCCGGGGATCGGTTGATGGGAAAGTGGTGAGCGAGATCTTAAGAAAAGAGATTGAATCCGCGACTGCAGGAAAAAAACCATAAGATATGTCCATCTTCAGGTATAACCGGGTCGGACAGCGCGAACATTTATGAGTGGGGCAGCAGAATTACATAAGGAGTTTCATTATGGGTAAAACAGGAACAACCATCTGGGCACAGGTCAAAGGCGTAAAAGGTCAGATTCGGCTCGTCCCGAAAAAAGAAGGCGAGGGAAAAACCCCCGGCCCGAACCAGCGGTTCAAGGCAGGCGCGAATGTCAAGCAGGTTGATCAGATGGCAGAAGCCATGGGCGGTCAGCGCGGAGGCAGGCGCGGAGGAAGGCGTGGTGGCGACCGGTCCGGTGGATCCGGCATGAACGAGTCCACAGCAAACCCGATGATCCGCCGGCGCATGAAACGGGCAAAAGTGTCCGCCCTCGGTGCAAAGGCAAAATCAGCACGGTAATACCGCTCGAATAGTTCAGCCCGTGATGGGTTATGGGGTTCACCCGCCCCCCCACAGGTTTTTCACATTTTATAGTGCAATTTTCTTTCAGTTGCTATTGTATCATAACTATATTTTATTCAGAACAACCATGGTGAGTATGGATCTTCCAACTGCAGTAAACAGCTACCAGTTCGGTGAACGGGCCAAGTCCGGACTGATCATGGCCTCCCAGCTGGCCATTGCACTTACCGGCTTTTCGGAACAGGAACGGGCGGGGGGGAAGCGGATGCTCCTCCTTATGATGGAATCAATACGAAGTGAGCTCCAGTTTGCGTTCCGCGACACCGGCCGTCAGGATTTCCAGAAGGCGATAAATTCCCTCAACGAGGCAATCTCTCTTGTTGAAGGAAACCAGCCCGAACAGGCCTCTGAAAAAATTGCTGCAGCAATCAGTGCATCCACCACTCCTGCGCAGGAAGCATGGCAGGTACTCAAGGAACATGGACTCATCTGATTTTTTCGGGTTTCTGTCAAGCCGTTCATCGGTTCGCGAGTATGAGGATGATCCGCTGACCGGGGAAGAGACGGATTATATCCTGAAGAGTGCCAGCACTGCGCCAAGCGCAGGCAACCTTGAAGCCTGGGACGTTGTTGTTGTCACCGAAGAGGAGATCCGCGGTGCTCTGGCTGAGGCTGCGTTCGGTCAGGGTCATCTGGAGAAAGCTCCAACGGTTTTTGTTGTCTGTGCAAACTATGTGCGTTCAATGTCGCGCTATGGGGAACGGGGAATTCTCTATGCGGTTGAGGATGCAACCATTGCATGTACGTATATGATGCTTGCAGCCCATGCAAAAAAGATCCATACCTGCTGGACAGGAGCCTTCAATGAGGACGAAGTACGGGAGATCCTCGACCTGCCCCAGCATCTCCGCCCTATTGCGCTGCTTGCAGCGGGAAAAGGGGAGACCCCGATAAGCCCGGCGGAGCGGATGCCCACGGGAGAACATGTGCACCGCGAACAGTGGTGAGGAGATAATAAAATGCCGGATTATACTGTGACACTGGAATCGGCCTGGCTCATAAAAGATGTCAAGTCTCTGGATGATGCTATCGGGATAGCAATAAGCGAGGCAGGAAAGCGCCTGAATCCCGCTGCAAAATACGTGGAAGTGGAGGCAGGAATGCTTGCCTGCCCCTATTGTGAGAAAGAACTGTCAAGTGCAATCGTGGTGGCAGACACGGCACTTGTCGGGCTTGTCCTGGAGATGAAAGTCTTCAGGGGAGAATCTGCCGAACATGCCGGACGGATTGCAAAATCGGTGATAGGGAAAGCACTGCGGGACATACCCTTGAAGATACTGGATGTGCAGGAACAATGATCTCCGTTGTTGGGCACACCGCCATCGACCATATCTCAAAAGTGGCGCACCTGCCTGAGAAGAACTGCTCTACCCATATCACGGATCGCCAGATCTATTTTGGTGGCGGTGCCGCAAATATCGCCGCCGGCATCGCAATGCTTGGCGGAAAATCCGCACTTATCTCCTGCGTGGGCGGAGACTTCTACGGGAGCGAGTATGATACCTGGATGAAGAAACTGGGTGTCTGCCAGCAGTTTTTTGAGGTTCCCGACGCCCACACCCCTACGGCTTTCATGTTCACCGATGAATCCGGGGACCAGATGACCTTCTTTGAATGGGGGGCTTCAAAAGTATTTGCACACTCAGAACCCCCGGCACTCCCGTTTGTCCATATGGCAACGGCAGATCCGGAATTTAACTGCCGGGTAGCAGAAAAGAGCGAGTTTGCCTCTTTTGATCCCGGGCAGGATGTTTTCTGGTACACAAAGGAGCAGCTGGATGTTATTCTCGATAACATTGACATCCTCTTTGCCAACCAGCACGAGATCGAGCATATGTGCAGGACTCTTGGAACCTCAAGAGAGTCGATCGTTCAAAGGGTAGGGACTGCAATATTCACCATGAGCGGGGATGGGAGCACCCTCTACTCGGATGGGAAGGAGCATTTTATTCCGGTTGTTCCGGTGACACTTGCGGATCCTACTGGTGCCGGCGACTCCTATCGTGCAGGATTCCTGACAGCCTATGTTCAGGGATATTCCCCGCTCACCTGCTGCAGGATTGGGACCGTGACTGCATCGTTTATTGTAGAGCATGTGGGATGCCAGACTCACCTGCCCACGTGGGATCAGATGATCGGGCGGTACCGGCAGCATTTCGGGGATCTGGTCAAGCCATAAAGAGGAGATGAACCGATGAGCTGGGCTGCACTCACTTCAGGAGGAAAAGATTCGATCCTGTCCTGCCAGAAAGCACTCGATAATGGAATGGATGTGCAGTACCTGGTAACAGCCCGGCCGAAAAATCCCGATTCCTACATGTTTCACTCAGCAAATCTCGATGCCGTACCGGTTATCGCCCGTGTAGCAGGAATGGAGTACGTTGAGATAAAAACTCACGGCAGAAAAGAAGAGGAACTCGCCGATCTCGAAGAGGGCTTATCATCGCTTGATATTGAAGGTGTGATTGCCGGGGCAGTGGCATCAGTATACCAGGCAGAGCGGGTCAGGGCAATTTGTGACCGGCTGGGCCTTCAGCTCTACACCCCCCTCTGGCAAATGGATACCGGAAAACTGGTCCGGGAAGTAGCAGAGCGAATGGACGCGATAATTATCGTCACTGCTGCTGAGGGCCTCGATGAAAGCTTTCTGGGTGCACGGTTTGATGAGGCACTTATTGGGAAGTTACAACGGGTGGAAGCATCAAACCGGATCAATATTGCCGGCGAGGGGGGCGAATACGAGAGCCTCACCCTCAATGCGCCATTTTATTCACGGCCTGTAACCTATACAACATCAGAAATCCGGTCAACTCCTGGTCGTCATGAACTTGTTCTCGGAGGGTTTTCCTGATGTCGCAGGGAAGTGATGTCAAGCTTGGGCAACTGACCAAGTACATCTTCACTGCCCCATCATGGCCGAGATCCCTTTTGATCATCATCATCCTTGGTCTTTTTATCGATGCAGCCAGCGCCCGTGCGTGGGTGCACCTGCCATTCTCGGGCACTATCGCATTTACCCTGCCGGCAATAGCCGCGCTTGTCCTGACCAAGCCGATCATAGAATCCGGCGGGAAGACCATGACCTGGAACCGGTCGGCTCTCCTTGCCCTTTCCTGCACGGTCTTTGCCGTGATCATCACCCTCAGTTCCCTTGCATTTTCGGTCCGGTACCTCCCCCTGTTCTATGCCATCTCCCTTGGTTTCATCTTCGGCCTGCGTCTGTTTGTCCTTGTTGCGATCTCCGATTACCGTCTCCCGCGGATGATCCTGCCGGCATTCACCCAGAGCGGCCCGGGAATTCTTGCGGGGATGCTCATGTTCTCGTCCACGTTCGGAGTTGCTGCCTTTGGGATCTTTGCTCTCATACTCCAGCTGGTCTTCGGGCTTGGTTTTGCCATCCTTGTCTGGATGATCGAGCGGCCATTGCAGCGGGCTTTCAAGATCCGGGGACTGGCGTTTGTCAATGCATTCATCGCTCACATGACCGATGGTTCCAAGGGTATGGAGGATTTTTTCCGCGAGATCGGAGAGGAGATCTTTGTTCCCCAGGTAAGTTTCTTTTTCCGAAGACAGGACAAAAAACCGGTTATCTTCACGGTACCCAACCTCCACCCGGGACCAATGGGGGAGATCGGCGGAGGCAACCTCCCCAAGGTCCTGCACGACAGTTTTACCGATGAGACCCTTGTTGCCCATGGCTGCGCAACGCACGATTTCAACCTGGTCTCTGAAAGTGAGATAACAAAAGTAATTGATGCCCTCCAGAAGTCAAGGAATGATGTCAGGTATTTCCCGGGAGCAGGGAAATCCGGTCGCATCACGGTAGGAACGGTGCAGGCGCTCTACCAGCGCTTCGGTGATTCGATCCTTGTCATTACCACCCGTTCCCCGCACCGGACCGAGGACCTGGACTTCTCAATCGGCATGACCATCATGGCCGAGGGACACCGCTGGTTCCCCCATGTGGCCATTGTCGATGCCCATAATTGTATGACCGATTTGTCCTCCCCTGTGCTCCTTGCCACATTGACTGCTACCGAGTACCAGCGGGCGTGCTTCGAAGGTATGCAATCCAGTCTGTCCGCACCGCTTCACCCGTTCAGGATCGGGGTCTCGCACCGGACGGTCCCGTACAGCCGCGAGGAAGGGTTCGGGGATCTCGGGATCCAGTCCCTTGTTGTTGAAACCGATGGCCAGAAGACCGCATACATATTGATTGATGGCAATAACATGGCTGCCGGGGTACGGGAAATTCTCCTCGAACAGGTTCTCACCCATGTTGATAATGCTGAAGTGATGACAACTGACTCCCATGTTGTGAATACGATCACCGGTAAGAACCCTGTGGGAATGCAGGTTGAGGCAAAAGAGATCCTTCCCCATATCCTGCATAGTGTCCAGGAAGCAGTTGATGATCTCGCACCAGGAGCAGCCGGGGCAGCAACAGCCCAGTGTGAGCATATTGTGGTCTTCGGGTCCAACCGGATCACCCAGCTGGCAAGCACCGTGAATGCCATGCTCGTCTTTGTTGCACCGCTCTCGCTTGCCATGCTCCTCCTTGCGTTCCTCCTCTCAATCATGGCATATGCAGTGATGTCATAGAGCTTTTTAAAAATCATAAATATCATCTGTTTTCACGTTCCGGGCCTTAAGAGACCACAATATTTATTTGCATTCACCGGAGACTGCTTAATTAATACCGGAGGTATCTGCCAAGAGGATCACACAGGAACCAGGTTTTCGTACAGCGGTTGAATTACGCGTAAGTGAAAGGTGATACTCGTTCATTCGTTCGCAACTTCAGAAACCCGCTGGATCGGCGTAGACCTCAACACCACAGGATCTGTTGCGGTTGCAGCCGATATCGTGAGCGGAAAAGTACTGAAACTGGGAAAAAACATTCATTACACGCACCATCAGTCATCGAGAAACTGTACAAAATTATGGAAAGAAGGTAAACTCTGGAAACTGCAAAAAGCCAAAACCCGTGAACGGAAACGTTTCAAATCTGCGTTGAACGCCATCTCACGCCAGATTGTCGGGTTTGCAGAATCGCTTGGCTCTGGCATAAAATTTGAAAAGCTCTTTTCATCCCGTCACACTCCTGCAACGGATCCAAAAAAACCGTATGAATTTTCTTTTGACAATGGATCTTTCCTCTCGCTTCAGCGCCTCGTTGAGAGGCGGGCGGTCGAGCAGGGAATAGCTGTTCTGTACATCAACCCCGCTTATACTTCGAAACGGTGCAGCAGGTGCGGGAGTTACGGCAGGCGTTTCCGCAAACGGTTTGAATGCCCGCACTGCGGGTATGTTGCCCATGCCGATGTGAATGCGGCATTCAATATTGCGGCTTCGCCGATGCTCGAGCCCGCGTTGTATTCTCCTCTGGAAAACGGGCCGGAGCAGGAACGGAGTATGAAACGTGCAATGCGGAGGATGGCAAAACTGCAGGAATCAGAAGTACCACTTCCGGCCCTGCAGAATGACATCCATCTACAGGTAAACCTGCTTGCGGTTCTGGAATAAAACCTATTTAAAATGGGTAAATGGAAAATTACCTGACCACCGGTGAAGCATGTGCATCGAACGGATTCGTCCGCATGGCAAGGGAAAAGAGGTACGGATAATACTGTTTTTGGTATTTCATGTACGAGAGCCATTCGGTGATGAGTATGCCATAGACCCGGTTAATGTCCCCGGAAAGATGGGCATAGTCTGTTTCGGGAAGGCCGGTGAGCGTGTCCCGGGCAATCAGTTCCTCGGTCAGGTGGAAGAGAGCCTGCAGGAGGGGGGTGAAACGATCATGTTCAATGAGCTGGGGATTTTCAAGCAGGGCAAGCAGGAACCCCTTATGGTGCGCGAGAAAACCATGCAGTTCCTCTAATGATACGGTTCTGCTGTCAAGACTACAGACATGGTTGTCCAGTGCAGACAAGGCCCGGGAAAAATCATCATCGGACCAGTTATTGGAGACAAGGAGTGCAGAGCGGATCCTGCTGATGGCGGGGTCATGGGTGCTGAATTTTTTTAAAAGTTTTGTTCCCACTTCTGAATAAAAGACGCCGATAATCATATTCAGTTTCTCAAGACGCAGCTTCCGTTCCCGTTCATCGATCATGTCTTCGATAGTATTTGCCGCCAGTCCGACAAAACACCCGACTCCGGTGATGATGATGACAATGACGAGAATCTTTCCGGCAGGCGTGATAGGATGGATGTCCCCGTACCCCACCGTTGCAATCGTCACAATCAGGAAATAGAATGAATCAAGCGGAGAAAACTGCTCGGTGAGCATAAGCCCGATCATCCCGGCAGAGAGAATCACTACAAGAATGGTGAGGTAAACCCGTAACCGGAACGTCAGTGTAAATGCCATGCGTTCTTTATTCCCGTTGTGACATATAAATCAAATCTTCCGGCTCTTGGGAAATTCATAAAATGACATGATCTCATCCAGGAAGCAGGACTCTTCCTCGGGTATGAAATCATCCAACCCCGGCCAGCATGGGGTTTCGGACCGGGATTCAGTTCGGAGCACGAGACATGGACACCGGCTTTACAAAATGTACCCCTCTGACCCCCCCACCCCGTCATGTTGATTCAGAAGATTTCTTACGAGGTTAATTCCAGCATTTTTTGTCAAATTTTTGCAGGGATAACAGGGGGGTCAGGCGGGTACACATGAATAGTGTCCAACGGGAGATCTTGAAAAATTTCTGTAGCCAGGTTGCCTGTTTTTTCGAAGTGAATCCCTTCAAACCACGTACAAAATTCATTCTATAGTGACTGGTTTTGGTTTCACGTTTTGTACCCATCCGACCCCCCATTCACCTTTTGGGAAAATCCACAGGGAGTTACAAAATGGAGTTTTCTCCAGAAGCGATTTGTTCACATCTGTTCTGAACAGGAATTGCATCCTGGCAGAATCCGGATCCGGCAGCACCCGTGCAGGGATTTCATTGTAAACGGGGAAGCACTGAGCGATGGTTTTTTTCCTTCCGATAACAACGCTTCTTATCGATTTACCGGGGAGTCTTTTAATGCAAAGCCTTACAGCAGATTATGTCCGCTCATTCTTTCTTCACCTTGAAACAGGAGGATCAGATGAATTTTTCAGGAATGTTGCCGAGGATGTGAAGTGGACGGTTATGGGTACTCACCCGCTTGCGGGTACCTACCAAAACCGGGATACATTCATTGCCGGCACGTTTACTCGCCTGAACCGTGTCCTCCGTGAAGGCGTGCTGCTCCGGGTCACCGGCATTCTCGTCTCCGGTGATACTGCTGCTGTTGAACTGGAAGCACTCTCCACAGCGCTGAACGGCAAACCTTTCTGTAACCGGTACTGCTGGATCTGCCGGTTTGAATCGGGCCGGATTGTCGAGGTCAGGGCATATCTTGATTCGGCGCTCGTGCAGAAGCTGCTCGATGAGAACGAACCAAATACCATCAGCTAATACATCCCCGATGCGGAATCTCTCACCAGCTTCCTGGATCCCTATACGGGAACGAACGTATTGTTCATGGATTGGATTGCATGGAGCTTGCGACGGTGTCCTGTTATTGCACAAGTTCAGGTGAATAACCCCGGTTATGAAAAAAGTCCAGGTACGAACCGAACGTGTTATCCAAATACCCCCGACCAGATTCGAACTGGTGTCGCCGGATCCAAAGTCCTGCATGATTGACCGCTACACTACGGGGGTAAATTAATTCTTTTCTGAATATTTCTCGCAAATTTCCAAAAGGAAGATTTGCTCTATTCCATTTGGCGCATGAGATATTAAAATCAATTTCAGCAGCAAAAAACCGGCATGGTCTTCATCTTCCCCCGTATGACCTGACATGTTTCCAGGCCTTGTGATATGCAGAGAACCGCCCGTCATCCTCGTGATAAATATCAGGGTCCTCGCGACCGAACACCTTCCGGTCAGCGCCGACCGGGCAGACTTTGATGCAGAGCCCGCACGGGGAGATGAACCGGTTTGCAAGCGCTTCAGACCGTGCCGCACAGGTCTTCTTCTCTGTCAGCCCTATGGGGTACGGATCCCCGCTCAGGGCTTTGACCGGGCACGAATCAACGCACCGCATACAGCGTATGCACAGATCTTTCTCAAGCACTTTGTCCGGCGAAATCTCTGCTGAAGTGAATACCGATGCAAACCGGATCCGGGGTCCGAACTCCATTGTCAGGAGTGTATTGTTGATTCCAAAAGTACCAAGGCCGGCAAGATATGCAGCATGCCGGTGGGAAAAAAAGGCAATGGGTTTTTCCTTCAGGATCGCTATGGAACCATATCCGTCCCGGGGAATCCAGACAGAAGGATAACCCCTGCGGGTGAGGGCTTCTGCAATGGTATAGCCGTGCATGTCCAGCAGGGTATTGACCGTCCGATACAGCTCATGGTAGTGGATCGAGGGTGCAGTCTCCAGTATGGGAAGACTGACCGGCAGGCCGATAACAATGACTGTCTTTGTCTCCGGGTATATTGCACGGGGCCGGAACTCTTCCGGAACCCATGGTTCAAACGGTGGATTGTCCCAGCTTCCGGCAGGGGCAAATCCCACAACGGGGATCCCGAGATCCTGGCACATACCGGTAACCACATCCCGGATCTCATTGTTCATACATCTACCATGCTGCGTTTCTGGATAAAGGAATTGTGCGCTCATGTGGGTTGTATGCTATACGGTTCTGCAGAACTGTTGTTTTATATATATACCGCTTTTATTCCGAAACAATTATCGGGTATTATTAGTATATGTTCTCTATCGGATCTATTCTGCATTCAAATGCAGGATGTACGGGATCCGGTGAAAGAGCATCCAGATGAACATACTGTCGGAAGATGGATTATCCCAGATTGCTGCAATAGTCATCATACTGGTTCTGGTTCTGGGTCTTGCCATCGTTGGATCGGTCTCGTTTTTGGGATATGCGAACAAACTTCCCTCGGGTAATATCCTCCCGTTCTCCCGCCAGATTCCTCCGGGTGCCCTTGTCTATTACGGATTCGATGATGATAGATCCAGCACTGTAGCAAAAGATCTCTCCCCTTATGATAATGATGCCCGCCTGTCCGGAGCCCAGCTCCTGAACAGCCCCCTCTGGCGGGAATACGAATACCCGAGTGACCGATGGGTTTCCGTGTCAGGGCAGAACAGTCTCCTCTGGGTACCAAGTTCACCATCTTTAAACGTCACCCAGAACCTGACGGTCGAAGCCTGGGTGAAGTGGAATGTTGATCCGACATCGGTTACGGTCGCAAACCGGCAATCCGTGGTTCTTGAGAAAGGGTATGGCGATTCAGCATACCAGTACCGGATTGCCCACAGCAACAATTACGCTGCAGGACAAAGCCCGTACTTTACCTTTTCTGTCAGACCGAATGTAACCGTCAGATCGGTAAATTCCCTGACCCAGCCCAAAAAAGGGATCTGGTATTATGTTGTCGGTACATGGAACAGCAGGTATACCGCGACAAATGGAAGGATTTCGATATATGTCAATGGTAAACCTGAACGGTCAGCAAACTATGCAACATCATCTCTCTACCCATCACCTTCCCGCCTGACCATTGGTGGCCAGTATACTACAGCCGCCATGACAACAACAAGCAGATTCTTTAATGGTGAGATCGATGAAGTTGCGATAATTGGCCGGACGCTGAGCCCTGCTGAAGTGCAGGCCCGGTACAACCGCTACATCTCCTGACTGACAAGAGCAACCTGCACAATATGGCGTGCAGGTTGCACCCTACCATCAGAAAAAATTCCGCTCCTGCCTGACCTTAAAACCCGTTTACTCCCCAATAACCGTGCAGATTATTGTCCGCTCCCGCCCGGCATTTACATCGAGTTCAAGGAGAATTATCTGCTGCCACGTCCCGCACATGAGTTCACCGTTGCCAATGGGGATAGTCAGGGATGGGCTGACCAGCGCTGCCTTGACATGGGACCGGCCGTTGCCATCCCCCCACCGGGTATCATGGGCATAGGGCAGGTCATCGGGTGCAACCCGGGAAAGGGAACGCCGGAGATCCAAAAGGACCCCGGGTTCGTATTCGATCGTCGTAAGGGCAGCCGTTGAATGGATGACGAAGAGATGGACAAGACCGGTTGATATTTTACTTTTCCTTACCGCCTCCCTCACCTCGCTTGTGATATCTATAATATCTCCTTCCTTTTCTGAGGTAACCTTCAGTGTCGTGCGGAACATAGGTACTCCCGACTCTCAATTCAGCGTGAGGAGACAAAATTTTTCCGGTTGGGAATTTAATAATGAATTACCGATAAAAAAATAGACGAAGGGTTATGATCCGTCTGCCGGAGGAATGGTATCGGGTTCCTGTTCTGTCCCGGTCTCAGGATCCACAGGAACAATCGCGATACCGACAACCTTGTCCTTATCGTCGAGACGCATAACCCGGACCCCTTTTGTCCCGCGCCCGATAATCCGGAATTCGCTGGCGGGCATACGGATGACAACGCCGGACTCGGTCATGACAAAGATCTCGTCTGTCTCTGACACAGCCCGCGATTCGATGACCACGGCATCGCGTTCGAGCACCATCGTCCGGACTCCCTGTGTTGCCCGGCCATGCCCGCGGAAGTCGTCGAACTCGGTCCGCTTCCCGAAGCCGACGTCGGAAATCGTGAGGAGCGTGTGCTCGTTGTCAACGAGGGTGATTGCGCAGACCGTATCCTCCTTAATCCTGAACCGCATGCCGATGACACCGGATGCATTCCGTCCCACGACCCTGACCGTGTCTTCATGGAACCGCAGGCCGTACCCGAACCGGGTGGATAATACAACTTCCCGGGTGTTGTCTGTCGTGATGACATCAACAAGCTGGTCTCCTTCCTTGAGACGGATCGCGTTTGTTCCGGTTGACCGGGGGTTCGAAAACTCGGTCTCGGGGATCTTGATGACCTGCCCGAGTCTGGTTGCGAACATGAGGTACTTGTCCGGCCGGAACTCGCGGATGGGGATAACCGTTGTGATGACCTCGTCTTTCAGGTTGAGGAGGTTGATGATCGGCTTACCCTTCGCAACCCGGGAGCTCTCGGGAATCTGGTACACCTTGAGCCAGTACACCCGGCCGATACTCGTGAAGCAGAGGAGGTAATCCTTCATGCCGGCTGCAAAGACCGAGCTCACGACATCGTCCTCCTTCGTGGTCATACCCGTGACACCGTGACCGCCGCGTTTCTGCTTCCGGTACATGTCGAGGTCCATCCGCTTTATGTAGTTCGTCTTTGTTATGGAGACGAGCACTGTCTTGTCCTCAATAAGGTCCTCGGTGGAGAGCTCGCTCATGTCGAGGGCGATCTCGGTTCTCCGGACATCTCCGAACTTGAGTGCAATCTCGGAGGTTTCGCGCCGGATCTCGTCCTTGATATTTGCTTCGGACGACAGGATAGTTTCGAGCCTGCGGATTTCCGTCTCAAGATCGTTCTTCTCGTCGGTTATCTTCCGCTGCTCAAGAGCCGCGAGCCGGCGGAGCTGCATCTGGAGGATCGCGTTTGCCTGGGGTTCGTCGAGGCCAAAGCCGGCAATGAGCGCAATACGTGCATTGTCCACGGTATCCGACCCGCGGATGGCTGCGATGATCTTATCAATGCTCGCAAGTGCGGTGAGAAGGCCGTTTAAGATGTGGACCCGCTCCTGGCACTTGTTGAGGTCGAATTCCGACCTGCGCCTGATAACCTCAATCCGGTGGTGGACGAAGTTCCCAAGGAGGGCCGGGAGGTTGAGGATCTTCGGGGCCCCGTCCACGATCGCGAGGTTCGAGGCCGAGAAACTGGATTCCAGTGCGGTAAATTTGTACAGGTTATTGAGAATAACCGCAGAGATCATGCCTTTTTTCAGCTCGAAGACAACCCGGATCCCGTCCTTGTCCGACTCATCCCGGATGTCGCTGATCCCGTCAAGCTTCTTGTCCTTGACCATCTCTGCAATAGCGGTAATCCACTGGGCCTTGTTGACCTGGTACGGGAGCTCGGTGACAATGATCCGGTCACCCCGGTTCCCGCCGTCAGACTCTTCTATCTCGGCGACCCCGCGGACCACGACCCGGCCCTGGCCGGTGGCGTAGATGTTCTTGACTCCCTCCACTCCCATCAGGATACCGCCGGTCGGGAAGTCCGGGCCGGGCATGATCTGAAGGAGTTCCTCAATAGAGATATTTGGGTCGTCAAGGAAACGGTTGACGGCAGTGCAGACCTCACGGAGGTTGTGCGGAGGCATCTTGGTTGCCATTCCGACAGCGATGCCATCGGTCCCGTTGACGAGAAGGTTGGGAATCTTCGAGGGGAGGACGGTCGGTTCTTGTAATGATTCATCGTAGTTGGGGACGAACTCTACGGTCTCCTTGTCGAGATCCTGCAGGATCGCCTCGGCGTACGGAAAGAGCCGGACCTCGGTGTAACGGCTCGCGGCAGCCGCATCTCCGTCTACGGAACCGAAGTTTCCCTGCCCCTGCACGAGTGGGTGCCGGTACGAAAAAGGCTGGGCCATCTTGACGATGGTGTCGTAGATAGAAGCGTCACCATGTGGGTGGTACTTACCCATCACGTCACCGACCACCCTCGCGCTCTTCCTGGTGGGCTTGTCGCTCGTGTTGCCCATGTCCCACATGGCATAGAGCGATCGGCGGTGGACCGGCTTGAGGCCATCGCGGACGTCCGGGATCGCACGCTGGATGATGACCGACATCGCGTAGTTGATGAACGAGGTCTTCATCTCCTGCTCAATGCTGATTGGCTCCGTCCGGTGGGTCTGTTGCTCCTCTGCCGGGGGGACTTCAGATGTCAAGGTTCGTCACCTCCTTTGCATGGCGCATGATGAAATTTTTCCGTATCTCCACGTCCTTCCCCATCAGGGTCCTGAATATCTCATCGGCATATCCCGCTTCTTCGATAGAGACCTGGAGGAAGATCCGGTTTTCGGGGTCCATGGTTGTGTCCCAGAGCTGCTGGGCGTTCATCTCACCCAGACCCTTGTACCGCTGGATATTCACACCCTTCTCGCCCATTGCTGCGGAGACCTTCTGCATCTCGCTCTCCTTATACACGTACTTCTCTTCTTTCCCTTTTGATACACGGAAGAGGGGCGGCTGGGCAATGTACACGTACCCGAGTTCGATGAGTTTCTTCATGTACCGGTAGAAGAACGTGAGGAGGAGGGTCCGGATATGCGCACCATCGACATCGGCATCCGTCATGATGATAATGTGGTGGTACCGGGCACGCTCGGGATCGAACTTTTCAAGCACGCCAGTGCCGATGGCATTGATCAGCGTCTGGATCTCGGCGTTCTTGAGGATCTGGTGTTCGCCGGCTTTCTCAACATTGAGGATCTTACCCCTGAGAGGGAGGATTGCCTGGAACTTACGGTCCCGGCCCTGTTTGGCGCTGCCACCGGCAGAGTCCCCTTCCACGATATAGATCTCGCTCTTTGTGGGATCGCGTTCAGAGCAGTCCGAGAGCTTCCCGGGCAGGCCGGCAGATTCAAGCGAGCTCTTGCGCCGGGCAAGTTCCCGGGCGTTCCGTGCGGCTTCGCGGGCCTTTGCTGCCGATAGTGCCTTCTCAACAATGGTCTTGAGAACGCCCGGGTTCTCGTCAAAGTACTCGGTGAGCGCTGCGTACACGAGCGAATCGACAATTCCCTTGACAGCGCTGTTCCCGAGTCGCATCTTGGTCTGGCCCTCGAACTGGGGATTCGCCATCTTGACCGATACGACTGAGGTCAGACCCTCGCGGACGTCCTCGCCCCTTAGCGTAACCTGTGCATTCTCCTTGATGAGCCCGTTCCGTTTCGCGACAACATTGATGCCCCGGGTGATCGCGCTCCGGAAACCTTCGAGATGCGTACCCCCCTCGCGGGTGTTGACCGAATTGACGTACGTGTAGAGTTTTTCATCGTACTGGGTCGTATACTGCAGCGCGACCTCGAGTTCGAGCTTGTTCTCGGCATCTTTTTTCGTGATATAGATGGGATTCGGGTGGATGACCTCGATACCTTCGTTCAGGTACTTCACGAACTCGGAAAGCCCGCCCGCGTAACAATAGGATGCGGATGTTGCGGCAAGCGTTGTGGAATCAACGTTTCGTTCATCGGTGATGATGATGGACAGGCCCGCATTCAAAAACGCGAGTTCGCGTAAGCGGTGGGCGAGGGTGTCGTAATCGAACGTTGTCGTTTCGAAGATGGTCGCGTCCGGCACGAAATGGATCCGGGTGCCGGTCAGTTTGTTGCCAAGTGCCGCAAGGAGGGATGCCCGGTCCTCCTGCTCGTTTCCCGTGGGGTACTGCGTTGCGGCAGCGAGATCCAGCTGGCCGGAAGCTGGTGCTCCTTCAGCGGGAGCCAGTGCCCTTTTGAAAGGAGCCGGTTCACCGTACCACTGCTGGTACCGGGCGAGGAGCTCTGCGAGGCTCTCTTCCCGCGTCGAGAGCGCTGAGGTGGGCTTGCCTTTACTGAACCGCATCTCGTAGATGTTCCCGTCCCGGTACACCCGGGCCGAGAGCCAGTTCGAGAGAGCGTTCACGACCGAGACACCAACCCCATGGAGGCCGCCCGAGACCTGGTAGGTCTCCTTGTCGAATTTGCCGCCGGCATGGAGGACGGTCAGGACGACTTCAAGCGCACTCTTGTGGTTCTTCTCCATCACATCGACGGGGATCCCCCGGCCGTTATCCTCGACCATGAGCGACCCGTCCTTGTTGATGACGACAGCGATCCGGGTGCAGAACCCGGCGAGCGCCTCGTCAATGGAGTTGTCGACGACCTCATAGACAAGGTGGTGCAGGCCCCGGGTATCGGTGCTGCCGATATACATTGCCGGCCGCTCCCTGACCGGGGCAAGGCCTTCGAGCACCGTGATATGGGATGCATCGTACGTCTCGGTCACGCGGAATCACCCCGCGAAAAAGCGAAAAAAACCTGTACGGAAATCACAGTAATTATTGGTCGGTTGGTGTATAAACGGTTGCGGTCGTTGAGATTCGGGGAAAAATATATTTTTAATGCTCCGACGTGAAGGTTTTGTCGCAATTCCTAAAAAAATCCAGGATCTTACGATTGGATGGCATAGGATTTTTTCAGGAATGGTCGCGCTCCAACAAACCACCGGTCTAATTCCGAAATAATTTCCCCGGAGTTTCCAATTGAAAATTTGCGAATCAAGTAAGACCGGGACGAGTCAATCCCGGCATTATGATGGCTTGCGCCGCCCCCGTAGGGACGCCCCCGCGGCGCTTCAATTACCTGCTAATGTCTGAAAACCGGTAATTGCCCCGCCATGCCGTACCGAGGCCTAAGGTTCATGACCCCTCCTGAAATTACCTTTTTAATTTTCATACTCGGGTGTGAATGCCCGTTCATCTGCGTTTCAATACCCCGGCATACCCCTCTACGGTGTTTGCCAGAACGCAGTACCGAAATTTCGCTTTGCAAGAGAGTAGTATGAAACCATTCATTTGAATGGGGGCCAAGGGGTGCACCCCTTGGGATGCTTCCCCCTATGGGGGAGTGAGGGGGTCACCCTCAAAATGGTGAAATAATGCAGGGCATCCGATGAGGCTCAATCAGGTAACAATGGAGAGAAATGAATTCAGGATACACACTCTAGCAATCTCCACTCGCTACTACAAAACTTATATAATTGTATGAATAATATTTACTGTAACATCTGGGCAGCCCCTCTTCAAACTACCTGCAGCCGGTTCCCGTAAAAATACCATAAGAAGATGATACCATACAAACGATAACGATTCCATCAGGAAAATTTTTTGGAGCTGCTTGATGAGCCGCCATCCGGTCAAGGCACTCGAAAAGGCAGACCCGATCGCCCGGCAGCGCGGAGATGTACAGTACTACGAGCGCGGGGCCGGGATGAACGCTGATTTCACCATCACAAATCCGGAAATTTTTGCACCGGTGAAGATCAAACGGATGCGGTACCTTCGCTGCACGACCCGCTGGCTGGAGCGCGAAGCAGCAGAAGAGATCGCCGGCCTCCGGCTCTTCCCGTCATCGCGCGAGATCTCCCGGGAGCTCTGGTTCTGCTCATCCGAGTATGCGTTCCGGTTCTTCCGGGTCTGTGATACCGGCCTCGTGGAGCTCGGGCGGGACGGGCAGCCGCTGCCGGAGAAATCACCGGTACCGCAGCCCGGGGCGGGATCAGCAGCACCGGTTGCCCGGCAGGTGATTGTTCCTGCCAGTCCAGGTAATTCTGCCGCGAATCCCCTCCCGCCGGATACCCCGTGATCGGTCCTTCCGTCGGAGAACATACCCCGGGGGAACATCTCTCCCTGCCAGGATCCACATTCCTTAAATTGAACTCCTTTTGGCAAACGGAGGCATTTAATGCCGTTTTAAAAAAACACTACCCGCTTCGGGAACCCGAAAAATTGCAAAATTCGCGAAAATACCCTGCTTTCCACTCCAGAAACTGCCCAACCCTGCCCCCATTTGGCAGGTTCACGACGAAAGTCAAAACTGCGCTAACCGGACCTAATACACTTGGCAAACAGGATTATTACCGGGTATCAGGACTGTATCCGGGGGGCGTTCCTGATGTCAGGTTCGTTTTTTTTAAGCGGTAGAATGAAAGACCCGAGATCAACCCGGGTTTTCACCCATCCATGACGAGGGAGGAATAACCCGCGATCTCACTTGAACTCCCCGGCTTCAGCATCCGCGATACCGAGTTCGTGATCAATTGCAACAACGAGCCGGTTGAGCGTTACAACCACCTCGCGGGCATCTTCGGCATCCAGGGTTCCCGGCTGGTGCCAGATCACTTTCTTCCGGAGCAGCGTGGCGAGCTCGTCCACTTCGGTTCCCCGGAATTTTTCGGGCACTATGAGCCCCTCAACATGATCGCCGGCACCGGGCCATGCCTGGGCCGGCGGGAGGGCAAAGTGCCGGTCGATTAACATGATGCTCGTGATAAAACCATGACCAAACGGATATGCCATGGTGAAATCTGGTGATGGGAAATACAAAAAGGTTCGTGACGCTGTCAAAAGGCCAGGTTCAGTGGGATGAAACCAGCCATATCCCTACAGGAACAATACAGGCAAAGGTAATCGTGAATGCAAGAAAAGACCATTCTGTTGCCAGAAGTGGTTTTTTCGTTACAAAGATATGACTGCTCTTCCCGTATCCCCGGCAGAGCATGCTTGTGTAAACCCGTTCTCCCTGTTCGTACGAACGAATAAAAATTGTGCCGACCGTGTACCCGATCTGTTTCATACGATAGCGGTACGGAAGGGCCGGGTTGAACGGGTCAAAGCACCGGGTGATCAGCGCCTCGTTGATCTTCCTGTACACGTACCCGAAGACAAAGAGATACCGGATCATCATGCCGAACGTGAGGGCGAACTCCGGCGGCAGCCCCATACGGCCGGCGCCTTCAAGCATATCATGCAGCTTGGTTGTTGAGGAGAGCAGGATAATTGCCGAAACGCAGACGATGAATTTAATGAAGAGGATGGCAGCAAACTCTACCGATTCAGCATAAATATGGATGCCAAACGGGAGGTTTGCGATAACATGGAAGACCGGGTAATACCGGTTTGTAAAGAATATCTGGAAGACAATGATAAAAAACCCAAATGGAAGGACCATCAGGATACGTTTGAGATAGATGATCCATGGCAGATGTGAAAGCAGCCAGAGCAGAGCGAGGAAGACAAAAAAAATAACTCCCGCAGTAAAGACAAAGGATGAATAGGGAATTGCTACCATTGCGATGATGATGGCAAACATGCTCAGGATCTTTACCCGTGCATCGAGCCGGTGGATGAAGCTGTCCCGGTATGCGGACTTCTCGATATAGAACAGTTCCTCGATCATGGGTTGGATCGGTCCCCGTGCATGTCCTTGTAGGTGTTCACCAGAGCACGTTCGACATCATCGTACGTATATGCCATAGGAACGGGAACCCCGTGTGAGTTCAGGGAGCGTACCAGTTTTGGCAGCACCGGGACATCCAGGCGCACCGACTGGAGCATATCCGGCTGCAGGAAGATCTCGTCCACACTCCCCTGGGCCACAAACTGTCCTTTGTTCATGACATAGATATAGTCGGCAACTTCTGCGACCATCGAAACATCGTGCGTGGAAAAGATGACCGTCATCCCGTATTTCCGTGAGAGGGAATTGATGAACTCTACCAGATCATGGACGCCTTTGGGATCAAGGCCGGCGGTAGGTTCATCGAGAACAAGCACTTCCGGCTCCATTGCAATGATGCCGGCAATGGCAACGCGTTTCTTCTCCCCGCCGCTCAGGTGGTGCGGGACCCGGTGGGCAAGATCTTCGATACCGACAAGCCTGAGTGCCTCGTGTACCCGGTGGTGTACCGTCTCTTCATCCAGCCCGAGATTTGTCGGGCCGAATGCCACGTCCTGCTCAACGGTTGGGGAAAAGATCTGGTCGTCAGCATTCTGGAAGACGATACCGACAAATTTGCGTACCTCGCGGATATTCTCTTTTGTGATGGGCTCCCCCCGGATCAGGACGGAACCGGAGCTGGGTTTGAATATCCCGTTGAAACACTTGAAAAGCGTGCTTTTCCCGGCACCGTTCGATCCGATGACGGCGATGCGGGCATTACGGGGAGCAACGAAGTTGAGGGAATGCAGTGCTGTAACATTTCCCGGGTAGGTGTAGACGAGGTCGCGTGTCTCGATGAGGTGCATGGGGAATTCCGTTTACTGGTGGGTTTCTTTCACAATAAAATCCTCTCAATTCTTCCTGGCAATAAACCGGCTTATCCCGAACCCAAGAACCAGAAGCACGATCACCCCGGACAGGATAGCAAGTATCTCGCCGGGTTTGTCGAGCCCCGGCAGGGTATACCCGGGGAGCGGTGCCTGCCACGAGAATGAATTGCCGGTCTTTTCCACCACCGCGCCTTCAGCAATCGCGACTTTGGATTCATCGATATGAACGGTGGTCACATCCTTTGCCCCATAAGCAGAAAGGAATGTGCTGTCCAGCCCATCAGGATATGTCGAGGCATAGTAGGGAGCAATGATCGCGATAGCCAGCGCGATCGTGATCCCGGCAATGATTACCGCATCCTTTGCCTTTGTAGCCCTTGTCACCACCTCACCGGAGATAATATCAGGACGGGCATGGATGATGAGGGTGAGGGCAAAGGCCGTAACGCCTCCTTCGATAATGCCGATTACCGCGTGATAGATGCCCATCGTGACAAGGCCGAACGTAAGTGGCAGGGTTCCCGCTACTGCAAGTTCAACTGCACAGACAATAGCCGGGATAAAGAGCGATATCCAGCCGGCAATAAATGCTGCACAGAACCGGTTATGGAAGAGGTCATTAAGGGAGCGGTAAGTGTAAAACCCGAAAAATCCCCCGAGAACCCCCATGTTGATGATGTTTGCTCCCATTGCCGTGATGCCCCCGTCGCCAAAGAAGATACCCTGCAGGACGAGTACGAGGGTGAGAATAAAAATCGCGGCAAATGGTGAGCCGAGCACGATTGCTGCAAGGGCTGCCCCCACTACATGCCCGCTGACACCTCCGGGAATGATTGATATTGGCAGGGCCATATTGAGCGTCTGGATGGCAAATATTCCTGCAGCAAGTACGGCAACAAGGGGCACTTTCTCCTCGCTCATCTCACGCTTTGCCCAGCGAAGTGATAGGATAATGAAAACAAGTGCGATAATCCAGTACACGGCAGCCTGCGAGAGCGGGAAAAATCCATCGGGAATGTGCATGGTGTCACCGTTAGTATTACGTTTCTTAACATTTGTGATATTCAGTAGTTAAATAATGTTGTGATTTAATATCGAAGTCGAACGTTTCCCAAAATTTTCTTAAAGAAATCCAGGTTGTGACACAGCCTGTGTTATTGATTCGAACCGGATGTTCGTGATGCCCCAACTGTCAGATGTATATACAAAGCCGGGGAAGGGATGATGAGAGCAAAAACCGGGCATGGTTATGAACGCGATTGAGACCCTGGGACTTACGAAATATTATGACTCGCTCTGTGCAGTAGACGACCTGACCCTCTCGGTGGATAATGAGATCTTTGCCCTTCTTGGCCCCAACGGGTCGGGCAAGACCACAACGGTCCTGATGCTTACGACCCTCCTCCGGCCGACCCGGGGGAGCGCGATGGTCTGTGGATATGATGTCTCGCGTGAGGGAGACAGCGTCCGGAAAAAACTCAGCTACGTGCCGCAGGACATGGCCATCGATATCCGTCTGACCGGGCGGGAGAACGTCATGTTCTTTGCCAAAATATATGGCATCCCGGACCGGAACGACCGCGTTGACGAGGCTCTTGCAATCATGGAACTGGGCGACCGGGCTGATGAACTTGTCAAGAACTATTCCGGGGGGATGAGGCGGAGGCTCGAACTGGCCCAGGCCCTGGTGCATGAACCTGCGGTCCTCTTTCTGGACGAGCCGACAATCGGCCTCGATGTTGCGGCGAGAAAGAAGATCTGGGAACATATCCAGAAACTGCGCAAGGGCGGGATGACCATCTTTGTCACTACGCATTACATGGACGAGGCAGACCAGTTCTGCGATCGTGTCGGGATCATCAGCAGGGGCAGGATCATGGCACTCGGCACTCCTGCGGAGCTGAAGGCCCGGCTGATGAAGGATGTGGTGACCGCCAGGATTTCGGGAACCTTTGTTCCCCCTCCCCTCGAAGGGATACGGTTCATCGGCAGGACCGGTGATGAGATCTCGTTTACTGCTGAAAACGGCAGGGAAGCCCTGCCACTTATTGCCCAGGAAATAACAAAAGCCGGCACGTCCCTCCACGCCCTCTCCCTTCACGAACCAACTCTTGACGACGTGTTCTTAACTGCTGTTGGAGCTCACGAAGAACCACACAACTTCGATGACCACCGGTTTCGGACCATGCTGCGGAGGCGGAAATGAGAAGCGTCTGGTACTTCATGGAGCGGGACATGCTCAAGTGGACGAGGAGCCGGATTGCGGTTGTGACCCTCCTTATCATGCCTGCCGCCTGGCTTATCTTTGTCGGGCTCGCTCTTCCGGTCACGTTTACCGGCAATTATCTTGATTTCATCACGCCGGGAATTCTCGTCATGACCATGCTCGCCTCCTCCCTCCAGGGCGGGGCACTTCTGATGTTCGATAAGATCCTTGGTTTTCTCAATAAATTCCTGGCCCTTCCCTCTCCCCGTGAGAGTATCCTTTTTGGCAAGATCCTCTTCATGACAATACGGGGAGTCCTCCAGGCAACGGTCATCTTCTGTGTTGCAACCCTTCTTGGAGCCTCAATCCTCTCACCTGCCCAGTATTTTCTCATCTACGTGATCCTGATTCTGTTCGGGGTTCTCCTCTCGGGTCTTGCAGCAACGGTAGCGCTCTACCTTGAAGACCATGACACATATACCGCGGTCAATACGCTCATCTCGATGCCGCTCTTCTTCACGTCCAGTGCCCTTATGCCCTACAACGTGATGCCCCCGTGGCTTGCAGCGATTGCCCATGTCAACCCGCTCAGCTTTGCAATCGACGCGATCCGCTCGGTGGAAGCAGGGATCATTCCATTCTTCCAGATTGGGTTACTCGTCGTATTGGGGATTATTGTGCTAACTCTCTGTGTCCGGGTATTCCGGAATGTGACGGTCTGATCTTACAAAATTATTTCTGCCAGAAAATTGCCCGATTGAGATGAACAAGGTATTCAGGCAGATTCCGGATTCCAGATTTTTGCATACCAAGTAATACGATCCAGATAATTTTTCAAAACATTAAAAACCTATCAGCAGAGATATTTCCATTATTGGTGAGTTTAGCCCATGGATGATGATCTCTCCCGTATAGGTATATCGCTGCCAAAAAACCTGCTTGACCGGTTCGATGAAATCCTGAACTATCGCGGATATTCATCCCGTTCGGAAGGTATCCGCGACGCAATCCGCACGTACATCACGTATTACAAGTGGATGTCCGATGTCAAAGGAGAACGCGAGGGCGTTATTACGATGGTCTACGATCACGAGCAGCGTAATCTCCTTTCCGCCATTACTGAGATCGAGCACGAATACCACGACATCATCAAGGCATCCCTCCACTCCCATGTGACTCACGAGCGGTGCCTGGAAGTGATCCTGGTTCATGGAGATGGGTCCCAGCTCAAGGCTCTTGCCGAGAAACTGATGTCCCACAAAGGTGTCGAATCGGTGAAACTGACAACGATCTCGATTGAGGAGTAGGCGCGGCTCTCTTTTTTGGTTTACACAACCGCATTCGTTTCCCGGTAGAACCCTTCAATAGTGAAAGCAGAGTTTTTTCCCATTCTCAACGAAGAGATATATTGAGGGAAAACCCAGAAATTATTCATATCTGAGTGGAGACGAAATGACCGGATCACAACAATCTGACGCAATGAAAAATCTGATACTCTTTATCATAGGACTGGCAGTTCTTGGAACCATCATTGCCCTTGCATGGCATTTTGCATTCGAGCTGCCGACCCAGCAGGCTGCTCTCAGCATACCCACAAACGGGTGCTGGGGCCTGCGGTGCGGATGAGGATATTCTCGTCCTGCAGTATAAAAACCGGATATCATGAACTCATGAATGGGTTCATGTCCTGGCTCGTTTTTTCTTTTTTTTTATTGCGAAGAAACGCACAATTTTTTTGGGAATGTATCTCCCCGTAACTAAAAGATATTAATCCGGTAATCGGAGCGGTATATCGTATCTCTCCGGATACTCCCGGCAACCCGGCATGGCAAATTTTCATTATCGTGAACCTTATCTCATCCAAAGCAGCATAAAAATACGAGTACATGCCTGGAAAAGAGATTGCCGAAGGGCCGGTAAGCAAAACCAATATTGGGAGACTTACCAATACAATCTTTGTTTTTGCCTTCTTTTTACTGTCCCGGAATATCCGGACTCCCACCTACGACGACTGGGTGGCAAAAGTAACGGCGCACCAGTTCGGGCTGATGCAGCTTCCGGAGATTGTGAGTTTTCTCAATGCGTTCCTGATTCTCGCCATGATCTGGATTGTCTCGTTCCATATTTTTCACCAGTACCGCTGGCTTGACCGGAAATTCCTGTACCTCCACTTCGCCCTCCTGATGTTTGTTATCTTCATCCCGATCACGATCCAGCATGCCACCCTGTTTGCCCAAAATCCTCTGGCATCGGATCTCTTTCACCTGAACATGCTTGCCATCGGCCTCGTGATCGCTTTTGAATGGCTGCACTGCCTAAAAACCCCGGCCCTGCTCAGTTATGGTGTGCCGGCAGGCGGGCTCATCTCCACCCATGCAAGCGTGCTGTTCATACCGCTCACAGCCCTTGCCGGAGTCGTGCTGGTATACTGCGATCTTCTCTTCACCCAGTACATTTACTTCGCGACCATGCTCGCTTTCATTGTTGCCGACCAGCGGATCCTGGAACGAATCCGGAAGTTCCTGGAGGCAAAGCCATGAAGCAGGATGACGCTGTTTCAGCTGGGACGGGTTCTTCCGGCTCAGGTGTTACGGGGTTTATTCCAAAGGACATGCTTGAAATCCTTGTCAACGGTGTCTTTGCATTTGCAATGACACTGATCGTCAGGAACAATTTCCAGATTCCGGCAAGTATCATAACCGATGAGGTCACCTATTTTGCAGCCTATACCGGGAGCATCATCAACAATGGAATCAGTTTCTTCTTCCTCTTCCTGATTATCGCGGTCTTCTATATCCTGTTCTTCGAGATCATGGGGCACAACCAGGTCATTGACCGGGGCACCGTGGTCTTCACGTTTGCATTCCTTCTCTCGATCCTCTTCATCCCGTTAACGTCGCTCCTCTATGCCTTATCAGAGGAGCCCGTTCCATATGGCGTAATCTTCCATGCAAACGTCTTCATATCAGGTATCCTGATTTACCTCCTCTGGAGGTACATCTCAAAGGCGCCTGTGCTTTGTGTTCCCGGAATTGACGTATGGACGACAAGGAACCTCTCACTGCGCCTGCTGCTCCTCCCTGCAACTGCGGTTGTCGGATTCTGCCTGGACAGCTGGGAAGGTTCCTTCTCGAAGGTTCCGGCAATGGTACTGTACCTGATCCCGGTGATCCTCTTTGTGTACCTCTCACGGGACCCACAGGTATCTGCAGAGCCGGAGCCCGCAGACGAAAAGACCGAAACGACTGAACCCTGATGGAACGATCAGGTTTTATTGGGCGCTCATGATCCTGAGCGGTTCCGGATCTTCATATGAGACCGTGGTGATTTGGATACGCTTCCCGAAGTGGAGAGTCCGTTGTCATGGTTGATCAGGATCATCCCCTCCTCTTCTCTTGCCCCACTTTCCTGCCGCATCCCGATCCCTTTTAATATCACAATCCGAGATCCTAAGCACCGTGACCGAATTCCAGCTCGTATCCGGCTTCGCGCCGGCCGGCTCGCAGCCGGCAGCTATCAAAGAACTGGTTCATGGGCTCAAAGAGGATAAGCAATACCAGACCCTTCTCGGGGTGACCGGCTCCGGGAAAACATTCACGATGGCAAACGTGATCGCGGCAGCGAACAAGCCGACGCTTGTCCTTGCGCACAACAAGACGCTCGCAGCCCAGCTCTATTCTGAATTCTGTGATTTCTTCCCCCACAACCGCGTCGAGTATTTTGTCTCGTACTACGACTATTACCAGCCAGAGTCCTATATCCCGGCAAAAGACCAGTATATCGAGAAGGACTCGGCCATCAACCCGAAGATCGAGATGCTTCGGCTCTCTGCAACGGCTTCACTTTCGACCCGCCGCGACGTGATCGTGGTTGCATCGGTCTCCTGCATCTATGGCCTTGGCAATCCTGAAAACTTCCGGAACATGGGGTTTGAGCTCTTTGTTGGCCAGAAGATCTCAAGGAACGAGATCATGAGCCGGCTTCTCGACATCCTTTTTGAGCGCAATGATCTCGAGCTGATGCCGGGCCGGTTCCGGGTAAAGGGCGATACCATCGATATCATTCCCGGTTATTTCAATGACATCATCCGGATCGAGATGTTCGGTGAGGAGATTGAGCGTATCAGCGAGGTGGACAAGAACACCGGCACCAGAAAAGAGCAGCTGAAATATTTCTACGTGTACCCAGCCCGGCATTTTGTTACGCCGGAGAGTTCCCGTGCTGCAGCGATCTCATCGATCCAAAAAGAACTCAGTGAAGTCCTGCCAACGCTCGGCATGATAGAGGAGCACCGGCTCGAACAGCGGACACGGTATGATATCGAGATGATCCAGGAGACCGGATCCTGCAAGGGTATCGAGAACTATTCCCGGCATTTCGATGGAAGGAGCGAAGGCGAGAAACCCTACTGCCTGCTTGACTATTTCCCTCCCGATTTTCTTATGATCATAGACGAGAGCCACCAGATGATCCCCCAGCTCCACGGGATGTATAATGGCGACCGGTCGCGCAAGAAATCCTTAATCGACTACGGCTTCCGGCTCCCGAGCGCCTATGACAACCGGCCGCTGAAGTTCCACGAGTTCGAGCAGTACATGAACTCGGTGGTCTTTGTCTCGGCAACCCCCGGGGAGTACGAGCTTAAGAAATCCGGAAAAGCGGTTGAACAGATCATCCGTCCAACCGGTCTTGTTGATCCTGAAGTGGAAGTACGGCCTATCGATGGCCAGACCGATGATGTTATCCGGGAAGTCCAGGTAACGATCGGACGGGGCGATCGCGTCCTCATCACCACGCTCACCAAGAAACTTGCCGAGGAATTGTCCGAATTCCTTGCGGATCGCGGGATAAAAACCCGGTACCTCCATTCCGAGATCCAGACGCTTGAGAGAAGCGAGATCATCCGCGAGCTACGGCTTGGAAAGTTCGATGTCCTTGTCGGAATCAACCTGCTCCGTGAAGGGCTCGATATTCCCGAAGTCGGGTTCATCGGCATCCTCGATGCGGACAAGGAAGGATTTCTGCGGGATACGAAGAGTCTGATCCAGATCATCGGCCGGGCGGCCCGGAACGTGAACTCGAAAGTTGTCCTCTATGCCGATACCATGACCGATTCGATGAAGCGGGCAATTGCCGAGACAAAACGGCGGCGCACCCTCCAGGTTGCATACAATACAAAACATAACATCATCCCGCAGACCATCAGAAAACCGGTTAAGGAAAAAGAAGTCGAGATCACTGATACCAAACACGTGCCGAAGACCGAGATCCCCAACGTGGTCATTGAGCTCGAGAAGCAGATGCGGGACGCTGCGGAGAACCTTGATTTCGAGCGGGCGATTGCGCTGCGCGACCAGATTAAGAAACTGAACGAGCGGCTGGGCGGCAACCGGCAGTAAGAATTCCGACTCCCGCCTGCCGACTCCCGCTTGTGCTGCACGGTACCAGGCACCGGATCCGGTTGGTACCTCCGGCCCGTCACTCTTTGTCCTGCCCGACACTCTTATACTGGCCGGTGCCAAATAATGATAAGTTTTTTCAAAAAACGGGTATTCATGATCTCGATACTCTACGTTGACGACGAACCGGCCCTGCTGGATATTGCCAGGCTTTTCCTTGAAAAGAGCGGTGAGATGCAGGTGGATACGGCACTCTCGGCAGCGGATGCCCTCCAGAAACTGGCAGGACGGGAGTATGACATCATCATCTCTGACTACCAGATGCCCGACATGGACGGGATTGCGCTTCTCAAAGTCCTCAAGAAAAACGGGAATACAACTCCCTTCATCCTCTATACCGGCCGGGGACGGGAGGAAGTGGTGATCGAGGCGATCAACAACGGGGCAACGTTCTATCTCCAGAAGGGCGGAGACCCGAAATCGCAGTATGCCGAGCTTGCGCACAAGATCCGGCTGGCTGCTGAGAAACGGCGTGCCGAGCGGGCCCTGCAGGAGAGCGAGGAGAACTACCGGCACCTGTTCGACGAAGCAGCGGATCTCATAGCCATTGTTGACACAAGCGGCACGTTTTTGAACCTGAACCGCAGGTTCGAGGAGGAGAGTGGTTTTGAACGGGATGAGATGCTCGGCAGAAATGTCTTCCTGGCAGGGCTGCTTACCAAAGAATCGGGAATGAAGATCGCGTTCCATCTCGGGGAGCTCCTGATCGGGAAGGTCCCTCCTATCTTTGAGATTGAAGGTGTGAATAAGAACGGCATCATTGTTCCCTATGAACTAAGGGCATCTGCTATCCGGAAAGACGGAAAGATTGTTGCCATCCAGGCGATCCTGCGTAACCTGACTGAACGTCATAAGAATGAATATGCCCTCCGGGAGAGCGAGGAGCGCTACCGCACGGTTGTTGAAACCCAGAAGGAGTTTATCTGCCGCTTCCTTCCCGATGGCACTTATATCTTTGTCAATGACGCATTCGCCCGGTATTTCGGAAAAGATCCCGGGGCGATTATCGGGCACCGGTTCAAACCTTTCGTTCCCGCTGATGAACGTGACCCCATCCGGACCCACTTCGCCTCGCTCACGCCGCAGAACGCTGATGCGACCATGGAGCACCGGATCATCATGCCGGATGGCGGGGTGCGGTGGCAGGAATGGAGCGACCATGCTGTTTTCGACAGCCGTGGCAGAATTATCGAGTACCAGTCCGTGGGCCGCGATATCACCCGGCGCAAAGAGGCGGAAATAGCGCTCGCGTTACGCAACCAGGACCTTGCCGGGGCAAATAAACAGCTGGCCGAGGTCGAGGAGGAACTGCGATCGAACCTGAATGATCTGGTGGAGAACCGTAAGTGCCTCGAAGAGAGTGAAAAACTGCACCGTACCATCTTCGAGACTGTACCGGAAGGCATCGCACTTACCGATACACAGGGCACGATCACGTATGCCTCACCGGCGGCACTCTGCCTTTTTGGCCTTAACCATCCCGATGATGCACGGGGGAGCAGTATCTTTGACTGGATTGCACCCGAAAAACAGGAAGAGACCCGGGCACGGGTTCTCCAGTTCATTGCCTCGGGATCAATGCCAGCCAATGCCAGTGTATTCCCTGTCCGGAAAAAAGACGGCACCTCGTTTTTTGCCGAGATCAGTTCCGCGGTCCTGCTCGACGCCGGTAAAAAACCCCGGGGGATGATCTCGATTCTCCGGGATGTGACCGACCGTATTGCCCACCAGGATGCGCTGGCCCGGGCAACCAGCAAACTGAACCTGCTCTCGGCCGTTACCCGCCATGATATCCTGAACAGGATTACCGTTCTTATGGGGTATATTGAACTCTCCCGGCAGGCAAATGACCCGGATACCCTGCGCGAATCTCTTGACAAGGCTGCCTGGATTGCCGGCATGCTCGGGCAGCAGATCGAATTCGCCAGGGACTATCAGGACCTTGGGGTCAAAACCCCCGAATGGCAGGATCTTGCTGCGGTCTGCTCGCGGGCCGCATCCCTGCTGGACATGGGGCAGGTGAATCTGATCAATGAAGCAGAAGGCCTTGAGATTTATGCCGACCCCCTGTTAGAGAAGGTGGTGTACAATATCATCGATAATACACTCAGACACGGCAGCAGCGTCAATACCCTGCGGGTTCATTTCCGGAACGAAAATGGCGAGATGACGTGGGTCATCGAAGACGACGGAAAGGGCATCCCGGTCAGCAACAAGGCAAAAATTTTTAATAAGGGATTTGGCACCCATACCGGGTTCGGGCTCTTCCTGGCCCGGGAAATTCTTGCGATAACCGGTATGAATATCAGGGAAACGGGTTTTCCGGGCAGGGGCGCACGGTTTGAGATTACGGTCCCTCCGGGAAAGTTCCGCATCCGTTCAGCCCGATAGGGTAAAAGATCCCGATATTACCCGAGTCCCCACTGCGCCAGCGTTGTCCGTGAGGGATCGAGATCGTCCCAGTTCCAGCCCAGCGACTCGATGATCCGTGAGATGGGCTGTTTGATGGTCTTTTCAAGCATCAGCTCCCAGTCGACAACAAACTCTTTTGGCACCTGGTCGGCGTACTCGAAACAGAGGACATCGGTCTTGGGATATTTCGCCGTTACGGTCCTGATGTAGATCCGCTTTGGTTTGCTGCCTTTGCCGAACTCCGTGTGGAGATGTTCGTTGGCATATTTTGCACCCCTGACCTGCGCATCGTCGTTATCATAATCATCCAGGGATTTTCCGATTCCTCCGGGAATGCCGATCTCATCCAGCGTATATTTTCCGGCCCGGTATTTTCTGATAACATCGGAGAGAAATGTTTTGATAACCGCATAGTCTTCCCCGGCAAGGATCATCTCCATCACCCGCATCTGGACCAGTTTGGTGATCTGCGGGGTATCGCTCCTCTTGATCTCGAATCCCACGATATCGGTTTCGTGTACTTCCTTTCCTTCTTTCCAGACAAGCGATCCTGCATAGCGCTTCTTCTTGCCTGCCTGGAAGAACCGGGCATAGATCTTCTCGAACTTGATCGAGAAGAAGTGGACATCCGCGTTCAGTTCTGTTCTTGCAAAATCCTGATAACTCTCGTTGAGTTTCTTCTCAATAGCCCGGGCAGTTGCAATGGTTGTTTCCTGGTCCGACGGGGGCAGCTGGATCATGCACGAATCCGTGTCGCCGTAAATGACCTTGTATCCCTGCGCCTCGATAACCCGGCGGGTGTGTTCGATGATTGCCCGGCCAACCGAGGTGACGGCAGCGCCAATCTCCCGGTCGAAGAGCCGGAACCTGACATAACCGGACACACCGTAGTAGGTGTTCATGATCACCTTGAGCACGTTCTGCTGCATGTCGTACATCACGTACTGCGGGGATCCAAAAGCGAAGGTGTTCCGGAGAGCCTTCTTCTCATCCCGTTCTTTCAACAGTTCCGAGATGATACTCCTTGTAAGCCCGTCCGGCTGTTTTTTAAAACGGATTCCGTTCGGAGCCCTGAGTTCGCCTTCCGGGTCCTTGGTCTCGGGCGATGCATTGATCGTCATCATCGCCATCGGGTACAGGGATTTGAGGTCAAGTACCACCACGTTCTCCCGGACCCCCCGGCTCGGCTCGAAAACCGTAGCCCCCTCGAACTCATCGGCATTGGCAAATCCTTTTGACGGGAGAACATATTTCCCGAATGCTTTTTTTAAGACATAAACATCGATAACACTCGATGAATTGAGCGTCTTGTCAAGCGGGCAGCCCACGTACCGGGCAATCTCGCGGTAGAACTCGATGATGTTGTCTTTCTGGTTGATCCCGACACAGAGCTCCACGTCCTTGAAGTTGTACTCAACCAGAAGGGCCGGCTGCTTTCTCCAGAGATCTGAGATTGTCCCCGTATACCGGACTTTCTGCTCGCCCAGTTCATCCATCGCAACTGCATCGAGCCGGTACGATTCCTTGAGCGAAGAATGCATCTTCTTGTAGGCGGTCAGGAGGTCGAAGAGCGCCCGGCCCCGCAGGGCATTGCGCTCGGTTTGTCCCGGGATCCGGGCCAGGCTGTCCGGGCGCAGGCCGAGTTTCTCCATCCGGCCGGTGATATAGGGCATATCAAAATCAACAAAGTTCCAGCCGGAGAGGACGTCCGGGTCCCGGGAAACGATATAGCCGGCAAACGCCCGGAGCATCGACACTTCATCGTCATAGGTACAGATGGAGTGTGTTCCCTGCCGGAAACACCCGTTTTTAAGTCCGCCTTCCGTTTCCCGCTTTGTTATCTCCGCGGGAGTGCCTCCTTTTGTAAACAGGAACGTTACGTAATCGCCGTCAAAGGAATCGTAGCAGGTGATGCAGATGATCGCATCCCTCTGCGGGTCAGGAAATCCGCGTTCATCCTCGCATTCGATATCGATGATGCAGGTCCGGGCCGGTGTATCTACTTCAGCTGGGGATATTTCATGGTAATCCGCGTTTGTAGCCGGGGCACATACTCCTCCGGTCAGCCCGGTGTCGATCATGAACCGGGTGGCAAACGGGATATCCGCTTCAAAGTGCCGGTACCGTTCCCGCACATCCCGCACATCGCCCGGCCGCTGGGTGTAGATTCGCCGTAGTACTTCTCCGCGTATCGAGCGATAGGTGGTTCCCACCTCAAGGCTTGCCTGCGGGGGGAGCGTTGTGGCTGTTGCCTGGTCCTGGGGTATGTAAAAATACGGTTTGAAGCCGGTCACATCGATCCGGACCGCTTTTCTCCCAGTATCCCTTCCGAAAATATGTATTACCGGGCCGTCAGGTGAATTGCTGTACTCCACCTGGTTGACGGCAATCCGGAGACTGGAAAAGGAATCGAGAGTACGGGGAACATTCATTGCAGTACTGGTATTCTGGGTCTGCGATGCCATATCAGGACACCGCTCTCCGGGAGAGCTGACATGCAAAGGATCCGGCTTCGTTCATGTGGGTCTGTTCCCAGCGATCAAGCGACCATTCTTCGATTGCATGTATTCCGTCCCGCCCAATCCGGACCGGAACACCAAGCGAGCAGCCACTGATACCATATTCTCCTTCGAGGACCGCCGAACAGATCGCCAGGTCCCTTTTATCCGAGAGGATCATGCGGACAAGGTGAGCGAGGTGAAGAGCCGGGCCGAATACTGTTCCGCCCTTGCCTTTGATAACTTCCATGCTCGCACCGCGGAGCTCGGTAAGGATCCCGTCGCGCTGCATCTCTTCAACCGGATCATCAAGGCGTGAAAAAACCGGGACCTGGTGCTCGCCATGCTCGCCAAGAACGAACGGGAATCCGCTGATGTTCCGGTTCCGGAGCGCAATGCCAAACCGGGCGCTGTCGAGCTGACCCCCGAACCCGATACAGCGCTCCCGGGAAATACCGGTTTTTTGACAGAGATAGAAATTATTGATGTCCATGGGGTTGGTAACCGTTATAAGAATCCCCCCAAACCCTTTGAGGAGCCCGGAACACTCCCTGACTGCAGGAAGGTTGGAATCGAGAAGATCCGCCCGTGTCTTTACTGCCGGATTGCGGGGCAGTCCTGCGGAAAAGATACAGATATCGGCCTGCTTCACATTGTTTTTGTCCGTGCTGATGGTCATGTCAAGACCGGTGTGCTCGATATCAAGTACCTGGGCCCGGAGAAGATCCCGGGCACTGTCATAGAGAACCAGCTCATCTGCGATCCCTAGCGAAGCCGATAAATAAGCAACCTCGCCGCCAATTCTGCCCACACCCACAACAGCCAGACGCGCCATCTGGTAACAGTATGGGCATCCTGATAATAAAAAAAAGAGCCCCGGACCGGTGATATACTTTGGCGTGTGTTTTACGAGGTATGATAAAGGAAAGAACCCCTATGTTAAATCATGGACAATATGGGTGCCAATATTATCAGTGTGGTTCAGGATGAGAGCAAATATTAACGGTGAATCTCTCTCTTTTGTCTTATGCAATTCAGTTGTTCTGTCGTTTTTTGGTGTGGGTCATAATCCTGCATAACCGGCATTTTTGTGATAATCCGGAAAATATGTGCCGGACCGGTACCGTGTACTGGTATCAGAGATTATTTACCCTAATAGATCAAGAAAAAAATCAAAATAGTGCCGGAATCAAGAGATGATCGTCGTTATTACCAGGCAGGAATATCCCGCAAACCAGCGGATAATGACCAGGAAGGTTTCATGAAGAGCCTCCTGAACCGCTGGCTGGTTGTTGCGGTTCTTGTCATCCTCTTTGTGGGCATGACCGCAACCCTGCTCATTGCGCTTCAGGAAGACCAGCATATGCGGGATCAGCTCCTCACCAAAGCCCGTCTCGCAGATGTGGGGATCGATCCTCACCGCGTAGCAGCTCTTTCCGGTACCCTATCCGATCTCTCTTCTTCCGATTATCATGTATTGGCTCTGTAGAATTCCTCAATGAGAACAAGAAAAGACAAAGTAGAAATCAATCTTGAGAGGTTGTAGAGGATTACTTTGATTTTGATCTCCTTAACCTGGAGTCGGTATATTCGAGCCTTAAGGGCTTCTCCGAACTTTCTTTTCATGACGGAGAATACGGTTTCGACTTTGTTTCTCTGATGGTATTTTTCCTCATCGAAAGATTGAGCGATTCGTCGTCGAT
>Ga0265296_1000665_pt1 | contig 47879 bp, 48 predicted proteins | sample MunlanPumphouse1_FD_189073 | JGI IMG/M metagenome (GOLD analysis project Ga0265296, IMG submission 189073) | Groundwater microbial communities from a municipal landfill in Southern Ontario, Canada - Pumphouse #1 | ecosystem: Environmental > Aquatic > Deep subsurface > Groundwater | place... | reverse complement strand
CAGCCGCGGCGCCCGCGGCGAGCCGAAAACGGACGCGCCCGCGCCCGTCGAGGCGGTGTCTTCCGCGCCCGAAGCCGCGCCGGCCGAAGTCGTCGTCGCCGACACCGCAGCCTCCGACGCGCCGCCGGCCCGCCGCTCGCGCAGCCGTCGCAGCGCCAAACCCGCCGCCGCTGCAGCGGAGGCCCCGACGTCGGGGCCCGAGCGCGCGCCGGCTGAACGCGCGCCGGCGCCGGTTCCCGCCGCCCCGTCTGCGGATCGTCCCATGCAGGAAACCCATCTGCGCCAGTCCGACCGTCGCGGCGACCGCGCCGAGGCCCAGCCGGACCGCTCCAACGGGCGTCCGTTCGGAGAGGGCGACGTCCCCGCCTTCCTGCGCCGCCCCGTTTCGATCAAGGCCTGAGCGCTCCCGGTTCCGCAACAGACGCGCGATTTAACCCGTCGTTACGAACCGCGGACATAGATTCCCGGCGCAGGATCGCCATGAGGGCTTGAGCCTGGGGAAGCGCGCATGACGGCCAAGGTCGAAACCACCCTGCGAAGTCCGCAAGCCTACGGGCTCGCGCGCCGGGTCGTCGACCAAATGGAAGCCGCCGGCGTCTGGCCGACACCGCAGAATTTCGAACTCTGGACCCATGCCCTCGCTGAGCCCGAAGGCGCCCTCGCCGGCGAGATCCAGCGCCTGATCGCGACCGCCCAGCCCTTCACCGAGGCCGTGACCGACGGCCTCGCGGCGCAACACCTGCCTCGCGGCCGCCTGACCGAGCAGATCCGCGACGCCGGCCGGGTGCTGGACCGCGAACTGTCCAGCGTTTCCGACGTCATCGCCGAGGCGCACAGATCACAGGCCGCCTACGGCCAGACCCTCGACCAGGCCGCCACCAACATCGAAGCCGCCGGAGACGGAGACGGCCTTCAGACCATCGTCTCGGGCCTGACCACCGCGACCCGGCAGGCCCGGCAGGAAACGGAAGCGCTCGAGAAGAAGCTGGAGGTCTCCACCCAGGAGGTCATCCGCCTGCGTGAGCACCTCGAACTGGTCCGCCGCGACGCCATGACCGACGCCCTGACCGATCTGTCGAACCGCAAGGCCTTCGACGAGCATCTGGCCGCCGCCTGCGACGAGGCGGAGACCCAGGGCCGCGCCCTGACCCTGGCCGTGCTCGACATCGATCATTTCAAGCGGTTCAACGACACTTGGGGCCATCAGACCGGCGACCAGGTTCTGCGCTACGTCGCCAGCGTCCTGGGCCGCACCGCCGCCAACCCGCGCTTCGCCGCCCGCTACGGTGGCGAGGAGTTCGCCATCATCTTCCCCTATGAGAGCGTCGCCATGGTCGAGGCCGCGCTGGAGAACGTCCGCGCCGAAATCGCCTCGCGCTCCCTGCGCCGCCGCTCGACGAATGACGACCTGGGCGCCGTCACCGTCTCGGCCGGTTTCTCCGTCCGGCGGAAAGGCGAATCGGCCGCAGCCTTCCTCGAGCGGGCGGACGCAGCCCTCTATGCGTCCAAGCGCGGCGGCCGCAACCGCGTCACCAGCGCCGAACGCCTGCCCAAGGCCGCCTGAGACCTTCCGGGTTCGCCGATTCACGCCATAGTCGCCGGATGCGCAGCCTCGCCTTCAACATCGCCTACTGGCTCCTGTCGATCGTCTACGCCTCGGCCGCAGCCTTCGCCGCCCTGGCCCCGGGACGCGGCGCCACCAGCTGGATCATCCGCCGCTATGTGAAGCGCATGGTCCAGGCCATGCGGGTGCTGGCCGGCATCCGCCTGCAGGTGCGGGGCCGCGAGCGGTTGCCCACGGGCGTCTTCATCATCGCCTCCAAACACCAGAGCTGGGGCGACGGCTTCGCGACCTACGACCAGTTCGACGACCTCGCCTTCGTCACCGGCGACCATCTTGAGAAATTCCCGCTGCTGGGCACGGTGTTGCGCAAGCTGGGGGCCATCGTCGTCAACAACTGCGGCGGCCGCGAAGCCCGCGAGGCGCTGAAGCACCGCTCGGCCGACGCCCACGCCGCGGGCCGCCGGATCCTGATCTACCCCGAGGGCAATCTGGCGAAGGTGGGCGAGAAATTCCGCTACCGCTCGGGCGTCTGGCACATGTACCGCGACTTCGACATGCCGGTCGTGCCGCTGGCCACCAACCTCGGCCTGTTCTGGCCGCAGGAGGCGTTCCGCAAGACTCCGGGCACGGCCACGCTCGAATTCCTCGATCCCATCCCGACGGGGCTGGACAAGGACGCGTTCCTTGCCCGGCTCGAAGCCGCCGTGGAAGGCAAGACCGCCGAACTCGTCGCCGAGGCGACCGGTCAGCCGGCAACGTCCGCCGTTCGGGTCCTCGCGCCCGACGAGGCCGCGCGCGCCGGCCAGGCCACGCCCCTCACCTGAGCGTCTTCGGTTTCCGCTTCTTCGCCGCCTTGCGGACCGCCGCCGCGATCGACGCCCGCGCCCAGGTCAACGCCTCGTCCGGGTCGTCCGCGGCGCTTTCAGGCAGGCTCCAGTAGGCCATGCTCATCACCTGCCCATTCTTCGCGGAATAGGTGAACGGGCGGGATCCCGCGGCGCTCAACGCCGGCTCGTTCTCCTCATCGACCTTCAACCAGACGACGCCGTCATCCAGCAGGGCCCAGATCAGATCGTCGGCATAGACGGCCGCCGCTCCGAACATCGGCTTGATCCGCATCGGACCCAGGCCGGCGAAATGCTCGAGCACCCATTCGCCGAAGTCGGGATCATAGGCCATCGGTCAGGCCGCCGGGATCACCGCGCCGTCGTATTTGGCGGCGATGAAATCCTTCACCGCCTGGCTGCGCAGCATGGCCGCCAGCGCGGCGATACGCGGGTCGTTCCGGTTGTCGGGGCGCGCCACCAGATAGTTCACATACGGGCTGTCGGCGCCTTCCAGCGCCAGGGCGTCCGTCTTCGGCTTCAGCCCCGCGTCCAGCGCATAGTTGGTGTTGATCACCGCCATGTCGACCTGGTCCAGCACCCGCGGCAGGGTCGCTGATTCAAGCTCCCGGAAGCGAAGGTTCTTCGGATTGTCGACGATGTCGCGCAGGGTCTGCAGCGGATTGGCCGGGTCCTTCAGCCGGATCAGGCCCGCCTTCTGCAGCAGGATCAGCGACCGCCCGATCGACGAGGCGTCGTTCGGCACCGCGACCTCGGCCCCGTTCGGCAACTGATCCAGCGAGCGAAAGCGCCGCGAATAGGCGCCCAGCGGCTCGACGTGCACCCCGGCCACGGTCGTCAGATCCGCCCCGCGCGAGGCGTTGAACTCGTCCAGATAGGGTTTGGTCTGGAAATAGTTGGCGTCCAGCCGGCGCTCCATCAACTGGGTGTTCGGCTGGACGTAGTCGTTGAACACCTTGATCTCGATCTGGAGCCCCTCGGCCGCCAGCAGCGGCTTGATGTGCTCCAGTATCTCCGCGTGCGGCACCGCCGTCGCGCCCACGACCAGCGGCGCGTTGGCGTCGGCCTTCCTTTCGGCGCCCTGCCCGCAGGCGGCGAGCACCAGTGAGGCGGCGGCGAGGGTCAGGAGCGAGCGGCGGATCATGGGCGGGCCTTTCGGGGGGGCGATCAGCGGTGGGAAACGGAGGCGACCAGACGGTCGCCGAGCATCTGAAGAATCTGCACCAGCAGGAGCAGCAACACCACGGTGACGACCATGACATCGGTCTGGAAGCGCTGGTAGCCGAAGCGGATGGCCAGGTCGCCGAGACCGCCGGCGCCGACCACCCCGGCCATGGCGGTATAGGACACCAGGGCGATGGCGGTCACGGTCGCCCCGGCGATGACGCCCGGCATGGCCTCGGGCAGCAGGGCGCGGGTGACGATCTGCCAGGTCGAGCCGCCCATGGCCTGGGTCGCCTCGACGACCCCCTTGTCGACCTCGCGCAGGGCCGTCTCGACCAGCCGGGCGTAGAAGGGCGCCGCACCCACGACGAGCGGCGGAATGGCCCCGGCCACGCCCAGCGAGGTCCCGACCAGCAGCACCGTCACTGGCAGCATGACGATCAGCAGGATGATGAAGGGCACAGAGCGCAGGATGTTGACGATCAGCGACAGCAGGGTGTTGAGCACCGGATTGGCCGCCAGCCGCCCCTTGCCCGACAGGTAGAGCAACACGCCCAGCGGAATGCCGAACAACACGGTCAGGGCCATAGACCCGCCGAGCATCAGCAGGGTGTCCCGCGAGGCGCGGGCGATCTCGGGCCAATCCACGTTACTGGCGATATTGGCGAAGAAGGCTTCCATCAGATCGCCTCCCCCACGCTTTCCACCACCACGCCACGCGCGGTCAGCTGCGCCACCGCCGCTTCCGCGTCGCCGCCGGTGAAGGCCACCACCAGCTGGCCGTAGGGCTCGCCGCGGATGCGGCTGATGCGGCCCGACAGGATGGAATAGTCCACCCCTACAGACCGGGCGACGCGGCTCAGTTCCGGCTCATAGGTCGAGCCGCCGCGGAACGTCAGCTTCGCCAGACGTCCGCCGGGCGGAACGGTGGTGGCGTCAAACCCCTCCTCGCCCTCGGCCAGCATGGCGCGGGTGGCGGCGTGTTGCGGATGCAGGAAGACATCCGCGGTCGCCCCCTCCTCCACCACCCGCCCGTCCTTGAGCACGGCCACCCGGTCGCAGACGCGGCGCACCACCTCCATCTGGTGGGTGATCAGCACGATGGTCAGCTTCAGGTCGCGGTTCAGCTGATCCAGCAGGGTCAGGATTTCGTCGGTCGTCTCGGGGTCGAGGGCGCTGGTCGCCTCGTCGCACAGCAGAACGCCGGGCTCGCAGGCCAGGGCCCGGGCGATGCCCACCCGCTGCTTCTGCCCGCCTGACAGCTGGGCCGGATGCTTCCTCGCATGCTCCGACAGACCCAGTTGTTCCAGCAAGGTCGCCACGCGCCGGTCGATCTCGGCGGCCGGCCGGCCTTCGAGCCGCAACGGGAAGGCCACGTTCTCGGCGATGGTCTTCGCGTTCAGCAGGTTGAAATGCTGAAAGATCATGCCGATCCGCCGCCGCGCCGCGCGCAGGTCCGCCGGCGACAGGGTCGTCATCTCCCGCCCGTCGACGGTCACCGTTCCGGCGTCTGGCCGCTCCAGCAGGTTGACGGCGCGAATCAATGTTGATTTTCCTGCCCCCGAGCGCCCGACCACGCCGAACACCTGGCCCGGCGCGACCGTCAGATCGACCGCTTCCAGCGCCACGCGCTCGCCCGCCGCGCTATGAAAGCGCTTCGTCACACCGTCCAGCCGGATCATCAGTCGACGTCCAGCGCCTTCGCGGGAATGATGGTGACGCTCTCGCCGCAGCCGCAGGCGTCGGTCTGGTTCGGATTCCGGAACACGAATTTCGAGGCCAGCTTCGTGGTCTCGTAATCGATCTCCGAGCCGATCAGGAACAGGATCGCCTTGGGGTCGATCAGTATGGTGACGCCCTTGTCCTCGACCACCTCGTCCATGGCCCCGATCTCCTCGGCATAAGCGAAGGTGTACTCCTGCCCCGCGCAGCCGCCGTTCTTCACCCCGACGCGGAGACCGACATAGGGTTTGGCGGCGTTGGCCATGATCTCGGTCACGCGCGCGGCCGCGGCCTCGGTCAGGCGGACGGCCTTGGGACGCGGGCGGCGCGGGCGGGGCGTGGTCTGAAGCTCGGTCATCGGACGGTCCATCAGAACATGTTCAGGGCCAGCTTGGCCTCATCGCTCATCTTCGACGCATCCCACGGGGGATCGAAGGTCAGCTCCGCGCGCGCCGAGCGCACGCCCTTGACCTTCTTCACCGCCTCCTCGACCCAGATCGGCATCTCGCCGGCCACGGGACAGCCCGGGGCGGTCAGGGTCATCTCGACCACCACGTCGCGGTCGTCGGACAGGTCGACCTTGTAGATCAGCCCCAGCTCATAGATGTCGACCGGGATTTCCGGGTCGAACACCGACTTCAGCGCCTCGATGATGTCGTCCGTCATGCGGTCGATCTCGCCCTGGGCCAGGGCGCTCTTCTGCGGCGCGTCCCAGGCCTCGGCGAAGGCCGGGCTGTCGGACATCGGGGTCGTCGGGTCGCTCATGCGAAAAACTCACGGGCCTTGATCAGGGCGTCGGCGAAGGCGTCGGCGTCCTCGATCGTGTTATATAGGGCGAAGCTGGCGCGGGCGCTCGACGTCAGGCCGTACCTTTTCGCCAGCGGCTCGGCGCAATGCAGGCCGGCGCGCACGGCGACGCCGTAGCGATCCATCACCTGGGCGATGTCGTGGGCGTGGGCGCCGTCAACGGTGAAGGTCAGGATGGCCCCCTTCCCTTCCACCGTCCCGATGACCTTCAGCCAGTTCAGGCCGTCCAGCCGCGCCAGGGCGTGGTCATGGACCGACCGCTCGTGCGCCGCGACCGCGCCGTGGTCGAAGCGCGACAGCCACTCGATGGCCGCGCCCAGGCCGATGGCCTCGACGATCGGCGGCGTGCCCGCCTCGAACCGATGCGGCGGCTGCGCATAGCGGACCGCGTCCTCGGTGACCGACTCGATCATCTCGCCGCCGCCCTGATACGGCGGCAGGGCCTCCAGGGCGTCGGTCGTCCCGTACAGGACGCCGATGCCGGTCGGGCCGTACAGCTTGTGGCCGGTGAAGGCGTAGAAGTCGCAACCGATGGCCTGCACGTCCGGCGCGGCGTGCACCGCCCCCTGACAGCCGTCGATCAGCACCGTCGCCCCGACCGCGTGCGCCATCTCCGTGATCGCCCGCACCGGATTGATCGTGCCCAGCACGTTCGACATGTGGGTCACCGCGACGACCCTGGTCCTCGGCCCCAGCAGGTCCGCATAGGCCGCCATGTCCAGCGAGCCGTCGTCCAGCACCGGGATCCACTTCAGCACCGCCCCCCGCCGCTCGCGCAGCATGTGCCAGGGCACGATGTTGGAGTGATGCTCCATCTGGCTGACGATGATCTCGTCGCCCGGCTGGATCGACTGGCCGATCCCGGCCGCAACGAGATTGATCGCCTCGGTCCCGCCCTTGGTCCAGACGATGTTGGAAGACGCCTCTGCGTTCAGGAACCGCGCCACGCTGTCGCGCGCCGCCTCGAAGGCCTCGGTCGTTTCATTGGCCAGGGTGTGCAGGCCGCGATGGACGTTGGCGTAGCTGCCCTCCATCGCCGCCGTCATGGCGTCGATCACCGCCCGCGGCTTCTGCGCCGAGGCGGCCGAGTCCAGATAGACCAGCGGCTTGCCGTTCACCGTCCGCGACAGGATCGGGAACTGCGCCCGCGCGGCGTAGGGATCAAACAGGGTCACAGGCGAGCCGTCAGCCATTCCCGCACCACCTCTCTCGCGCCCTCAGGCTCGATCCGGTCAACCACCTCGATCAGGAAGGCCTGCGTCAGCAAAGCCCGCGCCTCGTCGGCCGGCAGGCCGCGCTGCTGCATGTAGAACAGGGCGCTCTCGTCCAGATTCCCCACCGTATTGCCGTGCGCGCACTGCACGTCATCGGCGTAGATCTCCAGCTCGGGCTTGGCGTCCACCTCGGCCCGTTCGCCGAGGATCAGGGCGTGGTGGCCCATCCGCGCGTCAGTGCCGTCGGCCCCGCGCTCGACGACGATCTTGCCCTGGAAGACGCCGCGCGCCGTGTCGCGGACGACGCCCTTGGTCAGTTGGCTGGTCAGGCCGTTGGCGGCGACGTGATCGACCACGGTGGTCAGGTCCGCCTGCCGCTCGCCCGACAGCACATAGACGCCGTCCAGCCGCACGTCGGCGCCCTGGGCGCGATGGGTCAGCTGCGTCTCCTGGCGCTGCAGCTTGGCGCCGGTCGTCAGGATCGTCTGGCGATAGATCCCGCCCGCCTCGACCTTCACCATCGCCTGGGTGATCGAGATGGCGTCCGCCGGCTCGTCGGTCAGCACCAGCCGGGTCACCTCGGCGCCCCGCGCCACGTCCAGCTCCAGCCGGTTGTGCGCCACCCAGGCCGAGCCCTCGCCCTCATGCGTCTCCAGCAGCAGCAGTTTCGCTCCGGCCCGCACCGAGATGCGCGCCGTCAGGGCGTGGCCGGTCCCCTGCGCCCGCGAGATCAATCGCAGACGCACCGTCTTGTCGCCCGAGACCATCATCTGGGTCTCGCCCACGGCCCGGCCGTTGACGAACACCATGGCCTCGCCGCCCAGCGCCTCGAACGGTCCGCCGCCCACAAGCGGCACCGTCGCCGACGGCGAGGGCGCCGGCGCCTCGCGCAGATGACGGCGCAGGTCCGAATATTTCCACGCCTCGACGCGGCGCGAGGGGAAGCTGGAGGCGTCCTTCAGGTCGATGAGCGGCAGGGCGTTCACGCCGCCTCCATCGCGTACTTGTCGTAGCCCTCGGCTTCCAGCTGGTGCGCCAGCTCCGGCCCGCCGGAGGCCACGATCCGACCGGCGGCCAGGACATGCACCCGGTCGGGTTTGATGTAATCCAGCAGCCGCTGATAGTGGGTGATCACCAGCATGGCCCGGTCCGGCGAGCGCAGGGCGTTGACCCCGTCCGCCACGATCCGCAGGGCGTCGATGTCCAGCCCCGAATCCGTTTCGTCGAGAATCAACAGCGACGGCTCCAGGAGGGCCATCTGCAGGATCTCCATCCGCTTCTTCTCGCCGCCCGAGAAGCCGACGTTGAGCGGCCGCTTCAGCATGTCGAAATCCATCTTCAGCGCCGCCGACGCCGCCTTGACCAGCTTCAGGAAGGCGGGGGCCGAGACCTCCTCCTCGCCGCGCGCGCGCTTCTGGGCGTTCAGCGCCGTGCGCACGAAGGTCAGGGCCGGGACGCCGGGAATCTCGATCGGATACTGGAACGACAGGAAGACGCCCTTCGCCGCCCGCTCGGCGGGCTCCAGCGCCAGCAGGTCCTCGCCCTTCCACGACACGGCGCCTTGCGTCGCCTCATAGCCCGGCCGCCCGGCCACGGCGTAGCCCAGCGTCGACTTGCCGGCCCCGTTCGGCCCCATGATGGCGTGCACCTCGCCCGCGGGGACATCGAGCGTGAGGCCCTTGAGGATCAGCTTGTCGCCGACGGCGACATGGAGGTTGGATATGGAAAGCATGGTCAATCTGCGTAGACGGGGCCGAGGCGGAAGACGGCGGACCCCTTGGTTGGTGCGGTGAAGGTCGCAGAGGCTCCGTCGAATTTGAGCGTCGGCCCTTCGTACATGATCTCCAGCAGCCGGACGTACCTGGCTGAATCGTCAGGGGGGCAATGAATCTCCCCTCGCCGGGCCGGACTCGCTACCGGGAGTCCGGGGTTCTTCGCCGGCGAGCTTCCGCTCCAGAAGCGCCCGTCGGCCTTGTCGAGAAATCCGGCGTCCAGACAGCCACCGGCAATGAAATAGTAGTCCGGTGCTTCGAAATCGCCCGTCTTCGAATAGAGGCGAATCCCGAGTTTTGTGTCTTGAACGAGCTCTCCGTTCAGCGATTCCAGCTCGCCAACGAAGATGTTGACGCCCGCCTTGCACTGCTCCACCGGTCCGGAGGCGGAGCAGGCGGCGAGGGTCAGCATCAGTGGGAAGAAGGCCAGCCTCACCCCACGCTCCCTTCCAGACTGATCGCCACCAGCTTCTGCGCCTCGACGGCGAACTCCATCGGCAGCTTCTGCATCACGTCGCGGACGAAGCCGTTGACGAGCAGGGCCACCGCCTCCTCCTGCGACAGGCCGCGCTGCTGGGCGTAGAACAGCTGGTCGTCGGACAGGCGCGTCGTCGTCGCCTCGTGCTCCAGCTGGGCCGAGCCGTTGCGGGCCTCGATATAGGGCACGGTGTGCGAGCCGCAGTCCTTGCCGATCAGCAGGCTGTCGCACTGGGTGAAATTGCGCACTCCGGTCGCCTTGGGATGCACCGACACCAGGCCGCGATAGGTCGAGTCCGACTTGCCCGCCGACACCGCCTTGGCGATGATCCGCGACTTCGAATTCTTGCCCAGATGGATCATCTTGGTGCCGGTGTCGGCCTGCTGATGTCCGTTGGTGATGGCGATCGAATAGAATTCGCCCGAGCTCTCCTCGCCCTTGAGGATGCAGGACGGATATTTCCACGTCACCGCCGAGCCGGTCTCGACCTGGGTCCACGACACCTTCGACCGGTCGCCGCGGCAGTCGGCGCGCTTGGTGACGAAGTTGTAGATGCCGCCCTTGCCCTCGGCGTCGCCGGGGTACCAGTTCTGCACCGTCGAATATTTGATCTCGGCGTCGTCCAGCGCCACCAGCTCGACCACCGCCGCATGCAGCTGGTTCTCGTCGCGCATCGGGGCGGTGCAGCCCTCCAGATACGAGCAGTAGCTGCCCTTGTCGGCGATGATCAGGGTCCGCTCGAACTGGCCGGTGTTCGACGCATTGATGCGGAAATAGGTCGACAGCTCCATCGGACAGCGCACGCCCGGCGGGATGTAGACGAACGACCCATCCGAAAAGACCGCGCTGTTCAGGGCCGCGAAATAGTTGTCCGAGACCGGCACCACCGACCCCAGATATTTGCGCACCAGCTCAGGATGTTCGCGCAAGGCCTCGGAAATCGGCATGAAAATCACCCCGACCTTGGCCAGCTCGGCCTTGAAGGTGGTGACCACCGAGACGCTGTCGAACACCGCGTCCACGGCGTAGCGCGGCGCGCCCTCGACTCCCGCCAGCACCGCCTGCTCGCCCAGCGGAATGCCCAGCTTGGCGTAGATGGCCAGCAGTTCCGGATCGACCTCGTCCAGCGACTTGGGCCCGTCCTTCTTCTTCGGCGCGGCATAGTAGAACAGGTCTTGATAGTCGACCGGCGTGTATTTCACCGACGCCCAGGTCGGCTCCTCCATCGCCAGCCAGCGCTCATAGGCGGCCAGACGCCATTCCAGCATCCATTCCGGCTCGCCCTTCTTCTCGGAGATGAAGCGAACGATGTCGGCGTTCAGCCCACGCGGCGCGAATTCGGTGTCGATCTCGGACGTGAAGCCGTGCTCGTACTTCTCGAGCGCCGCGACCGCATCGATGGTCTGTTGAACGGCGGCCATCAGGCGACTTCCTTCGCGCGCGCTGCTGTCCGGGCGCGGTGTTTCGCATAGGCCTCGACCCAGGCCGCGGCGAAGCGGGTCCAGTCGTCCTCGACCGTGCCCCAGCCGCCCGAGATGCGGATGCCGCCGGTCGCCTTGTCGATCAGCCCCGTGGCCAGGATGGCCCGCGAAGGCTTGGTCTTGCCCGACGAACAGGCCGAGCCGGCCGAGACCATCAGACCCATCAGGTCCAGGGTGATCAGCTGCTGCGGGCTGTCCCAGTCGGACACGGCCATGAACAGGGTGTTGGGCAGCCGCTCGGCGCCCTCGCCGATGACGGTCGCCCCGGCCGCCTTGACCACGGCCTCGGCCGCATCCCGCCAGACGGCGTGCGCCCGGGCGTCCGGCAGGTCGCGCGCGGCGCAGACGGCGGCGGCGCCGAAGCCGGTGATCCCCGGCACATTCTCCGTCCCGGCTCGCAGGCCGCGCTCCTGGCCGGCGCCGTGCAGCATCTGGACCGCCTCGCGACCCTCGCCCATCACCAGGGCGCCGACGCCCTGCGGCCCGCCCAGCTTGTGCGCCGACAGGGTCAGGCTGTCGGCCCTGAGGCTGCGGATATCGACCGGGATCTTGCCCGCCGACTGGATGGCGTCGACGTGCAGCCAGCCGCCCGCCGCGCGCACCAGCCGCGCCGCCTCGACGATCGGCTGGATGACGCCGCTTTCGTTATTGGCGTGGTGGATGGCCACGACCGCCCGGCCCGGCTGGCCCAGCAGCTGCCGCAGCTTGTTCAGATCGACGACGCCGCGCGAGTCGACCGGCAACATCTTGACCGGTTTGCCCGACGCCGTGGCCGCCTCGGCCACGCACGGATGCTCGGTCGCGCTCACGATCAGTCGTTCGCAACCGGCCGCGATGGCGCTGAGGATCGCCTGGGCGTTGGATTCCGTGCCGCCGCTCGAGAACACGACCGACGCCGGATCGGCCCCGACCAGTTCGGCCACCTGCGCCCGCGCCGTCTCGACCCGAGCCCGCGCCCGACGGCCGGCCGCATGCACCGCCGACGGATTGCCGTTGTCGGCCAGGGCCTTGGCCATCACCTCCTGCACCTCGGGACGCACCAGGCCCGAGGCGTTGTAGTCCAGATACACGCCGCTCACGCCGCCACTCCGATGTCAGTCTTGGCTTCGGCCTCGGTCGGGCGTCGGCGCGCGCCGGTGCGGTTCATCACCACGTCCTCCAGCGACACACCGGCCAGGTAGCGATGGATCTCGTCGCCGAGGTCCTCCCACAGATTGTGGGTGATGCAGCGTTCCCCGGCCATCATGCAGCCCTTGGGCGACGTATGGCCGATGCAGCGGGTGGCGCGGATGGGTTCGTCGACGGCCAGAACGATCTCGGCCACCACGGTCTCGTTCGCCCCCTTGGCCAGGCGATAGCCGCCGCCCGGGCCGCGCACGCTCTGCACCAGACCGCTTTTCCGCAGCCGGGCGAACAGCTGTTCCAGATAGCTCAGCGAAATCTCCTGACGCGTCGCGATTTCCGCCAGCGACACGGCCCGGACCACGCCATCGGCCTGTCCGTTCCTGGCCAGATCGGCCATCGCCATCACGGCGTATCGTCCCTTGGTCGACAGACGCATCGCGCACCTTCAAAAATCGCGCGCTTTTCGAGGGTCCTGTGCTAGAACCCGCGCCTTCGCAAAGGCGTCGGCGCGCAAGCTGGACTTAGAAAGTCCTACCGCTGCGGTCAAGTATTACGCAGTTGCGAAACGACAGTTGAACACGGAATTCGCCGCACATGCCTGAAGTCATCCTGCCCGGCGCCTCTGGCCGTATCGAAGGCCGTTACTCCCCGGGCAAGCGCCCGAACGCGCCGATCGCCCTGATCCTGCATCCGCACCCCAAGGCGAACGGGCATATGAACAACCCGGTCACCGTGACCCTGTACCAGCTGTTCCAGAAGCGCGGCTTCGCCACCCTGCGCTACAACAGCCGCGGCGTCGGCAAGTCGCAGGGCGAGTTCGACAGCGGAATCGGCGAGCTGGCCGACGCGGCCACCGCTCTCGACTGGCTCCAGTCCAACAACCCCGGCGCCTCCCAGACCTGGGTCGCCGGCTATCAGTTCGGCGCCTATATCGGCATGCAGCTGCTGATGCGCCGCCCCGAGACGGACGGCTTCATCTCCGTTTCGCCGCCGTCGAACATGTACGACTTCAGCTTCCTGGCCCCCTGCCCCGCCTCGGGCCTGTTCCTGCACGGCACGGCCGACACCGTCGTCCCGCCGGTCGAGGTCGAGCGCGTGGTCAACAAGCTGCGCACCCAGAAGGGCATCATCATCGACTATGAGCTCGAAGAGGGCGCGACCCACTTCTGGCAGGACCACATCGACGCCGTCGAACGCCGTGTCGGCGCCTATCTCGACAAGCGGCTGGCCGAAAAGCCGGCGTAAGGCTCAGGGCTTTTCCTCGCACGGCGGATATTTGGCGAACACCTGCTCGTACTCCGCCAGGGTCCAGTGGAAGCCCATTTCGCGGCGACGCGCGTCCGCGTTCTCGGGGTCTTCGAGGTTCTCCCAGTCGATCACCCATTTACCAGCCTTGCAGGTCACCTGCGTGCCGTAGCGCTGGGGCCTGCCTTCATTCTCGGCGAGCCGATCGTACATCAGCCCGTATGACTGCCCGTCGACCTCGCCGGCCGCCACCAGCGGTTCCAGAACCGGCACGAATCGCCGCCAGTTCTCAAGGTCCGAGTGCTGGATGATCAGGAAGGCGGCGCCGGCGGCCCTGTCGCCGTACACGCTCTTCAGGAACCAGCCCTCGGGCGGGATCATGGTCAGAAGCTCGGCCAGCAGCCGCTCGTCCATCGCCGTCAGCGGCGCCCACATGGCGGTGTTGGCCGCCGCGCGCTCCGCCTCCGGCAGCGCGGTCAGGTCGATCGGATTCAGCGCCCGACGCCCGACCTGATCCAGCACGCCCATCCGCTCAAGGCGTTCGCGGTCGCTGGTCGTTGGCGGTAAGGCGGCCTGCCGGGCCTCCTCGGCGGCGATCGCCTCCGCCACCGGCGCGATCAGCGCCCGGGCCTCCGGACTCAGCGGCGCGGGCTCCTGAAAAGTCAGAAGAGCTGCAAACAGTAATGCGATCATGACGTCCTCCCCGCGCCGGAGAACAGCCTCTGATTACGGCGAACTTGCGACCTTCAGTAGAGCAGGTACGGCCGTCGCAGCTCCACCCACGCCGTCTCGTCCCGTCCCGCCAGCGCCTCCAGATCGGCCGGCGTCGCCGCCAGGTCGTCGACCCACTCCCGCAACCCCGGCCCACCGTTGATCACATCGATGGCCAGCTTGCCGAACTCATACTCGTACGGGAAGTCGCGCCACAGGGCGTAGTCCGGATACAGCCGCCGAATCGCCTTGAACCCCAGCGCCTGCAGCCGCCACGGCTTGAACGACGCGTGGTCATAGGCCGGGTCGTCGACATGGATCTGCACCCCGTTGCACAGCTGGTGCACGTGCTTGTGGAAGGTCGGCTCGAACCAGCAGTCCCGCAGTCGGCATCCCGCCAGCCATTCCGGCGCGAAGGCCTGCATCTCCGCGATGACCGCCCGCGCGTCGATATCCGGCGCCCCGAACAGCTCCAGCGGCCGCGTCGTGCCCCGGCCCTCGGACAGGGTCGTCCCCTCCAGCATCACCGTGCCCGCATAGGCCCGCGCCATGCTCAGGTTCGCCGCATTCGGACTGGGGTTGATCCAGCTGCGCTCGCCGATCGGCCAGCCGAAGCCCGGCCCCTGATCGGGCGCCCAGCCCGCCATTTCGACGACGCGGTATTCGACGTCCAGTCTGAAGTGGTCGATGAACCACCGTCCCATCTCGCCCAGGGTCATGCCGTGCCGCATCGGCATCGGCCCGGCCCCGACGAAACTCTCCCAGCCCGGCAGCAGGGTCGTGCCCTCGACCGGCCGCCCGGCGGGATTCGGTCGATCCAGCACCCACACCGCCTTGCCGTGCTTCGCGGACTCCTCAAGCACGTACAGCAACGTCGTCACGAAGGTGTAGATGCGGCAGCCCAGGTCCTGCATGTCGACCAGCAGGACGTCGAACGTCCCCATCGCCTGACCTGTCGGACGCCGGCTCTCACCGTACAGACTGAACACCGGAATGCCGTGCCGCGGATCGGTGAAGTCAGCCGACTCCATCATATTGTCCTGCAGGTCGCCCCGCATGCCGTGCTGCGGCCCGAAGGCGGCGGTCAGGTTTATGTCCGGACAGGCGGCCAGGGCGTCCAGCGAATGCGTCAGGTCCTCCGTCACCGAGGCCGGATGCCCCAGCAGGGCGACCCTGCGCCCCTTCAGGTCGGCCCGCAGCTCGGGCTCGGACAACAGGCGGTCGATGCCGAATTTCATGCGGGCTCCGGAGGCGGCAGGGTCAGGACGAAGGAGTCGGGATGGTGGAAGTCGGGCTTATCGGACGGATGCGCCAAGGCCCAGTAGGACAGACCGCCATCGACGTCCTCGATGACCGCCGACAGGCCGATCCGATCAATGCGAGGCCAGTCGGCCCAGTTGATGATGGCGTCGAGTTCGAAAGCGTCGTCTGTTCGCTCCGCCCGTACCACCTGGATCGGGCCTTCGACGTTCGCCATACCCTCACGATAGCCGCTGAACCCGTAGGCCGCCCACTGTCCTGAGGGCGAGATGTTGAACTCGGCGTAGCGCCCGTCCCTCAGCAGGGCGAACACCTCGAAACAGGTGTTGCGCCATAGGCCGTCGGTTCGGCCGACGTCGGACGCCCTGGGAATATCAATCCCTGATTTTACGCCGGCCATCTGCCGCCGGGTCGCTTCCGCGAACCTGAGCTGTTCCTGCAATCGGACGCTGGCGACCGACGGCGAAGGTTCCGGGATGCGCACACGGTCGCCAAAGCCCGCCATGCGGAAGGAGACGAAGACATAGCTGCGCCCCTCGATATCGACGGAAGCTCGGATCGACCTCCCCGTCTCAGCGGGCAGTTCGCCATAAGGGCGCAGGACGCCGTTGAGGATCATAAGGAACCGCTCAGTTCGCCTCGGCAGACGACCGTGCTACACGCCCCTTCCCTCCCAAGCCAAGCCTGATCCGATGACCGAGCCCGCCTTCCAGTCCGACTTCCTGAAAACCCTTCAGGCGCGCGGCTACATCCATCAGATCACCCACCCGGCCGAGCTCGACGCCGCGGCCGCCGCAGGCGTGGTCACCGGCTACATCGGCTTCGACGCCACCGCCCCCTCGCTGCACGTCGGCAGCCTGATCCAGATCATGATGCTGCGCCGCCTGCAGCAGGCCGGCGGCAAGCCCATCGTCCTGATGGGCGGCGGCACCACCAAGGTCGGCGACCCGACCGGCAAGGACGCCTCGCGCCCCCAGCTGACCGACGAGACCATCCAGGCGAACATCGCCTCGATCCGCACCGTGTTCGAGAAATTCCTCACCTTCGGCGACGGCCCCACCGACGCGGTGATGGTCGACAACGACGCCTGGCTGTCGACCTACGGCTATGTCGAGTTCCTGCGCGAGTACGGCACGCATTTCACCATCAACCGGATGCTGGCGTTCGACTCGGTCAAGCTGCGGCTGGAACGCGAACAGCCGATGACCTTCCTCGAGTTCAACTACATGCTGATGCAGTCGGTGGACTTCCTCGAGCTCAACCGCGCCCGCAACTGCACCCTGCAGATGGGCGGATCGGATCAGTGGGGCAACATCGTCTCGGGCGTCGATCTGGTCCGCCGCGTCGACCACAAGGCCGCCTTCGGCCTGACCACCCCCCTGCTGACCACGGCCTCGGGCGGCAAGATGGGCAAGACGGCCCAGGGCGCGGTCTGGCTCAACGCCGAACAGCTGAGCCCGTATGACTACTGGCAGTTCTGGCGCAACGCCGACGACGCCGACGTGGGCAAATTCCTGCGCCTGTTCACCGACCTGCCGCTGGACGAGATCGCCCGGCTGGAGGCGCTCGAGGGCGCCGGCATTAACGACGCCAAGAAGACGCTGGCCGATGCGGCGACCACCATGCTTCACGGCGCCGAGGCAGCGGCCCACGCCCGCGGCGCCGCCGAGGCCGCCTTCGAACAGGGCAGACTGTCCGCCGACCTGCCCACCGTCGAACTGCCGCGCGACGAGGTCATCGGCGCCATGATCGCCGCCGTCACCGCCCGGGCCGGCCTGACGGCCTCCAACGGCGAGGCCCGCCGTCTCGCCCAGGGCGGCGGCCTGCGGCTCAACGACGAGGCCGTCACGGACGGCGCCCGCCTGATCGAAGCCGCCGACGTCAACGCCGACGGCATCCTGAAACTGGCGGCGGGCAAGAAGAAGATCGTCCTGGTCCGGCCGGTCTGACGGGAGCGAAGAGATGCAGATCACCGAAGGCCAGCCGGCCCCCGCATTCGACATGGCGACCGACGGCGGCCGCCGCGTGTCCCTGGCCGGGCTGAAGGGCCAGACCGTCGTCCTCTATTTCTACCCCAAGGCCGACACCCCTGGCTGCACCACCGAGGGTCAGGACTTCTCGGCCCTGATCGACGACTTCGCCGCCGCCGGCGCCGTGGTGATCGGCGTCTCCCGCGACCCGGTGAAGAAGCTCGACCGCTTCAAGGCCAAATACGATCTCAGGGTCATCCTCGCCTCCGACGAGCCCGAGGACGTGACCAACGCCTGGGGCGTATGGGTGCAGAAGAAGCTCTACGGCCGCGAATATATGGGCGTCGAACGCGCCACCTTCCTCATCGATGGCCAGGGCGTCGTTCGCCGGGTCTGGCGCAAGGTGTCAGTCAAGGGTCACGCAGCGGAAGTTCTCGCGGCCGTGAAATCCCTCTGACTACGGACTGTTCTCTGCAACCAGAGATGTAACTGTCATTTCATAGATTCGCGCGCTCGCCTGACAGGCGAGTTATGACCCCGAATACCGGGTTTATTCGCGCGAAGACGCGTCATCGTGGTTAACAGTTCGTGAAGAGACTTGTCCCCATGGCGTAGCTTGGCGCATATATCCTGCTCGTACGTGGGGGCGTTGCGTGATGACCGAACGTGAGCCGACAGTCAGCCGGTCTCTGATCGGAAAGTGGTTTCCGACGCGATACCTGTATCTGCGCGACGGCGACGCCGTCCGCGCCTGGGCCCTGACGCCGGGCAAACAGATCGTCGCCGCCGCGGCCGCCGTCCTGATCGGCGGCTGGACCTTGGCGGCCTCGGGCAGCCTGGTCTTCGACATGGTCGCGCACAGCCAGCAGGACCGCACGGTCGCCCGCGCCCGCGCCGCGTCGGAACGGATGAACGCCGACCTTCAGGCCCGGCTGGACAGCGCCGTGGTGCGCATGAGCGCCACCACCGGCTCGCTCGATGAAATGGCGCAGATGGTCGAGCGCCGTCACGCCGCCCTGACCCAGGTGATGGGCATGTTCCGCGGCGTCGAGGGCGCCCAGACCGCCCTGCGGCCCGCCCTGCCGCTCGACGCCGGCCGATCCTCCCCGGTCCAGCGCATGGTCGCCGTCCGCATGGACCAGGAGCGGCTGATCGCCCGCGCCGAGAACGAGGCCCGCACCCGCGCCGAACGTCTGCGCCTCGCCTTCCGGCTGGCCGGCCTCAACCCCGCCGCCTACGCCCCCCAGGACGCCGCGCTCGGCGGCCCGTTGGTCGAGGCCCGTGATCCGCGCGCCCTCGCCGCCGTGCTGGATGTCGACGAGGCGTTCGCCGTCCGCATCCGTCACGCCGCCGACAACCTGTCGGAGATGCGGACCCTGGCCAATGCGGCCGAGGGCATGCCCTTCCGCCGTCCGACACAGGCGCGCACGACCTCCGGTTTCGGCGTTCGGTTCGACCCCTTCAACGGCCGTCCCGCCCTGCACCAGGGTCAGGATTTCGCGGCCCCGCTGAACACGCCGATCTATGCGCCGGCTCCCGGGATCGTGTCTTTCGTCGGCGTGCGTTCAGGGTATGGCAACACCGTTGAGATAGATCATGGACGCGGCTTCAAGACCCGCTACGCCCATCTGAACGCCACGGCGGTCACGGCCGGCCAGCGCATTCCGCTGGGCCAGCGCGTCGGCGCCATGGGAACCACAGGACGCTCCACGGGCGTCCACCTGCACTACGAAGTGTGGATGGACGGCCGCCCGCAAAACCCCGCCCGCTTCATGAGAGCCGGAGATCAACTTGTTCAACAAGACTAAGTCCCCCGTCCCGCCGCCGCAGCCCCGCGCCAACAGCGGCTCGGCCATTCCGCCCCTGCCCGATCTGCCGACGCCCGGCGGCCCGGCCGCCGCGCCGCGGTCCGCCTCGCCGGCCCCGGCGAGCCAGCGCGGGCTGTCGACCCTGTCGTCGGACCTCCAGTTCGACGGCAACATCACCGGCGGCGGCGATCTTCAGATCGACGGCTCGATCAAGGGCGACGTGCGCGTCGGCCGTCTGATCGTCGGTGAGACCGGCGCGGTCGAGGGCAATGTCTCGGGCGACTATGTCGAGATCCGGGGCCGCGTCGTCGGGGCCATCTCGGGCAAGCAGGTCAAGCTGATCGCCACGGCCTATGTCGACGGCGACATCACCGCCGAACAGATGTCGATCGACATCGGCGCCTATTTCCAGGGCCGCGTCCTGCAGGGCCGCCGCGAAGCGCCGGCTCCGACGCCCGCGCCCCGCCCGGCCGCGCCGGAGCCGGCGCCGCAGATCATCGACATGAAGCCGGGCGCGTAACAAACGCCTCTCCCTCCCCCTTGGGGGAGGGTCGTCGCGCAGCGACGGGGTGGGGCGGCTCGAAAGGGCCGCCCTTTTCCCTGCCGTCCCCACCCGGCTTCGCTGCGCTCAGCCACCCTCCCGAGCGGGGAGGGAGAAGGCCTACTCGACCGTGCTGCCGCGCGTCTCGCCGACCCGCGCCGCCAGAGCGGCGCCCATGAACATATCCAGATCTCCGTCCAGCACCCCCTGGGTGTCCGAAGTCTCGACGTTGGTCCGCAGGTCCTTGACCATCTGGTACGGCTGCAGGACGTAGGATCGGATCTGGTGGCCCCAGCCGATGTCGGTCTTGGCGTCGGCCACGGCCTGGGCCGCCGCCTCGCGCCGCTGCAGCTCCAGCTCGTACAGCCGCGCCCGCAGCATCTTCCACGCCTGTTCGCGGTTCTGGTGCTGCGACCGGCCGGCCTGGCAGGCCACCACGGTGTTGGTCGGAATGTGCGTCAGACGCACGGCCGAGTCGGTCTTGTTGATGTGCTGGCCGCCCGAGCCCGAGGCGCGATAGGTGTCGGTGCGCACGTCGGACGGGTTGATGTCGATCTCGATGGCGTCATCCACCACCGGCGACACCCCGATCGAGGCGAAGGAGGTGTGGCGCTTGGCCGCTGCATCATACGGACTGATGCGCACCAGCCGGTGCACGCCCGATTCCGACTTCAGCCAGCCATAGGCGTTGGGACCGCTGATCAGGATGGTGGCCGACTTGATGCCCGCCTGGTCGCCCGATTCCTCGGCCTCCAGCTCGACCTCATAGCCGTGCGCCCTGGCCCAGCGGCTGTACATGCGCAGCAGCATCCCGGCCCAGTCGCAGGACTCGGTGCCGCCGGCGCCGGAGTTCACTTCCAGATAGGCGTCGTTGCCGTCGGCCTCGCCCGACAGCAGGGCCTCCAGCTCGGCGCGGCCGGCGCGGTCCTTGATCGCCTTCAGCGAGGCGCGCGCCTCCTCCAGCGTCGCCTCGTCGCCTTCCTCGTCGGCCATCTCGGAGAGCATGACGCCCTCCTCCAGACCGGTTTCCATCTCGCGGACGGTGTTGATCTGGGCCTCGAGGCGCGAGCGGTCGCGCGACACGGCCTGGGCGGCCTCGGGGTCGTTCCACAGCGTCGGGTCCTCGACCCGCGCGTTCAGCTCATCGAGCTTCCTGAGTGCGACATCCCAGTCAAAGACGCCTCCTGAGCAGAGCGATGCTCTGCTCGATGTCGGCCTTCATGGCCTCAACATCCGGTCTCATCGCGAACTCCTGCGATACAAAAGTGAGGCGCGGACATAGAGCGCCGGGACGGAAAGGGGAAGGGCGAGGACGCAGGGCTCAGGGATTAGGGATTAGGGATTAGGTCATCAGGGTCTGACGAGAAGGGGGGCGCCGGGCGGCTGCCGGTGCGGTCATGGCCCGCGTCCCTAATCCCTAATCCCTTCCCTCAGTACAGACCGCTCAAATCCTCGGCCGGCTCCTTCTTCGGCGGCGGAGGCGTGGTGGTCGGTGGCGGCGCCGCGGTCGCGGGCGCCGCGTCGGGCCCCTCAGTCTCCCGACGGATCACCTCATTGTAATTCTGCGGACCCGTGGGCATCGGCTCCGTCGGCGCGCGCCGCTCTTCCTCACGGCGCCGTTCGGTGCCCGGGCGGAAGGCTTCCTCGATGCCGTTCACGGTGCGGAAGACGGCGTTGCGGGGCCGCACGAACGGCCGGGCCGGACGCTCGCGCAGGGCCACCCGCATGAAGTCGGTGAACACCGGCACCGGTCCGGTCGCCCCCGTCTCGCCCGAGCCCAGCGGCCGGTTGTCGTCGAAGCCGATGAACACCCCGACCACGATGTCGGACGAGAAGCCGACGAACCAGGCCGAGCGGTATTCGTTGGTCGTGCCGGTCTTGCCGCCGACGTAAGGCCCCAGGCTGCTGGCGCTGGCGGCCGTGCCCCGCCGGACCACACCCTCCAGCATGGAGCTCATCTGATAGGCGGTGATCGGGTCGATGACCTGGGTCCCGCGCTGTTCCAGACGCGGGGACTCCTGCCCCGTGAACGGCCGCCCGCAGTCGCGGCAGCGGCGCGGGTCGGCCCTGAAGATGGTCTCGCCGTCCCGGTCCTGGACCATCTCGATCAGATAGGGATCGACCCGCCGCCCGCCGTTGACGAAGGCCGCGTAGGCGGCGGTCAGCCGGTACGGCGTCGTCTCCCCCGCCCCCAGCGACACCGACAGATTGGGCTGCAGGTCGTCGGCCACGCCCATCTTCTTCGACAGGTCGACGACGTTGCGCATGCCGATGGCCTGGGCCAGCCGCACGGTCATGACGTTGCGCGACAGCTCCAGCCCTCGCCGCAGCGTCTGCGGGCCATAGTATTCACGGCTGTAGTTCTCGGGCGTCCACCGCTCCCCGTTGCGCCCGCCGGCGAAACTGATCGGGGCGTCCAGCACGATCGAGGCCGGCGTATAGTCGCCCTCCAGGGCGGTGGCGTAGACGAACGGCTTGAACGCCGAGCCCGGCTGGCGCTTGGCCTGGGTGGCGCGGTTGAAGCTGGACAGGGCGTAGGAATAGCCCCCGACCATGGCCAGCACCCGACCGGACTGGGGTTCGATGGCGACCATGGCGCCGTTGACCCGCGGCACCTGTTTCAGGGCGTACTGGCCACCTTGCGCCTCGACGAAGATCAGGTCGCCGCGCTTCAGCGGCCGGTTGGCGTTGGCCCAGGCCGCGTCGCCGGTGATCAGATAGCCGGAACGGTCGCCGCGGGCGGTGCGGATGCGCACGCTGTTGCCGGCGGCGTTCTCGACCGCCGCGGCCTCCCATGCCCGACGCTCGGGCGGCCGCTGGCCGCGTACGGCCGTCTCGCGCCAGCCCTCGGCGAAGTCGGTCGTGCCCCACGGGCCGCGCCAGCCGTGCCGGCGGTCATAGTTCTCCAGCCCCTTCATCAGGGCGTCGCGCGCCGCCGACTGCAGCTCGGGATCCAGCGTCGTGCGCATATAGTAGCCGCCGCGGTTGACCTCTTCCTTGCCGAAGCGGGCGACGGCCTGACGGCGCGCCTCCTCGACGAAGAAGTCGGCGTCGGCGTACTGGGCCCGACGCGGCGCGTCCTGGGTCGTCAGCGGCCGTTCGCGTGCGGCGACCAGCTCGGCGTCGCTCAGCCAGCCGCTCTGGTTCATCTCGCCCAGAACCCAGTCGCGCCGGCCCTTGGCCGCGCCGGGGTGGCGTTTGGGATGATAGTTGTTCGGCCCCTTGGGCAGGGCCGCCAGGAAGGCCGCCTCGTCCGGCGTCAGCTGGCTCAGCGACTTGCCGAAATAGTTGTAGGCCGCCGCCGCCACGCCATACGAGCGATAGCCCAGGAATATCTCGTTCAGATACAGCTCGAGGATCTGCTGCTTCGTCAGCGTCGCCTCCAGCCGGTTGGCCAGGATGGCTTCCTTGACCTTGCGGTTGATGCTGCTCTCGTTGGTCAGCAGCACGTTCTTGGCCACCTGCTGGGTGATGGTCGAACCGCCCTCCAGCCGCCGCCCGGTGGCCGCGTTGAACACATTCTTGAACATGGCCCGGCCCAGGCCGCCCACGTCGATGCCGCCGTGGTTGAAGAAATTGCGGTCCTCGGCCGCCAGGAACGCCTGCACCACCGGCAGCGGAACCTGCTCATACGGCACATAGATGCGCCGCTCGTCCGAGAACTCGCCGATCAGGGTGCCGTCTCCGGCGTAGACCCGCGTCGCCGTCGCCGGGCGATAGTCGGCCAGGTCCGAGGCGTCCGGCAGGTCATGGAACAGCCAGGCCGCATAGACGGCCACGATCAGCCCCGCCAGGGCGATCCCGCCCAGCAGCGCGACACCCGCCATTACGAACCAGCGTTCGGCAATCTTCACCGCAGTCTCCGAATGGCGGGCCCCTGCCACGGGTTTAGCTTGCGTCGTCCGCGTCCGCCATAGCCCCCGTGCGACGGTCCAGCTCCTGTCGCGCCGCGGCCACGACATCGGCGTCCATATCCCCCTGCCCGGCCATCCAGCGCAGATAATCCTCGGGCGGTTCGGACCATGGCTTGCCGCGATGCTTGCCGAACGGAATGCGGTTCAGACGGCGCGGCTCGGCCGTCCAGGCGATCATCTGCTCGACCGTCGCCTCCTTCAGCAGGTCGATCAGCAGATGCGCCGTCACCCAGGCGTCCGGCCCGGCCCGGTGCGCCGGATTGGCCAGGGCCGGATCGAGGTTCAGCCCGCGCCAGTACCTCAATACCTGGTTCGAATGCCCCGGCGCCTGCGGCCACACCGCCTTGGCCGAGCGCACGGTGCAGATCCACGGCAGGCCGCCGTGCGCCGTATCGGCGATGAAGCCCCGCTCGAACCCCGCGCTGTGCGCCACCATCACATCGGCGGGCGGGGCCCCGAACATGTCGCGCAGGGCGTATTCGTCGCAGTGCGGATCGGCGTCGCAAAAATGCGCCGGGGTCAGATGGTGCACCGCCATGGCGTGGAAGGAGATCGCACCGCGCGGCCGGAACAGTTTCGACACCGGCGGCGACGCCCGCCACCCGTCCCCGTCGCGCACCACATCGACGACGCCCACCTCAATGATCTCGGCGGTCCGGTCTCCCCCGGTGGTTTCCAGATCGACGACTCTCAGGCGCATGAACCGCAGATAGGGGATGTAGAGCGGGAGCGCGAGCGGGGCGGGGGTGAGGGCCGTTGTCGCCATTTGACCTGGCGGACCCTCGCAAGATGTTCACTCGTGCCGTAGCGCATCAATGGGATCCAGACGGGCCGCGCGTCGCGCGGGGAAGTAGCCGAAGACGACGCCGATACCAGCCGAGATGCTGAAGGCCATGAGATTGGTCATTGGGTCGAAGATGAAGGGGACGTGCAGCACCTGGGCGAGGATCGCAGTGGCGATCAGGGCGAGCGCCAGCCCCAGCAATCCGCCGATGACGGAGAGGGTCACCGCCTCGATCAGGAACTGCATCAGCACATCGCCCTCCAGGGCGCCGATTGCGAGCCGCACGCCGATCTCGCGGGTGCGCTCGGTGACGGACACCAGCATCACGTTCATGATGCCGATCCCCCCGACCAGAAGACTGACGGCGGCGACGGCCGCCAGCAGTCCGGTCATCACCTCGGTCGCGCCCGTGGCCGCCTCCGCGATCTGTCGGGTGTCGAGGATGTTAAAGTCGTCGTCCTCGTCGCGGTCGATGCGGCGGCGGTCGCGGAGCAGATCCGCCAGTTGCGCCTTCACCTGGTCCACCGAGCCCTCGTCGGCGACCGCGATGGCGATGCTGCCGATGTCCTGGGAGCCTGTCAGTCGTCGTTGCACGGTGCGCAGCGGAAGAATGATGACGTCGTCCTGGTCCTGCCCCATGGCGGCCTGGCCCTTGGCCTCGAGCAGTCCGATCACCTCGCAGCTGAACTGCCGCACGCGCAGGCGGGTCCCGACCGGGTCGCCTTCCCCGTAGAGTTCCTTCCGCACGGTCTCGCCCAGGACGCAGACGGCGCGCCCGGCCTCTTCCTCCGCCTCGGTGAAGATGCGCCCGGAGGCCAGATCGAGATTTCGGGCGACGAAATACGGCCGACTGGCCCCGACGGCCGAGGTCGACCAGTTCTCGGCTCCGAAGACCGCGACCGCGCTCGTCGTCTCGAACCCGGAGACCGCGCTCAGACCGGACAATCGACTCACCGCCTCCACGTCGTCGGCGCGGAACGACGGCGCGCGGGTCCCGCCGCCGCCGGGGCCCATCCGCTGGCCGGGGCGGACCATCAGCAGGTTGCTGCCCAAGCCGGCGATCTGGTCGGAAACGGACCGGGTGGCGCCGGCCCCGACATTGACCATGGTGATCACCGCCGCCACCCCGATCACCACGCCGAGGACGGTCAGCATCGAGCGGGCGATGTTCCGGCGGATGGCCGAAAGGGCGAGTCGCAGCGCGCTCCAGAACATCAGGCGGCCTCGGCCCGCGGCGCGTCCGACTGGATCTTGCCATCGACGAACCGGACGACGCGATGCGCATAGGCCGCCATGTCGGGCTCATGGGTGACCATCAGGATGGTGATGCCCCGGTCCTCATTGAGGGACCGCAGCAACACCATGATCTCATTCCCCTTTTCGCTGTCGAGGTTGCCTGTCGGTTCGTCCGCCAGAAGGACGGTGGGATTGGTGACAATCGCGCGGGCGATCGCCACGCGCTGCTGCTGCCCGCCGGAGAGCTGGGCGGGCGTGTGCTTCTCCCACCCGGAGAGGCCCACCAGGGCGAGGGTTTCGCGCGCCAGACGTCGACGCTCTTCGGTCCCCACCCGCCGGTACATCAGCGGAAGCTCGACATTCTCGAGGGCGCTGGTGCGAGGGAGCAGATTGTAGCCCTGGAACACAAATCCCAGCCGCCAACGCCGCAGAAGCGCTCGCTGGCCCCGGGTCAGTTGCTCCACGGCCAGGCCCTGGAAGCGGTAGGAGCCGCTCGTGGGCGTATCGAGGCAGCCCATGATGTTCATGGCCGTGGACTTGCCGGACCCGCTCGGCCCCATGATGGCGAGGAACTCGCCTTTCTGGACGGTCAGGTCGATGCCCCGCAGCGCCTGGAACGCGGCGGCGCCCGAGCCGAACACCCGCGTGACGCCGGTCAGTTCAATGAGCGGAGCTTCGGATCCGGTCACTGTGCGTCTTCGCCGCCGCCCACGATGACCGCCATCCCCGCACTCAGACCGGCGCCGCTCACCTCGGTCATCTGTCCGTTCGAGGCTCCCGCCGTGACCGGGATGCGTACGGGAACCCCGTCCCGCAGCACCCAGATCTGGCTGCCGCTGGATTGGCGCTGGCCGCCGCCGCCTGGCATGCGCGGCGACAGGGCGCCGGCCAGGCCGGTGGACGACGGCGCACCTGTGCTGGGGGGGCTGAATCTCAGCGCCTGCTCGGGAACAAGGAAGACCTTCTCCCGGCGCAGCGTGGTGATCTCCGCCGTCGCGGTCATGCCGGGGCGAAGGCTGAGGTCGGCATTGTCCACCGAGAGCAGGGCCGTGTAGGTCACCACGCCCTCCTTGGTCTGCGAGCCCAGCCCGACGCGCGTCACCCGCGCCTCGAAGGCGCGGCCGGGAAAGGCGTCGACCGTGAAGGTCGCCGACTGGGCCTCGCGGACGGCCGCGACCTCGGCCTCGTCGATGTCGATTTCGAGGTTCATGCGGCTGAGGTCTTCGGCCAGCACGAAGAGCACCGGGGCCTGCAGCGAGGCGGCGACCGTCTGGCCCGGCTCCACCTGCCGGTCCAGGATCACCCCGCCGATCGGCGAGCGGATCGTCGATTTTTCGAGGTTGGTCCGATGGGTCCGCAGCGTCGCCTCGGCCTGACGCACCCCCGCCGTGGCCGAGGCAGCGCTCGCCAGCGCCCGTTCCGCCGCCGCCTCCGCCGCGTCCACGTCCGCTCGTGCGGGATACCCTCCATTGGAGCTTGTCCACAGGCGGCTCAGACGAGTCCGCCTCAGCCCGGTCTCCCGAACCGTCGCCTGGGCCTCGCGCAGTTGCGCCTGCGCGACGGCGACCGCGGCCTCGCCGCCGGCGATCTGGTCCCGCAACTTCGTCGCATCGAGCGTCGCCAGCACCTGTCCCGGGACCACGACATCGTTTTCCTCGACCATCACGCGCTCGACGGCGCCCGAAAGCTCGCTGCCGACCTCGACCTGGTTGAGGGGCGCGACCGTTCCGGTCGCCGACACCGTCGCCACGAGGTCGCCCCGGGTCAGAAGCTGGGTCTGGTACGGCGATGTCGGCGCCGGCGTGGCCAGCCTCCATATCAGAAACGCCGCCGCGACAGCCGCGACCGCGACCGCAACAACGATCACCGCCTTCGGCCTTTTCCGCGTCCCGGCGCCCGGTACGCCGAGCATCTCTTCAAGGGTGCGGTCCTGCACCCACCCTTCCGCCGTACGGCGGCCGGCCGCGGGCGTCGACGGGGGCTCCGGCTGCCGCGCCTGTTCTTTCGTGGCATCGGGCGTCGTGGTCATTGCTCCCGTATGGCCAATGCCCCGGGCGTGCGCCTTGATCCCTGTCAAGAAGCCGCAGACGCCGCGCCGCGCCTGTGCGGACGGGTCTCGCCTCCGTGATGTTCAGAATAGTGGCCGTCTCGCTACGGTCGGAAGGGCCGTCGGGGCCGGGGCCTGAGGTCGCTTTCTGGAGCCTGCGTCTTTACCTGACGAACCAGGGAGCGGGCGCCCTAAGGCTGGCCCGCCGCCCCGGTCGACGCCATCTGCAGGGTGCCCGCAGGCTCGCGGAAATAGCGGTCGATGCCCTCGGCCACGGCGCGCATCAGGCGGCGGCGGGCGCGGTTGTCGTTCAGCAGCCGCTCGTCCTCGGGATTGGTGATGAAGCCCATCTCCAGCAGCACCGCCGGCACGTCGGGGGCCAGCAGCACGGCCAGGCCGGCGTCGCGGTGACTGCGGCGCAGCATCGGATGGTCGGCGCCCTCCAGTTCGCCCAGCAGGGTCCGGGCCAGCTGGGCCGAGCGGTTCTGGGTGGCGCGCTGGGTCATGTCCAGCAGGATGCGGTCCACCGACGGGTCGCGACCGGGCAGGTTCAGGCTGCGGTGCCAGTTGTCGCCGCGCGTGAACTCGCGCACCGCCCGGCCGGCGCCCTGTTCCGACAGGGTATAGACGCTGGCCCCGCGCGTGGCCGGATCGGCCCCCGCGTCGGCGTGCAGCGAGATGAACAGATCGGCGTCGGCCTGACGGGCGATGGAGACGCGGCGATACAGGGCGACATAGGCGTCGCTGTCGCGGGTCAGGCGCACGCGGTAGCGGCCCGTGCGCTCCAGCTCCTGCTTCAGGGCCTGGGCCGCCGCCAGGGTGACGTCGCTCTCGTCCGAGCGGGCGCCGTGGGCCCCGGGGTCGCGGCCGCCGTGGCCGGCGTCGATGAAGATCAGCGGCCGTTCCGCCGTGCGGACCGGCGCGCGCGGCGCGGGCCGGGCGGCGGCGCGCGTCGGGGCCCGGCCGGTGGCCTTGAGGTCGATCACATAGCGGTAGTGGGCGATGCCGTCGCCGGGGGGCAGCAGGAAGCGACGCTCGATCTCGGCGCTGGTGGCCAGGTCCAGCTCGACCCGCGAGGCCACGCCGGCGCCGGCGACCCGCCAGCCGCGGACCAGCCCCGAGCCCGTGCCGTTCAGTCCCCGCTGCGGCGCCACGCCCGCCAGCGACACCACCACCTGGCCCTGCTCGCCGTCCTCGATCACCTGTCCCCGCGAGGTCCGGTCCAGATCGACCACGACCCGCGTGTGCTGGGCGTCGCCGCCGAACCGCACGCGCAGCACCTCGCCCATGGCCCCGGACGCCAGCCCCCGCCCGGCCGCAAACACGGCGACGCAAAAGACGGCGGCGGCGATCGCCGCCATCGCCCACTCGCGAACGCGCCATTGCGTCAGGTTGATACGCGACAGTCCGTGCATTTGACGGCAGACCCACCTTCTTGGTTGGCCCCACCATGACTCAACGTCGTCGCCAACGGGTTAAGGCGGACAACGCTTTTAATTCGCGACCGCCATGCCTATGCTTGTTCCGTCCGCGAATGATCGCGTCCCCTGATCATCAGGCCGGACGCGCCCTCCTCGCGGCGTGACTTTCACTGATCCGAAAGCCGGCCCCGCCGGTTTGAAGACGGGACCGGGACGCCCCTCAGACGGCGCGTCCGGCCCCAGGACCGTACGAACCCCCATGGGCCTTATCGCCTGCGCTCCCTTCCGGTCTGAACTGACCGACACCGCCCACGGCCTCCGCCGCGGCGACGGGAATGCGTCTGCGTCCGCCCCCCATCCCATTCGGCGAGCCGCCTGCCCCCTTCGCGGGGATGGCCGAGCGCGCCAGAGAGAAAATTTCCATGTCAAAGACCATGTTGATCGATGCGGCGCACGCGGAAGAAACCCGCGTCGCCATCGTCGAGGGCCGTCAGGTCGAGGAATTCGACTTTGAATCCCGCGCGAAGCGCCAGCTTCGCGGCAACATCTATCTCGCCAAGGTCGTTCGCGTAGAGCCCAGCCTGCAGGCTGCGTTCGTGGAATACGGCGGCAATCGCCACGGCTTCCTCGCCTTCAGCGAAATCCACCCGGACTATTACCAGATCCCCGTCGCCGACCGCGAAGCCATCATGGCCGAAGCGCATTCGGAAGACGACGATCACGACGAACACGCCCGCGAGAGCGACGACGAATCCGAAGGCGGCATGGCCGAGGAAGAGCGGCTGAAACGCCGCCTCATGCGCCGTTACAAGATCCAGGACGTCATCAAGCGCCGCCAGGTCATGCTGGTCCAGGTCGTCAAGGACGAGCGCGGCGGCAAGGGCGCGGCCCTGACCACCTGGCTGTCGCTGGCCGGCCGTTACTGCGTCCTGATGCCCAACACCGGCAAGGGCGGCGGCATCTCGCGCAAGATCACCCAGGCCACCGACCGCAAGCGCCTGAAGGCCGCCGCGGCCGCCCTGCACGTGCCCCAGGGCATGGGGCTGATCATCCGCACCGCCGGCGCCAAACGCACCAAGGCCGAGATCAAGCGCGACTACGAATATCTGCTGCGCCTGTGGGAAACGATCCGCGAAACCACGCTGAAATCCAACGCCCCCTCGATCATCTATGAGGAAGAAAACCTCGTCCGCCGCGCCGTGCGCGACATGTTCGACAAGGATTTCGACGGCATCCAGGTCGAGGGCGTCGAGGGCTTCAAGGAGGCGCGCGACTTCATGCGCGTGCTGATGCCCTCCCAGTCGAAGAAGGTGCACCTGTACCAGGGCGCCCGGCCGCTGTTCGCGACCAACGGCATCGAGGAGATGCTGACCCAGATCCACCAGCCGGTCGTGCCTCTGCCCTCGGGCGGCTATCTGGTCATCAACCAGACCGAGGCCCTGGTCGCCATCGACGTCAACTCGGGTCGCTCGACCAAGGAACGCAACGTCGAGGCCACCGCCACCAAGACCAATATGGAGGCCGCCGTCGAAGCGGCCCGCCAGCTTCGCCTGCGCGACCTCGCCGGCCTTATCGTCATCGACTTCATCGACATGGATGAGTCGAAGAACAACCGCACCGTCGAGAAGGTGCTGAAGGACGCGCTGGCCAAGGACCGGGCCCGCATCCAGATGGGCCGCATCTCGGGCTTCGGCCTGATGGAGATCAGCCGCCAGCGCCGCCGCCTCGGCGTCATCGAGGGCGCGACCGAGGTCTGCCCGCACTGCCAGGGCGCCGGACGCGTCCGCTCGGCCGAAAGCGCCGCGCTGATGACCCTGCGCGCCGTCGACATCGAGGCCGGCAAGAACGGCGCGGGCTCGGTGAACCTGCGCCTCTGCACCGCCGTCGCCCTCTACATCCTGAACCACAAGCGCGACTATCTGCAGCGCCTGCTGGCCCAGCGCGGCCTGAACGTCGTCATTCTGATCGACGACACCCTCGGCCAGGGCGACCATTCGCTGGAGCGCACCGAAACCAACGAGGACTTCGTCCCCGAAGAGCGGCCCGAAGCCTTCATCGACCTCGACGACGACTTCGACGACAGCGCCTTCGACGATGAGGACGAGGACGAGGACGAAATCATCGCCGACGACGACGCCTTCGACCGCGAGGACACCGACGACGACGAACCGCGCGAGCGCGCCGAACGCGTTGAAGGTGAAAGCGGCCGCGGCCGCGGACGTCGCCGCCGCGGCGGACGCCGTGACGCGACCGAAACCTCCACGGACGAGGCTGCGCCTGCAGCCCCCGCCCTCGCCGCCGGCGAGGATGACGACGACAGCGAAAACGGCCGTCGCCGTCGGCGTGGACGCCGCGGCGGACGCCGGGTGCGCGAGGAAGGCGGCGAGCGCGACGGCTTCAACTGGGTGCGCGGCCGTACGCCGTCGCTGGAAGATCCCTACGTCTGGTTCGACCCCATCAATCCGGAACGCACCGAGCCGCGCGCGGAAGCGGACGTCACCTCTGCCAGCGACGTCGACGAGGTTGTCGGCGAACGCCCCGAGGGTGAACTCGGCGGTGAACGCGGGCCGCGCTCGCGCCGTCGTCGTGGACGGGGCCGCGGCCGCGATCGCGGCGCCGAGGACGGCCTGACCCACGAGACCAAGGTGGAGACCCGCGCCACCAACGAAGGCATGCCGCCGGACGGTTCCGCCGACACGCCCATGGCCGTAATCGTCGACGACGCCGTCGAGTCGGCCCCGGTCGCTGTCGCGGAAGAGCCCAAGCGTCGCCGTGTGCGCCGCAAGGTCTCGGCCAGCGCGACCGCCGAATCGGAAGTCGAGGCTGTCACCGCTCCCATCGAGTCGAACGAGGCGGAGCCCGAAACGGCCCCGGCCGTGCTGGACGTCACCCCCGCCGAAGCGGCGGAGACCCCTTCCCTGCCCGAGCCGAAGCCAGCCCGCGTGGTCGAGGCCGTCGCTCCCCCTCAGCCCGAAGTCGACGTCGCCGCCCTGATCGCGGATGATCCGAACCAGATCGTCGCCCCGCCCGAAAAGCCGAAGCGCGGATGGTGGCGCCGCTGAAACGCCGTGATTAGGTTGTGACCATCGGCCGGGCGGGGGCGTAGACTTGGGTATGAGGAGTTCGCATTGAACTGGCTGTCCCGAAACGCCGCCGCCCGGCTGTCCGGCGCTGTCGCGGCCGTCGGCCTGCTGCTGGCCGCGGCCTCGCCCGCCTCGGCCCAGAGCGCCATTCGCGACACCGAGATCGAGGGCATCATTCATGAGTGGTCGGACCCCGTGTTCACCGCCATGGGTCTTGAACCGTCCGAGATCGAAATCCTGCTGATCAACGAGAACGACCTCAACGCCTTCGCGACGCGCGGGCGCATCCTGGGCGTCAACACCGGCCTGATCCTGAAGACCCGCAGCGCCAACGAACTTCTCGGCGTGATCGCCCACGAGGCCGGGCACATCAAGAACCGCCACACCCTGCGCGACGGGGCCCAGGGCGCGGGCATGCAGCCGATGCTGATGACCATGGCGCTCGGCGCGCTGGCGATCGCGGCGGGCGCGCCCGACGCCGGCGCGGTTCTGCTGGGCAACAGCCAGTATTTCGGCACCCTCAGCGCGCTGCGCTACATGACCCATCAGGAGGGCGAGGCCGACAATACCGGCGCGCGGGCGCTGCAGAACGCGGGCGAATCGGGCCGCGGTCTGGTCACCTTCTTCGAGAATTTCCGCTCGCAGGAAGTCTTCTCGGATCAGCGGCGCTATCCCTATTTCCGCAGCCACCCCCTGTCGTCGGCGCGCATCGAAAATCTGCGCCGCTTCGTCGCCGAGCAGTCGAACTACGACCACCAGGACAGTCCCGAACGGATCGCCCAGCACGCGCTGATCCTCGCCAAGATCCACGCCTTCATGGATGAGCCGAACCAGACCCTGCGGGACTATCCCGAAAGCGACACCTCCCTGCCCGCGCGCTACGCCCGCGCCATCGCCCTGTATCGCGACGGCCAGACGGAGACGGCGCTGGCGGCGGTCGAGGTGTTCCTGACCGAACAGCCCGAGAACCCGTATTTCTGGGAACTGAAGGGCCAGATCCTGTTCGAGGAGGGCCGGCCCGCCGAAGCCATCGGCGCGCACCAACGGTCGGTGGAGCTGAAGCCCGACGCGCCCCTGCTGCGCATCAACCTGGCCCACGCCCTGCTGGAGACCCGCGACGCCGCCAAACTGGAAGAGGCGGTGAACCAGCTGAAACGCGCCACGGCGCTGGAGCAGGACAACACCATGGGCTGGCGGCTGTTGAGCCAAGCCTACGCCAGCCAGAACAAGGAGGGCGAAGCGCGCCTGGCCTCGGCTGAAATGTATTTCGCCATGGGGGCCGAACGGCAGGCCACCCAGTTCGCCCTGCGCGCCCGCGACATGCTGACGCCCGGCACCGCCGAATGGACCCGCGCCATGGACATCGTCTTCGCCTCGGGCGCGACCCAGGACGACATCGACGACGTCGACCGCCGCAACAGTCGGCGCGACCGCGGCGGCGTGATACCGGCCGCCGGCTGACCTGTTCTTCGATCGAGACTCATGATGACCGACGCGCCTGACCCCATGCCCGCGCCAGACCGCGGCTTCTTCGACCGCCCCCGGGCGGCGATGGCGGCCATGGCCGTATCACTGGTCGCTCTGGGACTGGCGGCCGCTCCCTATCTGACGGCGGGCGACTTCGACGGGCGGGTTCGGGCCTATTTGCTGAAGAACCCGGAAATCCTGCAGGAGGTCAGCGCTGCATTGCAGGCCAGGGAGGACGACGCGCGGACCGACGCCATCAATCAGCGCGCCGCCGCCAGCCCGGCCCTGCTGGCCGTCAGCCCGCTCGACCCCGCCTTTGGCCCGGCCGACGCGAAGGTCACCGTGATTGAATTCTTCGACTTCCGTTGTCCCGGCTGCAAGGCGACCGCGCCGGACGTGCTGCGCCTGATGCAGGCCCACCCCGATGTGCGTTTCGTGTTCAAGGACTGGCCCATCCTCGACCGTGGAAACGATGACGTCTCGCACTACGCCGCCCGCGCCGCCCAGGCCGCGCATCGGGACGGCAAATATCTGGTCGTGTTCCGCGCCCTGATGGCCGAACCCGCGCTGACCAAGGCGGCGACGGACCGGATTCTGGCCGCCAACGGGATCGCGGCTCCCGCGGCGCAGGCGGCGATGTCGAGCCCGGAAACCGCGCGCCATCTGGCGGATGTACAGACCTCCGCCTCGGGCCTGGGCCTGCTCGGCACTCCCACCTTCTTCATCAACGGCCGCGCCAGCGCGAGCATCCAGCCCGCCGACATCGACCGCGCCATCCGCACGGCGAAGGCGGGCTGAGCCCGCCCCGCTGCGGCTCTAGCTGATCGCCCCGACGCAGCCTTCGTCGCCGCCGATCGGCAGGGCGGCGTCGGTCAGGGACAGGGTCCAGCCGTGGTGGGTGGCCAGACCGCGCCGACGGATGCCGCCGCCGTCGCCGGCGTCGCCGCCGGCGTCGACCAGGACGCGCCGGCCGGTCGGCAGCGCCGCCGGATCGATCCGCCCGACCGCGAGGGCGGTCGGCGTCGCGCCGCCGAAGCCGTCGAACACGCTCAGCATCGACCAGTCGCGGCGCAGGCCGATCCACCAGGCGCTGTCGGCGTTGACCGCCAGCACGGCGACGCCGTGGCCTTCCGCGGCCCAGGCCAGGGCGGTCTCGGGATCGCGGACGGCGCGCATATCGGCGGCGGCGCCGAAGCGCAGACGCGCGCCGTCGAAGGCGCGGGTCGGCTCGATCGGCGACCAGACCTGGACCTTGATCCGGCCCTGACGGGCCAGACCCCAGCCGACGATCTGACGCCACAGGGATTCGACGGCCTCGCGGTTGTCGGGATCGGCCCTGGCCAGCATGCGCGCCAGCACGGCCTGTTCGCGGTCGGGGCGCAGTTTCACATGAGGGCCCGCGGGGGCGTCCTTGGCCTGGCCGACGCGGGCGGCGATAGCGAGGCGGCGTTCGAACAGGGCCAGCAGTTCGTCGTCGAGGTCATCGATCTCGTGACGCAGGGCCGCCAGGGCCATGTGCTCGGGCGAGATGTCGGTCACGGCGGGGATGGCGCTGGGCCAGACTTGCTGGAGGGCGGGCTTGGTACTGGAATGGGGCACGGACAGGGACTTTCGATTTCGATCACGGCGATGAGGGAGTTTGCGAGCCGCCGCCCCGTTGCGGGGCGGTCGCCGGCGAGGCCGTCAGGACGAAGTCCCGGACGCCTCAGCCGGCGTATCGAAAGCCGTAGAGATACAGGTCCGCAGCCGCGAAAACGCGGGCGAATGCAGTCGCAGCGGTGGCTTGCGAACGGACCATGCCGCTCAAAGGCCGCACGGATCGTGCCGCGTCAAGCCGGATTGGCGCTGAGGAGGACAAAACGCGTCCGATTGTCCTCGGAATCCTGGATATCGTTGCGCAGGATCGACAGTTCATAGACCTCGGCGGCGCGCGCGGGGGCGACGGCGGCGCGGGTGAGGTCGCCGGCCTCGGCGACGGCGCGGGCGGCGCCGGCGGTGTCGAAGGCCTCGACCGGCGTCAGGCCCAGCGCCGCCAGCGACTCCGGGCATTGGCGCAGGGCGATGGGGTGGCTCTCGGCCGTCTTCACACTGCGCAGGGTGGCGCCCGGAGGCGCCATCAGGGCCAGGCGGATGGGCCGCCAGACTTCGGAGACGACGGTCAGTCCCGCGCCCTCGACCAGCGACGCGGCGGGCTCGACCCGGCCCACGGTGCTGTTCTCGACCGGGATCAGGGCGCAGCCGACCTCCCCGGCCTTCAGGGCCGCGATGGCCCCTTCGAAGGAGTCATAGGCGACGGCCTCGTCCCACGGTCGCAGATCGAGGCAGGCTTCATGGCTGAAGGCCCCGGGCGCGCCCTGATAGGCGCAGCGGCCGCCGGTTTCGTCGCCCGCCGGTTTGCCCACACCCTCCATGCTCACGCCGCCTGCGACCGGCTGACACGGCCGGATTTGAGCCGCTCGGCGACGAGGAAGGCCAGCTCCAGCGCCTGGTCGGCGTTCAGGCGCGGGTCGCAGTGGGTGTGATAGCGGCTGGACAGGTCGTCCTCGGTCAGGGCCTGGGCTCCGCCCAGGCATTCGGTGACGTTCTGGCCGGTCATCTCGAGATGCACCCCGCCCGGGTGGACGCCCTCGGCCTCGGCCACGTCGATGAAGCCCCGGACCTCGGCCAGGATGCGTTCGAAGGGCCGGGTCTTGTAGCCGTTGCCGGCCTTCAGGGTGTTGCCGTGCATGGGGTCGATCGACCAGACGACGCGCCGCCCCTCGGCCTTCACCGCCTTCATCAGACGGGGCAGCCGGTCGCCGACCTTGTCCGCGCCGAAGCGGCCGATCAGGGTCAGGCGGCCCGGGGTGTTGTCCGGGTTAAGGGCGTCGATCAGCGGCAGCAGGTCGTCCGGCTCCATCGTCGGTCCGCATTTCACGCCGATCGGGTTTTTGATGCCCCGGGCGAATTCGATGTGGGCGCCGTCCAGCTGGCGCGTGCGTTCGCCGATCCAGACCATATGGGCCGAGGTGTCGAACCACTCGCCGGTGGCTCCGTCGAGACGCGTCAGGGCGCTTTCCAGGTTCAGCAGCAGGGCCTCGTGGCTGGTGAAGACCTCGACCCGGCTGAGGTCGGGGTGGCTTTCGGGCGTGACGCCGACGGCCTCCATGAAGGCCAGGGCCTCGGTGATCTTGTCGGCCAGCTCGCGGTATCTGGCCCCGTAGGCGCTGTCGGCGGCGAAGCCCATGGTCCAGCGGTGGATGTTGTACAGGTCGGCGTAGCCGCCGCCGGCGAAGGCGCGCAGCAGATTCAGGGTCGAGGCCGACTGGTTGTAGGCGCGCAGCAGGCGCTGCGGGTCCGGCACGCGCTCTTCCGGCGTGAAGGCCATGCCGTTGATGATGTCGCCGCGATAGCTGGGCAGGGTCTCGTCGCCGATGGTCTCCAGCGAGGACGAGCGCGGCTTGGCGAACTGGCCGGCGATGCGGCCGACCTTCACCACCGGCTTGCCGCCGGCGAAGGTCAGGACCACCGCCATCTGCAGGATCAGGCGGAAGGTGTCGCGGATGTTGTCGGTCGAGAACTCCTTGAAGCTCTCGGCGCAATCGCCGCCCTGGAGCAGGAAGGCGTTTCCGGCCTCGACCTGGGCCAGTTTGGCGGTCAGGTGACGGGCCTCGCCGGCGAAGACCAGCGGCGGCAGGGCGCGCAGTTCGTCCTCGACCCGGCCGAGGGCGGCCATGTCCGGATAGTCCGTCGGCATCTGCACGACGGGCTTCTGTCTCCAGCTATCGGGGGTCCAGCGCATACTCATTCCCAAAGGATAGGCGTTCAAACCCTCTGCGACAACGAAAGCCGTGTCGCAGAGGGGTCGGGCGACCCGGCGGTAGACTCCCGATCCGGAAAAATACAGTGGATTGAGTCTACTCAGTCCACTTGCGGGGACCGGACCAAAGCGCCAGGCCGCGCCGGACCCACGGGGCCAGTATGGCGCAGGGGTGCGTCAAAACCGGACGTATCCTATCCCGCTGAGGTGTTGGGCGACTGCTTCTCCTTCAGTGTCACCAGTTCCTCGGCCATGGTCGGGTGGACCGCGCAGGTGGCGTCCCACTGGGCCTTGGTCAGGCCGGCCTTCACGGCGATGGCGGCCAGCTGGATCATCTCGGGCGCCTCGGGCCCGACGATGTGGACGCCGACCACCTTCTGGCTCTCGGCGTCGACGACCAGCTTCATCAGCATCCGTTCGTCCGAACCGGTGAAGGCGTATTTCATCGGCCGGAAGCGGGTGACATAGACGTCGACGGCGCCCGGGCAGGAATGCCGCGCCTCGCTCTCGCTCAGACCGACGATGCCGACGGGCGGCTGGCTGAACACGGCGGTAGCGACGGCCTCGTAGTCGAAATGCTGCGGATTGTCGCGGTAGACGGTCTCGTGGAAGGCCACGGCCTCGCGAATGGCGACGGGCGTCAGGTTCATCCGGTCGGTGACGTCGCCGATGGCCCAGATGTTGTCGGCGGTGGTTTTCGACAGCGCGTCCACCCGGATCGCGCCCTGGTCGTTCAGCTCGACGCCCGCCGTTTCGAGGCCGAGGCCCTTGACGTGCGGCTCGCGGCCGGTGGCGAACATGACCACGTCCGTCTCGATCTCCATGCCGTTTCCCAGCTTGTTGACCAGTCCCGTCGCCGTCTTCTCGATGGCCGTGTGCTGGCAGCCAAGGATGACCTTGATCCCCCGCTTCTCGATCTCGCCGGCCAGATGGGCCCGCACGTCGTCATCGAAGCCGCGCAGGATGTTGGGGCCGCGATAGATCAGGGTGGTTTCGACGCCGAGGCCGGCGAAGATGCCGGCGAACTCCACGGCGATATAGCCGCCGCCGGCGATCAGGATGCGCTTCGGCAGCTCCGGCAGATGGAAGGCCTCTTCGGAGCTGATGGCGTGCTCGATGCCCGGCACCTCGGCCGGCATCCAGGGACGGCCGCCGGTGGCGACGAGGATCTTCTCCGCCGTGATGGTCTGGTCCTTGCCCACGATCTCGACGGTATGGGCGTCTTTCAGAACCGCCCGGCCATGAACCAGATCGACGCCCGCCTTGCCCAGGTTGGCGGCGTAGATGCCCGACAGCCGGGCGATCTCGACGTCCTTGGCCTGGATGAATTTCGGCCAGTCGAACGCGGCCTCGACGGTCCAGCCATAGCCCTTGGCGGTCTCGAACTGGTGGGCGAAGTCCGAGGCCATGACCATGAATTTCTTCGGCACGCAGCCGCGGATGACGCAGGTGCCGCCGACCCGGAACTCCTCGGCGATGGCGACGCGCTTGCCGCCCAGCGCCGTCAGCCGCGCGGCGCGCACGCCCCCCGAGCCGGCGCCGATGACGAAGAGGTCGTAGTCGTAGGACTCAGGCATGTTCTGCTTTCGGAACCGGGAGGGCTACGGAGTTAGGACGTCCACGCCGGAATCCAAGCCAATCATCGCCTCATCGGCCAGATCGAGGAACAGCCCGTGTTCGACCACGCCGGTGATCAGCTTGAGGTCGTCGGCCAGCCGCACCGGGTCGTGGATGGCGCCGCATTTCGCGTCATAGATGAGGTTGCCGCCGTCCGTGCGAACCAGTCCCCGCTCGGCGGTGCGCACCCGCGCCGGCATGGCGATCTCATGGTCGGCCAGCACGTCGGCGATGCGGTTGGCGGTGGTCTTGTGGCCGAAGGCGACGACCTCGATCGGCAGGGCGAAGGCGCCCAGGGTCTTCACCACCTTGGCGCTGTCGGCGATGACGATGCAGCGCGTCGAGGCCTCCCACACCAGCTTCTCGCGCAGCAGGGCCGCGCCGCCGCCCTTGATCAGGGCGAGGCCCGGGCCGATCTCGTCGGCGCCGTCGACGGTCAGGTCGATGCGCGGCGTGTCCTCCAGCGTCGACAGGGTCAGCCCCAGCTCGCGGGCCAGCTCGGCGGTCGCCTCCGACGTCGGCACGCAGCGCAGCCCGTCCAGCCCGCGCGCCGCCAGCGCCTTGACGAACCAGGCGGCGGTCGAACCGGTGCCGAGGCCGACGACCATGCCCGCTTCGACGCGCTCGGCGGCGGCTTCGCCCGCCCGGCGTTTCTGATCATCCGCGCTCATTTCGCTTTCAACGCCTTCTTCGCCCGCATCTTTTCCATGAACCGGGCGGCCCAACCGGCCTTCGCCTGCTGCTCCCCACGCGCGAGGGCGAGATCGCCCGGCGCGACGTCGCGGGTGATGACCGAACCGGACCCCACCATGGCCCCCGCGCCGATGGTCACCGGGGCGACCAGCGAACTGTTGGAGCCGACGAAGGCCCCCTCGCCCACCGTCGTGCGGTGTTTGAAGAAGCCGTCGTAATTGCAGAAGATCACGCCGGCGCCGATGTTGGCCCTGGCCCCCACCTCGCCGTCGCCGAGGTAGGCGAGGTGGTTGGCCTTGGCGCCCTTGCCCAAGCGGACGTTCTTCACCTCGACGAAATTGCCGACCCTGGCGCCCTCGCCCAGATCGGCGCCGGGGCGCAGGCGGGCGTAGGGGCCGACCTCGGCGCCCGAGGCGACGGTCGCGCCTTCAATATGGCTGAAGCTGCGGATGCGCGCGCCCGAGGCGACTTTCGCGCCGGGGCCGAAGACGACATAGGGCTCGATCGTCGCGCCGCCGCCGACCTCGGTGTCGAACGAGAAATGCACCGTCTCGGGCGCCGGCATGGTCACGCCGGCGGTGAGGAAGGTCTCGCGCCGCACCTTCTGGAACAGGGCCTCGGCCATGGCCAGTTCGCCCTGGGCGTTGACGCCCATGACGGCGTCCTCGCCGGCGAAGACGGCCCGGGTCGGAACGCCCCGCCCGCGCGCCAGTTCGACCACGTCGGTCAGATAGTATTCGCCCTTGGCGTTGTCGTTACGGACCTCGCGCAGCAGATCGAACAGCAGGCCGACCGGCGCGGCCATGACGCCGGAGTTGCAGGCGGTCAGGGCCAGGACCTCGGGCGTGGCCTCCCTGGCCTCGGTGATGGCCAGCAGCCGGTCGCCGTCCATGACCAGACGGCCGTAGGCGCCGGGGTCGCGGGCCTCGAAGCCGATCACGGTGACGCCTTCATGGGCGGCGAAGACCGGCTCGATGTCGGCGGCGGTCAGCAGGGGCACGTCGCCATAGGTGATCACCACCTGGCCGACGAAGTCGCCCAGCACGGCCTCGGCGGCGCGCACGGCGTGGCCGGTGCCCAGCGGCGGGTCCTGGACGGCGATGGCGTCCTCGCCCAGCCGTTTGACGACATGGTCGCGCACCTCGGGCGAATGGGCCCCGACGACCACCACGATCCGCTCGCAACCCAGGGCCTCGGCGGCGTCGATGGCGTGGTCCAGCATGGCGCGGCCGCCGACCGGGTGCAGCACCTTCGGCAGGGCGGACTTCATCCGCGTGCCCTGGCCGGCGGCGAGGATGATGGCGGCCCTCCCTTGCGCAGGATGGGGATGCGTCTGGCTGGTCATGAATCGGTCCGGCGGTTAGTCGTCGCCAGCGGTCTAGCCCATCACGGCGGCCGGCGGGAGATGCCGATGACGACGCGCGACCTCGAAGGCTGGACCATCGCCTTCGACCTCGACGGCACGCTGGTGGAGACGGCGCCCGATCTGGTCGGGACGCTGAACCGCCTGCTGGCGCAACACGACCTGCCGCCCGTGCCGCTGGAATCGGCCCGCAATCTGATCGGCCACGGCGCGGTCGCCCTGCTCAGGCGGGGGTTCGAGGCGGCCGGGGCCCGCTGGGACGAGGCCGCCTCCCCGGCCCTGCTCGAGGCCTTCCTCGCCGACTATCTCGACCACATCGCCGATCACAGCACCGCCTATCCCGGATCGATGGAGGCGCTGGACCGGCTGTCGGACCGCGGGGCCATCCTGTGCGTCGCCACCAACAAGCCCACCGATCTGGCCGTGGCGCTGTTCGACGCCATCGGCCTGTCCGACCGGTTCGCCGCCGTCTGCGGGCCGCAGTCGGTCTCGGCGAAGAAGCCGGACGCCGCGCATATTCGCGAGACGGTGCTTCTGGCCGGCGGTCACGCCGGACGGGCGATCATGGTCGGCGACAGCATCACCGATCTGGACGCCGCCCGGGCGACGGGCGTTCCCTGCATCCTGACGACGTTCGGCTACACCGACACGCCGGCCAGCGAGCTGGGCGCGGACGCCGTGATCGCGCATTTCGACGACCTGCCGGCGGTGATCGGCCGGCTGATCCTGATCTGACATCTTGCGCCGTCCGGACCAGCGGGCTATGTCGCCGCCTCCCCGTTTCGACGGGGCGCGACTGATGGATGCGTAGCTCAGCGGGAGAGCACCTCGTTCACACCGAGGGGGTCACAGGTTCAATCCCTGTCGCATCCACCATTTTTACTGAACAAAAACATACCTCTGGCGGAGAGCCACCCTCCGCATACGGATGATTTTTTGGCCAAAATCGAGTTAGTGGGGCAGTAGTGGGGCAGTCGCCGCGCAAAACTACCGCCCGAAACGAGACAAAGCGCCCTGAAAAGCATTGATTGGAACCGAGACCGGGGCTGATTCGACCCCGCTCGGCCGCGGCCTTTTGCAGGGCGTTTCATCCAAATCCGTCTCCCGGCCTCAATCCACCGCGACCCGTTATCGAAAGAGCTCCCATGGCGTTGATCCCGGACCATCCCAACGACGCCGGAACCTGGACCCGCCTGGAGGGTCGGGAGGGGTTCGCGCTTTGGCGTCGCGAGCGTCTGACGTTGGCGCCGGTCACGATGTACTATGTCGTCGCGCCGCCCCGGCAGAGCGAGATTCTCTACGACGAAGCCAAGGCCCGCCTTCGCTTCAACGAACTCGCTGGCGTTTCCGGCCGAGAGACAGCCCTTTAAGGAAGGCTTCGCAGACGCGCGATCCGCCGGCGGTTCCGGCGGCCCGCTCCAGATCCTCAGCCCTGGGCGGCGGCAAATGGATTGGCGAAGACCCGGCGCGCGATGAAGATGCCCGTGATAGCCACGCCTGGAAATCTGCGCGACAGGATCGTGTGGGCCGCCCGAAAATGGGTGCCGGCCGTCAGGACGTCGTCCAGAATTCCGATCTGGCCGAAGGGCGCGACGGCAAGGGACTCGTCAATCTCGTAGGCTCCCAGGAGATCCTCGACCGTGTTTCGAACGCTGCCCGCTTCATGAGAAGCGGTCATGGACCGGGTTTGGCGGATGAGCCGGCGAACATCAGCGGCGGGCTGGATCGCCGCTGCCATGTCGAACATACGGTCGTCGTAAGCCGGGTCGCCCACCATTTTCGAGGGCGGGACGGGGACGATGACGGACTGCCGGATCCAGTCGTGGTTCAGCGCCTTTCCGAGCGCGCCGGCGCACTTCCCGATCGCTTCCCGCTTGTAGCCAAGCTCGGCCGCTGATGCCGTGGGCTTCTTCTTGAGATTGGAAATCAGGGAGTTCGCCTTGCTGTACGAATAGCCCTGCCCCGACGTGAACTCGAGGAGGTACAGGCAGGCGTCCGCCGGCGTCAGGTGGTAGTGATCGCCGCGGTTGCTGTCATCGATCTGCCTGAAGCGGATCGTCATGCAAGGGCGTTCCAGATGTCATCCATCGAGCGAACGCGAATGGCGCCCAGGTCGGCGAACCTCCGGGGCCACGTCAGCTTCAGCGACGGGTCGAAACAGCTGTCGAGGATGAAGAGCTTGCGGCCCTGGTGCAGGGCGGCCCGTGCCTGAGTGAGGGTCCCGGACGTGTCGCTGGCCTCCACGATAACGGTGCCCTCGGTGAGGGCGCTCATCGTCACATTTCGCTCGGGGAAGAACAGGCGATTCTGCTGGGGCCCCTGTTTGCCGTAGCGCAACAGCGGCACCTGCGAGATCAGCAGATGATCCGTGGCGATCTGGTCCTGAAGGTCCCTGTTGGCTTTCGGATAGTACTGTCCAAGCGGTGTTCCGATGACGGCGATAGTGCGGCCACCGCATCCCAGGGCGGCGGTGTGCGCCGCGCGGTCGATACCCTCTGCCAGCCCGGACACGACGGTGAAGCCACGCTCAACCAGGCCTTTGGCGATCTGGGCTGCACGTTGGGTGCCCTGCTCTGTGGCTTTCCGCGCCCCTACGACCGCGATGGAGCGGGTCTCGGTGAGCTCCCATGCCCCCTGGTAGTAGAGGACTTCGATCGGGTGGCGCGCGTCGCGAAGCCGTTCGGGATAGTCGCCGGCATGGTTGATCCGGACGCCGAACCGATGGACGCCCGACTTCTTGAGCCGGGCGAACACCTCGTCCGCAGCCGCCTCGGCGGCGGAGCGGGACACGAAATCGGACGGAAGAGCCGACGGGTCCCGAGCGAAACGGTCTGCGAGCGTCTTGAAGGTCGCGCCCTGCTCCAGCCACAACGATTCGTACGCGCCCAGCTCGAGGCGCGGCGAAATCGGCGCCAGGGCCGCTCCATCTGCACGTAATGCCAGGTTCATTCTGAAGTCCGTTTGACAGAGATTGAATCAACTGTCCCGAAGGATCAACGCCTGAGGTCGGTGAGCGTCACATTATGCTGCGCCGGATCAGGGCGGGCACGTCTTAGGAACGCCCTCCAGGACCGAGGCGAGCGCTTTTCGGGCAGCGGACGTTGCGAAAGGTCAGTTTTAGACGTCCGGCGGCGCCAGCGGCGATCTCCGCTCAGGGCGGTCGTAAGCGGACATTGGCCCGGCGGGCCGGTTCGTAGGGCCTGCCGGCGTCCGCTAAATGGCGAGCTCCCAAGCGCGAGGCAGAACCCTGGTCGACACGGTTCACGGATCAGATCGGCATCGGCGCGCCCTGGTCGCGCCTGAGCGCCTGCCAATAGTCTGCAGGCGCCGGCGTGCCGTCATGCGTCTCGATGACCAGGGCCGGGTTCGGCATCGTCAGCCGGGCGTGACGCGGACTCTCGCAGAAGGCATAGGCGCGCGCCCACGTCGTGATGGCGGCCTCCGTCGTCTCCTCCGAGCAGGCGGCGCTCACGCGCTGGCAGAATTCGAGCGACCGCACCAGGATGGAGGGGTCGTTCCGCCGCGACAGGGCGCGCAAGGCGTCGAGGTAGTCTTCCCTGAACACCGTCGGGATCACGATGCGGGACAGGCCGCCGGCCATGAGCTCCTTCGTCATCATGATGCGGCTCAGGCGCCCGTTCCCGTCATTGAAAGGATGGACGTCCGACAGCAGGAAATGGACGAACACGGCGCGCGAGAACGGGTCCTTCAGGGTCTCGAGTATCGATACGCCCTCCCGCAGGGTTCCCTCGACGCGGTCCGGGGTGACGAAGGTCGTATCCCCGGCCTTGTTGGTTCGCGTCTTGAACTGACCCGGCCGGACCGACGGCCGGGCGTCCATCAGGATCCGGTGCCGCTCCTGGATCTCGGCGAGAAAGGCGTCCGCCCCGCGGGGCACGGCCGCGCGCGGCCCCAGATCGACGAGCTGGAGATAGGCGCCCAGGACGTCGTGCCCGTCTTCCGGCCGGGCATCGGGCATCTTGCCTTCGAAGACGATCTCGACGGCCTCGCTGACGGCGAACTCCGTGCCTTCGATGAAGTTGGAGAAATAAGCCTCCATGAACGCGCCGCTCGTCTTGCGGCCGGGCGTCGCGTCCCGATCGGCGATCGACAGGGGGGCGCGGGCCTGAAGATGATCCGCCAGGGTCACGAGGCGACCGACGCAGGCGGGGTCCAGAGGCGCGCCGGCGGCGCGGGCCCGTCCCTGGACCGTGCTGAGCTTGTCCTGGCGGGTCCGCAGCAGCGCGCCGATCAGACCGTTCAGGACCTCGAATTCCTTTTCCCGCTGGAGGACGGGCGCCAGAACCCGGGCCTGGTCCCGGATATGGTTCAGGCCCTCTTCGCCGTGGGTCGAGCACAGACTTTCAAGAGCGGCTTCGACCCCCGCCTTGCCGAGGGTGCGGGCGGGTCCGTTCCGGGCGCGCGACGGGCTGAGGTTGTCGAGCAGCTTTCGGACCGGTCCGGCCAGCCAGGAGCCCAGATAGGGGATGTCGCCGTCGACGGGTCCAACACCCTGACGGATGTGGATCTCAAGACCCGGGAGGGTGATCACATCGCGGGTCCGCGGCGCGCTGACGAAGACGTGGCCGACCCCGGTCGGCGCGCCGCTGGAGCGGTCCCTCCACGGCTGGCTTTCCATGCCCGTCCGGTCGGTGGCGACGCCGTCGGGAACGAGCCTGCCGAGGATGGTCGACCATTTTCGACGCACGACGGCGTCGACCGGCTCGGCGCCGGGCTCGACATAGACGCCGGTCGCGATGCGAACGAGCTTGCCGCCTTCATGATCGCGGCGGATCTTCCTGTCGGTCGCTTCGCTGCCCGAGGGCGTGAAGAGGATGTCAGCCATGACCGTCTCCCAAGACCGCGCGAAATACAGGAAATGTCCGCCACAGTCCCGTAAATCGCAACAATGTCCGCTAGCGTCACTTAACGTGATTTCACTTAAGACGCCACCCAAAGGCAAAATGTCCGTAAAAGTCCCTTATCGCGCTAAAATGTCCGTCAGGTTCTCTTTGTGCGACTGCGATGGGCAAGATCCGCGGGGGCGGCCTCTAAACCCGTCGCCAGGCCCTTCGCCCTAGAATCCGAAATCGATCTGGTCGGCGGAGGCCTGCCGTTTCCGTCGGGGCGGGGCCGCCGGCGTCACAGGGCTTGCAGCCTCCGGCACGACGTTCGCCGGGGCGGCAGCGGCCTTGTCGGGCTGACGACGGGACGATCGCGCGGTCTGGATGAGCTTGGGCTCCCGGGGCCGGGCCAGCGGCCTCGGACAGGGCAGGCCGCGGGTCTTGCGTGTCGCCTTCCAGGCGGTCAATTCGCTTTCCCACCAGCCGACCCGATTGGGGGAGATGCGCACGGGTTCGGGAAAATCCCCGACCTGTTGCAGACGCCACGCGGTGGACCGGCTGAGGCCCGTGACGTCGCGGACCCGATCCCAGGGCAGCAAGCGGTCTTCCGGCCCGCCCGTCTCGACCGGCCCGCCTTCAGGTTCGAACGTCAAGACGCGCCTCCGAACATCCGGTCGGCCGCCGCCTCGAACATCTCGCAAAGCACGCGGGCGTCGGTCGCGGCGTCCACGCAGTCGCGCGCCGCCCATCGCCGGGCCACATCCTTGATCGCGAAGCTGGCGGCCGGGTCCGCCAGCAGACCGGCGACCGTCGGCGGCGGCGGCGTTCTGATCCCATGGTCAGCCACGGCGGCGCCCTCTCGCCGCCGGCGGCGCGGTGGTGCGGACGTCCGTGATCTGCGATCGCGCCCATTCCCGCAGCAGGCCGCGCGGATAATGGGGCCTGGACCGCACGTGACGGCAGGGCGGACCGCCTCCGCCGGTCGACCACAGCCGCGCGAGGGTGGATGGCTTCAGCCGGATGCCGAACTGGGCCAGGAAGGCCGACGCCTCCGCCCGCGTCAGCAGGTCCTCGTCCCCGCACGGCGAGACCCCGGGCCCGGACTCCGTCTCCGTTTCCCCGATCATCGCCCCGCTCCGCGCGGGCGACACTGGGTCGAACTGGTGATCCCCTGCCCCGCCGTCAGCGCCAGGTAACAGTCCACGACCGTCGCTACATAGGCCTGGGTCTCGGCTATATCCGGCACTCGCCCCAGCCGCGCGACGCGGGCCGGACCCGCATTGTAGGCCGCCAGCGCGAGCCGCAGATCACCGAACCGCCGGATCTGACGCGCCAGATAGTCCGCGCCGCCGCGCAGGTTCTCGACGGGATCGAATCGGTCGCGGACGCCGAGCTCCAGGGCGGTGCCCGGCATCAGCTGGGTCAGTCCTCCCGCGCCGACCGGCGACAGGGCGTCGGGCCTGTAGGCGCTCTCGGTCACCACCAGGGCGTGGAGCAGTTTGGGATCCAGGCCGTGCCTCGCCGCGGCCGCGGCGACGGCCTCCTGGAAAGGCTGGCTGAGGGGCGCGATCCACGCCGCTTCAAGGCTGTCCGGGACATCCTCGGCGACCGCCTCGGCGGGCCGGCCGAACAGATCGCCGCCGGCGTCGCGCCAGTTCACGGCCTGGGCCGACGCCGGCCCCGCGACCGCCGCCGCCATCGCGGCCAGGCAGGCCAGTTTCACCATGTCAGAACCTCCCGGTAGACGCCGTCCACCCCCGACCGCGCGACCGGCCCGAAATAGCGGCTGTCGAAACTCCCGGCGGTGTCGCCCAGCAGGAAGAGCTCGCCGTCGGCCAGCCGCCGGCATCCCGCCCAGGCGGCCAGGGGCGCGCCCCGGCGATCGCGCGCCAGGGCGCGCACCC
>Ga0265296_1000664_pt1 | contig 47936 bp, 61 predicted proteins | sample MunlanPumphouse1_FD_189073 | JGI IMG/M metagenome (GOLD analysis project Ga0265296, IMG submission 189073) | Groundwater microbial communities from a municipal landfill in Southern Ontario, Canada - Pumphouse #1 | ecosystem: Environmental > Aquatic > Deep subsurface > Groundwater | place... | reverse complement strand
TTATTTACCCCCGAATCATCATTGGGCTCTCTGTTAGACATATTTTTATTTATGTTCAAGTAATAAAAGGTCGATAAATTTCAAATTTAATTAAAATATGAGGAAAATAAAAATTGGATTAATAGTTCTGGGTTCGATGGCTTTGATCGGTTTAGTTATGGCAGGAATGACTTTGGCTCAGACTTCTCTTCAGGGAAAAATTATTGCTCTGGATGCTGGTCATGGCGGAACGGAGTTAGGAGCTACTTACCCACCCAATACTGGTGAAGGTGCCACAATTTATGAGAAAGATATTAATTTAGCAGTGGCTTATGCCTTAAAGGCAAAATTAGAAGGAGCTGGCGCAAATGTGGTTTTGACAAGAGTTTGCGATGAGACAATTTCCAGTCGAAAAAGTCGAGTTGACATGGCAATAGAGAAATGCAAAACTTTATACAATACAAAATGCGATGCTTTGGTTTCGGTCCATCATAATGGCAACATTGATACCACTTACGATGGCACAATGGTAATTTATAATGAGAGGCAAGACAAACCATTAGCCCAAGCCCTTCTTGACGTTCTGGTTCCTTTAACCGGCAATAACGAGGGTTTAGATAACGGCGGTTACGGAATAACAGTTTATGGTCATTTGGTTTCTGCTTTAACTGAAGCTTATTATATCACCAATACTATAGAAGCAAACTATTATCTTTCAGGAACTTCAATGCCAATTTCCAGTTACGATACCAGTTCAGCTTGTAGTTATGAAGTTCGCTTTGGAGATAGAATAAATCAAGAGGCCGATGCTCTTTATCTAGGACTGGTTAATTATTTCAACGCCCCTCCTCAAAAACCCGGCAACAGAAAGTAATCTTAATTTATCAAATTAAAAGGTCGAAATAAAATTTAATCGAAACATAAAAAATGAAAAAAATAATTTTAGGAATTTTAATTGGAATAGTAGTTTTAGCACTTTCCGGAGTAGCGTTAGCGATTTCAAATCAAGGAGCAGAAAAATCAAAAGCGCCCGATTTGGAAAAAATAGAATTTATTCACTGGAAGAAAGATTTTGCTAAGCCAGGAGCAGCCAAAGCCCCCCAGACCCCTACTTGTTATAAATTTTTGACAGGATCCAAGGTAAAATGGGTTGTTCCACCAGCGGTGAATTATGTGATAAACCCGACAAATTCTCAAAATCTCGATGAATCCTTTGTTACTAGTGCGGTCAGTACTTCAGCTGAGACCTGGGATGCGGCAACAGGTAAAGAGTTAATGAATAATAGCTACACAGTTGATTACACAGCAGCCGCTAGAGTCCAAGATTATAAGAATGCGATAGCTTTTGGGAATTATCCAACAGCTGGAGTCATTGCTGTAGCAACTGTTTGGTATAATCCAGCAACAAAAGCAATTGTTGAATTTGATGTGATGTTTGATACTGATTGGACTTGGGGAGATGCGATTATTGATCCCACAAAAATGGATTTACAAAACATTGCTACCCATGAGTTAGGACACGGTGTTGGTTTAGCTGATGTTTATGAGACAGCGTGTGACGCCGCAACAATGTATGGTTATTCTAATTATGGAGAAACCCAAAAAAGAACTCTTGAAACACCAGACGTTACAGGTATTCAGAAACTATACGGTGGACTTTGATTAGTGATAGTGAGCAAGATTTAGATACAAGATATAGGAGATAAACAAAATCTCTAAATTTAGGGATTTTGTTTTTATTTGAAAACCCAAGCAGAAATAAGGTAGGATTGGAGAGAGAAAATAAAAATAAATTATGGATGTAATCTCTCACGGGCTTTGGGGCGGGGCGGGATTTTATAATAAATCAAGAAAAAGTTTTTGGACCGCTTTTGCTTTCGGCATTTTTCCCGATGTGGCCGCATTTGGCTTATTTTTTGTTACGCTTTTCGTAAAACTCAGTCTTGGGAAAATTGATTTTACCAAGTTTGAGCCGCCGGCCAAAGATTTCGCCCCGCAATACACCCATACGATTTATAATTTCACGCACAGCATTTTTATTTTTGCTGCCGTATTCATTATCGTTTGGATTATTTTAAAAAAGCCGATGCTGGAAATGCTGGCGTGGGGGCTCCACATTTTAATGGATATCCCAACTCACAGCTACGCCTTTTTTCCGACGCCATTTCTTTTTCCGTTTTCTTCGTACACATTTGATGGCATTTTATGGGCTAGCCAGCCATTTTTCACGATAAACTGGATTGTTTTGATTTTGCTGTACAGTTATCTAATCTACCGCTACAGGTCAAAAAGGCGGTAAAATTGACAGCATCCGCGGAACATTCGGTTCGGAAATTTCTGGGTGGCACTGATAAATATTTCGAATATATAATCGGTTGCGAGCGCGTGAAAAACTTAAAACCAGATCCAGAAGGAATTCAGTTGATAATGCGAAAATTTCCCGATGTGTCTGAAGATAAATTTATCTTGAGTTGAAAATATAAGATATTACCGCCTTCGGCGGTTTTTTGTTATTATGAAACATTAGGAATTAAATAAAGTTGAAATAAAAATTAAAAAATTAGGAGAAAAAGGATTAGCTATGCCCAAATTTATAGATGTTCACGCTCACATTCAATTTGCCGCCTATGTTGATGATATGGATGCGGTTATAAAACGTTCCTTGGATAGCGAGGTATGGTTAGTTAATGTCGGCACTCAAAGGGATACCTCGGCTAAAGCTGTAGAGGTTGCCAAAAAGTATAAAGAAGGCGTTTATGCCACAATTGGACTTCATCCCATTCATGCCGAAAAATCTTACCACGATGACTATGAATATTATAAAAAGCTTGGCGGGAACGCCCAAGTTTTGGCGGTAGGCGAGTGCGGCCTGGACTATTATCGTTTAAGTGAAGAAACAAAGAAGAAACAAGAAGAGGTTTTTCGCGCGCAGATTGATTTAGCCTCTAATCTAAAGAAGCCGCTTATGGTCCACTGCCGCAATGCTTTTCCGGATTTAATAAATATTCTAAGAGCCAATAAAAGCAAACTTATGAGAGACTATCCGGGCATTACGCATTTTTTTACAGGTACTATTGAAGATGCCAAAGCGCTCATGGAGCTGGGGTTTTATTTTTCCTTTGGCGGAGCGACCACTTTCACGAGGGATTACGATAAAGTGTTAAAAGCCATCACTCTGGAGAGAATCCTGCTTGAAACAGACGCCCCTTATGTTTCGCCAGTTCCGTTTCGCGGCAAAAGAAACGAGCCGGCTTATATCTCATACACCGCTCAAGCGATAGCGAAAGTGTTTGGCCTCGCGCCTCACATCGTTGCCGAGAAAACAACGGAGAGCGCGAAGAAAGTATTGAGAATTAAATAGTATTTAGCAATGATTTTTGCCTCATGGCGATTTTTTGTTATTATGAAACATATGGATAAAAATAAAATAATAGCATTGGCAACAGCAATCGTTTTGATGATTGTTGGTTTTTTTATTTTTTACAATAAAAATCCAAAATCGCAGCAACCGCAATCAAATATAATTAATAGTGGGCCGGTCGCGCCACAACCAACAATTATGAATAAAGAAGGCGTACAAGTAGAAATATTAAAAGACGGAACAGGAGCGATTGCCAAAAAAGGCGACATGGTTTCTGTCCATTACACCGGAACTTTGGAAAACGGAACGAAATTTGATTCCAGCGTTGACAGGGGAACTCCGTTTGAGTTTTCCTTGGGGGCCGGCCAGGTGATTCCGGGCTGGGATATCGGGGTTGAAGGAATGAAAGTTGGAGAAGTAAGAAGATTAACCATTCCTTCGGAATTGGCTTACGGTTCTAGCGGCGCGGGCAACGCGATTCCGCCTAACGCGACGCTGATTTTCGAAGTTCAACTTTTGGGGATTAAATAAATATGAAAATTTTTGTTAAGGCGAAGCCAAATTCCAAAGAAGAGAGCATAAAAAAACTTAGCGAAACCAATTTTGAAATTTGCGTGAAAGAACCGCCGGTTAGGGGACGGGCAAATGCGGCGATTATGGTAGCGCTGGCGCGGCATTTCGGCGTTCCGCTGTCATCGGTAAGTATCGTTGCCGGCCATGCTTTGCGGCAAAAGATAGTTGAAATAAAAATCAAAAAATTCGGAAGAGCGCAGTAAATTTATCCCCTCATTGAACAATTCTATAGAATTGTTCAATCGCGCAGACTTGCATGAGGAACCGGGAAATGTTAAGGTTGATTAAAGGAAATAGCCGTTATAAAAAAATTATAAGGAGGATGGAGATGAATTATGATCTTTTATGGCTCGTTTTATTACTTGGTTTTGCCGGCTTTGCAACAAGTCAGTATCCTATCGAATGGCTCAAGTTAGGCATAAGGTGGCTCGTTAAGAAACATCTTTTCGGTTCGATTTCCTTGGACGGGTGAATACCTGTCCTTTTAATTTTCATTTGCGGGGAAATTTGGTATAATAAAATGAAAATGGACAGCTGGCGCAGAATGATGGGTAGGGAATAAACCCCGAAAAAGGTAAAATAATAATATGGAGCAATTTTTGATTCAAAATCAGTGGTTAATTGGGTTGGCTGTTTTGTGGACAATCCCTTGGAAAGGAGTGGCCTTATGGAAAGCGACGAAAAACAACCATAAATGGTGGTTTGTCGCTCTTTTGGTAATAAATACCTTAGGGATTTTGGAAATTCTTTATATTTTCATTTTTAGCAAAAGAAAAGTTCTATCCCAAGAAACACTTTCTCAATAAACAACATTAAACAACATTCAAAAAACATAATATTTCTATTTGCTATTTTTGCGGTACTTTTGCTGGGCGGCGTTGTTCTTTTGATCTGGCCGAGATTTTTTAATCAACCCAAGCCGATTGCCTGCACCCAAGAGGCGAAATTGTGCTCCGATGGTTCATATGTTGGTAGAGTGTCTCCCAAATGCGAGTTCGCGCCCTGTCCGCAGACAGAAACAGTAAAATTATTTTATTATAATCCAGGAAAAGACAGGGGCAATGATGGCAATATTCTTTGCAGCCGCCAAGGGCTGGCGGCGGTTAAAAGAGAAATTCCTATAAGCGAAAATCCCATCAGGGATACTCTCAATCTTTTATTGAAGGGAGAACTGACAAAAGAGGATAAAGCGCAAGGCATTACCACCGAATATCCACTAATAGGATTAATTTTGAAAAACTCTGTTTTAAACAATGGGGCGTTGACGCTTACCTTTAATGACCCCAATAATAAAACGGTTGGCGGCTCCTGTAGAGTCGGCATTTTATGGTTTCAGATTGAAGCAACTGCCAAGCGGTTTCCCGAAGTAAAAGAGGTTCGCTTTCTGCCAGAAGAGTTGTTCCAGCCCTAAAACTTGGCAATCGCCTAGCAAAGCGCTGGGCGGTATTTTTTATACATTAAAATTATAGCTATGCCAACAGCAATTGTTTTCCTCAACAATGTTTTTAATATTTACCTAAGAAATATAACTTTCTCCGCGAAAGATTTTTTTGATATTTTAATTATTGCTTTTTTGATTTATGTCATCACTCGTTTTCTTTTACAAACCCATTCAATTTTTCTTGTTTTTGGGGTTTTCGTTTTAATTGTCATCTACGGAGTTTCTTTAGTTTTCGATTTATCATTGACAAGTTTTATTTTAAAATCATTTACTGGTATTTTTTTGTTAATTTTGGTTATTATATTCCAGCGCGAGATAAGAAGTTTTTTCTCTTTAATTGGATTTCTGGGAATTAAAAAACAACTGATTCCGGTCACAGAAAATAAATTGGAAATAATCACCCAAAGCATCGGTCATTTGGCAAAGGAAAAAACAGGAGCGATTATTATTTTTCCCGGCCTCGAACCGATTGAGAAACACTTAGAAAGCGGTTATTTTTTAAATGGCGTGATTTCCGAACCTTTGATTTTAAGTATTTTTGATGATACATCGCCAGGGCACGATGGCGCCATGGTTATTAAAAACAATAAAATTTTAAAGTTTGGCGTTCATTTGCCTTTAGCAGAACATATTGAAAAAGTTAAAGGTTTTGGTTTACGTCATCGGGCAGCGCTTGGATTGTCAGAACGTTCTGATGCTTTTATAGTTATTATTTCTGAAGAAAGGGGAGAAATAAGGGTAGCTGAAAAAGGACGACTTTACCGTTTAAAAGATGAATTTGAATTAAGAGACAAGCTTTTGGATTTTTTAAATAGAAAATTTCCAAAAGAGAAGTATTTTAAATTAGGCAATTGGATAACCAAAAATTTTATTTTTCTTATCGTTTCCTTTGTCATTTCTTTTGGGTTGTTTATTTCTATTAATCCTCAATTTGCTACAGTGCAAAGAAATTTTGTGGTGCCAATTGAATTTAAAAATGTGCCCCAGAATTTGGTCGTAGACCATGTTGTTCCCCAAGAAATGACTCTGACTCTTCAGGCGAAGAAATCGGATTTTAGTACTCTTGACGTTTCAGCTTTAAAAGTTGTTGTCGATATTGGGTTGCTTAAAAACATTTCCGGTTCGGGCTGGCATTCTGTTTTAATTAGTTCTAAAAATATAGAATTACCATTTAAACTAATCGTTATAAAAATTGAGTCTTCAAACATCCGCTTTTTGGTAAGCGAGAAGTAAAAAAGATAATGGATAAACTATGAAAATGGAAGAATTAAAATTTTTAGATAAAAAAATCATCAACTCTATTCTTCAGAAAACTGATAAATCTAAGAGGATAAAAGATTTAAAAATTATTTCTTTTCCTCGGCTTTATAAGTATTTAGATAAAACAGAAATAGAGCTTATCAGAAAATTTTTGCGATTGGATCCTCTAAAGTACGGATTTAAAGGAAAATTTCTTGGCATGAAAAGAGTTCCTAAAAATTTGGTAACCATCAGAGAGCAATATTTGCCAAAGCCGGTTTATCTGGCTTTTCGGAGAATGAATAAAGCGTTAGAGGATAAAACCGGAAAAAAACTGCTGATTAATTCCGGATGCAGATCTCCGGCGTACCAAGCCATTATATTTCTGCGTTATTTAAAATTACACAAATTTAATTTTTTAAGAACCGTGCAAAGGGTTGCTTTTCCCGGTTATAGCGAACACGGAGATTCTAAAAGGCAAGCTGTTGATTTTATTGCCGCCAAAAGTGTTCCTTCGGATGAAAAGGTATCGGGTTTTGAAAAAACAAAAGAATTTAAATGGCTATTGAAAAATGCCAATAAGTTCGGTTTCTATTTGTCCTACCCTAAAAACAACGGATATGGCGTCATCTACGAACCTTGGCATTGGCGCTATCACTAATGATTAGCGTTTTAAGTTTAAAATGATATAATAAATATTATGAAAAAAATAAAAATGGATTGGTTTACAAAGCTAATATTAAAATTTTGGCCGAGCTTGGCAATAATAAGATTGGCGAAGAAAATAGGCATTGCCAATCCGTTGTTTAGCGAGGCGCATAATCTTTTTTCTAAAGTTAGACGAATTGATCTTTTGCCCTTGAAATACGGTTACCGCGGTTTCATGATTGTTCTTGATAAAAAAACCGCGCTTTATTTTCACCAAGATTACGACCATTTTGTTTATGATGGATTTGAAATGGGAAAATATGAAAAAGGCGACGTCACAATATTTGACGATTTAAGACGAGAAAAGCAAAATTAATATTTTAAAAAATATGGCAAAACGAGAATACATAAGGAATAAAGAAGGTTCTAGTATCAGTAAAATAATTGTTGATAGGGATTTATGCATCGGCGCCGCTTCCTGCGTCACGATCTTGCCGTCAACCTATAAGCTAGATGATGAAAACAAGGCGGTAGTGATTGACGCTAATATAGCAAGCGATGAGGAACTGATTTTGGCGGCGCAGTCTTGTCCGACAAAAGCAATAATAATTATTGATAAAGAAGGAAAACAAATCTATCCCTAATTTGTTTATGAAAGAAATCAAGTACTTAATTATCGGAGGGGGCATAGCTGGCACTACGGCGGCCGAAACTATCCGCCATAGTGATGCGTCCGGGCCGATTGCCATTATTAGCGAGGAACTGTATCCGGTTTACTCCCGCGTTATGCTTTCCAAGCGCGATTTTTACTCCGAAGAGTGGGAGGAGGACAAAATTTGGTTTAGAAAACCGGATTGGTATCAGAAAGAAAACATCGAATTGATTGTCGGAAAAAGCGCGGTTGGCTTGGATGCCGGCAAAAAAATAGTTCGTCTTAACGACGGAAACGAGATTAAATATGAAAAACTGCTCATTGCAACCGGCAGCTGCGCCAGAAAGTGGATAATTCCGGGAAGTGATAAGAAAAATATTTTTACTTTGCGGAGTTTAAACGACGCCAAAGCCATCAGAGAAAGAATGCAGACCGCCAAAAAAGCCGTTGCCATCGGCGGCGGATTTGTTAGTTTTGAAATGTGCCATATTTTGCGGCAGTTTAACATTGATACAACCCTTGTTTTAAGGGAATCGTATTATTGGGAGCCTGTTCTTTCCGAGGATGAAGCCGTGGTGGTTGAAGAGGCTCTTGTTAAAAATGGAATTAAAATTTTAAAAAATTCCGAAGTCAGCGAAGTAACCGGCGGCGAATTTGCCGAGAGTATTATCTTAAAAGACGGGACAAAAATTGACTGCGACATGATTATTCCCGGGATCGGCGTTATCTGTTCCTTAGATTGGCTTAAAAATTCCGGTATTGAAACCAATAAGGGTATATTAACAAATGAATATCTTGAGACAAGTATTCCTGATATTTGGGCTTCGGGCGACGTCGCCGAATTTAACGATTTGATCCTCGAAGAAAGAGTTCAGTTGGGAAATTGGCTCAATGCCCAGCAACAAGGCCGCATAGTGGGACTTAATATGGCGGGGAAAAAAGAGTCGTTCCACTTAGTGTCATCTTATTCTACGAGCGGCTTCGGCGTTTCAATTTGTTTTGTCGGCGACGTTAGGCCGGAAACTGACCGAACGATGATTGGCAGGGGAAACAAAGAAACCAAATCGTGGGCAAGGTTGATAATAAAAGACGGGGAAATAATCGGGGCGACAATGATTAACCGGACGCCGGAACTTTCCCTGGTTTCAAAATTGATTTCCACCGATTTCAAGATTTCGGGTCATGAAAAAGAATTGGCCGACCCGAACTTTGATTTAAAAAGAATTATTGTTTAAATATGGCTGAAACGGAAAATAAAAAAATTAAAATCGGCTGGTTCACGTTTTCCTGCTGCGAGGACAATACCATTGTAATGACAGAGGTAATGAATGACCATTGGCAGGAATGGAAAAAGATTTTTGATTTCCGCCACGCTCGCGTCTTAAAAGCCAATAATATCCTTGATGAGCTGGATATCGCTTTTGTCGAGGGGGCAATTGCCTCCGAAGATCACGTTAACAAACTCAAAGAGATCCGCGAAAAATCCAAAAAACTAGTTGCTATCGGCGCTTGCGCCATTGTCGGCATGCCGGCCGGCCAGCGCAATTATTTCAGCGAAGAGCAAAAGAAAGAAATTGAATTTTTAACGGCTCGGTTTGCGGCGCTTCCGAAAGTGCTTCGCGTTTCCGATGTCGTAAAAGTTGACGCCGAAGTTCCCGGCTGTCCCATGGATCCAAATAAATTTTTAGAAGCCGTAAATAAATTAGTTTCTGAATTTAAATCTTAATACATGCATACGTTTGACTTAAATTTAGACCGTTTAAGTAAAGTCGAAGGTTCGGCGTCTTTGGACGTGTGTGTTAAAGACAATAAAGTTCTAAGCGTTCATTTCAAAATCACCGAATATAAGCGTTTTTTCACGGAAGCGATGAAAGGCAAGCCGATTTTGGCATTGCCCCAGCTTCTCGCAAGAATTTGCGGCACCTGTTCAAATGCCCATCTTCTTTGCAGTATTGAAGCCTGCGAAAATGCGCTTAATATACCCCTTTCGGAGCAAACTAGGGAGTTAAGAAATCTAACCATGCACGGTCTGATGATTCGCGATCACGCCTTGCATCTTTATATTTTTTCAATGCCGGATATTTACGGCAAGGACGCTTTTTTGGATTTTGACGAAAACAATCCGGAAGAACACCAAATTCTTCATGACGCTTTTGAAATCAAAGCCGCCGGTAATTTTCTGGCAACGCTTGTCGCCGGCCGTTCGGTTCACGCGGTTCATCCGACCGTCGGCGGTTTTCTTCATTTTCCCGATCAAGCTGGCATTGAGGAAGCGGTAAAAAAACTTGAAGCCGTAAGACCGGCGGCACTGCGTCTTATTGAAATATATAAAAAAGCCCCATTTCATTTTGACAGGAAAACTAATTTTATGGCGCTGGTGCCGAAAAAATACGACTATCTTCACGGCGTAATTATAGATTCAAAAGGAAACCAGATTCCCGAAGAACAATTTCGAGATCATCTCGAGAAAATGGTTTTGTCGTATTCACAGGCGTCGGCATATAAGCATGAAGGAGAACCGTATATGGTCGGCGCGCTTGCCAGAATGAATCTTGCCAAAGATCGGCTTCATCCGAAAACCAAAGAAACACTTGGGCTCACGCTCGATATTTTTCCCTCAACGGATATTTTTCACAATAATCTCGCGCAGGCGATTGAGATTCTTGATTCAATTAATGACTCCATTGATATTCTGTCCAATAAAAAATTCGAACCGGAGCCAGTAACGAAACCGGTTTATAAAGAAGCAATCGGCATTGGTGTAATTGAGGCCCCAAGGGGCACGCTTTATCATAAAGTTCGTGTTGGCGCCGACGGAATGGTTAAAGAAGGAGAAATTATTGTTCCCACCGGACAAAACCAGATAAATATTGAGGAAGATATCCACCGTTTAGTTGAAGAGCTGGTGCCAAATATGGAGAAGGAAAAAATCGCTTTTGAAATTGAAAAACTTATCCGGGCCTATGATCCTTGCATGAGCTGCGCCTCGCATTTTCTTAAAGTAAATTGGAAAAAGTCTTAACCAAGAATTCCAAAGCTTTTTTTTCGGAAATTATCGGCGGCAGGCCGATGATTTTTATTTTTTTTATTTTTCCGAGTTTTTTCAAATATTTCAGGTTGGTAAAAGCGTCAAAATCATGCATAGAAATGCGTGGCGCCGCGGAAAAATTTTCAAGATTTTCAAAAATTACCGGCGTGTCAATTCCCAAAACCGTATCAATAACAATAAATTCTTCAGGGACGTCCCATTCTTCATTTGGATCTTTTGTTTCGAAATCTATCTTAGAGAGCTGTTTTTTTAATTCCGGCAGGATTTTTAGAGGAAGAGAATCAAAGTCCAAATCGGGATTCCCAAAAACAAAAATTTTCATATTGTTTTATTGGCCAGCTTAAGATGTTTCAAGGTATATTTTTTCAAGGTTAAAACTTGAAAGGCTGTGATTGTTTCGCAGGGTACGCCCCAATGGGTTGTTACGATGTCGCCGATTTTTAGTTGTTCAATATCAAAATCAGATTCTAAATTACGGGTAATTTTTTTATTTATCGGCGTGCCAAGGAAAATTTTTCCTTCGCTATAAACAAGCGGCTCGGTTGAAATGATAATTGACGGGCCATCAATTATTTCCACCTTACCCCAGCTAATGCGGCAATTGTCCATGCTTTCAAGTGTGTGTTCGCGTTCAAGATGGCCGGTTCGTTTCCAAATGTTAAAAACGTGGAAGGAGTGATGGGGAACGGCGCCTTCGCGGATTTTATCGGTTATTTCTTCAAACGCTTTGACGCCGACTCTCTTTTTTAGTTCGTGATTTTCAAGAAGATGCCGGTAAAAATTCTTTTTCTCAATAGTTTCCAGAAGCTCGTTGCCTATCCAGTATGCTTCAACCACTTTATTGTCAAAAGGATCTCGGATACCATTTGCCCCGGCGATGAATTTTAAGTATGGAAATAAAGTTTTAAACGCTTTCATTAAAGTTTCAAGACCCAAATCGCCGGCGCCGCTTTTAATATATCCCAAAAGTTCTCGGTTGGCATCGGGTCCGCAATAATGAAGCCGGTTGGGTCCGAAAGAATATCTGCTGCAACGCAAAAGACCGTCCATTATCTGACAGTTTCTAATTCTGATTGCGGCGCTGCAGCAACTTTTTTGGCAAAAAATACTACAAGAATTGTACCAAGCGCAAGAAGAATCGCGCTGGCAAATTGGGTTAATGTAAAAGCGCGGGTGATAAAAATTGCCGAAAGAATATTAGTGATAAGTGTTGCTGGGACAAGAAGAGTGGCGACATAAGTTGCTGGCGCGTATTTAAGGGCTGTGTACCAGCTTATTACGTATCCTAATAATAAAAAGCTCGGTATTAACGTCCACAGCCATTGCTCCGGATTTAATACAAACATCGCGGAAGCGCCGCCCTTTAAAATGACAAAACTAAGAAGAATAATGGAACCGATTGTCATCCTGGCTGAGGCAACCGTTAAGCTAGATATATCTTTTAAAGCGATTTTAGCGATAACGTTTTCAATCGCCCATAAGATTGTAGCGGCCAGTATCATCAGTTCTCCGGCGTTGTATCTAAAACCGGTAAATCCGCCGACAATGAGATTGGCGGCAAAAATAGCGCTGATGCCCAGCCATTGCATCTTTGAAAGTCGTTCTTTAAGAATTGGAATAGCAAGTAGCAAAACCCAGATAAATAAAGTTTTGTGGATTAAGGCGGCGTTTAGAGCGCTGGTTTTAGTTAGTCCAGTAAAAAACAGGGCGAAAGGCAATGAGCCGCCGATAATACCGATTAAAAGGAGTTTGGTGATTTGTTTTTTATTCAGTGACAAAATTTCCGGCAATTTTTTAAAAACCAAAATCGCGCCGATTATAAAAATAGCGACCAGAGAATTTTTAAGAGTTGTAAAAACTATCGGGTCTTTTATGGCAGTTACCGCGATTTTATTTAAAAAATTGCTGAATCCGGAAATTACGGCGGTAATCAGCGCCAAATAAGTTGCGTAAACCAATGTTTTATTTTTCATAGTTTTTTTCTTAATTATATTAGAATGGGTTATAATAGCAAATAATGATTGAGTTTAGGGCTCTAAAAAATTCAAAGAAGAGCGGAGCGAGAATTGGGATATTAAAAACGCCGCATGGTGAAGTTGAAACGCCGACCTTAGTGCCGGTGGCAACCCAAGCGGTTGTTAAAACTTTAACCAGCGAAGAAGCAAAAGCCGCTAAGTGCCAGATTCTAATTGCCAATACTTTCCACTTGCATTTAAAGCCGGGAGAAAAAATTGTTAAATTGTCCGGCGGGCTGCACAAATTTATGAATTGGCAGAGGCCTTTAATGACTGATTCTGGCGGTTTTCAGGTTTTTAGTTTGGGATTTGGCCATGATCTTGGTGTCGGGAAAGTTTTGGGGTTTTTCCCCGGCGAAAAAGGCAAAGGTACGATTATAGATAAAAACGCCCAGCCGAAAGAAGTAAAAATTACTTCGCAAGGGGTATATTTTAGATCTCCAATAACCGGGGAAAAATTATTTATAGGACCGAAAGAATCAATAAAAATTCAAGAAGCCCTTGGCGCCGATATAATTTTTACTTTTGATGAATGCACGCCGCCGTTTTCCACCTATGATTATGTTAAGAAGGCGGTAAAGCGGACTCACGATTGGGCAAAGATTTGCGTCGCTAACCGCAAAACAAAACAGGCGCTTTTTGGCATTGTTCAGGGCTCAAAATACAAAGAAATTCGCGAAGAAAGCGCGCGTTATATTAATTCACTCGACTTTGATGGTTTCGGTATCGGCGGCGATTTGGGAGAAAGCAAAAAAGATATGCCAAAGATTTTATCATGGATTACGCCGCGCCTTGATGAAAAGAAACCGCGGCATATGCTGGGGATCGGCCGGCTTGATGATATGGAAAATATTATCAAAAGCGGGATTGATTTATTTGATTGCACGGTGCCAACGCATTACGCAAGACGGGGGGTCGCTTTTATTAGTTCTGGAAAGTTAGATTTAAATAAATCGACTTTTTTGAAAGATAAAAAACCGCTTGATAGCAAGTGCGACTGTTCTGTTTGCCAAAATTACAAACGCAATTATATCGCTCATCTTGTAAAAGCGGGGGAAATCACGGCAATGCGGCTCTTAACTTTCCACAATCTTTATTTCTTCAACACTTTTGTCGAAAAAATACGAACAAAAATCAAAAACAACCAAATCTAAATATAGATTTAAATATAGATGCTCAACATCTATATTTCCCATTATAAAATAAATGCTATAGCATTTATTTTATAATGGGCCTAAATAAGCCATATTTAGACAAAAATATACACAGCTATTGACAAATTCCATTGTTATATGGTATACTCTAACCGTAAGCATAAGTTCTTTTTTATATATTAAAACTCCGCAATTACGCGGCCCCACAACCTCGGGCAGAGGGAAGTTTTCCGACTAAAAGTCGGAGAAGGAGGATGGTATGAAATACAACGAGATGACTTGGGGACAGATGGAGGCAATAGTTAACAAACTCGGTGGCTATGACGCGGCGATGAAATTTCTCCGCGGCGAGCTGACGGTTTCCAAACCAGCTTCTCGCAGATGGCGGGAACAGGACGGTGTCATCTACTTCTCGGTTACTTCAGACGGTACAACCGGACTCCAGTGGATCGAGCGTCTTGAAAAGAAAGGCTTCCGGATCGGGAACTACGCCAAAAGCGTGCTTCGTTCGGATGACTTCAAACCGACGAGCGGCGTCACGACCGAAATCGCGGTTCTCAGGGGAATGTCGTTCGCAGACAACGAACGAACCACCAAAAACATCCGCGCCGAGGCCGACTGTCGCAATCTGACCAAGCCCAACGCCGAAGTCGCCTGCCTTATTCGGGAAAACTTCTCGGACAAGGAAATCGAAGCCATGGGTCTCTGGTGGATCGTCGCTATGCACGAACCCATCAAGGATTTCGGTGGTGATCCGACCCTCCTCCGCGCGAACCGGTTCGACGATGGTCGCTGGTTGGGTGCGTACTCTGTTAACCCTGACAACAGGTGGTCTCGTTCTGGCGGGTTTGCGTTCGCCGTTTCGCAAGTTGGTTCTTAAACCTTGTTCCCTTAGTCTTTGACCTTGGGGACTTAGCCCTTAGGCCCGCACAGAAATGTGCGGGCCTTTTCAATTTCTGATATAATAAAAAACGGTAGTAGGTGAATATGCGGACGGTTACGACTTTCCGCTTTTTATTATCGCAACAGGAATTTATGCTATAGAAACGATCGTTCGTATAGCATTAAAATACGAACTCGCCACGCCATTGTGGGATTTTTTTGATTTTTGGGGGGAGTTGTGGTAATAATTGTATAGTGAAAATAGATTAAAAATTATTTAAAATATGGCTAACAGGCACCTTTCGCGATCAATCGCAATGCAGACCCTTTACGAGTGGGATTTTAATAATTGCGACGATTCAAAAATTGATGAAATTTTGGGACGCAATATCCAGGAATTCGGGCCCGGGTTGGGAGATGATGAATTTGTCTTGGATTTGATAAATGGAGTTCTTAAAAATCGGGAAAAGATTGACGCCATTATTATTAAAACCGCGCCCGAATGGCCGCTTGGGCAAATCAATTTTGTTGATAAAAATATCTTGCGCATTGGCATCTATGAGCTTTTATTTGGCAATCGCGACGGAGTGCCGCCAAAAGTGGCAATCAATGAAGCCATTGAACTGGCTAAAAGTTTTGGCGGCGAAACTTCCGGCAAATTTGTTAACGGCGTTTTAGGAACGATTTACCGGGTGATTGGAGAGCCCGGGAAAGAAGAAGGAAGCCCAAGGAAAGGAAAAGAAAAATGAATAAAGATTTTAAAGAATTACAAAAAAATCTCGGGATAAAATTCAAAAACGAAAACCTCTTAAAACAGGCATTTGTCCACCGCTCCTATTTAAATGAAAACCCGGCTTTTGAATTGAAGCACAATGAACGCCTTGAGTATTTAGGCGATGCGGTTTTGGAGCTTATAGTTACGGAATATCTTTTTAAGAATTATCCGGATTTAGCCGAAGGAGAGATGACTAATCTTCGAGCGGCTTTAGTTAATTCCCAAATGCTTTCTCAAATTTCCGACCGCTTGGGATTTAATAATTTTTTGTATTTATCAAAAGGCGAGGCCAAGGAAATAGGCCGCGGCCGCCAATATATTTTAGCCAACACTTTGGAGGCCTTTATAGGCGCTTTTTATTTAGACCAAGGTTATAAGGCGGCCGAAAATTTTATTTATAATAATTTAATTCCGGAACTTAAAAACATTATAGAGAATAAATTATGGCGCGATCACAAAAGCTTATTTCAGGAAGCGGCGCAGGAACGAGTTGGCGTCACTCCTAATTATGAAGTTTTAAAGGAAAATGGCCCCGACCATGATAAAAAATTTGTGATTGGTGTTTATTTAGGTAAAGAATTAGTGGCCCAAGGAGAAGGTTCTTCCAAAAATGAAGCCCAGCAGCAAGCGGCTGAAAAAGCTCTAAAATTAAAAAGCTGGTAAACATTTTTTTTGAAATTGAGCTATGCGGCTTAAGAAATTAGAAATATTAGGATTTAAATCATTCGCCCATAAAACAGCGCTGGAATTTCCGGTCAATATCAGCGCCATTGTCGGCCCCAATGGTTCCGGCAAATCCAATGTGGTTGATTCGGTGCGGTGGGTTTTAGGGGAGCAAAGTTTTAAGAATCTGCGCTCTAAATCGGGCGTTGATTTAATCTGGGCCGGTTCGGCAGTAAAATCAGCTCAAGGCAAGGCCAGTGTCAGCTTATATTTTGATAATCACGATGGTTTTTTCCCCATTGATTTTGAGGAAGTTATAATCGGCCGCAAGGTTTATCGCGACGGCGTTAACGAATATTATTTGAACGACAGCCAAGTTCGCCTTAAAGACATCGCCGAGCTTTTAGCTCGTTCAAAATTGGGGCTAAGAGGCCATTCTATTGTCAACCAGGGTTCGGCTGACGAGATTTTAAAGGCCGATTCTTTAGAAAGACGGGGGATTTTAGAAGAGGCCTTGGGTCTTCGGGAGTTTCAGCTTAAAAAATCCGAAGCCGGAGCAAAATTATTAGAAACCAGCGCCAATTTGGAACAGACTGCGGGCTTAATAAATGAGATTTTTCCTCACTTGCGGTCTTTGAAGCGCCAAGTTGAAAAATTTAAAAAGAGAGAATTTTTAATTAATGATTTAAATAATTTAGAAAACAAATTTTTTAAAATAAAAATTCAGGAAATTTTGACCGAAAGGAATGAAAACCAAAAAGCGCGGGAAAAAATTAATGTCAAAATTGCGGCGACAAAAGAGAACTTTGAAGCCAAGCAAAAACTTTTTGAAGGGCAGACGGCGAAAATTTCTCAAACCGGAGAAAAAAGCGGCCAGCTTGAAATTGATTTAGAAAAGTTGAATGCCGAACAGCACAATATTATGCGTGAACTCGGCCGCATTGAAGGCCTCATTGAATCGGCCAAAAGAAATAACGTTAAAAATATCAAAACACTTGAAGCGGTTTTGGCAATTAAAATCAAATATTGGGTCAAGCGTCTTTTGGTCACTTCGGAACTTGCCGATATCAATGCCATTAAAGAAGCCGTCAAGGGTCTTGCCGGCGAAATTGAAACTATAAGCAATTATTTTGAAAGAAATGAGATTTCAAAAATTCTTTCGCTCGTGGACCTAGCTGATCTTGAAGAAGAAATCGCAAGCCCTTATGAAAAAGATAAGGAAGATTTAAAAATAAAGCTTGCCAAGCTTGAGGATCAAATAAAACAGGCCAAAGAAACAGTTTTAAAAATTCGCTTGGAAGAAAGCAAATGGCGCGATAAGTATTTGGATTTTCAGAAGGAACTGGAAGTGGCGCGCCGCGAATATATATCGGCTCAAGAGGCGACGCAAAAGTTTGATTTGGAAGAAGAGAAAATTAAATTAAGGGAAGCGGATATAAAATCTGAAATGTGGAGTTCGGGAAAAAATTACGAAGAATTTACTGCCGATTTTGCCGCAATTGAACCCGCTGTGTTAGAAACCGAGTTTCCAACAGAACTTCAAAATAAAATAATAAAGTTAAGAAGGGAGATTGCCGATATTGGCAGTATTGATGAGGAAACAATGCGCGAATATGAAGAAACCAATAAGCGGCACGAGTTTTTAACAACAGAATTCGCAGATTTAAACCACGCTATTGAGTCGCTAAAAAATTTAATCGGAGATTTGGCCTATAGAATTAATAATGATTTTAAAACGGGGCTTATAAAAATTAATGAAGAATTTAACCATTATTTCAGGTTGATGTTTGGCGGCGGTTCGGCTTCGCTTAAACTCTCGGAAGAAACATCATTTAAAAAAGCGGGCTTGCCCGCCGAAGCCTTGGCGAAGGCGGGCGTTTCTATAAATGTTAATGTGCCTCAAAAAAGAATTAAAGATCTTAATTTGCTTTCGGGAGGAGAGCGATCGCTTGTTTCCATCGCGCTTTTATTTGCCATTGTCTCGGCCAGCCGGCCGCCGTTTCTAATCTTAGACGAAATTGACGCCGCTTTAGATGAAGATAATGCCGTGCGCTTTGCCAGAGTTTTAAAAGATTTAGCAGAGAAAACTCAGTTTATTTTGATTACCCACAATCGGGCGACAATGGAAATCGCCAATGTTCTTTACGGCGTCACCATGGGTGATGACGGCGTTTCAAAATTATTTTCCTTGAAATTAGAGGACACTATGGTATAATGAAAATACTATGAATATTTTATATGTAATATTAGGAATTATCGCGCTTATTATTTTGTGGCTTGTTTTTGTCTACAATGGTTTGATTCGCTGGCGCTATCGCGTTAAGGAGGCTTGGTCGGACATTGATGTTCAATTAAAACGCCGATATGATTTGATTCCGAATTTGGTGGAGACGGTTAAGGGCTATATGACGCATGAGCGGACGGTTTTTGAGAAAGTGACTGAAGCGCGGACAAAAGCCATGGGAGCCAATACGAAAGAAGAAAAACTCGGCGCTGAAAATATTTTATCGGGCACTCTAAAAACGCTTTTCGCGGTTTCCGAAAATTATCCGGAATTGAAAGCTAATGCCAATTTTTTGGATTTGCAAAGAGAGCTGGCGGATACTGAAAACAAAATTCAGGCGGCCAGAAGATTTTATAATGGTAACGTGATGGATTACAACACGAAAATTGACACTTTTCCGACCAATTTAATCGTCGGAACGTTCGGATTCAAGAAAGAAGAATTTTTCGGACTGGAGTCCGAATCTGAAAGAGAACCGGTGAAAGTAAAGTTTTAAAATTATGACTCTGTACGCGAATAAAGAAAGTAATATCAGGCGGACGTGGCTGCTTTTTACGGTTTTTCTTGTTGTTGTCATTGCTATCGGGTGGGCTTTTTCTAGGATTTATGCCAACCCGTCAATTTTGTATTTCGCGGTAATTTTCAGCGTTTTGATGAACGTCGTCGCTTATTGGTATTCGGACAAAATCGTTTTGAAAATGGCGCGGGCGGTTCCGGTTGAGCATAAAAACGCTCCCGAGCTTTATAACATCGTTGAGAATTTAAGCATCACCGCCGGCCTGCCGATGCCTAAAATTTATTTGATTCGTGAAAAACAGCCGAACGCTTTTGCCACGGGCAGAAATCCCAAACACGCCGTGGTCGCCGTAACCGAGGGCTTGCTGGAAAAACTGGATCGAAGCGAGCTTGAGGGGGTTTTAGCGCACGAGTTATCTCACATCGGCAACCGCGATATGTTGCTTTCAACGGTTATTGTTGTTCTTGTCGGCTTTATTTCAATTATTTCCGATATGTTTTTGAGGTCGGCTTTTTGGGGCGGTTTGGGAAGACGCGACGATAGAGAAGGCGGTCAGGCCGGAGCGATTTTGATGATTGTCGGCATTGCCTTATCGATTTTAGCGCCGCTTGCCGCGATGCTGATTCAGTTGGCGATTTCGCGAAAAAGGGAATTCTTGGCCGACGCTTCGGGCGCTTTGCTTACTCGCTATCCCGAAGGATTGGCTTCGGCTTTGGAAAAAATTTCTTCGGACTCAACCCCGATGCGCGCCGCTAATAACACCACAGCTCATTTATGGTTAGACGATCCGTTTAAAGGCCAAAAGAAAACTTCTTGGTTGCGCAAACTATTTATGACTCATCCGCCGATTGAAAAGAGGGTTAAATATTTGCGTGAAATGTCAGTGTAATATATTTATATGGCCGAAGAACAAAAAAGGATTAAAGAACTGGAAAAAGAAGTGGCGCAGTTAAGAGAGTTAGCTTATAAAGACGAGCTGACAACCCTTTACAACCGCCACGGCTTTAAAGAAGAATCCGTGAAGTTTATTGATGAGGTTAAAGGTTATTTGGAAAATCCGTCGCGCCGGAAAAATTTCCTTGTCAAAAGTTTTAGCTTGGTGATTTTTGACATTGATAATTTTAAGAAAATTAATGACACTTATGGTCACCAGGCGGGAGACGCAATTTTAAAACTGGTTAGTAAAATTATCAAAGAAAGAGTGCGCGAAATTGATATGGTGGCGCGTTGGGGAGGCGAGGAGATAATCGCGGGGCTAGTCGGGTCCGAGGAAAACCACGCATATAAAGTCGCCGACGATATCAGAAAGAAAATAGAAGAGGCGATGGTTGATTGGGAAGGAAAGACGATAAAATTCACAGTTAGCGGAGGCGTGGCCAGCTTCGCCGAAGCCAAAGATTTTGACGGCTTATTTAAAAAATCTGACGAGGCGCTTTATAAGGCCAAACAGACGGGCAAAAATAAAATTGTCAAAGCGTCAGACTTATTTATAAATGGAGAGGTCGCATAGTGGCCTAGTGCGGTTGCTTGTTCCCGATTTGTCTAAAAATTCGGACAAGTGTAGAATTTTTAGTAACAAATCGCAATCCCGCTTATAGCGGAAAGGTGCGTGAGTGGTTTAAACGGCAGTCCTGGAAAGACTGTGTACCGCAAGGTACCGCGGGTTCGAATCCCGCCCTTTCCGCTATGTGCGGGAGAGAGCAACTATCCGCCTTAACAAAGAACCTGCTAAAAACATCGTTCGAGCCATATTTTGAATTTGGGAGAAGAAAATTTTCAATTAATGAAATCATATAAATCAGAAAAAGTTTTTATTACTTTCTTTGTAGTTATTTTTATTAGCATAATCGGATATCTTACTTTAATGAAAAATCCAACACCCACTCCTCCAACTGGCAATAATCTTTCGCCATCCATGGAGGGAAAAATTCTTGAGGTTACTCTTGAAGTTAACGCGCCATTCTCGACGGCCAAACTTACAATTTTTAAAGATGGCTCCGCTCTTTATTTAGAAAATCAAAATGGACAATCCGAGAAGCGAATAATTTATGAAGAAGTGAATGTTGTGACAAGCGTACGACAGATGGGTAGATTTGCTGAACTTGTTAAAGAAAGCAATTTTTTCTCCCTGAAGGATAGGCCTAAGAGACCGACCGATCCCGAGAATGGTTCCACATATACTATCACCATTAAACTTCTTCCCTCTGATTCTTCCGAACTTGTTGATGCGGTAGTCCATACTGTAAATTGTTATCAATTTAATTGTGAACAAAAGTTTTTAAACATTCAGAACGAAATCAGAGCATATTTAAAGTCATACTGGGGTAAAGAAATTTTGGAAGTCGGTGTTTAATTTTCCAGAATCGGATTTTCGTCAAAAAGGTTCGGATTTTGTCCAAAAGGCACCGCCAATTGGGATATAAAGGGCAAAAGAAATTTTTTCATAAGATTTTTCAGCAAAGAAACTCATTGAGTTTCTTTTCTGTTTTTTAGGTTGATTTTTATTACTAATCATGGTAAATTGCATAAGGTAATCGAAAACTAAATAAGAAGGAGGTTCTTTACCATGGCAAAAGAAGTTGCGATTCAAGAAGCTTCAGGCAGTATCAGAAAAGTGGAGCGTGTCGTCCCCGAGAAACCTCACGCAGAGATGTGCCATCACGAGTGGAAGGTTATCCGTAATGGACCCCCACCGCACTGGGATAAAGGCTGTAGACTTTGCGGGGCAACGGAGACGATGACTCCTGAAGAGGCATTCGCGGACTAGCTCCTTTGCTTAGCGAATACATCTATTTCGACAGATCAGGAGGCGCTCTTTGAAAAATTTGGCGCTTTGGCTCGCAGGGGTTTTGGTGATCGTACCTGGTTAGTCGCTGCTCATTATTGTGCCAATTTGGAAAAAAATTTCAAAATGGCGGAAAAAATAAAAAAGGAGGCAGCCCATGGAAGTGGAAGAAATGTTTGACGGTTTTATGAAGATTGTGGCGGTTGCCTATCTTTCAGTTCTTTTCGGCTGGATTGGCAAGGAGCTGATCAAAGGATTCATCATTGGCTGGGGCGAACGCAAAGAATTTAAAGAGAGGGAGAGGGCGTGGGGGACAGACATAAATTATGCCGCCGGCAAAGAAAGCAGCAAGGTAGAATTAACAGAAAAGGCGGCGGCGCAAGCGCTCAAAAAAATCGCGGAGTAATAACTCGCAAAAAGAGCGGTCACAAAGACCGCTTTTCATTTATTGACTTTTTGATTGATATAGTATATACTCTATATTGTAAGTTTTCTCAAATAAGTTGCGGTCCTTGTGCTTTTGTTAGTGTAAGGCAAACTTAAAGAGAGGTCGTCTTACGCTAATAAAATAAGTTAAAAACAAAAATGGCTAAAAAGTTATATGTTGGCAATTTGTCATATGACATGACCGACGATACCTTGAAAGATACTTTTTCTCAGGCCGGAACCGTGGAATCGGCTATTATCATAAAAGATAAAATGTCCGGAAGATCCAAAGGATTTGGCTTTGTGGAAATGTCCACTGATGAAGAAGCCCAAAAGGCAATCGAAATGTTGAATGGCAAAGAGTTCGACGGCCGAGCGCTCACAGTTAATGAAGCGCGGCCAATGGAAGAGCGCCCAAGACGGGAAAATCGCTATTAATTCCAAAATCAACCCCCGCTTAGCGGGGGTTGATTTGTTTTCAAGTCGGAATTCGCGTATTATAATCGCAAATGTTTAACATTCGCGAAATTAAAAACAAAACAGAATACAATCCTTTATTAATTTCAAAACAGGCACCATTTACTCAAGCCTGGTTTTATGGTGAATGGCAGGAAATGATGGGTCGCAAAGTTAGGAGATTTGAAGTAAAAAAAGATTCTGAAATTATTGGATTTTTTCAAATTATCAGGTACTCGTTGCCGTTTAACCAAAGCCTTTTATATATTCCGCATGCGCCAGTCCTCCGAATCCGCCAAGTTGGCGGAGAAGGAGGAGCCCCACTTTCAATTTTTTTAAAAATATTTCGCGATAAATTATTAAAAATCGCCAAAGAGGAGGGCGCGATTTTTGCCCGATTTGATTTATATTTCCATGATTCTCTCCCTGTGGGGGATCTCTCGAAGGGAGACAATTATGGAAGTAAAGAAAATTTAAATAAATATTTTAAAAAAGTTCCTGACTATGCTTACAGTTCGGTTTATTTTCAGCCGAAATACGAGTGGGTTCTTAATATTGATAAGCCGGAAAATGAATTGCTCAGTAGCATGCATCCAAAAAATCGTTATAATATTCGCTTAGCGGAAAATAAAGGCGCGGCAATTGAAATTATTGAAAATAATTTTGAGAAATATTTTGAAATGTTTTTTTCTTTACTTAGCGAAACCGCAAAACGAGACAATTTCAACCTTCATCCGAAAGCGTATTATCAAAATGTTTTCACAACGCTTGAAAAAAACAACGCTTTTCTTATTGTCGCGAGATACGGGGAAAAAATTCTTCTTGTTAATTTGATTTTGCTTTTCGGGGGGACAGCTTATTTTCTTTTCGGCGGGTCAAGCGGCGAATATAAAAATCTAATGTCTTCTCATCTGGCGCAGTGGGAAACGATAAAAGAAGCGAAAAAGCGGGGCTTTGCCGTTTACAATTTTGGTGGTGTTGACGGTGGAGAGCAAAAAAATCTCGGCGGTGTTTCATTTTTCAAAAAAAGGTTCGGCGGACAGCTTTTAGAATATTCCGATTCTTACGATTTAGTGATAAAATCATTTTGGTATCGGCTTTACAATTTGAGAAAAAGATATTGGCGATAACTATAAAATTTTAAAATTGCTTATTATTTTATACTCAGATTTAAGTAAATTATATTATAAATGCTATAGCACGTATAATATAATAAAGATTATTGTATGAACATAAAATCCAAAATAAAAAAATTAATGCCGGGACGGCTTATTTCTTTTTATCATTTTTGTTTGGCGTCTTTAGCGGTTTTCTGCTATGGTTTTCCGTCAAAAAAGATGATTGTTATCGGCGTAACCGGCACCAAGGGTAAAACTTCGGCCGCGAATTTTATATGGTCTGTTTTAAACGCGGCAGGATTTAAAACGGGGCTTATGGGAACGGCTAATATCAGAATTGGCGATATTGAAATGTTAAATAAATACCATATGACAATGCCGGGAAGGTTTATCTTGCAAGGACTCTTAAAGAAAATGGTTAAAGCCGGTTGCAAATACTGCATTGTGGAAACGACTTCTGAAGGAATAAAACAATGGCGGCACTACGGAATTTTTTATGATATTGCAGTTTTCACTAATTTGTCTCCAGAGCACCTGCAATCGCACGGTGGCAGTTTTGAAAAATATAAAGCGGCGAAAGGAAAAATGTTTGCCGTTTTAGCTAAAAGCGGTCGCAAAATTATTAACGGCAAAAAAATTGAAAAAATTATTATTGCCAATAATGATAGTTCTCACAAGGATTATTATTTGAGTTTTCGGGCCGATAAAAAAATAACTTATGGCGTCAATGGGGGAGACTTTATGGCCGAGCAAATAAAAAATACGCCGAACGGCTTAGAGTTTTTTATAGGCGTTGATAAATATGAGATTAATATTTTAGGAAATTTTAATGTTTATAACGCTCTGCCGGCAATAATTATTGGCTTACTGGCGGGAATTTCTCATAATAAAATTCAAGAAGGTTTGAAAAATTTAAAAATTATTCCCGGCCGGATGGAAAAAATTGATAAAGGACAGAATTTTCTGGTTCTTGTCGATTACGCTCACGAAAAAGAAGGGATGACCGCGGTTTTGGACACGGCCAGAGATCTGGTCAAAGAAAACGGCGGCCGGGTTATGGTGCTTTTGGGCGCTGAAGGCGGTGGCAGAGACAAGACAAAAAGGCCAATTTTGGGCGAAATTTCGGCTAAAAAAGCCGATTTTGTGGTTATTTCCAATGTTGATCCTTATGAGGACGACCCAAAAGAAATCTGCGAGGACATTGCCGTGGCAGCGGAAAAATTCGGAAAAGTTAGGGATAAAAATTTATTTATAATTGAAGACAGGCGGGAAGGAATCAGAAAAGCGATTTCTCTGGCGAGAGAAAATGATGTAATATTGATAACGGGAAAAGGCTCCGAACAATCAATTATCATCGGCGGTAAACGCTATCCGTGGGATGATCGCATTGTTGTCCGCGAAGAATTAAGGGCTTTCTCTAAAATTTCACAGAAATTTTAGTTAGAAAACCTTATCCCCCTCCAATTTTGCAACACGAAAGATATGATAAGTTTAATAGGAAGATTAAATAGTTTAGAATCTGCGGCGCTTGCCCGAATAGGGCAGGGCTATTCGCCCTCGCGCCGCCAGATTATTGTGAGGCAAAATTGGTGGGGGATGCTCACAAATTTAGCTAAAATTTATTCACTAAGTTCTAAATTTTAGAAATTTATGGCACAAATAATTCCCGCGTTAATAATATCGGATAAAGATTTATATAACGATTTTGAAGAGCTGAAAGATAAGTTTGAAAAACTTAAGCCTTTTTTGGCCGAGTTTGATAATTGGGTTCAAATTGACATTACCGATGGCGAGTTTGTCACCAGTAAAACCAATATCAGTTTTGACGAGCTTTCTTTTTTTACAAAATCGGCCAATGTTGAATTTCATTTGATGATATTAAGATTGGGGCGTTCCATTGATAAATGGATTGGGCTTGGGCCAAAAAGAATCGTATTTCATATTGAAGCGGCAGAACCCGAAGATATCAAGGATATTATTGAAAAATGCCACGGGGCGCAAATTGAGGTGGGACTGGCTTTAAATCCGGAAACCTCGTTTATCGCCATCAAACCGTGGCTGGATCAAATTGATGTGGTTATGATTTTGGGCGTTCATCCCGGCTACGGCGGCCAGAGGTTTATTCCGGACGCAGCAACGAAAGTCAGATTGTTGCGCTATGGCAACCCAAGCATTAGAATTGAAGTAGACGGCGGCGTGAGAATTGAAAACATTGAACAATTAAAAGAGGCGGGCGTTGATATTTTTGTTATCGGCTCAGGAATTTTAAAGTCGCCGGATATTGGTGCGACAATTAAAGAGTTAAAATTGAAAATTGAAAATTAGGATTATGTCTGAATATATTCATGATGAAAAAGTGAAGGAGCTTGAAGTAATGGCGAATAAGATTCGCCAATCTATTATTGAAATGCTGGTGGCGGCCGGCTCCGGCCACACCGCCGGCCCCTTGGGAATGGCGGATGTTTTTACCGCTTTATATTTCCATATTTTAAAACACGATCCGAAAAATCCCGACTGGCCGGAACGCGATCGCTTAATTTTATCCAATGGCCATATCTGTCCGGTACGCTATGCGGCAATGGCTCATGCCGGCTATTTCCCTGTTGAAGAATTAAAGACCTTGAGAAAATTCGGTTCGCGTTTGCAAGGCCATCCGGAGAGAATCGCGTTGCCGGGCGTTGAAACGACGTCCGGGCCGCTTGGTTCCGGATTGGGGGAGGCGGCCGGAATCGCCTACGGCGCTAAAATGGACGGCAAAAAATTCCGGGTTTATTGCGCGATGTCCGACGCTGAACATCAGACCGGGAATTTATGGGAGTCGGCAATGTTTGCCGGAAATAATAAATTAAATAATTTAACGGGTATTATTGATCGCAATAATATTCAAATTAATGGTTTTACCGAAAATGTTATGCCGCTTGAGCCGTTAAAAGAAAAATATGAGGCATTTAACTGGCACGTGCTTGAAGTTGATGGCCATAATATTGAGGAATTCGTTGACGCGGTTGAAGAAGCGAAAGCCATTTATGAAAAACCAACAATGATTATCGCCCATACCATTCCGGGCAAAGGAATTCCGGAAATAGAATTTGATTATAGCTGGCACGGCATTCCGCCGAAACCGGAAGAAGGCGAAAAGTTTTTAAAAGAACTTCGGACTTTAGGAGGAAAAATTAAAAGTGAACATGAATAAAGAAGCATATTTAATTGAAAATTTAGAAAAAGCGGAAAAAGTGCCGACCAGAGATGGCTATGGCAAAGGTTTGGTTGACGCCGGCGAGAAAGACGAAAGAGTGGTAGTGCTTTGCGCCGACTTAGCCGAATCAACGCGTTCTCATTGGTTTAAAGAAAAATTTCCTAATAGATATATTGAACTTGGAGTGGCAGAGCAAAATATGGCGACTGTTGCTTCGGGATTGGCAAATTACGGAAAAATTCCGTTTATTTCTTCTTACGCCGTTTTTAGCCCGGGTCGAAATAACGAGCAAATAAGGACCACTGTCAGTTTGAGTAAATTGCCGGTTAAAATTTGCGGCGCCCATGCCGGCGTTTCGGTTGGTCCCGACGGAGCCACTCACCAAGCGCTTGAGGATATTGCTTTAATGAGAGTTCAGCCGAATATGACGGTCTTGGTTCCCTGCGACGCGATTGAAGCGAGGAAAGCCACTTTTGCCGCTGCTTTTTGTGACGGCCCGGTTTACATCCGCTTTGGCCGCGAAAAATCGCCGGTTTTTACCACAAATAAAACTCCTTTTGAAATCGGCAAGGCGATCATTTTGCGAGACCCTTCGATAAACTCAGGGCGAGCGGCAGACGTTACGATAGTTGGTTGCGGCATGCTTTTATATAATGCTTTAGTTGCCGCCGAAGAGTTATCCAAAGAAGGAATTGAAGCGGAAGTTATAAATAGCCACACGGTTAAGCCGCTGGATACAGAAACTATTTTAAATTCGGTTAAAAAAACTAAAGCCATTGTCACAGTTGAAGAGCATCAAATTATGGCTGGTTTTGGCTCGGCAGTGGCCGAGACTTTATCACAGCATTTTCCGGTGCCGCAGGAATTTATCGGCGTCCGCGACTGCTTTGGCGAATCAGGTGAGCCCGACGAATTAATTGAGGCATTAGGCATGGGCGTTAAAGATATTAAAGCAGCGGCCCTTAAAGCTATAAAAAGGAAAAAATGAAATTATTTGGCAAACAGAAATACGATTTTTTGGGGATCGGCGATATAACAATAGACACCTTTCTTCGCCTCAAAGAGGCGCAGGTGGCGCGCGACGATAATGGGGGAAAACCCAAGCTTTGCATGAATTTTACCGACAAAATTCCATATGAAGAAAGATATTATTTACCGGCGGTCGGCAACAGCCCAAATGCGGCAGTAGCCGCGGCCCGCTTGGGATTAAAAAGCGCCTTGATGACCAATATCGGCAACGACCGCGAGGGAGATGATTGCATTAAGGCCTTAAAAAAAGAAAATGTAAGCGCTGAATTTATTACAGTCAACAATAACAACAAAACAAACAGCCATTTTGTTTTGTGGTTTGAAGACGACAGGACAATTTTAATTAAACATGAAGAATACGATTATCGTTTGCGCGATTTTGGCGAGCCGAAGTGGATTTATCTTTCTTCGCTTGGCGAGAACTCTTTGTATTTTCATAGCGAACTGGAAAAGTATTTAAATAACCGGCCGGAAATAAAGTTGGCTTTTCAGCCCGGGACTTTTCAGATGAAATTTGGAAAAGATGCTTTAGCCGGAATTTATAAAAGAAGCGAGGTATTTTTTTGCAATAAGGAGGAGGCGCAAAGAATTTTAGAAACTAACGAAAGCGATATTTTAAAACTTCTTAAAACGATGGCGGCTTTGGGGCCGAAAATCGTGGTAATTACCGATGGCGTTAAAGGCGCTTATTCTTATGACGGCAAAGAAATGCTTTTTATGCGGCCTTACCCTGACCCTAAACCGCCCTTAGAGCGCACTGGCGCGGGCGATGCTTTTTCGTCAACTTTTATTGTTGCTTTGGCTTTAGGCATGGATATTAGAGACGCTTTAAAATGGGCACCGATTAATCCGATGTCAGTTGTCCAACAAATTGGGGCGCAGGCCGGCTTGCTGACGCGAGAGGAATTAAAAGGATATTTGGTAAAAGCCCCGGCCGATTACGAACCAAAAATTTTAGAATGATAAAAGATTATTTAAAAAGAACTGGTTCTGAAAAATGGGCTTTAGGGCATTTTAATTTTTCTGAAGACGAAGCGCTGCGCGCGATTGTTGAATCGGCGGCTGAATTAAAAGCTCCGGTTTTTATCGGCACTTCCGAAGGCGAGAGCAAACACATTGGTTTAAAAGAAGCGGTTTATTTGGTTAAGGCCTTTAGGGAAGAGTTTAATATTCCGATATTTTTAAACGCCGACCACACCAAAAGTTTTGAAAATGTGGTTGCGGCGGTTGACGCCGGTTATGACGCAATTTTAGCCGATTTTTCCGCTTTGCCGTTTGAGGAAAATATAAAACTGACAAAACAAAGCGTTGAATACGCCAAATCAAAAAATCCGGACATTATAGTTGAAGGCGAGCTGGGTTATGTCAGGGGGGAATCCAAGCTTCAAAAAGAAATAATTGAAGTTAAGCCGGAGGATTTAACGAAGCCGGAAGAAGCTGGCCAATTTGTCAGAGAAACCGGGGTTGATATGCTGGCGCCGGCAGTTGGCAATATTCATGGTATTGCCGCTAATACTCCCAAACTGGATTTTAAAAGAATCGCTGACATTAAAAAAGCGGTAGGCAGTGAGATTTATTTGGTCTTGCACGGCGGCTCCGGAATGAGTGAATCCGATTTCAAAAATGCGATTGATGCCGGCATATCAATGGTCCATATCAACACCGAAATCAGGGTCGCTTTTACAAAAACTTTAAGAAAAACTCTGGAGAAAATGCCGGAAGAAACCACGCCGTATAAAATTTTAACGCCATCCGTTGAAGCGATGAAAAAAGTTATTGAAGAAAAGTTAAAGATCTTTGGGAGTGTAAATAAGATATAAAGAACGAGTTGACGCGGAGTTTAACTTAAGATAAACTTTAATCATATGGGAAACACAATTGTAGGACTAAAAGAATTGCGCGAGAATATTAATACTTATATCTCTAAGGTTAAAAAAGGAGATTCTTTTATTGTTGCGCGAAAATCAAAACCTCTTTTTAAGATAGTTCCGCTTGAGTTGGAAAACCAATGGGAAACTGTTGTTAATTTTACAGAAATTAAAAAAGACGGCGTATCCGCTAAGGAAATCTTAAAAGAACTTCGCAAATTGAATGCCAGATCTTAAAAGACTCTTTTCCAGATTTAATAAGGAAGAAAGGGAGATTTTAATATTTTTAATTGAAAAAATTATTTCTTTGAATTGGCGCGGTTTAGATGTTAAAAAACTAAGGGGATATCAAAATATTTTTCGAATTCGCAAGGGTAAAATCAGAATTATTTTTTCCAAAAATAAAAAAGAGATTGCTATTATTACCATTGAGCGCCGCCGCGAAGACACTTATAAATTTTAATACTAAAAATTTTCGGAAGCATTAATAAAATATAAAAAATATGCCAAAAATATTTGTTACAAGAATGGTGCCGAAGAGCGGGATTGAAATGCTGAAAGCAAAGGGCTATGAAGCGGTGATTAACCCCGAAGACAAAGTTTTAACCAAGGAAGAATTAATAAACAACCTTAAAAGTCAAAACTACGATGCCTTGTTTTGTCTTTTAACCGATAAAATTGATGCTGAAGTGATGGATGTTTTCGGGCCGCAGTTGAAAATTATTGCTAATATGGCTATGGGCTTTGACAATATTGATATTGAGGAAGCAAAGAAGCGGGGAATAATGATTACTAACACGCCGGGCGTTTTAACCGACACGGTTGCCGAACATACCTTCGCTTTAATGCTGGCTATTGCCCACAGGATAGTGGAAGCCGATAAATTCACGCGCGCCTTAAAATACCACGGCTGGGAGCCGATGCTCCTTTTGGGAAATGATTTATCGGGAAAAATTCTTGGCGTTGTGGGCCTTGGCCGTATTGGTTCTCGGGTTGCGTATCACGCCTTAAAAGGATTTGATATGAATGTTGTTTATTACGATGTCAAAAGAAATGAGGATTTTGAGAAAGAATTTGCCGCCGCTTATATGTCGCTTGAAGATTTATTAAAGCAATCGGATTTTATCTCTATTCATGTGCCGCTTCTTGATTCAACCCGCCACTTAATTAATGCGGAAAATTTAAAACTGATGAAACCTTCGGCTTATCTGGTGAATACTTCACGGGGGCCGATTATTGATGAGGTGGCTTTGGCTTACGCTTTGGCAAATAAAGTAATAAAAGGCGCCGCATTGGATGTTTTTGAATTTGAGCCGAATATAACGCCGGAACTGCTTCAACTTGATAATGTCATTTTAACGCCGCATATTGCTTCGGCAACGGAGGAAACCCGCTCAAAAATGTCCGATTTGGCGGCAACCAACATTATTGAAGCGCTGGAAGGCCGCACCCCTCCTAATCTTGTAAAATAATACTATCGATTCTAAGAATCGATAGTTGATATGGCTTATGTAAGCCATATTTTAGCATGATTCTACAAACTATTGACAACCATTATCATTTATGCTATATCCTATGTATAAGATTTAAGCTCTTTTTTCAAATAAAAATAGGAGGTGTACCATGTTTAATAACATCAAACAGTCTGTGGATGTAGATGTTCCGCCTAGACTCTCACATAATCTGCTTAGGCGGAAGGTTAAGCGGTCTATTCGCGATATTTATTCGCAATGGCCATTTGCCGAAGATGCTGAGTGCACAATTCAAGCGGTGTGGCCTGAGGATGGCGGCGTCAGAATCGCCATTTCAGATTCGAATGGCGAAGTAGCTACAACGTGGCTTACGCGAGTGCGTATAATACCGGAGGACGAATAGCATTGTTTATGAGCCCCGCTCGCAAGTATTTTGAGTTTTAGGTATTTAAGTGCCCCCATGAAATCATTTGGGGGCTTTTTCTTTGGACGTATAGCGTCCTATAGGATTCTTGTGCGTTCAGCAAAAGTGTAGAAATTTAAATTTAAAGTTGCCTTTATCGTTAAAATTTGATACAATAGCGCCTGTATTATTGTAATATTATAAAAATGACAACTTTGGAACTAAAAAGTAAAAAAAGAACCCTATTGGGCAAGAAAGTAAAGTCATTAAGAAGAGAGGGCATTATTCCTGCGGTTGTTTATGGCGGCAAAGAGGGGAGCGTTCCAATTGAGTTGGATTTAAAAGAATTTTCCAAGATCTTTAAAACTGCCGGAGAAACTACTTTAATAAAACTGCTTGTTGACAGTGAAAAATTTAAAAACGTCTTAGTTCACGATATCAGCCGCGATTCGGTAAACGAAGAAATAAATCACGTTGATTTTTATGAAGTTAAAATGGATGAGAAGATTACCACCGAAGTGCCTCTCATTTTTATTGGAGACGCCCCGGCTGTTGTTGATTTGGGCGGCGTTTTGGTTAAAGCCATGCAGGAATTGGAAGTGAGGGCCTTGCCGTCCGACTTGCCCCGTCAAATTGAAATTGATATTTCCCAACTTAAGACATTTGATGATAATATATTAGTGAAGGATATTAAGCTGCCTAAAAACGTTGAGATTTTGGAAAATCTTGAGACATCAGTCGCCACTGTGAATCCGCCTCGGTCCGAGGCCGAACTTGAGGCCTTAAAAGGCGAAGTTGTGGAGAAAATTGAAGAAGTGAAAGTTGAAGCTGAAGAAAAAGCTAAAGAGCGGAAAGGCGAAGAGAAGGAAGAGGAGAAACCGAAAGCAGCAGTTTAAATTAAAATTAAGCCGCTATTTAATGAGAAAATCGGAACTTTTGTTGTTTTTGTTTTGTTTGTTGCTTCTTTTAGCTTTTATTCCCAAAGCCGTTTTTGCCGATGCCCGCGATGATAAAATAAAACAACTTGAGATCTCAATAGATCAATACTCCCAACAAATCCGGGAAAAAGAAAGCGAAGCCAAAAGTTTAGCCAACCAGATTTCCATTTTTGAGCTGCAAATAAAACAAATACAAGCAGAAATTGATGCCACAAATCTAACCATTAGCCAACTTACTTCGGCTATCAAGCAAAAAGAAAATAGTATTGCCCTAAAAGAAAAAGAGATTAAGAATCAGAATGAAATTTTGGCCCAGTATTTAAGACAGACAGCCAGAAACGACTCTGGCTCTCTTTTAGAATTTTTGCTTAAAAATGATAAATTCTCCGATTTTTTTAGCGATTTAAATTATTTGAGCAATGTTCAAAGTCAAATTCAAGATACCTTGGCAACCATCAAAGGATTGAAAGACAAACTTATTTTGGAAAAGGAAAATTTGGAGGCTGATAAAGCCGAACAGGAGCAGTTAAAACGCATTCAAAGCCGGCAGAAAACCGACTTGGGAAATTCAAAGAAGCAGAAACAAAAGCTTCTCGATCAGACCAAAGGGCAAGAAAAGGCCTATCAGCAGCTTCTTAGCAAGGCGCGCGAAGATTTGGATAAAATAAGAAACCAACCTTACGATCTGGCTATGGGTTTTAAAATGACTTTTGAAGAAGCTCTTAAGAATGCGATGCCGGCAGCGCAATTGACCGGGGTAAGAGCGGCATTTATTATGGCGATCGTTAAAATTGAATCGGACTGGGGCGGCAATGTCGGGAAAGGCACTTGGCGGGTTGACATGCACCCTCGTGATTTTGACGCCTTTCAACGAATTACAAGCGCCCTAGGGCTTAATCCCGATTCAACGCCGGTTTCCAAAAAACCATATTACGGATGGGGCGGGGCGATGGGACCGGCTCAATTTTTACCAACAACGTGGCTTTTATACGCCGATGCAGTAGCCAATTTAACGGGCCGCCGACCAGCGTCGCCGTGGAATATTGAAGATGCTTTTACGGCTGCCGGCTTGATGCTTGCTGATTCCGGCGCCAATAAGCAGACCTACGCGGCGGAAACCAAAGCCGCCAAAATTTATATTGCCGGCAGTCGCTGGAATACATCTCTAACGGCCAGAATTTATGCTAACAATGTTATGGCCGAAGCTGGCCGTATTCAGAAAGACATTGATATTTTGAATCAGAGCAAATAATCCCGCAGTTGCGGGATTATTTTAATTTCTGTGTCAGGGTTTCAATAATCGGTTCAATATTGCCGTCAAGGATTTTTTCCATATTGTGCCATGATTTTTCGATGCGATGGTCGGTGATTCTATCTTGGGAGAAATTATAAGTTCTGATTTTTTCAACTCTTTCAGCCGATCCAATTTGAGCTTTTCTTTCTGAAGTTATTTGCCCCAAGGCCTTTTCTTTTTCAATTTCCGCGAGCTTTGCTCTAAGAATTGCCATAGCTTTTTCACGGTTTTGCAACTGGGATCTCTGGGTTTGGCAGGTAACGACTATGCCGGTTGATAGGTGGGTGATTCTGACGGCGGTTTCAACTTTGTTGACGTTTTGGCCGCCGGCGCCGGATGATCTAAAGGTGTCAATTTTGACGTCTTTGGGGCTGATAATCACTTCTTTTTCCGGCACTTCTTTTAAAATTGCAACCGAAACGGTTGAGGTGTGAATGCGGCCGCTTTTTTCGGTTTTGGGGATTCTTTGGACTCTATGGACTCCCGATTCATATTTAAATAAATCATAAACATCAGGCCCTTCAACTTGAGCCACCAAGGTTTTGATGCCGCCGACGTTTGACTGCGAAGAATCAATCACCTCGGTTTTAAAGCTGCGTCGTTCGGCAAAACGGCGGTACATCCGCCAGAGTTCAAACGCAAAAAGACCGGCTTCATCGCCGCCGGCGCCGGCTCTGATTTCCAAAATTATTTTTTGATTTTCGTTCATTTTTTGCGCTTGGCTGAGGTTTTTTGAAGTCTTTTCTTAAAGCGTTCAACGCGTCCGGCTGTGTCGATTATTTTATCTTTACCGGTGTAAAAAGGATGGCATTTCGAGCAAATTTCAACGTTAATCTCCGGCACTGTGGAGCCAACTGTGAAAGAATTGCCGCAGGCGCACTTCACCTTGGCTTTGGCATAGTATTTTGGATGTATGTCTTTTTTCATAGGTAAAAATTTTATCATTATTAAAGCCTCTTGTCAATTTAAAATAATTTTGTTATTATCGTAAAGTCATGGAAACAAAAAATGATATTTTAGAGCCGGATTTGGAAGCTCTGGCTTTACACGGCGTTCATTTAGGCGCTTTGAGGTCTCACAGTCATCCGAAAATGAAGCCCTATGTTTGGTCAAATAGGAATATTTTTCAGATTATTGATTTGGAAAAATCAAAAGAAGATCTGAAAGCGGCGCTTGATTTTCTTGTTGGAATCAGGAAAAAAGGCAGCATTATTCTGTTTGTGGGCACGGGCTTTGCCGCCAAAGAGATAACCAAAAAAGTTGCCGAAGACCTTGGTATGCCGTATGTCACCGAGCGCTGGCTTGGTGGAACGTTCACCAATTTTCCGACCATCAGCCGCCGCATTGATTATCTTAGAAATCTTGAAAGCCAGAAAGCGAGCGGCGAGTTTGAAAAGTACACAAAATACGAAACTCTAAAGTTGCAAGAAAAAATTAAAAAACTAAGAAAAGATTTGGGCGGCTTAATTAATTTAAATCGTCTGCCTGATGCCATTTGGGTAAGCTCGGCAAATTATGATAAAATTGCTGTGAAGGAGGCGGTCAAAAAAAATGTGCCGGTGGTTGGCTTGGTCAATACCAATGCCGATCCGACTCTTTTTGACTATCCGATTCCGGCAAATGATAATGCTATTAGCGCCGTGAACTTTATCTTAAATCTGGTCAGAGAGACCTTGATTAATGTTAAAATGACAGTGCCTGTTGAGCCCGAGGCAGATAATCTAAAAAAAGATAATAAGAATGACGAAGATTGATGATTTAAAAAAAATTCGGAATATGACCGGCGCTTCAGTTGATGCCATTCGCAAAGCCTTAGAAGAGGCCGACGGAGAAATTGAGAAGGCCTTAGAATTGCTTAAGGACAGGGGGGCGATAGTGGCGGCTAATAAAGCCGGTCGGCAAACCGGCGAGGGAATCGTTTCTTATTATGTCCATGCTAACAGCAAGGTTGGTGTGTTGGTAAAACTTTTGTGTGAAACCGATTTTGTGGCGCGCACCGAGCAATTTAAGGAACTTGGCCATGAATTGGCAATGCATATCGCCGCTATGGACCCGATAAACATTGAGGACCTTCTTTCACAGGCGTACATTCGCGACCAAGATATAACGATTGATGCGTTGATTAAAGATTATATTGCCAAATTGGGCGAAAATATTAAAATCGGCGAATTTCGCCGTTTTGAGATATAAAAATAATGTATGTTTAATTTAATTCCAATTTCACTGTTAATAATGGCTTTGGGCGGCGCTATTTATATCGTGTCAAATCATCTGTCAGAATTTTCCGCCAATGGCGGGAAAAATGAAGAAGACGAATCTTTGTTTGGCATCAGGGCGAAACTGGCCAGCTGGATTAACCAGTTACCTTTGGATAACGTAAAAGCCCAATCTCTATCTTTGACTCAAAAGTTGCTGCATAGAATGAGGATAATCCTTTTAAAAACCGACAATCACCTGATGAAACTTATTGGCAAGATTTCGGAAAAAGATAAGACAGCTTCCACCGACTTTTGGGAAGATTTTTCAAACGATAGTCAAAAAGTTTCGCCAGAACAGATTCCTGAACCGGAGCCGGGAGCAAGGATTGATTTAGTTTTTAAATCAAATCCCGAGACAGAAAAGTTTTTTGACATTAAACCGGTTAAAAAAGTTTCCCGCCTTCGCCAAGGCTTCGGCGGGCAAGCAAAATCTAAACGGCCAAGAAAATAATGCCAACGTAGCTCAGCAGGCAGAGCAACTCCATGGTAAGGAGTAGGTCCGCGGTTCGATTCCGCGCGTTGGCTCTGGTTCTTTTTGTTTACGCGCAGGTGGCAGAGCGGTCAATTGCACGAGACTGTAAATCTCGCGCCTTCGGGCTACGCAGGTTCGAATCCTGCCCTGCGCACAAAATAATCAGCTCGAACCATATTTTAATTTTTGGGGCAAGAAAATTTTTTCATTTTTTGTTACAGAAATTCCCAAGAATTTCTGTTTTTTTGTTTATTTGCCCCGCCGAGTTTGACATAAACCAGCAATTATGTTAAGATAAAGTGTTCCTAAGTTTAGGAGCTTCTATTGGCACAATGTCAGTAGAAACTTGAACCTTGAAAGGAGGTAAGTGAAATGGCCACGCCATGGAGTCGTGCAAAGATTCTAGCGGATCTGAAGAAGCTCAAAAAAAGAGGCGCAAAGCCTAATCCGTACAGCCTAAAATTCAAATACGGATACGGCCGGAATTCCGAGTTCTTCCCGATCCTGGAGGGGGTCAGAACAACGGAACGGGGGATGCGTCAATTCATCGATGGGATCTTCAGCAGGGTGATTACTGACGCAGACCTGAATTTCCGTTCCGGAGAATGCCACTGCCACATGTGTCGAGACTGACACAAGGCCCGAAGTGGCCCTTAGGGTAACAGGCCCGCTGTGTCTTCAGACCTCTAGCGGGCTTTTTTTGTAAAAAAATTTGCTGCTCCTTCAATAAACTCAGGGCAAGCAAAAAAAACTTGTCATGCCTACGACAGATCACCCGCAATTATTTATTGATAAGTTATCACAAGCGACCTCGAGGTTTCTTATGATAAAGCAGGGAATTTCTGTTTTTTGTTTTATTCTTGCTTTTTAATTTGTTTTGTTGTAACTTATGCCAGAGGAGGGTCAAGCTAGTACTTGGCTCAGTTTGTACCTCGAAAATCAAAAAACGGAAAAAGGGGGAATGGAATGGGAAATGAATTGAAATTTCTTGAAGAAACGCTAAAGAGAAATTGCTTTTTTTGTGTGGAGCCATCAGAGATAGTGGTGGAAGGTAGGAACGGCGATTATATTTACAGATTGCCGTGTTGCCCGACACACAAAGAGGAGGTAAAAAAGAAAGTTTTACAGCAAATAGGGGTCGCAGAATAGTTCTTTATTGATATGTAGTATTTTTGGCCAGCTGGAACAATATCGACAGCTGGTTTTTTCTTGAAAAATTTACTGTAATGAGTTATGTTTAATCCATATTTGTAGTAGTGTCTTGCCGTCCTAGCTCAACGGCACCGCGCCCGCAACGCTTCGCAAGCGAGCTTGCTCACGTAGCGATGCGGGCGGGGAGCAATATCTTATGTATTACACTTATGTTCTAAAAAGTAAAAAAGATGGCAAACTTTATGTGGGTTTTTGTGAAGATTTAAAAAAGCGTTTTAAGGAACATCAATTGGGATTGGTTAAAACAACAAAAAATAAACAACCATTGGTATTGATTTATTATGAAGCTTGCAATAATAAAATAGATGCCATTAACAGAGAGAAACAATTAAAAACCGGCTTCGGCCGTGCTTATTTAAAAAGAAGAATAAAAAACTAATTTTTGCCATCCTAGCTCAATTGGCAGAGCAATGGTTTTGTAAACCATAGGTTCGCGGTTCGAGCCCGCGGGATGGCTCTGTAAATTTTTTGTCGGGATAAACAGCAAGTTACGAGTTCAAATCTCGCCATTGACTTATAGAGACAAGATAGTTATTAATAATTAGAAATCTAAACAATATGAAAGCGCAGGAAAAAGTGATAAAACTTCAATGCTCCGTCTGCAAGCGGCTGAATTATCATACGCAGAAAAATAAAAAAACGGTTGAAAGAAAACTGGAATATAGAAAATATTGTAAGTGGTGTAGAAAGCATGTGTTACACAAAGAGACAAAAAAGTAATTCTGTCCCGATTTGCTTTACAAATCGAGGATCCTCGATTTTTGTAAACAAAAATCGGGACAAATGGTGCCGCAAGCATACGGTTCATAAAGAAGGAAAGAAATAAATAATTAATAAAACCGCGCTATTAGCGCGGTTTTATTAATTTGCACGGTATTCCATATACTGCTATAATAGATTATGTAACCTATTATGGCATATCACATAAATATAAAAAATTCGGCAATAAAATTAAGACGACTAGGATACTCATTAAATGAGATTCATGATAAATTAAAGGTTTCTAAAAGTGTTATATCCGGCTGGGTTCGTGATTTAAGTATGTCAGAAAAAGCTAAAACACGGCTTTTGAAGAAAATAAAAATTGGTCAATTTATTTCTGCAGAGAATAAAAAAAGAAAAACCCGCCAGATTATAGAAACATATTTTGAGAAAGCGATTAAAAATCTACGCAGAGTTAGGATTAATGATAATTTATCTAAGCTTATTTGTTCTCTTATATATTGGTGCGAAGGAACTAAAAATCTGAATTCTGGTATTAGCTTTGCAAATTCTGACCCTCAATTAGTAAGAACATTCCTAAAATTATTCAGAAACTCTTTTAATCTTGATGAAAATAAATTTAGAGTCTGTGTTCATTTGCATGAATATCACAATTCAAAAAAACAGCTAAAATTTTGGTCAGATGTTACTGGAATAAACCAAGGTCAATTTTTGAAACCATTTTTGAAAAAAAATACTGGTAAAATAATCAGAAATGACTATAATGGTTGTGTGTCAATTCGTTATCACGATACGGCGATAGCAAGGCAACTTTTAATGACCGCCAAGGCATTTTTAACAAAATATTAATACAAATGGGGGCGTAGTGTTAGCGGAAGCACAACTCTCTCCAAAAGAGTTAGGTCGGGTTCGAATCCTGACGCCCCTGCAAATCAAATCATTGCCAAAATAACCGAGATGCGCTATTTTAAGATATCGGTTGTTTTGTTTGTTCATTGAAATTCATTAAAAATAATTGAAAGGGGGACAAAACGGAGATGACGGATTTACGTAAAAGATTGGGTAGGGAAATGTTAGAAGCCTTAGTTGAGGTCCAGGAAAGAATTAATAAACTTGAATTTGAGGAGATGCTTGAGTTTTTAGTTAACCAAATTATCAAAACTCTAAAAATCGAAAGATGTTCTATTTTTAGAGTTTCCTCCGAATCCGAAAAGGTTCGTTTAGCAACCGGAGAGCCAAAGAATGGACATGGGTTGGGTATGGAATTCTTTTTTAAAGATTTAGAAGCCATAAGAGAAGTTGTAGAGAGTAAATCTTATCTTCTTATTGAAGAACCACGGCAAGATGAGCGGACCATGCAGAGCAGAGATTTGATTTATTATAAAGGCGTCAACGCGCTCTTGTTTATCCCATTAGTAGTGAGAAATGAAGTGGCTGGGGTAATTGTCCTTGATGCGACTGGGGAGAAGAAAACTTTTAGTCAGGAGGATTTATATTTTTGCCTGATCTTAAGCAATTTAGTCAGTTTGCTTTTAGAAAGAGATTTAGCTCATCAAGAAAAAGATGAAAGAAAGACTCTGGCAGTTTTAGGCCAGGCGGCGGCCGAAGCCGCGCATCGGATGAGAAATCCCCTTGTGCCAATTGGGGGGTTTGCCAGGCGTTTAGCCAAGCAACTTCAAGAACCGGAACATAAAAAATATGCCGAGATTATTGTTCGGGAGGCAGAGAGATTAGAGTCTATTTTAGATAGCCTATTGAAATTTTCCAAACAAAAGAAAGCAAATGTTGTCTTAAGCGATCTCAATGGAATTATCAGGGAGGCGGAAAGAATAATTATTGAAGGTTTGATAAAAGGAAAGAGCATAATAACTGAACTAAAACTTGATCCAGAAATTCCTTTGCTTTTACTTGATCCGATGGAGATAAGAGACGTCTTTTTGGATATATTGAGAAACGCTGTAGAGGCCATGGAAGCTACAGAGAAAGGGGGGATGATTTCTATCCGGAGTGAAAAGAAAAAAAACAAAGTTAAAATTTCTATTTCCAACACCGGCGGCTGTATTGACGAAGAGATCATTGATCACATTCTGGACCCGTTTTTTACCACCAAACCCGGCGGCTCGGGGTTAGGTTTAGCTTCTGTTATCCGGACGCTCGACGCCTATGGAGGAGAATTGAAAGTGGTCAATGATGCCCAAGCCAGACAGGCCACTTTTGTTATTAAGCTGCCTTATTCTTAGAATACGAATTCAGTCCCCCGGGGGAATTAATCTCCGGGGATTTTTTATTTTGCATTGATTTTTTAGATATTTTTTGGCTATAATTGTAAAACGTGTTATTTTTAGAGGATGGAACAACTGGTTTTACTGCTAACAAAATACGGATATTTTATCCTTTTTCCTCTTGCCGCCATTGAAGGACCGATAGTTTCTCTAATTGTTGGTTTTTTAGTTTATCTGGGATATCTTAAGTTCCTTCCGTCTTACGCCATTCTTCTTCTGGGCGATCTTATACCTGATACTGTTTATTACTATATTGGGCATTTTGGCAGTAGGAGAAAAATTATGGAGAAATACGGTTCGCGCTTGAATCTTGTAGAAAAACTCTGGCAGGAGCACGGCAGAAAAACGATGTTTTTTAGCAAATTGGCCTATGGTTTAAGCGGTCTGTTCTTAATAAGCGCCGGTCTTACAAAAATGCCTTTTAGGAAATTTATTTCCTACGCATTTCCGGTATCATTATTTCAGTATGGCGTTATTATAGCTGTGGGATATCTTCTTGGTCATTCATACCAGATTGCCGAGCGATATATACAATACGCCTATGTTATTGTGGCGGCAGTTTTGATATTATTTATCATTAGTTATGTTCTTGTTATGAAGTATGCTCGCAGAAAGATTGAAAAGATGGAGCAACAAGAACAAGAGGAACAATTAATATAAATTTTTATTATGGCTAAAATTTCATGCATTATTCCGGCATATAATGAAGGGCTTAGAATTGAAGCGGTTTTGCGAGTCGTTTACGGCCATCCCTTGATAGATGAAATAATAGTCGTTGATGACGCTTCAAAGGATAACACTCAAAGTATAGTTAAAAAATTTCCAGATATTCGTCTTATTGTAAATAAAGAGAATAAAGGTAAAAGCTTTTCCGTTGCTACGGGGATAATTGAATCCTCAGGTGATTATATTCTCATGCTTGATGCTGACCTTCATGGTTTACGTTCCGAGGACATCACCTCTTTAGTTGACCCGGTAAAAAAAGGCAAAGCCGATGTAAGTATGAGTATTAGAAAAAATACTCCAGCGTGGATGAAATTAATCAAAGTCGATCTTATGGTTGGCGAAAGAGTATTCCCGAAAAGTATGGTTATGTCTCACATACAAGAGATGATGGCCTTGCATGGTTATGCGTTAGAAGTTTTTCTAAACAGAATAGTTATAAAAAATAAATACGCTATTAAAACGGTTTTCTTAAAAGATGTGTCTGACGATTTAAAAACTACAAAAAAGGGTCTTTTTGCCGGAATAAAACTTTTTCTGTCAATGTGGCGAGATATTTTAAAAACCGTTTCATTTTGGGAGTGGCTGTATCAGAATGTTGCGTTATCCAAACTGGTTATCAGGGAATAACTGTCAGTAGTGTTATGAAAAAAATCTTTAATTTCGATTATTTTAATATCCGGAAAGAAATTTTTCTTTTTTTGAAAATTGTTTTTGTAAAGAATTTTATTTTGGATAAAACAGCTAATAAAGGCGGAAGCGTATTGATTGTGAATCCTTGTTTAATAGGGGATTTTATGGCATCGGTGTTAGCAATACGCGATTTTATTAAAAGAAACAGCGATAAGAAAATCGATATCATAGTTTCTCCTCCGCTTAAATCATTGGCTCAAAGGATAATCGGCATACGAAATGTATTTATTGCTAAATCCGTGTACGAAAGAAAATTGGAAGGGACTGCGGAAGAGAATCAAAATTTTGGTGCCTACGAGAAAATAATTATTTTAAGAGTAGGCCCGGAGACATATCGGATTATAAAACACATAAGCGCCGCAAAAATCGAAACCGGTCTGTGGCATTTTCTGAAATACGGCTTTCACATAGGCAGTAAACTTATAACGAAACGCACTCCAAAACCATTTAGAGAAATTAATTTTGAAATGCTTGGAGGCGTACCCAGGGATGTCCCGTTTGATGAAATTTTCAAATTCAAACCGGAGGACTACGAAAATATCAATACATTACCGGTAGTTCGCTCGCATAACAAGAAAATAATCATTCATACTGGCTCGAGCTGGCCGATGATGCGTTGGGAAAAAGAGAAATGGGTCAAGTTATTACAGAAGATTCATACGCTTGGATTTTTTGAGTTTATTTTTATCGGGGCAGAGAAAGATATCGAGGATTACAAATATATTTCATCTCATCTGAAATTTAAAACCCATTCCGTTATTTCCCAGATAAGCTTGCCTGAATTAATGTTGTTATTACGTTCGGCTGATTATTTTATTGGAGTGGATAGCGGCCCGGCAAATATGGCGCGTCTTGCTCATTTACGAAACATAGTCATACTCGGTCCTGGACCGCATATGTTTATGCCCAGCGATTCTAATGATATAATTATAGATAAGTCCAACGGGCGTGGTTTCTATCAAAGATTCTTTTTAAAGAAGAATGGATTTATACAAAGGATTAATGCTGAAGAGGTATATCAAGCGTTTTATAACCTTCATTTGAAATGAAATCTCAACTTTTTGAAAAACATAAATTCCAATGGTCTCAAAAATCATTTTTATTCTCGGCGCTTTTGGCATTTTTGTTTTTAGCGTCAAGTTTAGTTGTTAATTATACCGCCGGTAATTATGCAAACGAAAAAGCCAGTAATGGTGTAACCGATATTATACTTGATAATTTGCCGGTAATGGATGTAGACGTCATTTATATTTATGGCGCCATTTTATTTGGTTTGTTTATAGCTGCTCTTTTGATTTGGGAGCCAAAACAAATACCGTTTATAATTAAAAGTATCGCCCTTTTTGTTTTTATTCGGGCTGTCTTTATTTCTTTAACCCATCTTGGCCCCATTCTTCAGCAAGCGCCCCCGGTTTCAAACATTGTTCTCCGCAATTTAATGTTTGGCGCCGACTACTTTTTTTCCGGGCACACTGGTTTGCCGTTTCTTATGGCGCTGTCATTTTGGAGTAATAAATATCTTCGCGGCGTATTTCTTGCAATCTCTCTTATCTTTGGGGCGAGCGCTCTATTGGGGCATTATCATTATTCCATTGATGTTTTTGCAGCTTTCTTTATTAGTTACGGTATATTCCACATTGCTCGATGGCTGTTTGCCAAGGATTATAGATTATTTCTTTATAGCTTGCATTAAGACGCAATTTACGAGTAATATTTAAAGCGACATGTCACGAAGAAAGAAATTGAAATCGACGCCGGCAGTTTCAAAAAAGCCTCTTTTTGACTTGGAAGACCAAACCAAAAAGGCTATTTTAGCGATCCTTTTTTTTAGTTTTGCTGTTGTTATATCTTTAAGCATTTGGCATCTGGCCGGTCCTTTTGGCGAGCTGGTTTTTAAAGGTTTCAATTATTTATTTGGATGGGGTTATTTTGCTCTGCCGGTGGTATTTTTGATGATGGCTTTTGAGTTTTTGAAATCAAGCCGGAAACATATTTATTTTGCGACTATTTTTGGCGCTTTTTTGCTTTTTATTTCAACTTTAGGGATTCTTGAAATGTCATTTTCAAACAATTATGCCGGTCTCACCGGTTATATTGTGGCCCTTTCTTTAAATAAAATATTTGGTTTCTGGGCTTCTTTAGTTCTTCTAATTTCTTTTATTTTTATTTCTCTCATAATGACTTTGAATATTCCCTTAAGAATCGGCAGAGATGCAGACGAAGAAGAAGGCGAAGAAGAGGAGGAAACGACTAAAAAAGCAAAAGATGAAAAATTAGTTGAAGTTAATCCGGTTGTTAATCAAGCTATCCCAAAAGAGGAAAAACAAGCAATTTTGGCCAAGACGGTTTCTAAAATGGAGAAAGAAGAAGACGAATTTAAAATTCCTAAATTTGTTGGAAGCGCTTATAAGCCGCCTGTCATTGATTTACTTGAAAGGATAGAAGGCCGGCCAATATCAGGGGATATTAAAGCCAATGCCAATATTATCAAAAGAACCCTCCAGCACTTCGGCATTGAAGTTGAGATGGGAGAGGTTAATGTGGGCCCTACGGTGACTCAGTACACTTTGCGGCCAGCCCAAGGCGTTAAACTTTCGAAAATTGTGACTTTGCACAATGATTTAGCCTTGGCTTTAGCGGCCCATCCCTTAAGGATTGAAGCGCCGATTCCGGGCAAGGCCTTGGTCGGGATTGAGGTGCCAAACAAATCAATAGCTTTGGTCCGGCTTGGCAGTTTGCTTGATAGTGAAAATTTCAAAAAATTGGATCTTTTAAACTTTGCGCTTGGCCGCGATGTCAGCGGTATGCCGATTTTTGCCGACCTGTCAAAAATGCCCCACTTGCTTATTGCCGGCGCTACTGGTTCCGGCAAATCCGTATGTATCCACGCTATTATTACTTCGCTTATTTGGCGCAACGGTCCTTCGCAGCTTAAGTTTATACTTATTGATCCAAAACGAGTTGAGTTGGCTTATTACAGAGACTTGCCTCATCTTTTAACGCCGGTAGTAAGCGACGGCAAAAAATCAATTAATGCTTTGAGGTGGGCGGTTAAAGAAATGGAACGCCGTTATGAAACTTTATCGGATTACAACGCCAGAGATATTGCCGGTTTTAATAATCAGGTTATAAAAAGCCGGGAGTCGGAATCTTTTATGCCTTATTTGGTTATTGTTATTGATGAATTAGCCGATCTTATGGCTGCTTACGGCCGGGAAGTTGAAGGTACGATTATTCGTATTGCCCAAATGGCGCGGGCAGTGGGGATTCACCTTATTGTCTCAACCCAAAGGCCATCAGTTGAGGTTTTAACCGGTCTCATAAAAGCCAATATCACGGCTCGGATTGCTTTGCAGGTGCCGTCCCAAGTTGATTCCCGCACCATTTTAGATATGGCCGGAGCAGAAAAGCTTTTGGGGAATGGCGACATGCTGTATATGTCTAATGACAGCTCCAAACCGCGGCGACTCCAGGGAGTTTTTATTTCCGAAAAAGAAATTAAAAAAATAATTGGCTATGTTGTAGAGAAGAATCCTCTTACAGCTGCTGAAAACGAGGAATTCTCTATAGCAGAAAATAATTTACAGCCGGAATCGGGCTCTCTGGACGAATTTTCTGAAAGTATTGATGATGAATTATTTGAAGCGGCAAAAGAAGTTATTTTTCAAGCCAAGAAGGCCTCAGCCTCGCTTTTACAAAGGCGGCTGCGAGTCGGCTATGCCCGAGCGGCGCGCCTTTTGGATATTTTGGAGGAAAAAGGCTTTATCGGGCCGGGAGACGGCGCTAAGCCGAGAGAAGTTTATTTAGAAAAATTTGACCTGCCGGCTGGCGGACAAGATAAAGAAGATGAAATCTGAAAATAAAAAAAATCCGCCAGTTGGCGGACAGGCTCTATCGGAATTTTTAAAAGAGAAAAGGCAAGGCAAAAATTTAAGTTTGGATAAATTAAGCGATCTTACAAAAATTCAGGTTTATCATTTAGAAGCATTAGAAGCCGGGCAATTTGAAAAACTACCTCCTTTAGTTTATCGGGCAGGAATCTTTAAGCGTCTCGCAAAATTTTTAGACGTTGATAAAAATGAGATTATTCGGATGTATAAGCAGGAAGTGCAAGCAGTTGAAATATCTTCTTATAATGGAAATATTATTAAGCCAAAACAAAATTCATATTTTGTTTTGACGCAAAGAAAATTAGCGATTTTTTTGGGCATTCTGTTTTTAATTTTACTTTCCGCTTATCTTTTCTATCAGTTTAAATTTTTGGTTGGACCGCCAAATTTGGCAGTGGATCCTAAAGAGGATATGGTTACACAGCAGGAATCACTTATGGTAAGAGGCAAGACCGATAGCGGCGTTGATTTGACAGTTAATGGCGAAAACGTGTATGTTGCTTCAGACGGCGGTTTCTCAAGGGAGGTACAACTGACTAGCGGTATAAATGTTATTGAAGTTGAGGCGGTCAATAATTTTGGAAAGAGTGCAAAAATAGTCAGGCAAATTTTTAGAGAATAATAAAATTAATCAGTCGCTAAAAATTTATGGCAAAACAAAAAGAGGAAAAAGTCGATGAAAAAACCAAGGCCTTGAACGAGGCCGTAAAAAGTTTAAAAGAAAGATTTGGCGAGGGCTCAATAATGAAACTTGGTGAAATTCCTAAGGTTGACGTTGATGCCATTCCAACCGGTTCACTTTCTTTGGATCTAGCGCTCGGAGTTGGCGGTATTCCCAAGGGGAGAGTAATTGAAATTTACGGACCGGAATCTTCAGGAAAAACCACGCTAGCCCTGCATATAATTGCTGAAGCCCAAAAGCGAGGTGGTTTAGCCGCTTTTGTTGACGCCGAGCATGGTTTAGACCCGGAATATGCCAAAAAAATCGGTGTTCAGGTTAATGATCTATTAATTTCTCAGCCGGATAACGGCGAACAGGCGCTTGAAATTGTTGAAAGTTTGGTGAGATCCAGTGCCTGTGATGTTATTGTTGTTGATTCGGTTGCCGCTTTAACGCCTCGGGCTGAAATTGAAGGCGAGATGGGGGATCAGCATATGGGGCTTCAAGCCCGCTTGATGTCTCAAGCCTTGAGAAAATTAAACGCCATTGCTGCCAAAAGCAATACCGCTGTTATTTTTATAAATCAGTTGAGAATGAAAATTGGCGTGTTTTTTGGCAATCCCGAAACCCAGCCGGGCGGAATGGCGCTTAAATTTTATTCTTCAGTACGCCTTGATGTAAGAAGAAATGCCCAAATTAAAAGAGGCGAAGAGATAGTTGGCAATAGGGTGACGGTTAAAGTTGTTAAAAATAAAGTTGCAGCGCCGTTTAAAATTGCCGAGTTTGATATTATGTATAATGAAGG
>Ga0265296_1000663_pt1 | contig 47943 bp, 50 predicted proteins | sample MunlanPumphouse1_FD_189073 | JGI IMG/M metagenome (GOLD analysis project Ga0265296, IMG submission 189073) | Groundwater microbial communities from a municipal landfill in Southern Ontario, Canada - Pumphouse #1 | ecosystem: Environmental > Aquatic > Deep subsurface > Groundwater | place... | reverse complement strand
GCTTGCCCACACCCATGGCCTGGACACGGTGATGAGCCACCGGTCCGGCGAAACTACCGATACAACCATTGCTCACCTTGCTACCGCATTCTCGTGTGTTTTCCTGAAATGCGGTATCGTGGGCGGAGAACGCATTGCAAAATTAAACGAACTGATACGCATTGAGGAACAGATATGACCGCAGCAAATGAAATGGAAATTGAATTAAAAGAGCCGCTCATCCCCGTCGAGGAATACCTTGCAGCCGGTGTCCACATCGGTACCCAGCAGAAGAGCGAGGACATGAAAAAGTTCATCTACCGCGTCCGCGGCGATGGGCTGTACATTCTCGATATCCGCGAGACCGATGCACGGATCAAGACCGTTGCAAAGTTCTTAACCCAGTACGAGGCACCCAACGTCCTCGTTGTCACATCCCGCCAGTACGGCCAGTACCCGGCCAAGAAATTCGCCGACACCATCGGTGCAATGTCGGCAACCGGCCGGTTCATCCCGGGCCTCCTGACAAACCCCGTCCTTGAAGGATACATCGAGCCCTCGGTCATTGTCGTAACCGACCCGATTGGCGACGCCCAGGTCATCAACGAGGCTGTCCAGTGCGGCATCCCGGTTGTTGCACTCTGCGACACCAACAACATGACCAAGTTCGTCGACCTTGTCATCCCGACCAACAACAAGGGGCGCAAGGCTCTCTCGATGATCTACTTCCTCCTGACCCGCGAGATGCTCCGGCTTCGTGGGATCTCAACGGCACTCACCCCTGAGGATTTCGAGACCGAGTTCTAATCCCGGTTCTCCTTTTTGGTGACCGATCGTTAGATATAAGTGGACGACCAGAGGGTTGATCCGATGAAGATGCGTACATGCGCAGTGGCCGGCATGTTTTATCCGCGGGATCCGTCGCACCTGGAGCAGCTGCTCGAGACGTTTTTCCGTGAAACCCGACCGGATGGTAATCCGGTTGGCATCGTTTCTCCCCATGCAGGGTACGTTTATTCCGGTCAGGTTGCAGCCCACGCATTCGGGTCGCTTGACCCGGATTTTTCCGGTACGTTTGTTGTTATCGGCCCATCCCACCGGGGATACCTGAGCAGTGTCTCAGCAATCCCGTGGGAGACTCCTCTTGGCGTGGTGGATACGGATGCTGAATTTGTCGGAGCTCTCGATATCGAGACCGACGAGTTCTCCCAACGGGACGAGCATTCCATCGAAGTGCAGGTGCCGTTCATCAAGTACCGGTTCCCCCGGGCTCGCATCGCCCCCGTCATGATGGGCGGGCAGGACTATTCGAGTGCAATGCGGCTTGCCGAAAAGATCGTTACAGCGATCCGGGGAACCAAACGGGATGTCAGGATCGTGGCGTCGAGCGATTTCTCGCATTACGTCCCGGAACTGAAGGCTAAGACGGATGATCAGTATGCGATCGAACCGCTCATCTCGCTCGACACTCGGGAATTTTACCGGAGAATCGAGGAGCGGCAGGTCAGTGCCTGCGGGTACGGCCCGATCGCGGCGATGGTATCTGCCTGCAGCCATCTCGGGGCAACAACAGCGAAATTAATCCGGTACGCGACCAGCGGCGATATAACCGGAGACCACAAACAAGTTGTAGGGTACGCGGCCATTGCGGTGATGTAGGTTGGCAACGTGGAGTGCGCCGGGCAAGGTATTTTTGTTCGGCGAGCATGCAGTAGTATACGGAAAGCCCGGCATAGCAATGGCCATAAAGCCCCGGGTATTTGTGACCGTGCGCAACACCAAGCGCCCCCAGAAGGCCAAGTCCCCGTATATCGACGGGTGTTTCGAGGCGATGAGTGTTGCAGGAAGCGTATACATCAATTCGCAGATCCCGAGCTCCTCCGGGCTTGGCTCGTCGGCTGCGGTGACGGTTGCCACGCTCTCGGCTATCAACGACGAGTTCTCGCTCCACAAGACCCGGGAAGATATCGCAAACATGGCATTTGAGATCGAGAAAACGGTGCAGAAAGGGCGGGCGAGCCCGACCGATACTACCGTGTCCACGTATGGAGGGATCGTCCTCATCAGCGGCGGATCCCGGCGACGGCTTCCCCCGCAGAACATGCATCTTGTCATCGGCGACTCGCTCGTCTCCCACAGCACGTCAAAGATGGTCGAGCAGGTCGCGGAGCTCAAGAAGAAGCATCCCGACATTGTTGATCCAGTCCTTGACGCCATCGAAGGGGTGAGCATGAGCGCCATCCACCACCTGGGAAACCCCCGGGAACTGGGGCGGTACATGAATATGAACCAGTCACTCCTGGAAGTGCTCGGTGTCGGCCACCCCCAGCTCTCCCGGCTCATCCTTGCCGCCCGCTCTGCCGGGGCGTTCGGCGCAAAGATAACCGGAGCCGGTGGCGGGGGATGCATGGTAGCTCTCTGCCCCAAGCAGCTCAAGCATCGGATTGCCGGGGTCATCGAGGCCAATGAGGCCCGGGCCATTGTCACCGGTATCGACACCGAGGGTGTGCGAAAGGAGAAAAATGTCTGAACGGATGATCCTCAAGCTCGGCGGGAGCGTCATCACCGACAAGGGTGCCGACTGCACGGTGAACCGCGAGAGTCTCGCCGCGATTGCGGAAGCGATAGCAGCTGCCCGCACCGGGGGTATCGTGGTTGTCCACGGTGCCGGCTCCTGCGGCCATCCCGAGGCAAAGCGCTACCATCTCGACAAGGGAGCCGTTGCGGGCCAGACGGATGGTATCTGGGTCACCCACCGCGTTGTCAGCAGCCTCAACGATGATGTAGTCCGGGCGCTCCGGGAAGCGGGCGTAGCTGCGGTCGGCATCCACCCGTTCCACACCGGTGTCGCCGACAACGGGAGGCTCGTCTCCTTCGAGCACCGCCACCTTGAGAAGATGCTCGCGCTTGGGATGGTTCCTGTGATCCACGGAGACGTGGTGATGGACCTTACCCGGGGAGCCTGCATTGTCTCAGGCGACCAGCTCGTGCGCTGCCTGGCGCTCGCCCTGCACATAACCTGCGTGGGGCTCGCCACCGATGTACCGGGAGTGCTGGATGGAACCCGCGTAGTACCGAGAATAACAAGAGGTACTATGCCGGAGATCCATATCGGCAACTCTAACCATACCGATGTCACCGGTGGAATGAGCGGAAAGCTAAGCGAGCTGCTCGAACTTGCGGATGCGGGTATCGGGTCTGATATATTTCATGTCTCGCGGGTCGCGGATTTCCTCAACGGAAACGACCATGGCGGGACCAGTGTGAGAGGCGATTAGTGAATGAGTGACAAGAAACGGTTTACATCTTCGCGCAAACTTGACCACCTCCGCATCTGTGCGGAAGAGGCAGTCGAGAGCGGGGAAACCGGCTTTTCGGATATCCGGTTCGTGCACAATGCCCTGCCGGAATGCGATATGGGGGCCATCGATACATCGGTCCGGTTCCTGAACCACTCGTTCCGGTCACCTCTCTTCATCTCGGCTATGACCGGGGGCCACCCGGCAACAAAAGTGGTGAACGCCCGGCTTGCCCGGGCAGCGGAGCGCTTTGGCCTCGGCATCGGTGTCGGTTCCCAGCGGGCGGCGCTTGAGAATCCCGAGCTTGCCGATACCTTTTCGGTTGTCCGGGATGAAGCGCCAGGAGCGTTCATTGTTGGCAACCTCGGGGTTGTCCAGCTCCGCGACCACGGGATCGCATGGGCAGAGAAGGCAGTTGAGATGATCGGGGCCGATGCCCTTGCTATCCACCTCAACTTCCTGCAGGAAGCGATCCAGCCTGAAGGCGATCACGATGCCACCGGATGCTTTATGGCCCTTGAAGAACTCTGCCGGGATTTCAAGTTCCCGGTCATCGTCAAGGAGACCGGCTGCGGGATATCCGCGGCAACCGCCAGGAAATGCTGGGGAGCCGGTGCCAGCGCCATCGATATCGGCGGCTGGGGCGGGACTTCCTGGGCAGCAGTCGAGAGCGTGCGGGCGGCTGAGAGCAGTACTGCCGACCGCAGGCTCAAGACGCTGGGGGAGACCTTCTCCGAATGGGGTATTCCCACGGCAGTCAGTCTTGCCGAAGTCCTCTCGACCGGTGGCACGGTGATCGCCTCGGGCGGTATCCGGAGCGGCGGGGACATGGCCAAAGGTCTTTCCCTGGGGGCGGACCTCTGCGGGATGGCCCTTCCCCTCCTCAAGCCGGCCATGGAGAACGACGAGGCGCTCTTTAGCGCCGTCGAGACGATCCAGAAAGAGCTCGTCACCACGATGTTCCTGACCGGTTCGGCGACCATTGCGGATCTCAGGTCTGCACCATTGTATATTACGGGCAGGACCCGGCAGATGATCGGGAAAGACAATCCCATACGGGTACAGCGATACCAGTAGCGGACCTCGGAAATTTTTCACATCAGGATAACAACCATACAACCAAGGAGATACGAAATGGATATAGAAATTATTGCAGTGGGCGGATACGACGAGGTCGGGCGGAATATGACCGCCGTCCGCTGCGGAAAGGAAATTGTCATATTTGACATGGGGCTCCGCCTGGACCAGGTAATGATCCACGAGGACGCGGAGATAGAGAATATGCACTCCCTTGATCTCATCAAGATCAAGGCGATACCCGATGATACGGTACTGAACTCCATCGAAGGAACGGTCAAGGCGATTGTCTGTTCGCACGGCCACCTCGACCATATCGGGGCTATCCCGAAACTTGCGCACCGGTACAATGCGCCGATCATCTCGACCCCGTACACCACCGAACTGATCCGGCAGCAGATCTCCGGCGAACAGAAGTTCGGCGTCAACAACAAGCTCTTCGCGCTCAAGTCGGGCCAGCGGTATACGATCTCCCCGAACCTGATCCTGGAATTCGTCCGCACCCAGCACTCGATCATCGATACGGTGACCCCGGTGCTGCACACGCCGCACGGGGCAATCGTGTATGCGCTCGATTTCAAGCTCGACCGGACGCCGGTCATCGGCGAACCCCCGGACTTTGCCCGTCTCCGCCAGATCGGGAAGGAAGGCGTGCTCGCCCTTATCGTCGAGTGTACCAACATCGGCCGGAAAGGGCGGTGCCCGAGCGAGCGGATCGCCCGCGATCTCGTGCGTGACACCCTGACAAGCTACGAGGATGACAAGAATGCCATCATCGTTTCCACTTTCTCGTCCCATATCTCGCGTGTCAAGACCATCGCTGAATGCGCCCACGAGATCGGGAGAAAACCGGTCCTTCTCGGCCGTTCGATGGAGAAGTACGCGGTTACGGCCGAGCAGATGAAGCTCGTATCCTTCCCGGAGACCACGAGCGTTTTTGGGAACCGGCGGACCGTTGACCGGACCCTTCGCAGGATGATGAAGGCCGGAAAAGACACGTTCCTGCCGATCGTCACCGGCCACCAGGGAGAACCCGGGTCCATCCTCACCCGCATTGCCCTGGGGGACACTCCTTACCAGATCACTCCCGGTGACAAGGTCGTCTTCTCGGCAAACGTCATCCCGAACCCGATGAACTACGGCCAGCGTTATATGGTCGAGGCCCGGCTGAAACTGGTCGGGGCTAGGGTCTTTGAGGACCTCCACGTCAGCGGTCACGCATACCGCGAGGACCACTACGAGTTCCTCCAGCTCCTCCAGCCGCAGCACGTCATCCCGGCGCACGGGAGCCTGACGATGACCGCGGAATACACGCAGTTTGCCGGCGACCTGGGCTACACGGCCCCATCTACCATCCACCAGATGAGGAATGGCCAGCGGCTCAAGATTAATTAAATGAGGAAAAACCAATGTCGGATCTTTCACCGTACCTGGAATCGGTTGCAAAAACGATCGATCGCATGATCGACCGGTACTTCGTCGATAAAACCGGAGAACTGAACAAGGCGTCGGCCCACCTGCTTGCAGCGGGGGGCAAACGGCTTCGCCCTGCGGTCGTGCTGCTTGCTGCGGATGCAGTGAAGCCCGGGAGTTCGGATGAACTCGTCCAGGCTGCTCTCGCTCTCGAAGTCACGCACACCTTCACGCTCATCCATGACGATATCATGGACGGCGATAACCTGCGCCGCGGCGTGCCGACCGTGCACACCAAGTGGGACATGCCCACCGGCATCCTTGCCGGTGATGTTCTCTATGCCCGGGCTTTCGAGCATATCTGCACGGTGAACGCAAAAGACGACGCGAAAGTCCGCGCCATATCTATGCTTGCAAAAGCCTGCGCCGATATCTGCGAGGGCCAGCACATGGACATGTCGTTCGAACACCGCTCTGACGTTGACCAGGACGAGTACTTGGAGATGGTCAAAAAGAAGACCGGTGTCCTGTATGCTGCGGCAGCCGGGATAGGTGCCGTCCTTGCCGGAGGAACTGCCGTGCAGGTAAAGGCGCTCTACCAGTTCGGGCTCAACACCGGCATCGCATTCCAGATCCAGGACGATCTCATCGATCTGCTTACCCCCTCCGAGAAGAGCGGGAAGGACCAGGCTTCCGATCTCCGCGAAGGCAAGCAGACCCTCATCATGATCAAGGCCCGGGAAAAAGGACTCGACCTCTCGAAATACCGGCGCGACCTTTCCCCGGCCGACATAGACGCGGCCATTAAGGAACTGACCGATGCAGGAGTGATCGATGACGTGAAAACGATCGCTTCAGACCTTGTTGCTTCGAGCAACAAGCACCTCTCGCTCCTTCCCCCCTCAAAAGAACGCCAGCTCTTAATGGACATCGGCGAATACTTCGTTACCCGGAGTCATTAGGATGGCAGGGGAAGACCCAAAAGAGCTCCTCTTTTTATGTGCGCTCCAGAACGCCGTGAAGCACGGCGGGGTGCCGCAGGCAGGGGCAGTGATCGGTATGGTGATGGGAGCCCACCCGGAACTCCGGAGCAGGGCAAAGGATGTTTCGGGGCTTGCTAAGGAAGCGATCGCTGACGTTGCGGCACTTTCCCCGGAAGCGCGTGTGACCACCCTCCAGGAAAAGGCCCCGGAGATGTTCGCAGCGCTCTCGGAGAAGCACGAGCACAAGAAAGGCCTTCCCGATCTCGAAGGCTCGGAACATGGCGTGGTCATGCGGTTTGCCCCGAACCCTTCGGGCCCGCTCCATATCGGCCATGCCCGGGCGTCGGCCCTCAACGATGCGTACGTGAAACAGTGCGGCGGCCGGTACATCCTCCGGATAGAGGACACGGACCCGAAACGGGTTGACCCGGAAGCCTACGAGACCGTGAAGGAAGATATCAAATGGCTGGGCCTCGGGATCACCGAGACGGTGACCCAGAGCGAGCGCCTCCCGATCTATTACGATCTCTGCCGCCAGCTCATCGAGCGGGGCGGGGCATACGTCTGCACCTGCGACAACGAGCACTTCAAGGAATTAAAGCAGGCAAAAACTGCCTGCCCCTGCCGCGACCAGACTGTTGAGAAGAACCTTGAACTCTGGCAGAAGATGCTCGACCACGGGTTCCATGAAGGCGAGGTCTCTGTCCGGATCAAGACCGATCTCAACAACCCGGACCCGGCCATGCGGGATTTCCCGGCGTTCCGGATCCTCGATGCTCCCCCGCACCCGAAAGTAAAGGCCCACGTGTACCCGCTGATGAACTTCTCGGTGGTTGCTGACGACCACCTCCTCGGTGTTACGCACGTGATCCGGGGCAAGGACCACATAGCGAACACCCGGCGCCAGCGCTACATCTACGATCACTTCGGCTGGAAGGTCCCGGTGTACCGGCACTATGGCCGGATGGGAATCGAAGGCGTGGTTCTCTCGACCTCCCAGATGCGGGCCGGGATCAACGAAGGTACCTACACCGGCTGGGACGATATCCACCTCGGCACGCTGCGGGCCCTTGCCCGGCGGGGAATATCCCCGGAGGCGGTCAAGAACGCGATGCTTGCCATTGGCATCGGCGACACCGACATCTCGTTCTCGTGGGACAATCTCTACGCGGAGAACAGGAAGATCGTTGACCCGACCGCGAACCGCTACTTCTTTGTGCCCGACCCGGTTGTGGCGAAGATCGAGGGCGCACCGAATCACACCGCCCATGCCCTGCTCCACCCAAGCGATGCCGCCCGGGGATCCCGCACCCTGGAGTTCACCGGAACCGTCCTCATCCCGAAGAACGAGATCGTGCCCGGCACAACGATGCTCCGGCTCAAGGATTTGTTCAATGTAAAGATTGCGTGGGATGGCGAAATCCCCTCGTTCTCGTACGGCGGTGACTCGCTTGCAGATGCCCGGGTGGCAAAGGCTCATATCATCCAGTGGCTCCCGGCCCAGGCAACCGTACCCTGCACCCTCCTCACGCAGGAAGGGGAGATGAACGGCGCCTGCGAGCCTGCGGTACGCTCGGAACTGGGGAAGGTTATCCAGTTCGAGCGGGTCGGGTTTGTGAAGATTGATGCGGCTGATGCTTCGGGCGTGAAGGCGTACTTCACGCATAAGTGAATTTTTTTAATTTTGCTCACATTTTTAATTAATACGTTGTTTTTATGAAAACGGAAGATTTCACATGAGCTCAATCTTTCAAATTATCCTTCTGTTTGTTTTATAAGAATGTTTAGTTCATATTTCATCTATGGAATTACCGGAACTGCTTTCAATTTTTTCTTCGATAATCATTCCATTATTAGCCTTGTATGGCGCAATTATTTCCACGTATAATTTTTTTAATGACCGAAAAAAAGAGAAACCACAAATTGAGATTACTACTGATTTGGATCTCGATTGGAAAGAAGGAGAAATAACTGCCGCTCGAAATTTAATTATTGCAAGAAACATTGGAATAAAACCAGTTACCTTTGCTTCTGCATACATCGAAGAATTCATCGAATCTCAAAATCCTTGGTGGAAACAGATTGTTCGTAAGAATAAAAAAAGAATTCCAGGATGCACAACTGATCCTTACAAATTTGAAAATGGTAAAGAAGTTCTAAGCGGTAAATGTCTCGAAATCGAAGTACATTATGGTGAGTTGTATGAAACGTTTGGAGATTCTCCTGGAATGAAATTAATTGCAGTATTCATTGACCAAATTGGGAACAGATACCAAAGTGAACCATTTTACTATAAAGAATTTTATTAAGATTTTAGTGTTTTTTTCTCTATACCATTTCAATGAGATGAGTGGTCATTCAACCGATCCGCCCCGTGAAGATCTGATGGGATCGATAAGTGACCCTTGAATAGGCGCTGGGAAATCTATTTTCTCATCAAACCCTGCTTGCAATTTTTTCACCAGACCTTGATTGAAAACCCGTGCCTGTGATCGGACATCCGTCATGAACGCTTCGTTTGCACTAGTGTACAGGTACTTAACTTTTCATCATCAAACCTTGATGAAATTTTTTTCATCAGGCTTTGACTTTTTATTTTCAATCAAGCTTTGATTTTAAAATTTTCATCGCGATCACGATCGCGTTTGAAAAATTGATCCGGATCAATCAAACCCTGGTTTTTATTTTTCAATCGAACCTTGATTGAAAAATTTTCGGCAGACCCTGATTAAAAAATTTCAACCAGACCTTGATTGAAAACCTGTGCCCGTGATCGGGCCTCCGTCGTGAACGGCTCGTTTGCACTGTTGTACAGGTACTTAACTTTTCATCATCAAACCTTGATGAAATTTTTTTCATCAGACTTTGATTTTTTATTTTCAATCAAGCTTTGATTTCAAAATTTTCATCGCGATCACGATCGCGTTTGAAAAATTGATCCGGATCAACCAGACCGTGATTTTTATTTTTCCATTAAACCCTGGTTGAAAAATTTCACGCAGACTCTGGCTGAAAAATGGTTCAGCAGAAATCCGTGTATCCTTCCCCTTCATTTTTTTACCATCCAGTCCTACATGTAACGACATACATGCCCGATGATGCGATGAACAACGGACCCGAAGAATCCCGGCAGCAGCTGGTCTTCACGGGGCTCGTCATCGATATCCTCATCCTGATCCCCGAGACCGCAGCAGTCATCCTCTCCGGGTCCGCCACCCTCTTATCCGATATCATCAAGGGTGCAAACGAGATCCTTGCCACCTCCTTTGCCCTCCTCATCATCCGGCGGGTGACGCTCGGCGGGAAGTTCACCTACGATTACGGCATGGGAAAGTTCGAGTCCCTGACCCGGATCATCACCGGTGCCGTGATGCTCATCTCGCTGTGCATCCTCCTGCTCTTCACCGCCCACCGGATCCTCAACCCCGAACATTTCGATATTTATGCAGCGATCATCGGTATCCCTCTCATGGCCCTTGCCAGCATCGCGGACTCGTACCACTGGAAGAAAAATTACCGTCTTGCACAGAAAGAGCCCACCCCCATCATGGAAGCCCAGTGGCGGCTCCGGCGGGCCAAGACCTTCTCCGATTTGTTGATCGTCTTTGCGCTGGTACTGTCGGTGGTTCTCGTCCAGTACAGCTGGGCAATGTATATCGACCCGGCGGTCTCGTTCATCATCATCGGCTTCCTGCTGCTCGCGGGATACCGGGAGATCTCCTCCTCACTGCCGGACCTGTTCGACAAGACCCTCGAAGAAGAACTCCAGCTCGTCATCCTCCGGGAACTGGCCACCTCGTTTGACAAGTACCACGAATTCCACGGCGTCCGGTCGCGCCGGTCGGGAAGCCGGATGTATATCGAGATCTTCCTCGGGTTCGATCCGGTGCAGAACATGGGCGAAGTGCAGGAATTCATCGATTCCCTGAAAGGATCCCTCGAGACCCGGATTCCCGGCAGCGTTGTCAGCATCATCCCCACGAGCGGGAAAAATACCCGGTCTGCGGCTTAGTGGCCGGGGAATCGCATCCTTTTTCCGTTTACAACGATCACCCCTGCACCGCGTAAGCGCGTACGGGCTCTGTCGTGATGGTTACCCTTCTGGAGCGAAAATCCCGGCAGCGATTGAATTATATAGCTCGTCTTCTCAACAATAGTAGGTACCTTGCATTGCAAGATACTGTGTTAAGCACTTAATACGGATCTGCCCGGCACCGCAACCCTGTCGAACCCCCGCCACGCACGAACACGAAAATCCCTCGAAAACCGGTATGATGGAGGATGAATCCTCATACTCCCGGTCGTGGTGGGGGGCGGGCAATCCAATGCATAAGGAAGACTCCCATGAACATCCAGTTTAAAAAAGGCGTACTAGAGATCTGCGTTCTTGCCGTACTGGCCCACAAGGACTGTTACGGGTACGAGCTGGTAGGCGAGATCTCGAAAAGGATCGATATCTCGGAAGGGACGATCTACCCGCTCCTCCGGCGCCTCAAGGACGAAGGGTATGTTACCACGTACCTCCAGGAGTCCGTAGAGGGCCCCCCAAGGAAATATTACCGGCTCACGGAAAACGGAAGGAATGAAGAACATGAACAAAAAGACGAATGGATGCGGTTTGCGACTTCGGTGAATGCGCTCCTGGACGGGAAAGATGACACTGCAAACTGAACAGGAATACATCCGGGTTCTCAAAAACCGTCTTGAGGGTGTACTCCCGCAGGAAGAACTCGACGATCTCCTCTCGGATTATTCCGAGCATTTCCGGATAGGGAAAGCCAACGGGCGCACCGAGGAAGACCTCTGCAGCTCGCTTGGGTCCCCCGAAGATGTTGCACGGGAAGTCAGGGCAACCCATCTTGTCAGGAAAGCCGAACACACGTGTTCGTGCCGCAACATATTCCACGCGGTCATAGCAACGCTCGGGCTCGGGCTCTTCAACCTGGTCTTTGTCCTTGTCCCGTTCATCATCCTTGTTGCCCTGCTTGCGGTCATATTCCTCCTGGGAGTAGTCTTCGCGGTTTTCGGGTCCGCGGCATTCGTCTTCTCGATCCTCCAGATCCTGGGCATCGCGTCCTTTGCCATCTGGCAGTCGCCCGCAGCGGGAGTGTTCTTCTCCATCGGGATCACCTCGTTCGGTCTCCTGCTCATCGTAGCCGGGTTTTACCTGGCGCGGTTCTTCTACCGGCTCGGGATACGATACCTCAAGTGGAATATCGGTGTCATACGGGGAACGGAGGACATAGGATGAACCCGGAAAAAACCGGGCAGGAACACCTGACCCTGGGCCAGCGCTTCCTTTCCTGGTCGAATATCAACCCGGTGCGGATGGTGATGTGGCTGGTCGCAATAACGATTGTTTCCTTTGCGATCGGGTTTGGGATCCTTGCCCTCTCGGGAGGATTTCCCCCAGCAGCGGGTGAGAATTTCTCGCTGTTCCGGAACGGCGCCGTGAGCGCACCCGGCACAACAAACATATCGCTTGACGGCGCACAACAGGGTGAACTGAAGGTAACCCTGGGCGCCGGGAAACTGCTTCTCCAGGGTGGGGCACCCCCCGGGACCTTCATGGAGACGACGGTCTTCTCGAAATCTCCCGTGTGGCAGCCCGGGTTCTCCCGGAGTATGAACGCCTCGAAGATCCAGGTTGCCATGATCGATAAAGGGCACAAGGCCAAGGAATGGTTTGCCGTTGATTCGCCCAACAAGTGGGAGATCCGCATGACTGAAGCCGTTCCGCTCGATCTCGATGTCGATGTCGGTGCAGGGGACAGCCGGCTTGAGCTCGGGGCACTCAACCTGAGCACCCTTTCCATGAAAAACGGTGCGGGAGATGCCAGAATCGACCTTGCCGGTTACCACGGCGGCCGGTTCGATGCCGATATCGAGAACGGCGTTGGGGACTTAACGCTCCGCGTACCAAAGGATAGCAACACCAAAATCGAGGTCCAGAACGGTGTCGGTGACATCGCGGACTCCGGCCTTATCCGGGAAAACGGATCGTTTACCACGGCAGGGTACAGCCCGTCCCGCCCGGCGAACACGATCCGGATAAAACAGGGTATCGGTTCGATATCGCTGGAGGCAGTATGAACGCATTCAGGCAAAACCAGAACGAAATCATGCGAATCATCATCACCCTTGCAGGATTCCTTTTCCTGTTCGGACTCATGGTCCTGCTGGTGCCCCCGGTCCATGCGGCCGATGCACCCACCGTAACGATCACGGACTACACGGTCAGCCCCTCGGTCCTCATGCCGGGCAGCCAGGGAACGATCACCATAATTGTGAAAAATACCGCAACGAGCGCCCAGGTCAGCGAGAAATCCGGGCAACTGTCCGATTCCACGTATGCCACCGTAAAAACCACGGATATTAACGTCAATCTTGACAACGTGAAACTGGAAGGCAATGGAATCAATGTGCTGTCCAGTGATTTTGACCGCGTTGGTGCGATCGGTCCGGGTCAGTCAGTCCAGTTCACGTTCTCCATCCAGGCTCCTTCGAAAAGTGGGATATACTATCCCGAGGTCTGGATTGATACAGCCGGTGGAAAAAGCTTGAAATATCCCATTCCGGTCAATGTCAACACCGCGCTTGGCATCCAGAAAAAGGCGATCCTCATCATGGACAGCACGCTGATTGGCAGCCTGAACCCGGGCGACGAGATCCCGGTCCTCGTCACGATCTCAAACACCGGTGATATGCTCTCGGATGATGTGACCCTCACGATCGAAAACGGGACCAGCATGGTTGCCCCGAAGAATACCGATCGCTATCATCTCGGGTCAATCCTCCCGGGGCAGAACAAGACGTTTGATCTTGTCCTGCTCTCCGACAAGAAGATGACCGCCGGCCTGGTCCGGATACCGGTGACTATCCGCTACAACGCGATCGACGGGATTGCCATGACCCAGAGCACGGGTATCGATGTGCCCTTCAAGGGCAAGGCCGAGCTGGGATTTGTCTCGGTGGACACCAACCCGTCCCGGCTATCGGAAAAGACCCCGTTCGATCTCACGGTCCGGATAGAGAACACCGGTACCGGTGAGGCCAAGCAGGTCTCGGCAAAAGTGGATCTCCCCTCGGAAGGCACAAAGGAAGCCTTCATCGGCAAGATCAAGCCCGGCAACGATGCCCCGGCGATCTTCCTGCTCGAAGGGATGAAAGGCGGCAGCTACCCGTATAACCTGACCATCAGTTATACGGACGACATGGGCGTCCACACCCTCACCCGGCAGATGAACCTGCGGGTACCGCAGTCTGACAATTCCGGGTCGATCCTCTTCGTTCTCATTATCCTTGGTATCCTCGGATTCCTCGCATACCGGTACTGGTACCTGCCATCAAAGAATGGCGACGGAACGTTCCCATGGGTAAAAAAGAACTGAAGGTTGCGTTCCTGCTGGCGCTGCGGTCGCTCCAGCGGGGAGGCCGGTCGAGTGTGATCTTGACCATCCTGATTGTCGGGATGTGCTTCACCAACATGATCTTCCTGCCCGCCCTCTTCAACGGGATTGGCCAGAGCATAACAAAGCAGGTCGTGGACTACGAGATCGGGAACGTGCTTGTCAGCCCCAAATCCGGGGACCAGTATGTTGCCGATCTTGGCGCAACGCTCGCTCTCATCAACGGCATGCCCGGTGTTGAACGGGCCACTCCCCATTTTACCAAGGGGGCGACCCTCAAGTACCGCCAGCGTGTGCTCGGGGCCTCGGTGCGGTCGATATCGCCCACAGACGAAAAACAGGTCTCTCCCCTGTACACGAAGATGGTTGCCGGCAGCTACCTTGGCCAGGACGATACCGGTGAAGTGATCATAGGAAAGCCGGTTGCAGGCGATGCCTCGATCCGGCAGGAGGACGAGTTCCAGGCTTCGCTTGGCGGCGTCCGGGTCGGCGACTCGATCACCATCGATTACGGTAACGGGTACGTAAAAGACTACCGGGTAAAGGGGATTTATTTCACCGGCTGGAGCCAGGCGGACAGCGCAGTCTACGTTACATCCACGGATATGGCGCTGGTAGATCCCAAGGCGGCTGACAATGCGGACTATATCACGGTCCGGGCGAAACCCGGGTATTCGGAGATGTTCATCAAGAACGAGCTGATCCAGTACGGTGTCTCGCAGAAGGTCCAGACAACGAGCGATCTTCTTGCTAAGAGCATGGGCCGGGCGCTCCAGAGCTTCGCCATCATCAACATGGTCTCCCTGATCGTGAGTGTCATCATCACGACGGTCGTGCTCTTCATCGTCATCACGATCAAGACCCTCAACAGCCGCCGGCAGATAGGCATTCTCAAAGCAATCGGCGTGGACAAGGAAGTTATCATGCACAATTACGGGTTCCAGGTCATCATCCTCGCTGTACTGGGAATCATCCTCGGGATCATCATCGCGCTGCTGCTTGCAATGTACATGGCAGCTTACCCGATCGTGACTCCCGAATGGTCGGCGACCCTGTACCTGACGCCCATGGATCTTGTCATCAATTCCGTGATCCTGTTCTGTGCGGCGGTTGTGGCCGGGTATGTCCCCGCCTACCAGGTGTCACGAGAGGATATCCAGACCGCGATGAGGGCCTGAGACCATGATCGAGATCGCGGATTTACAAAAGATCTACCGTATGGGGGATGTCGAAGTCAGGGCACTCGACGGGGTGACGCTCGACATTGCGAAGGGCGAGTTTCTCGGTATCATGGGAGCGAGCGGGAGCGGCAAGACCACGCTCCTGCACATGCTGGGGCTGCTGGATACGCCCACGTCCGGCAGTATCGCGATTGATGGGACGGACATCTCCCGGCTCAACGATTACGAGAAGACCCTGTTCCGGCTCTACAAGCTCGGGTATGTCTTCCAGGACTATGCGCTGGTTCCCGATCTCACGGTGATGGAGAACGTGACCCTGCCGGCGATGCTCCGTAAGGACCTCACGGAGAAACAATACCACGATGCAAGCATTGACATCCTCACGAAGATCGGGATGCTCGACCGTCAGGATCATCTCCCCAGGGAGCTTTCGGGCGGCCAGCAGCAGCGGGTCTCGATCGCCCGTGCGATCGTGAGCAAGCCCGATATCCTGTTTGCCGATGAACCGTGCGCGAACCTCGATACGGAGAACTCCCGGATGGTGCTCGACCTCTTCCGGGAGATCAACGAGGAGATGCAGCAGACGATTGTCATGGTCTCGCACGAGGACTGGCACAAGGACTATTTCCACCGGATCATCCGTCTCCAGGACGGGAAAGTGATCAGTGACGGGTTAACCAGTACGAAATCTCACTAATAGCCGGTTGTCCTATCCTGCACCTATTTTTCCGATCCCGGTTCATAGTACGTTATCGCTGATTCTGCCATGGACGACATCCGAATCGAAAAAGTGATCCGCTCAAGGCGCCGGACTATCGCGCTCGAAGTGACCTGCGACGCGACCCTGATCGTGCGGGCTCCCCTGCGTGCCCCTCAATCGTACATCGAAGGGATGATCCGGGAAAAGCGCGACTGGATCCGGCGCAAGATGGACGAGATAAAAAAGCGGCCGGCTGTCCCCCTCCACGAGTACCGGGAGGGGGAACTGTTCCTGTTCCTCGGGGGGTCGTACCCGCTCCAGCCGGTGGATACAGTCGAGGGCGGGATCCGGCGCACGGACCGGCTCTACGTTGCCCGCAGCCTCATGCCGGATCTCCGCCACAACCTGAAACGCTGGTATATGCGGGAGGCCGCGCTCATCATCCGGGAACGGTGCGCCTGGTTCTCGATGGTCACCGGGCATACCCCGGCCTCGATCCGGATCACGGACGCCCGGCGCCGGTGGGGGTCCTGCACCTCATCCGGTGGGGTCAACTTCAGCTGGTGCCTCGTGCAGGCCCCGCTGGAGATCGTTGATTACGTTGTCGTCCACGAACTCGTTCACCTTGCCCATCACAATCATTCAAAGAAGTTCTGGAACCGGGTGAGGGAGATCATGCCGGACTACGAGCGCCGGCGGAAATGGCTCAGGGAGAACGAGCGGCTGCTGAAGATATGAATCGCCGGTATGAACTATACATCCCCTTATCTGCCCGGCCGGCGAATATAACAGGATGGATTCATATTTTATCCGGTCTGAACTTCCTGCCGATATCCCTGCCATTTTTAACGTGCAGTTCCAGGCGTTCGCACAGGATGGCGAAGCAAGGCTCGTGAACGCCCTCCGGGATGACGGGGATTTTGATCCTCTTCTCTCCCTTGTCGCTGTTCACGACGATCGAATTATCGGGCATATCCTCTTCCCCCCCATATCTATTGTATCCGGTGAGACCGAGACTTCGGCTGTGGCCCTGGCCCCCCTTGCCGTGCACCAGGATTACCAGTGCATGGGCATCGGTGGCGCTCTTGTCGAAGAGGGGTTAAAAGAGTGCCAGCGGCTCGGGCACCGGATCGTCATTGTCGTAGGCCACCCGGGCTATTATCCCCGCTTCGGTTTTGCCCCGGCCCGGGAGCGGGGTATTACCGCGCCGTTTCCCTGTCCGGACAATGCGTTCATGGCCCTGTCCCTGGAGAACGGGGCGCTCGACGGGGTCAGCGGTATGGTGCGGTACCCGACAGCATTCGATACGGTCGGCGCCCACACCTCATAGCGGCTGATACACCCTCCCCGTTTTTTTACTCAATCCCTTTTTCCTGCCGTGGCAAGGTAGATCAGGAACTGGTCTTTTTCGTTGATCCCGAGCAGGTCGTTCATCGCATCGTCGTCGAACGCCGCAATGGCACAGACCCCGCAGCCGACCGCTTCCGCCGCGAGGTAGAGGTTCTGGCAGACGTGCCCTGCATCGAGGTGGAGATCGCGGTATCCCCGCTCACCGTAACGCCAGGTCATGCGATACGGTACGGCAGTCCAGAGAAAAACCGCCCCGCTCCGGAGTATGAACTGCTGGTCGAAACAGGCAGCCGTTACCCGGATTGCGAGCGTGGGATCGGTATCGGTCTGCTGAAGACGGTGGGAGAGGGCGAGGTACCGGTACAGCCCCGGTTCCAGTCCCCCGACATCGTTTGCGAGAATATACGTCTCGAAGGCATGCCGCGCTCCCGCAGAAGGGACCGTGCGGAGTGTGGCAAGGTTTCCATGGATTGTTTTTACGCCCTGCGTGCACCAGAGCAGGAACCCGAGTTCGTCAAGGGTGATCGGTTCGTGGGCATAGGAGCGGATACTGGTTCGCTGTTCGATGGCTTCTCGGAGACCCACCGGGGGGACATCAAAAGAGTCCGGCCGGGGGAGGGCGATTATGGGGCGTGCCGGATCCGCCGGCAGTTCGAGCGGGGGCTGGGGAATGCCCCGCTGCTGGTCGCTTTTCCTGATATACCGGTATTTCGTCCTCTCCATGAACTCCCGACCGGTCCCCTCCCGGTCAGGACTGGCATGTTCGTGCCCGGTCATTGTGCCTCACTGTAGTATGTGCATGTTTGCCGGAGAGAATGTCAGGTTATCGATCAGGGCAGGTCCCACGGGGAATCTCTCCGCACACTCTTATACCCTCACTCGCCAACCTATCTTTGGATAACGTGACCGGCCAATCTCCCCCATCCAGCGATGACTCAGCCTGCACCCTTGTCGGGTTTTGTAGTGTGTCCGGTCAGCCTGCAATAGCGGAAGATATGGTGATCGGGCCGGCCACGGTAACGAAATATACCCATGAATTCTGGACCTCCCGGCAGCGGCAGGCCTCCTCGATCCATGAGATCTCGTACCGGGCCTGTTTCAAGCCCCAGCTTCCCCGCTTCTTTATCAGCCTCCTGACCCGGGAAGGGGATGTTGTCTACGACCCCTTCAACGGGCGCGGGACAACGACCATCGAAGCAGCCCTTCTCGGGCGCAACGTGATCGCCAACGATGCCAATCCCCTCTCCCGGATAATGACCCGGGCCCGGTTTTTCCCACCGGACTTATCCGATGTCGGGCAGCGCCTTGCTGAAATTCCTGTCGGAAGCGACAGGGCGGAGATCGATCTCTCCATGTTCTATCACCCGGATACCGAGCGGGAGATCGTGGGCCTGCGCCAGTACCTGCTGGAGAGAAAAGCTGCATCTCTTGACGATTCTCTCGATCACTGGATCGCGATGGTTGCAACGAACCGCTTAACCGGGCATTCGAGCGGGTTCTTCTCGGTCTACACCCTTCCCCCGAACCAGGCGGTCTCCCAGGTCAGCCAGAAAAAGATCAACGAGAAACGCGGCCAGAACCCGGAGTACCGCGATACCCGCAGGATCATCCTCACCAAATCCAAAAGCCTCCTGCGTTCGGTGTCCGGCACGGATGCCGCAAACCTGAACCGGGCAGGGCAATCCGCCCTCCTGCTCACGGGCGATGCAAGGAAAACTCCTGCCATCCCGGACGATTCGGTAAACCTGACCGTAACCTCGCCGCCGTTCCTCGATATCGTGCAGTACCGCGAGGACAACTGGCTCCGCTGCTGGTTCAATGGTCTTGATGCAAACGAGATCGGGAAACAGATCACCATGGCCCGCACGGTCGATCGCTGGGCAGACGTGATGGGCCGGGTATTTTGCGAACTCTTCCGCATCACCGTGCCGGGAGGATATGTGGCATTCGAGGTCGGGGAAGTACGGAACCGGACGATCCGGCTTGAAGAGCACGTTGTGCCGCTCGGCATTGCTGCAGGATTTGCCTGCGAGTGCGTGCTCATCAACCAGCAGACGTTTACCAAGACCTCGAATATCTGGGGCGTCGGGAACATGGCGGGTGGTACCAACACCAATCGTATCGTGGTTTTCAAAAAACCTGGAAATCTCCCTGTCCGTCCCCCCATATTCGGGGAAACCTGCAAATCTTGATATTAATTGAAATTTAATTCAGATTACGAGTAATATGACGCGGGATCGTCTCCTGTGCCATCATAGTGTGAATTTATTGAGGTAACACGAAATGGGTAAAGCGCTGATCCGGGGCATTGTTGTTATCCTCCTTCTTGCAGGATGCCTGCTGACCCCCGTCGGGGCTGCCCCTGCCGGTATCGCATCTGCCGACCACCATGTTGCTGTGCGCCAGGCGCATCTGGCATGGGCGGCTCTTGAAAATGATGTGGAGATGAACGCAGCGCTCACGTATGTCGGTACCCGCTATAGTACGGATACCGCGAAGATGGCAACACTCCTTGCGGATTTCCGGGCCACGGAAGCCCGGATCCCTGCTGCCCAGACCGATACCGATATCAACAGCATTGTTTCGGATCTCCAGCTCACTACCCGCCAGTTCCGGGAAGAGGCCCGGGCCCAGATGGGCGCAGGGCAGGGCTCATGGACCGAACTGAACGGCCAGATAACCCTTGCAATGTCGAACAACCCGTACATTGCCGAGAAAAAGAACCTCTACTGGAGTTCGCGAACCCGGGACCAGCTGAGCGATTTCGATTCATGGGCCGAGGAAGCCCAGGCAGAACTCACCGCCCTGAAGGCCAACGGCTATGATGTGACAAAGGCCCAGCGGGCGCTGGACGTGACGATCGCCAAACGGCCTGCACTGCAGGCGGCTCTCGAATCCCGGGACGAAAACAACGTAAGTGACGCCTGCGACCTGCTCCTTTCCCTGTCCCTGGATTATGTCGATCAGGTGGGGGAAGCCCAGCAGCAGGTACCGGATGATGCCCGCATCCTGTTCCTGCTGGAGCAGGCGGACCGGGCTGTCGGGAAGGCAGATCAGCTCAATACCGATACTACCATGGTGATCCTGGATATCGGTGCAGCAGAACCGGCCCTCTCCCGGCTCAAAACCGATATCAGGGCAACCCGGCTCCTGCTCAATGCAGGCCGGCTTGAGACCGCAAAGAAGAACCTGATTCTCATAAAAAAGGATTTCACCGATCTTGCCCAGGGATACCGGGACATTGCCACCAGCGCAAACCTCCCCGCCGATCTTTCAGGATCGCTTCGTGCAATGGCGATAACCCTTGACAATACCGCAGACCAGATAGGGGGAAGCTGAATGGACAGGACTATTTCCCGGGGCAGCCTGGCATTAGCGATCCTGGTCTCCGTCATGCTGGTCGTTGCAGGCTGCGCATCTGTCCCGGCACCCGGGAGCCCCCTGGTACCCGGCCAGTCAAAGACAACCGCGCCAACTAAAATCCCGGCCACGATGACGCCCTCCCCGGTAAAGACGGTAAAGACCTTCCCCCCGGTTCCGACCACCACCGCCATACCTCAATCTGTGACCCCCATCCCCATCTCCACGCTTACGGGGAGCCGGTACAGCGTGGACACCTGCTCCGGGCTGGGCGGTTTTGTCGTGAGTCCGGGCGACCGCTGTCCCGGGGTATGGCTGGACACGACCGGGACGTTCAGTTGCTGCTCGCTTAAGCCGGTTCCTGAGACGCGGTCAAATGTCTCCGTTGCGGTTGCTGCCCGCCCGCTTGATCTCCATGTGAATCTCACGGATGACCCCGGCCGCATTGTTCCCTGATTCGATCCGGTATTCACAAATCCCCCTTTTATCCGGCCGGACATCCGGGCTCCGGCGGAAAAGCACGCCTTAAGTATCCCAACAGCCTACGTGTATTCATGGTCACCCGTATCAGGCGGTATGCACAGATAATTGACGTGCTGGGAAATTACGGATTCAGCATTGGTCTTGAAAAGATGTTCCCCGGGAAGGCCGGGTTCCGGCTTCCCACCTCTGGTAAAACGCCTGAATCATCCACGGTATACGAACGGATACGGCTGGCCCTTGAAGAGCTGGGACCGACTTTTGTGAAGTTCGGCCAGATCATGAGCACGAGGACCGAGCTTCTGCCGCCTGAGATGATCGAGGAACTCAAGAAGCTTCAGGACCATGCCAAGCCCATCCCGTTCTCCGAGGTACGGACCATCCTCGAAGATAACTGCGCCGATCTGGACGAGTGTTTCTGCGAGATCGAAGAGGTCCCGGTGGCATCGGCCTCGATAGGGCAGGTCCACCGTGCATTTCTCAAGGACGGGACGATGGTCGCCATCAAGGTCCAGCGCCCGGGCATCCCGGAACTCATCGAGACGGATATCGGGATCCTCCTGTCCATGGCCGAGCGGATCGAGACCGTCTTTCCCGAGACCCGGGTCTATAATCCGGTCGGGATGGTGGACGATTTTGCCCACCAGATCGTAAAAGAACTGGATTTCACAAGAGAAGCCCGCAATATGGACCGGATGGCCCGCAACTTCCACGATGTGCCCGGCATCCATTTCCCGAAAATCTACTGGGAGTACACCACGCCGCACATGATTGTGATGGAGTTTGTCGAAGGTGTCCGGATCGATAACCCGGATGCCATCAGCGAGATGGGTTTTATCCCCCACGATATCGGGGTCCGGGGATTCCACGCTTACCTGAAGATGATCTTCGAGGATGGTTTCTTCCACGGCGACCCGCATCCGGGGAACCTGTTTGTCTCAAAAACCGGTGATATCGTTTTCCTGGACTTTGGGATCGTCGGCATCCTGCGCCCGGAGAAACGCCAGATCTTCATCAACCTCCTCTTCGCGCTCGTCAACGACGATATCGAGCTGATGCTCCGCTCGCTCGAGGGCTTCGGGATCGTTATTGCTGAAGAAGACCGCGAAGCCATACGGGACGACCTCTACATCATGATGCACGACTTCAGCGGCGGGGGTGGAGATGGCGTATCCCAGCTCAATTTCGGTCTGGTTGTCAACGAACTGACGGAGACCATGCGCCGTTACCGGCTCAAGGTGCCGATGAACCTGATGCTCCTCCTCAAGGTCTTCATGATGGTCCTGGATATCGGGGTCCGGCTCGATCCCAAGTTCGATTTCGGCAAGGAGGTCACTCCCTATCTCTCGAAACTGGCCGATACCAACAATTTTTCAGCAGCCTACCTCAAACGGGCCTCGACAACACTCCTCGAAGCTGCGGATGCCCTCTTCGATATGCCCCGCAACCTCAATCTCATGCTGCGGCGGCTTTCTACCGGGACCTTCAAGCTGGAGATCGTGGATACGGATATCCAGAAGCTCCAGATGGCGCTTGACAAGGCGAGCGACAAGCTCATGATGGCCCTTGTCGTTGCGGCCCTTGTTGTGGGTTCGTCCATGGTTATCAGCGCCCAGCCAAGTGAACTGCCCAAACAGATCATATGGCTTGCTATAGCAGGGTACACCGCGGCTGTGCTGGTCGGGTTCTATGCGATCTACCACGTCATCTTCCTGCGGTTCCGAATGGACCGGTAAGGATGGTCCCGTGCGGACCTGTCACGTACTCTCTTTTATGATCATCCATTTCTCCCGTTTTTCCTCATAACTGGCACGAGCATGTGCCGGGCTTGTTGACGGCAGGACTATTGTATCGGCACCCGGTATCCTGCAGGCCTGCCGGAAATACCGGGCCGCGGTACTCCCGTTGAGTGCTACGAGCGTTATCCCGGGATGGGTGGCGAGGAAGCCTGCGATATCATTGAACACCGGGTTACGGATCCGGCTGTCCGCACTTCCCGGCCTTGAGCAGGAGCGGATCACGTCCCAGAGGGCTATTTTATATCCCTTGATCTGTTCGATGCGTTCCGGGTACGGCAGCGAGGTGTCGATGGAGAAGAGATCACCCATGATCCTCCAGAACTGGTTGTGCGGGTTCCCGTAGTACATCGCGCCTTCAATGGAGAGGACGCTCGGGAAACTGCCAAGGATCAGCACCCGGGCATCGTCTCCGCACACCGATGAGAGACCCTGCAATGTATCCGGATCGGAACCGGTTGTATTATGGTTCATACGGCCAGGTGCCCGTGTGTGCATGCAGAAAAAAAGTGTTATTCCTTGAAATAGAGGTTGCAGTGGCAGTGTCCCATCATTGCCACTTCGTCCTTGTGGTAGATGCAGGGGCACTCGATGGCCATATCCTTCTCCTCATCCCCGCTCCGGAGCCGGCAGGGGCAGTAAGGATGCCCGAACTTGCTCTTGTTCCGCACGAGTCCCTTGATCACGGTAGTGAGTTGTTTTTCATCGGTGTTGAGCGACCAGCCATGCTTGTGCGCATAGGCCGTTGCCCACTTGAGCATGTCTTTTTCCGCTTGAATATCTTCTGTCATGGTACCCGGCCGGTTCTCGTATTATGACATAATATTCCGGTATGAGAAATTAGCCTTTGCGCTCTATGGGATGGCTCCGAACGGTTCATGGTTTCCTGGACGTCCTCGTGATCCGCTGCGCGACCTTGTTATAGATCTCCATAACGTCTCCCTTCTCGAAACGGTACACGTCTTTGTCGAGGGACTCGCCGGTCTTCTTGTCCCAGAGGCGCATGGAGTCCATGCTGATCTCGTCCCCGAGGTAAATGGTCTTGCCCTGTCTGCCGAACTCAATCTTGAAATCAACCAGCGTTATTCCCTGTTTTGCAAGGAGTTTCGCAAGCAGCCGGTTCACTTCGAGCGCCACTTTCTTGATCTTTTTGAGTTCCTGCGGTGTTGCGATCTTCAGTGCCACGATCAGCTCGTCGTTGAGCATCGGGTCGTGCCGGGAATCGTCCTTGTAATCGATGACGATGACCGGCGGGTTGAGTTTTGTGCCTTCCTTGAACGGGTAGTTCCGGACAATGGAACCGGCAGCAAGGTTCCGGACGATCACTTCGAGCGGGATCATCTTGAGCTCGCGCACGGTCATGCGGTGGGTATCGAGCATATCGATGAAATGGGTTTTTACCCCGTTCTTTGCGAGATACGCAAAGAAGAACGCCGAGACTTCCGCATTGTAACTGCCCTTGTTCTTGAGTGTATCCTTCTTGCCACCATCGAATGCCGTGATGTCGTCCCGGAATTCAACGATCAGTTTCCCTTTAGTATCCGTCCGGTACACGGACTTGGCTTTGCCGGTATAGAGAAGACCTTTCTGCTTCACGATTAACTCCCTTCCTTAATTCTTTGTCCGAGCCGGTTTATTAGGGGTTGCAAGGCCAAAGGATACCATCCCCTCTCGATGTACCGGGGGTAGATGCAGAGCCGCTCGCGGAGCACGGCATCGCCTGCTATCCCTTTGAGTTCATCGAGCGCGGGCCACGGGTGCTCCGGGTTCACGTAATCGATCGTGAGCGGGGAGACGCCGCCAAGGTCGTCTACTCCGCAGGAGATGAGCTGGGACGCATCGATGAGATTGGGTGGGATCTGGACGGCGATCTCCTTTGGGAGTATGTCCCGCGCCATACCGATGGTGGCGCAGATCTCGTCCGTGGTGGGGACGGGGCTCCCGGCAAGCGGGGTGCCGGGTTTCGGGCAGAAGTTCTGGACAATCACTTCCTGGATGTGCCCGTAGCGCTTGTGGATGTCCCGGATTGCGAAGAGCGAGTCCTCCCTGTCGGCCATGGTCTCGCCAATACCAAGAAGAAGGCCGGTGGTGAACGGGATCCTGAGTTTTCCGGCATCCTCCATCATGGCGAGGCGGACATCCGGTGATTTTCCCGGGGAGGTTGCGTGGGCCGGGATCTCAGCCGTTGTCTCAAGCATCAGGCCCATGCTCGCGTTCACGTGCCGGAGCCGGTCCATCTCCTCGTACGTGAGGATGCCGGCATTGGTGTGGGGCAGGAGGCCGTACCCGATGCTCTTTTTGCACATGGCCTCGCAGTAGTCGAGGATGGTTGCGTATCCTGCCGATTTGAGCAACCCCGCAAACCCCGGCTCCTCTTCCGGGTGTTCGCCGAACGTGAAGAGCGCCTCGGTACATCCCAGCAGAGCACCCCGCTCAAGCGTCCGCTCCACCTCTTCCTGCGCCATCAGGCAGCCCTCCTGCACGGGTGTCCGGAAACAACAGTAACCGCAATGGTTGTGGCAGACCGTGGTGAGCGGGAGAAAGACGTTCTTTGAGAATGTGATGGTCCGGACCTGCATGAGATGAGGTTCACTGCGCTCCTATTGAAACCTGCTGTTCCGGAATGTGTGCCGGCCGTGACCCGTGTGTCTTCCAACGGCAACAATAATGTGCAGGGCCGATCATAACTCAAAATGCTAATCGGGCGGCTTTAATCCATGAACGTTTGGGAGTTCTGATGTTATTCAAGGAAAAGCAACCGGATCCGGAATCCGATGCTGATCAGAAGGCAAAAGAGGCAGAGCCTCTCTATCCCGGTCTGACTCCTGACGAACTGAGGGCAGCGCTTGCTTTTGCCGAGAAGAAACTCCAGCTGGTCGGGAGCATCACGCGTCACGATGTCCTCAACCAGCTCACCGCCATTGTCGGTTACAACGAGCTGCTCGGGATGATGATCGAAGATCCCAAACTCAAGAGTTATCTCGACCGGGAACATCAGGCAGTTGACAAGATCCGCAGGCAGTTCCAGTTCGCCAAGGATTACCAGAATATCGGGGCTTCCCCTCTGCTCTGGCAGTCGCTACGGCAGATCGTTCACCAGGCCGGTGAGGAGTTTGACCTGAAAACGATCCGGATCGAGGACGGGACCGGCCCGGCCACCGTCTTTGCGGATCCCCTGTTTGCAAAAGTGATGACCAACCTCTTTGAAAATACCCTGCGCCACGGGAAACAGGCGTCCTTAATCCGCGTCTCTCTCCAGTATGATCCGTCCGGTGGCACGCGGATCATTGTCGAGGACAATGGCGAAGGTGTTCCTGCTTCGGACAAGACAAAGATCTTCGAACGGGGCTATGGCAAGGGCACCGGGTGGGGTCTTTACCTGGTGCGGGAGATCATCATGTTCTGCGGCATGGGCATCACGGAAACCGGTGAACCGGGGAAAGGCGCCCGGTTCGAGATCCTCGTTCCCGCAGAAAAAATCCGGCGAAACGGGTAATGCCATCCATCCGGATCAGCCCGACGTTCCATGTAATCAACGGATAAACGAAAATTTATTTTTTCCAGGACCACGCGAGCCGGAGAACGTTCTTGGGGCATACATCCACACAGGTCCCGCAGACAATGCACTCCGGGCTCTGCATCTCGTTTTTCCCCACCATCTCCTGGACGGGCAGGCTCATGGGGCATGCGGCCTCGCATTTTTTACACTTGATGCAGTCTTCCGCGTTCGCCTCCAGGTGGAGCGACGGAAGCCTGAGCCGGTTCTTTATTCCTGAAACGGCCATGAAGACAACCGACATGGGGCAGAAGTAATTGCACATCCCCCGCCGCCCGAGGATCAGGACGAGCACAAAGACGCCGATCGTCATCCCGTAAAAGAACCCGTACGTTCCCGCGTCCCACGGGGGCAGGCCGTTCCCGAGACCATAGGACGGGTTCAGGGCAAAGTTTCCTGCACCTGCGGCAAGGAAGACCGCTCCCCCGACCCAGAGGATTGCGAGAAGGTACTTGATGTACCGCAGGTACGGTACTTCGCGCAGCTTCGTTTTCATGGCCTTATCGATGAGTTCCTGTTCGGCACCCATAGGACAGAGGTACCCGCAGAATGCCCTGCCGAATATAAATGTAAGGAGGAATGCGGCTATCCAGAAGATGAGCCCGGCGGCGATAACCCCCTTCGTGAGGCCGAAGATCATCACGACCGGCGATATGTAGACGAACGTCACCGACATCAGGAGGAACGAGATGATGAGGATGGCGGTACGGATCTGTTGGCGGTTCATACAGTGATCTATCGAAAGTCCCTGATGATATGTGTTAAGGAATATGCAGGAGAAACCACCGGTTTTTATCCCCTGTAGAACGAACAATAGGCAGATGCGCGAAATCTTCCGCAAACTGGTGCATATCTTCTTTGGCCTTGCTGTTGCGGGACTGGTGATCGCGTTCGACCGTTCAGTTGCGATGGCGATCCTTGCCGTTGGCCTGTTAACCGGCGTGATCCTCATCGATATCCTGCTGCGGGGCTACCGCCTCCCCCTCTTCTCTTCCCTGGTGGACTTTGCGGATCGCGGGGACTGCCTGCCCGGCCGGGGAGCGCTCTTTTTTGCCGTAAGCGCTCTTGCCTGTATTATCCTTTTTCCGGTGCCGGTTGCTGTTCCCGCGCTGGTCACCATCGCCGTGCTTGACGGTGTCGCCACCATCGTTGGGGTACGGTTCGGGCGGACCCGTATCTTTAACGGCAAGTCCTTGGAGGGCACCACAGCTGGGATCCTGGTGACCTCACTAGCTCTTCTTCCGTTACTTACTGTTCCCGGGGCAGTTGTTGTGGCGATCATTGCCGGCCTGATCGAACTGGTATCGCCCATTGACGATAATCTCGTTATCGCGCCATGCATCTGCATCCTGCTGGAACTCCTGCCAGTATTAATCCGTGCAACTGGCTGAACACCCGCTTCCTGTATCGGGGAAAACCAATAATAAAACCGAAGACTTATAAATAATAGCATTTGAATATTTCATCTGATATTACAATGCAGGCCGGATCCATCTCTACCCTCTGGGGGACAGTCCTTATCATCGGGCTTCTCTTTGTTGCGGCAGCCGGGTGTCTCGATACCGTGAGCAAGGCACCCGCTTATTCGCCGGCACCAACGCCCCAGCCAGCGGCTGCTCCGCACCCGCAGCATTACCACCCGCTCTATACCTCCTCCCTGTATATTATGCAGAAGAACGCCCCGCCAAACCTGTCATTCTCACTACCTGCGTTCCTGCCTGAGGGTTTCTTCTTCACTTCCGGTTCGCTGCCTCAGGGACCCGTTGAAAATCCGTTTGGCAGCGGAGTATTTGAGTTCACTTACTCCCGAGGTAAAGACGAAGAGGTTCTTCTGGTCGAACAGTTCCGGAACTCGACAACATGTTCGGACCAGCCCGTGTTCCAGCCGGCTGTCGCAGGATCGCTCCGGGCAGCGCGAAAAGAGACGGGCGAGCTCACCTGGGGCGACAGCGGGTGGTGTTATATGCTCACCGGCACGCTCCCGCGGGAAGACCTGGAGAATATCGGCGCATCGGTGAAACCCGTACCTTATCGCGAAGGGGTCATGCCGCCTTACGAATACCAGCCCCCGGCACATCCGCTTGTCAGAAAAATTGCCGTGAACGGCAGCTCAACCTCATCGGGCGTGACCCTCACGGTCAAGTCCGTCCAGTGCACGCCGGATGCCTGCACCGCTATGATAGGCCTTGGTACTGCTTCGCTGCCGTCGGTCTCTCCGTCCCCCGTTGTAACCATGCCCCCACTCAACCCCGATCTGCATGCAGAGTGGCGGGTGGATGGGGGCCGTCCCCTTATGACCATGCCTGGCGGGGGATATAGTTACAATGCAACGTCCGTCATCTGGAAGATCGAACCCCTGCCGGAAAGTTCCCGCGAGCTCACGGTGAATTTTTCCAGCGTGAGAGGGATCTCCGGCCAGTGGCAGATCTCCATCCCTCTTCAGAACCGTTAGGGCATCGGACAGCAGGCCACATCCCCTCTCTAATACGGTGACCGCTCCGATATCCTGCCGGGCAATGGGACTTTCTTCGTTGTGGCGGGCGCACTCGTCCGTGTCCTCCTCTTCCCTCCCGGTGATCACGGGAAACCGGGATTTAAAACACGAGCTTGAGAAAAAAAAGGTGATTATGTCTGGAATTTCGGTTCCAGTTTTTCCGGGTCGATTGCAACATACACATCCACTTCCTTGTTGAGCGGGCGTGTGAACCGCTTGTCGTACACCTCAAAATCGTACGTATATGTCCTGGGCAGGCGGGAGGGCCAGACCGTTGCCCAGACGGAGAGGAGCTGGTCAGGCATCCTGCCTTTGGCATTGAAGACCGCGTAGGTCTGTGCCGGGATGCGCCGCACTTCCATTCCTTCGGGAACGGTCTCTGCCCGTGTTACCCCGCAGCCGAGCAAAAACGAGTATTCTCCCTTCCAGTCGCTGGCATAATCTGAGTAGACAACGTACATTGTCGGGGGGATTGCCCGGTTCTTGATCTTTGCCGCAGCATTCTGCGCAAAGAACTCCGTCCAGCAGGCCGGGATGTCATCCACGCTCCTGCCATCGGCATTGCAGGTCCTCCGGGAGAGCCCGACAACGGTTCGTTCGGGTACCTTTCGTATGGTAAACGGGATATTTTCCATTCCCAAAAATCTCTGCGGCTGAGATGTTAAACCAAACCTTTCTGCCGGGGGCAACGCGATATCAGTATCTTTTTTTTATTCCCCTGCGTATCACGGTATACATGTGTCCTCCAGCGCTCATCCCCTATAAACCCAAAAATCCCAAGACCCGCCTTTCAGCAATACTCAGTCAGGAGGAACGGGAGCAGTTAGCTACGGCCATGCTCTCGGATGTAAAAGACGCAGTAAAGGATGCGATGTGCAGCCCGGTGATTGTCTGTACCGAGCTCTTCGACAGCGAGGATGTCCTGGTGACCATCACCGATACTGACCTGAACGGGGCCCTCAACGAGATCCTCCCGCAGTCCGTTGCCGAGACGCTCATCATCATGGCTGACCTGCCGCTTGCAAATGCCGAAGCCATCCGCCGGGTCATATCGACCAAGATGGATATGGCCATTGTTCCTGGACGCGGTGGCGGGACGAATGTGATCTATCTCAAGGAACCAAAGCGGTTCCACGTCGACTATTATGGCACCAGTTTCATGAAGCACATGAAGATCGCTGAGGAAGCGGGTCTCTCCTGCGAGGTCATCGACTCGTTCCGGCTCCACACGGACATCGACGAGGAAGAGGATCTCGCCGAGCTCCTGATCCACGGGTCGGGAAAGAGCAGGGCATACCTGGAGACGCTTGGCTTCTCCCTGGCAGTTGAGAAAGGCCGGGTCGGGGTTGTCCGGCAGCGATAAGATTATTGCTCTCATTCACAGAAGGCATGGTATGACAACGGAGTCAGGATATTATCTTGCGGATCTCCTCCACGAAGCCGATCCTGACGTCAATGCCATCATCGATACGTTCATCACCCGCTTCAATGCCGCGTACGGAACCCCCGGGACCGAACGCTGGGATATAACCATGGATGACTGGGAACGGTACGAGTTCCTGGGCGACCGGGTCCTCTCTCTTGTCATTGCCCAGACACTCTTCACTCAGCGTTCCGCTGTTCTCGACGAGGGGGAGATGACGCGGATCCTCAACGGCGTGGTCTCCAACCGGGCGCTGGACCTGATGTCCCGGCAACACCAGAAGAAGACCTTCACCCGGCTTATCCCTGCTGTCATCGGCGAACAGAATACGTACGGCGAGCGCGTCACCGGGGGTGCATTCGAGGCGTTCATCGGCGCCCTGTACTGCGAGTTCGGGCTTGACGACGTTGCTTACTTTGTCAACACCATCATGAAGGATGCTCTCGATTCCTGCAATCCCCACGAGAACGTGATCGGGATCCTGCAGGAATATTACCAGAAAGAGAACCGGCCCCTTCCCCGGTACGAGGAACTGTCCCGGAGCGGTCCCTCGCACAAACCGCTCTTCTCGATCCGGGTTACTCTCGATAACGGGAGAACCTTTGACGGATCGGGGCTCTCGCTCTCGGATGCCCGGAAGGAAGCAGCAAAACGAGCGCTTGATGGGATCGGCTGGAACCCCGAAAACGTTTAGCACCCTGCGGCCCGCTGAACGCGGCCCGGTTACTCTTTTCCTTTCCCGTAGTGCCCGTTCCTGAACCGGATGAGCCCGTCGCAGAACTCTGCCCGGTATTTCTCCATGGAGAGGCTGCCCTCCTGGAACTGGCAGTCTTCCTCCTCGATGACCACATTGATCAGGTCGTTTGAGGGGAGGAGGAGATCGATTTTCACACCCGCCTCTTTGGATCCCCGGATCAGGGCCTCCCGGAAGAGGCCGAGGCAGTACGCAACGCGGTACTTGTACACATGCCGTGTCTTTTTGAGGTATCCTGCAACCCTTTCAGTCTCGATGCGCAGGAAGTCCTCCTTGATCTTATCGTCTTTGCACTTCCCGAGCATGTATTTGTAATGGGCATACGGGTACATCTCTTCGAGTTCGGCAGGGACGATGCCGCAGGTCCCGAAGATGACGATATGGTACTGGGATGGCTCGAAGACCTGCGAGATGATCATCCGGATGATCTGGTGGCTGGGGCTTGTCGAGTAGGGTTTCCTGACTGCGCAGGGCATGAAGATGGCGATATCGCGGGGCTCGATCTCGTATTCGTCGATGATGTACCGGTACGACTTCTCGAACTCCGGCAGGTAAAACGGCGGATCGGTGAGGATGGGATGGTTTTGGCTCTCCTTGGATCCGTTCTGTTGGTTGGCCATCAGGTATTCACTATCAGGTCGTTTGGGAAATACAAGAATCAACCGCCCGGGTTTTTTGGTACCGCTGGCCGGATCCGGTCGGGTCAGGCAACGGGATAATGGGAGAAAAGAGGTTTTACCATTCGGTCCGGCTGTTCCGGAACGCTCCCATGAACAGGCAGTCCGTGGCATCGATGGTTTCTACCCCGACATGATCGCTGATGGAGAGCCCGATTCCCCGGACAATCGCAGCCGGGGTGCACTCGTCCGCTTCACCCATGACGAGTTCCGCTGCCGAGGCTATGTTGTCGGCCACGGCCCTTTTGGTGACTTCCAGTTTACGGCCGAAGAGATCGCACCGCCCGCAGTCATTGATCACTGCGGTTATCCCGGCAGCCCCGATAGCAACCCCGCTGCACCCGAGGCGCATTGCGTGGGTGCGGCTGTCGGCGATGATGACCCCGATGGTCTTACCCGTAATGTTCTTTATCGCCTCCTTGATGGCGAGGGCGCTCTTGTCGGGGTCGGCCGGCAAAGGGGTGACGCATCCCGGCGGAGCGTTCGATGCGTCCACGCCGGCATTGGGGAGGAGGGTGCCATTCTTCATGCAAAGGAGGAAGCCGGGGATGCCCCCGACCACCGAATCGCTCTCCCGGAGGACGACTTCGGCAGTCCGGGGATCCATGTGGTACTGTTCTGCCAGTTCCATAGCCCGCTTTGACGGGGTGACAAACGAGAGGTCAACCACGTTTCCCTCGGAAGTAGCAACAGCGGTCTCGGCAAGGACAAGAATGTCCTCGTCTTCAAAACCATTGCAGGTTTCCAGGGCCGCGGCAACAACCCGCTCAGTTATGGACTCCCCGCTGCGGATGATGCCCGTTGAAAGCCCGAAGACCTCGAACGTGCTGTTCATATCTTCTCCATCTGCTGGAAGACCCGGATCGTGTCAACGGTCTGCGGCACGTCATGCGCCCGGACAATGGAGGCTCCTTTCTTCAGGAGTTCATAGGTCACGGCAAGGCTCCCGGCAAGGCGCTCCTCCGGCTCACGGTTCACGACGCTCCCGATGAAACTCTTCCGCGAGATCGCGGCAAGGAGCGGGCGGTCGAACTGTTTGAACCGGTCGAAATTGCGGCAGAGTTCCCAGTTGTCATCGTAGGAGCGGTACGGCGTCCAGATCCCGATGCCCGGGTCGAGCACGTAGTTGTCGATCCCGGCGGTTTCGCACCGCTGGACCACGGTTGCAATCGTGGCCATCGTGGCATCGAGCCCGACTGCATCCCCCGGGATATAATCCGTTGCCATCACAAACGCGGGGAGGCCGGCCTGTGCTACGCGCTGGACATATGCAGGCGATGCAAACCCGGCAATATCGTTTGCGGCATGGATCTCGTGCTTCAGGCAGATGTCCAGCACCCAGGGGTTCATCGTATCCACCGAGATGGTGAACCCGGTCCCGTCGAGTTCTTTCAAGGCAGCGTCGATCCGGTTCGCTTCTTCGGTTCCGCTGATCGCCTGCGCATTGGGGGCCGTGCTCCGGGCGCCCACATCGAGCATGTCTGCCCCGGCCTCGATCATCTCCACGGCTTTCTTGTGGATCTCATTTGTCGGGATGAACGAATCGTGGTAGAAGGATTCCGGGCTGACGTTGAGCACGCCCATGACCCGGGGCGGGGCATCCCCGCCGATGACGAGCTTGTTTACCACGCACTGTCGCATGACTTCACCTTTGCCGCACGGAATGTATTCTCCATCAGGGTTGCAATCGTCATAGGACCAACGCCCCCGGGAACGGGGGTGATGGCCGACGCGATATCCTTGACTGCGGCAAAGTCCACGTCGCCTACGAGCTTGCCGTTCAACTGGTTGATACCGACATCGATCACCACCGCGCCTGGCTTCACCATTGCCGGCTGGATGAAATGGGCCTTGCCAATGGCTGAGACAAGGATGTCTGCCCGCCTGAGTTCTTCGGTCAGATCCCTGGTTTTGCTGTGGCAGACCGTCACGGTTGCATCGGCATTGGTGAGGAGTGCCGACATGGGCCTCCCGACATCGATGCTGCGCCCGACAACGACTGCCCTGGCACCGGCAACGGGAATCTTATATCCGGCAAGGAGAGTCATGATCCCCGTAGGTGTGCACGGAGTGAAGTGCGGCTTCCCTGAGAAGAGGAGCCCGAGGCTCTCCGGGTGGAACCCGTCAACGTCCTTTGCCGGACTGACGGTGGCTATCACCCGTTCGGCATCGACCTGCTTCGGGAGCGGGAGCTGGACGAGGATACCATTGATATCATCGTCCCGGTTCAGCCTGTTCACCTGGTCGAGAATTCCCTGTGTTGTCGTATCTGCGGGAAGCTCGATCCCAACGGAACCGATCCCCACCCCTTCGCAGGCCCGGTGCTTCATCCGCACGTACATCTGCGATGCAGGGTCGCTGCCAACGATGACCGTGGCAAGGCGGGGATAGAGGCCGGAGTCCTCGATCTCCTCTTTGAGGATCTCAAGGCGCATCTCCGAGATTTTTTTTCCGTCGAGGATGGTGCTCATGCAGGTACCTCGGGGTTTATTCGGGATAGAGTGAGAATTTGCCCGAAAGTGCCTCGACTTTGGCGTGCACGTCTTTAATCGCGGCTTCGTTCTTCACATCTTTTACAATCTGTGCTATCCAGGCACCGATCAGGCGCATCTCGGCCTCTTTCATGCCCCGGGAGGTTACGGCGGGAGTGCCGACGCGCAGGCCGCTTGTGACGAACGGGCTCTTGGTCTCGTTCGGGATGGTGTTCTTGTTGACCGTGATGCCGGCTTTGCCGAGCGCGGTCTCGGCTTCGAGACCGGTGATGCCCTGATCGGTGAGGTCGAGGAGCATAAGGTGGTTGTCCGTGCCGCCCGAAACAAGCCGGAGGCCGTTTGCCATCAGGGTCTCGGCAAGGACTTTTGCGTTCTTTATGATCTGCTTGTTGTATTCCTTGAACGCGGGCTGGAGTGCTTCCTGGAAACAGACCGCCTTTGCGGTAATCGTGTGCATCAGGGGGCCGCCCTGCATGCCGGGGAAGACTGCCTTGTCGATGGCCACGCCGAGATCCGCATTGCACATGATGGCGCCACCCCGGGGTCCGCGGAGGGTCTTGTGGGTGGTGGTGGTAGTGAAGTTGACCACACCGACCGAGGTCGGGTGGAGGCCGGTTGCAACAAGGCCGGCGATATGGGCGATATCTGCCATACAGTAGGCACCGACGCCGTCAGCAATCGACTGGAATGCCTTGAAATCGATGGTGCGGGGATAGGCTGAGGCACCGCAGACGATGATCTGCGGCTTCTCCTTCTTTGCCATCTCCTCGACTGCACCGTAATCGAGCATCTCGGTCTTGGGGTCGAGACCGTATTGTGCCACCTGGTAGAACTTCCCGGTGAAACTGACCGGTGAGCCGTGGGACAGGTGTCCGCCCTGGTTGAGTCTCATGCTCAGGATCTTCTCGCCCAGTTTCATGTACGCAAAATAGACCGCCATGTTTGCCTGGGTGCCGGAGTGGGGCTGGACGTTTGCGTATTCTGCCCCGAAGAGCTGCTTGAGCCGGTCACGGGCAAGGTTCTCGGCCATGTCGTGGAACTCGCATCCGCCATAATACCGCTTGCCGGGGTAACCCTCGGCATACTTGTTGGTCATGATCGATCCCATGGCTTCGAGCACTGCATGGGAAACTACATTCTCGGAAGCGATCAGCTCCAGGCCGTTGACCTGCCGAAGCCTCTCTTTTTCGATGATATCTGCAATTGCTGGATCGGTTTTTGACAGATACGACATATGGAGAAGGGTTGGCTCTTTTGAGGTAATACCTTTTCTTACGCCCGCAGGGTAATGGCAGCGTACGGGTGGGGGAACCGGCCGGGCATCCCCTGGATGGCACTGGCTTTTCGGCCAAATACGCGTCCGCAGGAAAGCGTAAACCTTTTTTCCTAATCAGGCGATCACTACTATTATTAATAGGAAATGCGCCGCACCTTTACAGTACAGGTTCAGTATGGCGCAGACTGATGCAAAGATCAAATATCTTGAGAACGAACTTGATGAACAGGAGAAGACGATTACGATGATGGAAAGTTCAGGACCGGGCGAGGACCGCATCGCGACCCTCGAAAAGAAGGTACGGGAGATGGAAGCGCTTGTCAAGGGTCTGACCCAGGAACTGCTCGACCTCAAGTCCATCGCCATGAAGATGTCCAAGCAGACCGAGGAACGCAGCCGGCAGGAACTCCGGCGGGGACCGATCGTCCAGGGATCCCAGCCCTCCGCGCCGTCAGCTGCCCCGCAGCCGACTTCATCCGCAAGCGGCACCACGGTCATCCGGCCCAAGGGAGCACGGATGGACACTCCTGCGGAACCCGCAGAGCCCGCCATGGACATGATCATGCAGCCCGACGGGACCATGAAACTCGAACCCCGTCGCGGGGACAAGAACTACATCGTTGCCTCAGCCGGGTACGGGCGCAACAAGAAAGGCACCTCCGTCAAAGCCAAACAGAGCGACCTGATCTACGCTGCTGAGGAAGACAAGTCAGATTCCGGAAAGAAGTAAGGAGCCGGATCTTTGCATATCACAGAGCTGGAGATAGATAATTTCAAGTCTTTTTCAAAAAAGACAAAAATTCCCTTTTTAGAGGGGTTCACCGTCATTTCCGGGCCCAATGGCTCGGGCAAGAGCAACATCATCGATTCCATCCTTTTCGTCCTCGCCTTATCCAGTTCCCGCAATCTCCGGGCGGAAAAACTCACCGACCTCATCAACCTGAATTCCGGGAGGAATACTGCCGAAGTCTCCCTGGCATTCTCCGATGGCACCCGGATCCGCCGGAGGATTAAGCGGACCGGCAACGGCTATTACAGCTACAACTATCTCAACGAGCGGCTCTGCAAGCAGAGCGACATCGTGGATCACCTGGCAAAACACGGCATCAAGCCGCATGGCTACAATGTCGTGATGCAGGGGGATGTCACCCGGATCATGGAGATGAGTGACTTCGAGCGCCGGAAGATCATCGACGAAATTGCCGGGGTCTCGGAGTTCGATACCAAGAAACAGCAGTCGCTTGCCGAACTCGATATCGTTCGGGAGCGCATTGAACGCGAGGAACTCCTGCTCCTGGAACTGGGAAGGCGGGCAAACGAGCTCAAGCGCGAGCGGACACAGGCCCTGGAATACCAGAAATGGCAAAAGGATCTCGCCTATTACCAGAACTGCCGGTCCGCCGCCCAACTCAACGAGCGGGAGAAGGAGCTTGCCTCCCTCCGGCATTCCACGGAAGACCACACGCTCCAGCTCACCCGGATCGCCTCCGACCGGAGTATCGAGGAGAACGAGCTCTCCTATCTCCAGGCTGACTTAAAGGATATCGACGAACTGATCAACAAGAAGAGCGGGTCGGACTACCTCAAGCTGATCGCGGAGCTCGAAGAGGCGAAAAGCGGGATCAAGCTTGCCGAGCAGACCATCCTCCGGCTCCGCAAGGAGAAGGAGACCAATCTCGAAGCAATCAACCGGACCTACATGGATACCAAGCGGGCCGAGACCCGCGTGGCCGAATGCACCGACCAGATCCGCTCGCTCACGATAGACCGGACCAACATAGCAATGGAAGTGGCGACTTCAAAGGCCCTGGCCGAGAAGATCGAGACCGAGATCAAGGCTCACAGCGTGGACACGGAAGGGGCCCGCGACCGCCTGTTTGCTCTCTTAAAAGATATTGAAGAGAAGAAGGGGCAGCGCTCGGGCATCCTTCACCAGCAGGACATGTTCATCGAGAGGAGCCGGATGCGGACGGGCGAGCTCGAACGCCTCACCAACCTTCTCCGGCAGCTCGATGAGGAGTACGCGGCCAAACAGGCCCAGCTGGCCGAGAGCCAGAAGAGTACAACGGATCTTGCTGCCGAGAAGAAGGAGCTTGACCGCAACCTCTCTGAACTTGAAGGCTCGCTCTTTAGCCAGCGCTCCTCCCTCGAACGCCTCCGGGGCGAGATGAAGGATTACGAGCAGGACGCGATCCGGCTCGAAGCCGCCCAGCAGGCCCGGGGGGAATCGGGAGGAAAAGCCCTTGAAGCGGTCATGGGTATGGAAGGCGTCCACGGCACGATTGCCGATCTGGGAAAGGCCCCAAAAGAGTATTCCGTTGCCCTCAACGTGGCGGCCGGCAACAAGCTCCAGTTCGCGGTCTGCGATAACGACCAGATCGCCGCCGACGCGATCCGGTACCTCAAGGAAGAACGGCTCGGCCGGGTTACGTTTCTCCCGCTCAACAAGCTCCGGCCCCCGGCACTTCCCCCGCTGAAAGAGCCGGGCGTTGTCGATTACGCGGTGAACCTGCTGGAGTACGACCCGAAGTACGACCGGGCGTTTGCGGTAGCCCTCGGGTCGACAGTTGTCGTGGATACTCTCGAACGGGCGCGGAAACTGATCGGGAAATACCGCATGGTGACCATGGATGGCGAACTGCTCGAAAAGAGCGGGGCCATCACCGGCGGATCGGCCCGGAAACAGACCGTCCGGGGCTTCGGGGCAGCGGTTGACGATGAGATCATGCGCCTGCGGTCGCGCCTCGGGGAACTCTCGGGGCAGGCAGGCACGCTCGAAGCCGGGATCAAGCGCCTCACCGAAGAAGTGGATGCAAAGCGGGCATTACGGAACGAGATCGACCAGAAGACGGCCCGCTTCGGCATGTTCACCGAGGAATTCACCCGCCGCTTCGAGGCGATCACGGTCGAGAAGCAGACGATCGAAGCAGCCGTTCTCCGCCAGCAGGAGGAGACAAATAACGGTGCTGCCGAACTGACTGCTCTCGAAGTACAACTCGACGATGTCACCGCTATCATCGGGGGGCTGAACGCCCAGATCGACGAGATCAAGAAACGCCTCGACGATACCAACATCCCCGCCCTCACCGAGCAGCTCGAGAAGAAGAGGAAGGAGATCGAGGAATCCGAACGCCGGCTCCGGAACAAGGACGCGGACGTCAACGATGCCCAGCGCGAACGACAGCACTTCAACGCAAGGATCGTTGAACTCGGGGAGGAGCGGACACGGCAGGACGAACGCAACCGCGAGCTCGATGCGGATATCGGCACGGCCGGCGAACAGATTGCCGCCCACAAGGTGCAGATCGCATCCCTTGAGGAACGCCAGAAAGAGTTCTCGGGCGAACTCGATGAACTGCGGACGAAACGCTCTGAAGTCTCGGGGCATATCCACGAATCCGAACTGAAACTGATGAAGTTCGATGCCGAGAAGGATCGCATCACCGCCATGCTCGTTGCCCTTGAGGAGCGGACAAAGACCCTTGCCATCGAGATCGATATGCTCCGGCAGCAGGTTGGGGAGATGGATACGACTCTCACCCTCTCCGAGATCGAGGGTAAGATCGCCGAGGCTGACGGGGCGCTGCGGAAGATCGGGGCCGTGAACATGCTTGCCATCGAGGAGTTCGAGAAGGTCGAGCGGCAGGTTACGGAGCGGACCGAGCGCAAGGAGACCCTGTCGAGCGAACGGGAGACCTTGATCGAGCGGATCGAGCAGTTCGAGCAGATGAAGTACCTGGCTTTTTCAACCGCGTTCAAAGCCATCGATGCCAACTTCCGGGAGATCTTTGCCCGCCTTACGAGCGGGAGCGGGAATCTTGTTCTCGAGAACGAGGAGGATCCCTTCACGGGCGGGATGACGTTTGCCGTCAAGCCCCGGGACAAGAAAGTCCACCTCCTCAATTCACTCTCGGGTGGCGAGAAGTCGTTAACAACGCTCGCCTTTATCTTCTCGATCCAGCGTTTCATCCCGGCGCCGTTCTATGCATTCGATGAAGTGGACATGTCCCTCGATGGTGCCAACGTGGAGCGGATCTCCTCGATGGTAACGGAGCTTGCGCCCAACTCCCAGTTTGTCATCGTCTCCCTCCGGAAACCGATGATCGAGGCTGCGGAGCGGATCATGGGTGTGACGCTGCGGCCGGACAAGAGCACGCTCGTTACCGGGGTAAAGGCCCATGCCGGCGGATAACCCGCCCGGCCCGGATGGTCAGCCGGGCCAGAACCCGGTACCGGATAATGAACCGGGCGCAGCGGGAACTGCGGAGGGTCCTGGATCCGGGCCCGAAACGGTCCCGGCAACGCAGGCCCCTCTTGAAGACCCGGTCGAGATCCTGGTGGGCCTTGCGGAACGCGGGGAGATCGATCCCTGGAATATCGATATCATCGAAGTTACCGACCGTTTCCTCTCGGAGCTCGACCGCCGGCGCGAACTCAACCTCCATGTCTCTGGGAGGACGCTCTTTTATGCGTCAACGCTCCTGCGGATGAAGTCCGAGCAGCTGACGGTTGCCGAAGCTCCCGATGAGGTGGAGGAGGGCGACGGGGAAGACCTGTTCGGCGACGACTTTGGCGGGGGAGCGGAGGACATTGATTACGGTGGCCGGCTCGGCCCCATCGAGCGGCTCGAACACGAGATCCAGCGCCGCCTCGACCGGAAGAACATGCGAAAGAGTCCCATCACGCTCTTCGAGCTCATCACCGAGCTCAAGAACATCGAGAAGGAGGAGCGTCGCAGGAGACGGATGGCTTCCGGGGGAATCGATGACGACTCCCTCATCGATGCCGACGACGTGGTCAGTATCGCCCACGAGGAAGGGTTCCAGGAATCGTCCATGATCCGGCTCGCGGAATATCTCGGGGGGCTGGAGATCGATGAGGAGATGACCCTCGCCGAGCTTTGTAAGCAGCTCGACTGGGGTATCCCGGAAGTTTTCATCCCGCTCCTCTTCCTTGCGCTCGACGGGCGCTGTGCGCTGCGGCAGGATGAGTTCTACGGGGATATCTGGGTGCAGATCTGCCGGGCTGAAAAGGCTGAATCCCCCCTTGGTTCCACTACTGAATAACTATTCCCTGGTGTTTTTTACACGAATCTCTTCTCCACCTTTCATTCCGGCAATATCTTCATATCTCCCCCGCACGAATATCGGATCAACCAAAATCAAACCGATACCGATATGAAACACACGGACGAGATCCTGATGGAATGGATCCGGGCCAAGCACGAGCGCCTGGAGGCGTTACGCCCTCTTGACCGGGATCTGGTTGAAAAACTGCACGAAGAGATGCGGGTATTGCATACCTACAACTCCAATGCTATCGAGGGAAATACCCTCACCCTGTCAGAGACAAAACTGGTCCTGAATGATGGGATCACCATCGGGGGAAAAACACTCCGCGAGCATCTGGAAGCGACGAACAATGCACGGGGGTATGATCTCATCGTCAGCCTTGCCTGCGAACAGGTCCCAATCACCCATGTCACGATCCAGCAGATCCACGAGATTGTCACCCGGAGTATTCTTGAGCAGGCCGGGCAGTACCGGACCCGCAATGTGCGTATCACCGGCGCTGTCCGTTCCCCGACCGACTGGTCGCATATCATCCGTGAAATGGACGAGCTGATTGCAGATATCAAAAAACAGGACCGGCCGGTAGTTGAGATGACGGCATATCTCCATCACCGGTTCGTTGCGACTCATCCCTTTGTTGATGGAAACGGCCGGGTGGCCCGGCTCCTGGGGAACCTGTACCTGCTCCGGAATGGTTATCCCCCGATTATTCTTGATCAGAAAAACCGTCAGCAGTATTACCGGGCGCTCCGCGAGGCTGATAACGGGAATCTTTCCGCGTTCACGGGTTTCATTGCACGGGCTGTGAATGAATCGCTCTCCCATTACCTCGCAATGGCCGGCGGCAGGGACACGCTCATTCCCCTCCGCGAGCTGGCAAAGGTCTCACCGTACTCGCAGGAGTACCTGAGTCTTGCATCTCGCAAGGGGCTTCTTGACGCTACCAAGATCGGCGACACCTGGCACGCGACCCGGCACGCGCTGGATGCATATTGCCGTGACCATGGGAGAAAGTGAATATCTACGGCCTTTTGTATTACATCATGATTCGTGTTGGCAGATACTCTACGGGTATCGGGGACGCGAAGCCCTGATCGAAAAACCACTGTGACCTCCTCTTTTCAGTCAGCTATATAGTATCCTCTAAAAAGAATGCGATCCGCTCCGTAACCAGTTCACCGAGCATTGCGACCGCCTCGGTTTCGAGGCAGGATGAGACCGATGCATCGAAGAGCAGGTTTGCGGACGGGGGGAACTCATCGGATCCCTCCCAGATAAGAATGTACACGGGAACCCGGGGAAGCGCCCGAAGTACCCACGAACGATCGGCATAGGCAGCGGGTGTTGCGCCGAACTCTTCCAGGACCTGACAGAAGCCCTGCTGGTTGAGTGTATACATCTCCGCCAGCGGCTGGACTGCCCGCTGCCGGAACGTGGCAGCATATGCGTTTCCTCCCGGCACCTGGCCGAAGGGGATGAGCCGGAACGTCTCCGGTACTTCTTCTGCCCGGGAGTACCCGCTCAGGATACAGAACAACCGTGGCCGAATCCCAAGAACAGGTGTCATGTCCGGCTCTGTAACAAGGATCCCCGATGTCAGGTCCAGGCGGAGCCTGAGAACGACAAGGAATGGATCATCGGGGAATCCCAGCCGTCCCCGCAGGGAAGAGACTGCCTCCCGGCACCGTTCATAGTCCCAGGTTGTGCCTGCACTCACAATGGATCATTCTTCCTGTTGGTGGATGATGTTCTCCGCTGCTACCCTCATTACGGTTTTGTCCTCCGGGGGTAGTCCGGTGTATTGGCAAGGTACAGCGGTGTTTCGCCGGCTGCATACAGCTTCATGTTCTCTGCAAATGCCCGGGCAATGCCCTCGTAGGAGACGTCCGTTACACCGGCAATATGGGGTGTGGCGATCACGTTTTCCTTAAAGAGAGGATGGCATGGATCGACCGGCTCCTCCCAGAAGACATCGAGCCCGGCGCCGGCAACCTGCCCGGACCGGAGCCCGGCAAGCAGCGCCTTGGGATCGATGAGGCCGCCCCGGGCAACATTGATGATAAAGACTCCCCGTTTCATGGCTGCAAGTTCCTTTGTGCCAATGAGATGGAACCGGTCGGGCGAGTAATTAATGCAGAGGAGAACATAATCCGCCTCTGCAAGTGCGGTGTCCAGTTCCTCGAGCGGATAGGCACGAGCGATCTCCGCACCGGGAACGGTCCTCCCGGGATGGTCGTCCACGGTAAGGATCCGTGTCCCAAATCCACCCAGCCGCCGGACCAGTTCCCTCCCGATTCCCCCGAGGCCGACAATACAGACTGTCTTGCCTGACAGTGCCTGGCCGGTGGGCGACCCCCACGGGACCTGTGTTCCCTCCACCCGGTTCCGAGCGATCTCGTTCCACCGGCGGGAGAGCATGAGCATCAGGAGGAGGGCGTGCTCGGCAACCGATGCGGCATTGCCGGACTCTTCGCTCGGGATCCGGGCCACCCGAACCCCGTGGCGGGTTGCGGCTTCGATATCCACGGATTCGAGCCCGACCCCATACTGCTGGATGAGACCGAAGGTTCCCTGCCGGATGAACGATTCGTCAATCTTTGTGACAAGCGGGACGATCACGTCGGCCTTGGCGATATGCGGTCCGAGTTTGTCTGGTGGGAAGGCGAGGATCTCTGCATCCGGGAGGAGTGCGGCAAGCCGGGTCCTGGCCTCGGGGAAACCTTCGCCGCAGAACAGGATCTTCATGAAAATGAGTATTGATCTCCCGGGTGATCAGCGCATCGGTCTGGTGAACCCTGCATTTCCCAGTCACCCCCAAAAGGAAACCTGTTGACGGTCCGTGGAAAAAGGATACCGGGTTTTTAAAAAACACCTCTTATCTCCCGGCCAGGCATTCGTTCATCCAGCCTGTCACCAGGTACGCTGGCGGCTTGCCATCCGGGCGCATATCGTTATCCATGCGCCAGACAAAGGGGTCGGCCCGATTGTTCGCTTTCTCTCCTCCATCCCGGTTCCGTTGAGGTTACTGCCCCAACCGGGGAGCGCCACGGTCATTTTTCAAAATACCCGGCAACTTCCCTGATATGGTCCATAACCGGGAGACCCTGCGGGTGCGGATTACGGGGGAATCATGAAGTTCAGTGCAAGGCCGGCACCGAGTCTGCCCAGGTCTCAACACGCGTCCGGATCGCATCATCACTATAGGATGCCAGTGTTACGCGATCACGTGCTATACTTAGAAAGAACATCCCGCCATCCGGATCATGGCACTTCAGGAGAACTGAGAAGAGGTCGGCGCCCGGGATGTGTTTCACCTTCCCGCGATGGGAGGCGATATTGGCCATGTTCGATATCACGGCAGCGATGCCGGTCTGGTAGCCTTCAATGGAATCGTACATATCCAGCCCGCGCCCGATCTGTTTTCCGTCCGGGTTCAGGTACGCGAATTTCGCGGTATACATCTCCCGCACAACCTCGACCGGAGGATGGTTTCGTTTCGCGGTCATATATGATGTACAACCAAGCGGGTTCTGGTGAACTAACGATCGGACAATGGTATCAAACCCTGTAATATCCGGAAAAGGGGTGTTCATGATACGTACAGCACTTTTTGTCCCGGGTTTCTGCTTGAAATATTTCATAAAATCTCCCCGTCCACTGCCGGATCCGGACCGTGCCCGGGAATAATCCTTCCCAGGAGGGCATCCCGGGCGTTTTCGTGTTACCGAGGCGTTCGTCCGGCTATTATAGAGTTGAGTGCAGTGGTCCGAGAAATCCTTGGTGGTCGGTTATGGGGGGTCGGAGGTTGAAAAATAATCTGACCCAATGCATGTTGCAAAAGCCCTTCAGTACGATGTTGATTGAACAATATAGTCGTTGAAATATTCTCTTTGCTATGGGTCAGGAAGCTTATCCAACCCTTGTGATACCGCTCCAAAATATTTTTTCCACCTCCGACTCCCCCAACCCCCGGCCGGATCCGGGCTGGATCCCGGCTCATCTTCGGCTTCATTTTACGACTGAAAATATCCGTTGTACCCTCTTTTTTCTGCCAGGTATGCAAAGGGGGGGTCGGAGGTGAAAAAAATAAACCGGGTTTTTGCCATGGGCAGGGAAACGGGTTCTCGCTCGCAATCATTGTCAGGGAATACCGAACCGCCGGGTCCGGCAACCCCCAGTGACAACCGGTAAAAACCATTCGTTCCCGTGTTTATACGGCTCTCCCTGTTCTTTCAGGATCCTGACGTTTTTGTCGTAACGGAGCATCGTGCAGAGATGGCAGGGCTACCATCAACATAACTACAATAAAATTTTCACTTATCCGTGAATTTAATGGTATTACCATCTGATTATTTCTCATGGAATACGGAGCGCTCCTTTCGGAATCAATCGAGTACACGAGGGAGGCACTTGTAGCTAACTGGATCACATCGCTGATTATTATCCTGTGTTACCTGCCTTTTGCCCTTGTCAGATTTGTATGCGATCCGAAAAAAATTCTCGCGGATGGAACTATCCACTGGGATCTCATCCCATGGCCCGAACTCATCGTGCTTATCATTGCAGGATTCCTGCTCCTGATTCTCCTGTTCGGCTTCACGGTCCGGCTCTATCGCGGGATATCGCCGCCGGTATTCGATAACTGGGGTTCACTCTACCTTGACGGGATCAAGCTCCTGATCGTCAACATACTCTGGTTTATCCCGTTCGTACTCCTGAGTATCGCCCTTCTTGTCCTCCTCCTCCCTCTTGTTTTTCTTATCGGACCCGATTCGCTTGCCCTGTGGGTGGGATGTATGCTTGCAGTCCTCCTTGTTGCATTCGTGCCGCTGGTCATTGCCTTCTTCTACAGCACTCTTGGCAGCGTCCGCTATGCCCGCACCGGCAGTATCCGGGAAGGGATCCGTTTCTCCGCAATAAACTGCATGATCCGGGCTATTGGCTGGGTAACGTATATCCTGGCCATGTTCATCCTGCTGGTGGCTGCAATTTTCTTTGGTATTGTCCAGTCCGTACTTGCACAGATCCCTGTTGCGGGATGGGCGATCCAGCTGGTTCTTTCCCCAGTCATTTTGGTTTTCACCGCCCGGTATATCTCCCGGGTCTATGACCATGGTATTCCGCAGGAACCGGCAGGAGACACGGTCGGGGAAGACCGGCAACAGGTGGATGCTGCTTTATGACGACTGGTGATTCCCTTCCGGCCCGGATCTGCCGGTTCGTTACTGATCCGGATACATTCTTTCAGCAGTTGGCAGCATCGCCGGCCCGGTTCCACTGGCCGCTGGTCATCGTGCTCGCAGCCGGTCTCTGCAGCGCGATCACGACCTGGCTTATCGCAGGCTGGATGATGCCGGCCTTTGCTCTGGCATCTTCCGCTGCCGGACATCCGGACGGGTTCATTTCTGCCGTGACCGGTTTCACCGTCATTTTTGCCCCGCTTTGCGCCCTGGCAGGGCCCGTCGTGATCCTTGTCGGGGCGGCAGCCAATTTTTATATACTTGCCGGTTTTGTCTCAAAGACCGGCAGCTTCTCTCACGTGCTATCAGCTGTCGGGTGGGGAATGGTCCCCCTGGCGATTTATGAGGCAGTGCGCATTCCCCTTCTCCTGGCATACCTTCCCGGCATGAGCCTTACGGTCTCCCCGGAGTTATTCATGCTCTCCAGGAGCTCCCCGTTCGCATTCTCCTCGGGCAGTGCGGCTCTGGCAGGCATGTTCACGTACAACCAGGTGTTCTACACTGTTGCGGCTGCAAATGCCATCCTTCACGTGCTGGCCTATCTTGCCTGTGCGTGGTTCTGGGTTCCGGCAGTCAGGCATACCTGCGCAGTCGGGCACCGTCACGCCCTCCTGATAGTACTTGTCCCGCTGCTCCTGTTCCTTGCCCTGTCATTCGGCCCTTCACTCGTCAGCGGTACTCACGGCCTGTAACTCCGGGACAGGGCCGCTATGGTCCCCCGGTTCCTTTTCCCGTGGGTTCTGGTGCCGCACCCCCCGCTCATTTTGCCTTCCGGCCCGGAAATCCATGCGCGATTGCGCGGGCCAAAGCCACATATGACCGCTCTGACCCGCCCCGGGATCCCGTTTCCGGGGAATCTGGAGAATGCGCGATTCGCGGCAGGGTCCGGGTCTCATTTTCCCGTTACGGATCTTTTACGTCGGATACCCGAATTTTGCTAAAATGCGCTCATGGATCGATCAGGACCCTGTACAGCTGACCGGGGACCTTTTGCCTCAATCGCGCAGGTATCCTATTCCGGGTCGAAACAGGGAAAAATGGAAAGAAAACCCGGTTCGGGTACCAGAACCAGATTATCTGCCCCGTGTATATTTTCCGGATTATACAATCCGGAAAAAAGCCGGTTTTTCCGGGGGGATCATGTTTAAATGTCCAGCTGTGCTATTATGTAATCCACAAAATCTGATGACAAACCGACGAAACCTTCCCTCGGGGAACGGTGTCGGTTTCGAGGGAAAAACAATGCAGGCAACAAGGTATAAATACCCATGAAACCTACATTGTAAGCCCGTGAATGCGTGAAATTCACGACGATGGGAGCCAAATACCCCGGTTTGACCGGACTTGGTTCCTCAAACGGAAACAGTGCAAGTAACAAGGTATAAATATCCTTGAAACCTACATTGTAAGCCCGTGAATGCGTGAAACAACACGACGAAGTTCACAGAATCAGGTTCCCTTGATGAAGGACCAAACCAGCAGGTTCTGCCTGCCTTGGTTCCGACGGGAAAAAGGCTCGTGTAACAAGGTATAAATATCCTTGAAACATACATTATGAGCCCGTGTTCAATCAAGCAACACGACGAAACGTAATACAAATTCTTTGATGGAGATCCAACGAGACCTGGCTTGACCAGAGTTGGTTCTGACGTTGATACTGGCAAAGCGGAAATTTGTTTAGTAACCGCTAATTCCTTAAAACAAGTTCAGATACGTGTGCGTACGAAAAGTACAATTAATTCTGGTTGATCCTGCCAGAGGCCACTGCTATCGGAGTTCGATTAAGCCATGCGAGTCGAGAGGTGCAAGACCTCGGCATACTGCTCAGTAACACGTGGACAATCTAACCTATGGTGGGGGATAACCCCGGGAAACTGGGGATAATACCCCATAGACTATGAATGCTGGAATGCTTTGTAGTTCAAAGGTTTA
>Ga0265296_1000662_pt1 | contig 48079 bp, 50 predicted proteins | sample MunlanPumphouse1_FD_189073 | JGI IMG/M metagenome (GOLD analysis project Ga0265296, IMG submission 189073) | Groundwater microbial communities from a municipal landfill in Southern Ontario, Canada - Pumphouse #1 | ecosystem: Environmental > Aquatic > Deep subsurface > Groundwater | place... | reverse complement strand
CGCCCCGACATTCGCTCGCGCACCGTGTCGCATCTGCGCAACATCGATGCGACGCTCGCGGCCACGGTCGCCGACGGCCTCGGCATGGATCTCCCCGATGCGGCGATCGCGGCGCGCAAGCCGCTCACCGACCTGCCGCCTTCGGACGCGCTCAGCATACTCAAAAATGGTCCCCACAGTTTCCGGGGCCGCAAGCTTGGCATCTTGATGAGCGACGGCGCCAATCCGACGATCTTTACGGCGCTGGTCAAGGCACTCGACGCCGAGGGCGCGGTCTATGAGGTCGTCGCGCCCAAGATCGGTGGGGTGACGCTCGCCGACGGCACCAGGGTGGCGGCCCGGCACAAGATCGACGGCGGTCCGTCGGTGCTCTTCGACGCGGTCGCGATGATCGTCTCGGAGGAAGGCGCCGCCGAACTTGCGGCCGACGCGGCTGCCAAGGATTTCGCCAGCGACGCCTTCGCGCACTGCAAATTCATCGGCATGACGGCCGAGGCAGCGGCGATCTTCGCTGCCGCAGGCCTCGCCGATGATCTCGACGAGGCCTGCATCCCGCTTGCCAAGGCCGGCGACGCGGCGCCCTTTGTCGAGGCCTGCCGCGCGCTTCGCCATTGGCCGCGCGAGCTGAAGGTGGATCTCGACGCAAAACCGGCACCACCAGCGAATTAGCGGCGGCGCGGCGCCCGTCGGCAAGGCCGTTGCCGATCGGCGTCGCCATGGCCCTTCGCAAGGCCGATGTGGTCAAGGGCGAGCACGACGTCCCCCGCCGCTTAGAGGCGGGGGACGTTGGTGCGTTGATGCGCCAGTCAGCAAGCAGCCCTCGTCGGCCGTGTCCCAACCGTGACCGACAGTTTGGCGCGAATGTCGGACCCGAGCGCGCGGCACAGATTTTCGACGAGGCGCGCGCGACCTGCAACGGGTCAGGCGCAACGCCAAGCCAGACACGCCTTACCCAGCGGTTCTCCCATTGCACCCCTTGCTCAGCCCATCTCGGCAATCGCCTTTGCAACGGCGTTTTCCAGCTCCTTTTGCCCGAACGGCTTGCCGAGACGCTGGAGCGCGGGCCCCACATCGCTCGGCGTTTCGCCATATCCGGTCGCCAGAATGATCGGCAGATGCGGACGTTCAGTGCGGGCGGCTGCGATCAATTCGCTCCCCGTCATGCCGGGCATGGCCTGGTCGGTGATCAGGATGTCGATGTCACGATGCGCATCCAAGAGGGCAAGCGCTTCGGCGCCCGAGCTCGCTTCAAGGACCCGATGGCCGAGATCCTCAAGCAACGCCGCCGTGTTCATCAAGATGATCGCGTCGTCGTCGACGACGAGAATTCGCTGGCCTTGGGCTGCCGTGCCGCCCTGCGCGTCGGATCCAAGTAACGACACCGGCGCCTCCGCGCGACTGATCGGCAACCAGATGTGGGCGCGTGTTCCCATGTTGATTTCGCTTTCCATTTCGAGGGCACCACCGATTTGCTGCGCGAACCCATGGACCATCGAAAGGCCGAGCCCCGTTCCCTTGCCCACCCCCTTCGTGGTGAAGAAAGGATCGGCGGCCCGCGCCAGAGTTTGCGCGTCCATGCCTGCGCCCTCGTCGGCCACCGTCAGCCGGATGTAGCGACCGGGCGCGAGCCCGCCGACTTGGCCGCGCCGGACATCGCGCTCTTGCGCATCGATGGAAATGGTACCGCCGCCCGGCATTGCGTCGCGCGCGTTGACGGCCAGATTGAGCAGCGCCATCTCGAGCTGATTGATATCCGCCGATACGGCCGGAAGATCGGCAGGAAAGCGCGTCTCGATGCGCAAGTGAGGTCCGAGCGATCGTTGCAGCAGCTCCATCATCCCGCCGACGAGCTCCGGCAGCATGATATGCTCGGTCGCAAGTTCCTGGCGGCGCGCAAAAGCCAGCATTCGCTGAGTCAACGCCGCCCCCCGCTCGGTCGCCTGCAGGCAATTGTCGAGCAGCCGCGTGGTCTGCGGATCGAACGAAGGTCGCTTGCGGAGCAGTTCGAGCCCGCTCTGAATGACCATCAGCAAATTGTTGAAATCATGCGCCACTCCGCCGGTGAGCTGGCCGATCGCTTCCATTTTCTGGGACTGGAACAGCGCTTCGCGCGCGCGCTCCAGTTCAAGCTGCGCTTCCTCGCGCTCGCTGATGTCGCGGGTTATCTTGGCAAAACCGATCAGCTTCCCCGCGTCGTCGCGGATCGCGTCGATCACTACGCCGGCGCGAAAGCGCGAGCCGTCCTTGCGGAGCCGCCAGCCGTCGGCAGCGAACCGGCCATCGCGGCGCGCCATATCGAGCGCGCGCGCAGGTTCGCCCGCTTCCCTTTCCGCTTGCTCGTAAAAAGCGGAAAAGTGGCGGCCGATGATCTCCTCGGGGGTATAGCCCTTGATCCGCTCGGCACCGGCATTCCAGCTGGTCACGATACCGTTCGTGTCGAGCATGAAGATCGCATAATCGGTGACCCCCTGGACAAGGAGACGAAACTGAACCTGGCTGCGTTCGAGCGCTGCCGATCGCTCGGCCACGCGCATCTCGAGCGTTTCGTTGAGATCGCGCAGGCGCGCGGCGGTCTGGCGCAGCTCGGCCTCGGTGCCGGCTCGCTCGACATGCGCCCAGCTCCGATCGGTCACCTCGCGCATCAAAGCCAGCTCATTGTCACTCCAGGCGTGGGGTTGCCGATGATGGATTGCCATCATGGCCGTGAGCCGCCCTTCCTTGACCAGCGGCATGCAAATGGTCGCACGGACTCCGATCGCCTGAAAGGTCGCCGCCGCGTCGGGCGCGACCTCGACTGCGTTGTCGCTGATGATAAGCGGCTGTCCGGCGGTCAGACGGGCTACGGCGAGTTCGCCGAAGGCAGCGAGACTGTAGTGCCCCTTGATCGATGGCGATCCTTCCGCGGTCCAGTCGCCGCGGATCGTGAATCCGTCGCCGTCTTCGTCCATGTCGGCATAGGCGCAAATCGACACGCCGAGATATTCGCCGACCATGCGGGTGGTGGCCGCGAGGATGTCGTCGGCGTCCGCGATTGCGGCTGTCTGGACCGTCAGCCCGTCGAGGAAACGCAGGCGCGCCTCGCTTTCGCTAAGCGCAGCGGCCGCCTTCACCGCTTCGGTTGTTTCGACCACCACCGCGAGAACGCCTGCGGGTGTGCCATCGTCACCAAAAACAGGGGAATAATCGAGGTTCATCCAGACATCCTCAAGACCGCGCGACCGGTCGAGCTGGAGCAGATGGTCCTTATAGGCGAGCGTTCCGCCCGCGAGACCAACCTCCATCACATGTGCGTTGAAGTCGGCGACCTCGGGCCAGGCCTCGCGCACCGGCAGGCCGAGGATGCGTGGGTGATTGGCGCCGGCAAATTGCGAATAGGCGTCATTGTAGATCATCGTGCCCTGTTTGCCCCAGAGCATCACGATCGGGACGGGCGAGTGAATGATGAAGGCGACCATCGCCCTGAGGCTTTGCGGCCATCCGGTAATCGGACCGAGCGACGTCGACTCCCAGTCATAGACTGCGATGCGCTGGCCCATTTCTCCGTCGTGGCGAAGAAAATCGATATTATCGCTGTGCTTTGCGAAGGCGTTCCACACGCGTTCCGATCCCCTTCAATACAGCTTCCAGAACGACGCAACCCCGGCGACGGTTCCCGCCGTCCGACGAGGAAGCGAAGGACTCCCACCGCACCACTGCGGCGCCCCCGTATCGCCTGCCGATCCGCCGACCGGGGCGACAGCGCTGCGGCGGCTCGCGCGCCAGGGATCTCAGCTATCAGCGCGTTTTCAGATAGGCGCGGACGGCATCTACCGAATTGCCGACCGCATCCACGGCTTCGCGCAATTCCGCTTCGCTGACCCCGAGGCTCCGCGTCCAGTTACGAATTTCATAGTCTTCGCCGAGGCTGATCCGATCGCGATCGGGCGAGCCGATATTGGTCTTGTCGTCGGCCATGCTGCGCTCCTTGCTTGCTCGTTGCTGACGCGAATTTCAACGCGCGTCCGGGCCGCGGGTTGCCCCCGCGCGCCGGGAACGAAGCGGCTTCAACCGAGTAGTCACAAACATGCCATCCGCGAACGCATCGACCCGGTCCAAGCCCGCCGTCATCGGCGCAGCCGTTGCCCGGGCGTCGGCATCGCGAGCGGACGCCGTTTCCCGTCGGGGCCGTGCCGACCAGACGCGGGCCGCCCGGTGAAGATCGCAACCTTCAATGTGAACGGCATCGGCGGGCGTCTCCCGAACTTGCTGAAATGGCTCGGGCTTGCCGAACCCGACATTGTGGTCCTGCAGGAATTGAAGGCGCCGCAAGCGGCCTTCCCGCACGAGGAGATCGAAGCCGCGGGCTATCAGGCGATCTGGCACGGCCAAAGCCGCTGGAACGGCGTCGCACTCCTGAGCCGTGTCGGCGAGATTCACGAGACGCGCCGCGGGCTGCCGGGCGATCCAGACGATGCACAGAGCCGCTACATCGAAGCCGCGGTCGGCGGCGTGCTCGTCGCCGGGCTCTATCTGCCGAACGGCAATCCCCGGCCCGGGCCGAAGTTCGATTACAAGCTCGCATGGATGGCGCGCCTTGACGCGCACCTGCGCACCCTTGTCGACCTGAAGGCACCGGTCGTCGTGCTCGGCGACTTCAACGTCATTCCGACCGACCGCGATGTCTACAAGCCCGAACGCTGGACAAAGGATGCGCTGTTCGCCCCCGAGGCCAGAGCCGCTTATCAGCAGATCCTCGACCAGGGCTGGACCGACGCGATCCGCCATCTGCACCCGGAGGCGACGATCTACAGCTTCTGGCCTTATTGGCGCAGGAGCTTCGAGCGAAACGCCGGCATCCGCATCGACCATGTGCTGTTGAACCAACCGGCAAAGAAATTGCTCCAGACCGCAGAGGTCGATCTTCAGCCGCGCGGCTGGGAGAAGAGCAGCGATCACACACCGGTCTGGGTCGAGCTTGCCGATCCTAATGAATCCAACCCTCTGAAATAAAAGCTTCGATCCGGACTGCCGCGCAATGGCAGGATGCGGCCAAGTCGTCGTCGGGGGCAAGGCGAAGGCACCTTTGGCGGTTAGCGAACACCTCCGCGTGGCCCGCTGTCGCACTCCGTGGACGGCTAAGCCGAGGCGCGCGGCTTGTGCCGCGATGCGAGACGATGGTCGGCGCACGCGCTCCCGCTCATTTCTGGCAAGCGATGATCGCTGCGACCACGGCCAGCGTCTCTTGCGGATCGCGAACCCGGACGGTGTCGAGGCCAAGAAGCTTTGCCGGATAATCGTTGCCGCCGGGGAAAATCGCATCGCCGACGAACATCATCGCGTCGAGCGGGATGCCGCTCGCGTCGCGGAGCTTCTTGAGGCCATAACCCTTGTCGACGCCTTCGCGCGTGATGTCGATCGAAGTGGCGCCGCCCATGTTGATCGACAGACCCGGCAAGCGCTGGCGCAGATCGGACTGAATGATCCGGCGCTTGGCAAAATCGGGATCCCAGACTTCCTTGGCGTGGATCGGAGCCTGCTGACCAAGCGCTGAAAAGGTGATCTGGCTGCCCCGATCCTCGATCCGCTCCCCCCAGACCTGTTCGGGTACAAAACCCGTCGCGATCAGCGCCGCGTCGAACGCCGCGAGGATCTCGCGCCTTTGCCCAGCCTCGAAGAGTTCGGCATAAACCGGCGTCCAAGCGCCCGCCGCATAAGTGTAAAGCTTGGTTCCCGTCGTCGGCATCAGCCAGAGCTGCGAGCGGTCGGCCCGCGCGGGCAGGCGGCTCGCGACCTGCTTGTCGAATTGCGGCCAATCGCCGCCCGAAATAACGGCGACCTGGGCGACGGCCATGAGATCGGCAAGCGCCTCGCCCATCTCGGGTTCGAGCGGCTGTTTGCTCTCGGCGAGCGTCCCATCAAGATCGAAGGCGACAAGCTGTTTCATCAGGACGGCACTCCCTTGGGTTCGTCGTCGCCCCGGGCGGGTCCCCGAGACAACATCGAATCGATCGAGGCCGCCAATGGTTCCGCGCCCCCGCTATCCAGCGGCCAAGGCGGTGCCGGGAACGATGCAGCGGCCCGCGGCTTGATAGGGGCAATGGCGCAAGCGCCAAACAACCGAGCAGGAGGACGGAACGCGTGGGCTTTGCTATCGACCGGCTCGTTTTTGGCCCCGACGACGTCGATCTGGCGCGCTCGCCGCTCGCGGGCCATTTCCCGGCAGAAACCTTTGTGCTGGGGGCTTTCAACCCAGGCCTGACGCGGTTGGCCAACGGCAATCTCTTGATGCTGGTCCGCATTGCCGAGGCACTGCGCAGCCCCATCTTTGACGGCCATGTCCACTGCATTCGCTGGGCCGAGGGCCGATATGTCCTTGATGCGTGGCCACTCGATTTATGCGACACCGCGGACCCGCGCAAATTCATGGTGCGCGGCGGCGCCTGGCGGGTGATGGCGCTGACCTCACTGTCCTGGCTGTTGCCGGTCGAGCTCACCCCCGACGGCCTCGCGGTGGTCACGGTCCATTACGACCGCGCGATTGCGCCGCAAGGCGACTTTCAGTGTTACGGCGTCGAGGATGCGCGGATCAGCCGGGTCGAAGACCGCTGGCTGATGACCAGCTGCTCGGTCAGCCCCGAACGCCATTCGACAACGCTCTACAGCTCGGACAACGGACTCGACTGGCGGTTCGAAGATATTGTCCTCGACCATCAGAACAAGGATATGCTGATCTTCGAAGGTCTGATCGATGGACATTATTGGGCCCAGACGCGCCCGCTCGGCGATCTATATTTCGCCTATCCGCCAGGTTCGCCGTGGCGCGCGGGGCCCTCGATCAACCTGGCAAGCTCGCCCGACGCGCTGCACTGGAAACCGCACCGTGCGCCCGGCATCCGCCCGCACGCCGATACAATCGCGACCGCGCGGATCGGCGGCGGCACCCCGCCCATTCTGACCGAGCATGGCTGGCTGACGCTCTGGCACGGGGTCGAGCCCAAGGAGATCGTCGGCGTGTACCGCACCTATTGGTCACTGCTGGACCGCAACGATCCCGCACGCGTCGTGCGCAGCGATCACGCGCCCTTGCTCGAGGCCGACCCCGAACTCACGCGCCCGCTCGAGGACAAGCTTTACGTGCGCGACGTCGTGTTCACGACCGGCATCGCCGATGCGGGCGAGCATTATGTTGTCGCTTCGGGCGAAGCCGATCTCGCGTGCCGCGTCACCCATATCCCCAAATCGGCATTCGGCCTCTGAGCCGCGCCGCGCAATCGGATTAACATCGATCAAGCGCTGGGAACCATGGTCGGCGCCACGGTTTTTCCAACCGAAGATGTTCGGCGAAAGCGACGGTCAGCAGGAAACAGCAGGATCATGGCAGCGAGCGCGCTCGAGGGTAGCCCCGCAACGGTCACCCCTTATCTCCTTACCCTATGCGACCAGCTTTCGGCCATGCGCGGTAAAGCGCTGGCAGTTTTTGCTATTGGCGACCTCGCTGCCGAAGCGCGCACCCTCGGCGATGCGCTATGGCTGATCGTCCGCCGTCCCGGGAGCGGCGGAATTGCGCTCCGCGCCGCAGCCTGGGCGGGCGAAAGCATTGCCAAGGCCTTGCAGCCCGAGCCAGGCGAAATCGCCCGTATCCGGATCACCAGCGGCCTTGGCGTGCATATCGTGTCACTGCGCGCGGGCGCGCGGACCCTGCCCTATTTTCGGGTCACCACCCGGTTCACGCCGAGCGCGCCAACCCGGCTGCCATTTGTGCCGCGCGATCTCTACCCGCTCGATCGCCACGACGAGCCGCTGGGGGCTAGCGGCCGCGTCCACGCCGTGCAGCGCGGACTAAATGCGGGACTGCTTTATTTCGAACTCGATGAGCCTGCGGCCGGCAGTTTTTTCTATTTCCAGAACCTGACCGCGCTCAACGATTATTGCCGCGCGACAGATACGAAGCCCGAAGATGTTGTCGGCGGCGAGTGGCCCTCGCTCGGCCTGCTGCTTCCGGTCCCGCCGCCAGGCGAGGACGACATCGAGCCACTCGCGTCCGGCAAGGAGATCATCCTGTCCGATGCGATCCTCCTCTGCCGCCCTGACGGGCCGAGCGACGAGCGCGACCGGGCGCGCCACTTTCTCCAGCTGCTCGGCGGCGCCTATCAACTGCTCGATTTGCCGCCCACCGAGTTTCGCGACTGGACGCTGCGCGCCAGACAGACGCTGCGCGATCTCGACGAAGCGCCCGAGGCGACGATCCGCCACTATGGACATCGCTACATCCACCCCTATACCGCCGCCGAGTATCCCGACATCATGGTGCAGATGTCGATCGTCCAGGCGATCCATGACTGGGGCAAATGGGGCGGCACGCCGCACCCGCTCGAAGCCGAGTTCAAGGCGGGTCTCGGCAAATTCTGGGATCCCAAGCTGAAGACGCTGCGGCGCTATCTCCCCAATGTCGGCGACGACAAGGACGCCGATGCCGTCGACAGCTGGTATCTTTATCATCCGCTGCTCAACCTGGGCCGGCTCGCGCAGGACGGCGATGCGCAGGCCCGCAGCCTGTTTCTGAAGTCGATGGATTATGCGATCAAGGCGGCGCGGCACTTCGAATATAAATGGCCGATCCAGTATAAGGTCACCGACTTTTCGGTGATTACCGAAACCGCGGGGGCCGACGGGCGCGGGCAGACCGATGTCGGCGGCGTCTATGCCTGGGTGATGTTGCAGGCGTTCGAGCTTACCGACGACAAGCGTTTTCTCGACGAGGCACGCGCCGCGATCGACGCCGCGATCGGGCTTGGCTTCGGGATCAACTATCAGGCCAATCTCACCGCATGGGGCGCCGCGGCGTGCATGCGTTTGTGGCGGATCACCAATCGCGACGTCTATCGCGACCAGAGCTATGTCTATCTCGCGAGCTTCTTCCACAACAGCGAGATCTGGGAAAGCGCGCTGGGCCATGCGGTCCACTATCGCAATTTCCTGGCTGTCACCTGCCTGCAAGATGCGCCCTATATGGCGATCTACGAATGTTTCGACAGCTTTTCCGCCTTTGAACATTATCTGGACGACAGCGGCCCCGATCTCGAACCTGCAGCGCGGATGCTGATTTCGGAATATTGCAAATATGCGCTTGATCGCGCCTGGTTCTACTATCCCGACGCGCTGCCCCCGGAGGCGATCGCTAGCGAGCAGCGCGAAAACAACGGCCATATCGACCGCCGCCTCTCCTTCCCGCTTGAGGATCTTTACCCGGACGGTCAGGCGGCGGGCCAAGTGGGCCAGGAGATTTACGGCGCCGGCGCCGCCTTCGTGTTCGCGACGCGCGCCTTCCACCGGATCGAGGATGCGCCCTTCCTCCTCTACTGCGACCATTTTGTGCGCGCCATCGAGCGCACCGACACGGCGGCGGTCTCGCTCACCCTCGATGGCGGCGAGACCTGCACCGCGCGGCTGAGCTTCGTGCGCGCCAAGCGCCGCACGCTCCCGAACACCCATGTCGCCACGGTCGATGGCGACGTGCTGCGTCCGAACGCCGCGAGCGCGGACCGCATCGATTATTTTGTGCCCGCCAATGGTCGCCTCGTCCTCCGCTGGGAGGCGTAAAGGCGCGGCGGCGTCCGGCGCGCGAGACGAGTTTTTCGATCAATAAAGGAGAAGATGATGGCACGAACAGCCCCGCCGCCACCCCATGCCGGGACGTCAGGATTCAGCAGGCTGCTTGGCGTCGCCGTGCTCGGCGCGCTTCTATGGTTCACGCGCAAGCAAACGCCCGAACCCACAAGAGACGACCAGCACGCCGCGGCGTTCGCCGACCACGAAACCGATCCCGACAATTTCGACCAGACCCGCTCGGCGGGACCCGAGGGCATGCGTTCGGAGCCCCGGCGGACGTGGGACCGCGTCGACCAGGCCGCCGACGAGTCGTTCCCTGCCAGCGACCCGCCGGCCTACTGAGCGGGCAGCCATGGGAACGGACATTGTCTCCCGCCTGCCGGTACCCGGCAACGCGTCGACCGCGCCGCCAACGGTGCGGCTGACCTACACGCTGCGTTACGATGACGATGCGTTCGGGTTACCAAAGCGGATCGAATTCGAAGCCGCCAGCCCGGCGATGGCACTCGAGATCGCGCAAGGCGAAGCCAGGGGCCGCGAAGCATTATTGCTTGTCGAGGGCCTGCCGCTCTGCCGCCTCGCAAAGGCCGCCGACGCCGATCCTCCCTACTGGATCATAGCGCTCCAAAAAGCTGCGCCGCGGTCGGCATGAGCGACGCGCGCAAGCCACGATACGATCAATTCTCTTGCTTCGCTTTTGCGTCCCGATCCTCTTCGGCGCGCCGCAGGCGGGTCGCTTCCTCGGTGCGCCGGATTTCGGCGCGCGAGCGGTGATTGTGCAGCATCGCCCAGCCCAGCACCAGCACGAACAGGATCGGTCCGACGATCGTGATCAGGGTCCATTCCATGAATTTTCTTCCTTCCAACAGGCTTTGTCGGTCAACGAGCGACGCGGTCAAAAGCTGCCTGCGTCGTGCAAGCGGAAAAAATTCCGTTCGTTCGCCCGGCGGCGGAACCGTGCGGGTCGGCAGGCGTCGTTCAACCATGGGGGCGGCCGCTGCGGCGGGCTTGTCCCGTTCGAGAACCGGTCGCCCGAGATGATGGCAGGAGCGGATCGATCATGATCGACGAAAATGACGCGCACACCGAAATGCCCGAGCTCAAGGGCCGCCGCGCGATCGTCACCGGCGGGACAACCGGGATCGGCCGCGCCATCGCGGTATTGCTCGCCAGTCATGGCGTGAAACTCTTTATCTGTGGGCGGACACCCGAGCATCTGGATGATGCGTTGCAGCGGATCCGCGAGGTGGGCGAAGGCGACGGGATCAATGTCGACCTCTCGATCGGGGAGGACGTCGATCGCTTTTTCGCGGCAGCGGACAATTACCTTGGCGGTTTCGATATCGCGATCATCAATGCGGCGGTACCGGCCGCCGCGCTCGCCGACGCGGGCGAGAGCGAGATGCGCTACCAGCTCGATACCGATTTCAACGCGTATCTCGTCTGTGCGCAGGAAGCAGCGCGGCGGATGCAGGGCGGGAGCGACATCATCTTCATCGGCTCGATGTCGGCGGTTTCGCAAAAGCCCGGCAGCTCGATCTATGTCGCGGCAAAGGCAGGCATTCAGGGCTTTGTTCCGGCGTTTCGCAAGGAGCTGGCCGAAGAGGATATCAAGGTCGGATTGATCGAACCCGGCTTCACCGGCGCGGATTTCCAATATCCCGAATTCCCGCCTGAGAAGCAGAAAGCGCTGATCGGCGAGCACAAAATGCTGCGCGCCGAAGATATCGCGGTTGCGGCACATTTCATGCTGACCCAGCCGCGGCGTACCGCAGTTTCGCTGATCCGCGTCGAGACGCGGCGCGAGCATCCCTGACCCCCAGACCCAAGGAGACGACCATGGCGACGAATATTCTGACCGGAAACAAGAGCCCCGTCATTCTGCTCGGCGCCGCCGCGGCAGGCTTCGTTGTCGGGCTCGCGGCGAACTTCGGACGCAAGGCGGTGGTCCAGGGGATTACCGCCGCGCAGGGTGAGTGGGACGAAGGTCTCAAGGCCGAACACCGGCTGACGCTTCGTCTTTTCGATGCCATCGAGAAGACCGACGCGTCGCAGACCTGGAAGCGCGGCATGTTGCTGACCCAGCTCAAGCATGCGCTCGCCAAACATGCTTTTGAGGAAGAAAATGTCGTTTATCCTGCGATGCGGGACCATGGCCAGGTCGAGGATGCCGATCAGCTCATCCACGACCATGGCTATGTGAAGCAATATCTCCACGACCTTGGCGCGATGCCGAACGACGATCCTCAATGGATCGCCAAGGTCCGCAACTTTCGCAGCGAAATCGAAGCGCATATTGCGGAGGAGGAAGACACGCTGTTCCCGCGCCTGCGCGCCGCGCTCGGCAAGGAAGGCAATGCCCATGTCACCGCCGAGATGAACAAGGCCGGCTTCGCCGCCGCCTGATCCCAGAACAAAGAAGGACAAATGCCATGAGCAACAGTAACTCGCACCGCCCACGTGACGACGCCCGCCCCGATTCCGGGCCGCGTGCCCTTACGCCCGGCTCGCTGCCGCAGCAGAAAGTCGAAGACCGCGAGAATGTCGGCACCGCGGTCCCCGAGGATTATCCCAAGACCGAACGCGAGGACGGCGACGTCACGGCTGCCCGGAACCGCGGGAAAAGGGCGAACAAGCAAGGCAGCGGTCCGGTGACCGGCAGCGGCGCAGGTGCCGGCGGCGGTGGCAACCCCGAAGATTATGACGACGACGCGCAGGGCGGTGGCGGCCATATGCCGCGGCCGACCGACCATGGACCGAAGACAGGCGCCGATGCCCCCGTGGGCGGCAGCCGTTAGTCTGGCCGCTGCGGCAAACATCTCTCAGCGATATGCTGTCTGCTTGCCTCCCTGCTTCGGCCTATGGTCCCGCAATGACGGCCAGCCCGACCACCGCTTGCATGCAGCTGTCCATGCGCAAACATTCCTTTCGCTGCTGGGCGCATTATGGCTTTCATTGCGCGGCAGCAACGACAAGAGGATAGCGGCGTTGTATCGCCATGGACAGTTCTGCTGCAACGCCCAGCGCGCCAGATGGCATAGACGAGCCCCTTGAACGGTCGCGCTTCTGGGACCGACACGCGAGCCCCGTCTCGTTTATCGTTTTCGGCGGCCTGCTTGTCGCAGCGGTGGCAGGCGTGTTTGGCGGACAGCCAAGCTCCCGCATCGAGGCAGGCTTCGGAGCCGCAACAATGGGTGTGCAGATGCCCACAGTCATCCGCAACGGCGAATTCCTGGAAACGTCGATCGACATCCGCGCCAATATGGCGATCGCAGATGCAACCCTGGCGATCGAAACCGGTCTTTGGCGCGACATTACGATCAATACGATGATTCCCGCGGCGACCGAGGAGACCTTCAAGGACGGCGAATATCGATTTGCCTATGGGCCGCTCGCGGAAGGTGAAACCCTGCGGGTCAAGATCGATGGGCAAATCAATCCGCCGCTTTTTGGCGGCAATGCGGGTTACATTACGCTCTATGACGGCGAACGGCTGATCGGGCGGCGGCATTTCCGGATCAAGGTTCACCCCTGATGGATATCGTGCTGCGCGCCACCGCGATGTTCGTGCTTCTCTATGTGCTGATTCGCCTCTTGGGAAAGCGCGAACTTGGCCAAATGACTCCGTTCGAGCTTGTCCTGCTTGTCGTGATGGGCGACTTGATTCAACAAGGGGTGACGCACAACGACTTCAGCCTCACGGGCGGAATGCTCGCGATCGGCACCTTTGCCTTTTGGGCGCTGACGCTGAGCTGGCTGACATATCTCTTTCCGAAGCTGAAAAACATGCTGGACGGTGAGCCCCGCGTGGTCGTCAGACATGGAACGATCATCGAGGCGAACCTTCGCCGCGACCGACTCACGCGGGACGAAATTTTGTCCGAAATGCGCCTCGCCGGCATCGCCCGTCTGGCCGACGTCGAATGGGCGATCCTCGAACCGCAGGGCAAGATCAGCTTCATCGCTCGCGGCAGCGCACCGACGCCGCAGCAGGATGACGAAGACGCGCTGTGAACCGCGACGCCGGCGCCCGGATCGGCGGTCAGTGCGGTGGCACGCCTTCGCCAACCAGCAATGCTTCAATGTCCGCTAAGGGACGGTCGGTCATCTCCTTGACATGTTCGCCGAGAATTCGCCGCGTCACCTCCTTATGCCAGAGCGGGCGCAACTCTCCCATAGTCCTGGCCGGCGCCACGACCACGAGCGCATCAAAGCTTCCGGCCAACGCCATGGAATTGATCCTTTTCGCAAGATCCTGAGCAAAACGGTCTTCTTCCTGTTGATGGAAGTCAGGCTCGCCCATCGTCCCGCCAGACAGTCCGGTGCCGCCGGGTGCCGGCGACTGACCCGAAGGGGCAGTTTTAATGTCGCTGTTTTTTCGGTCTTCGCGCTCCTCGTGCGATGCGGTGCGCAAATCGATGTGCTGCCCATTTCCCTGGTTGCGCAGGAATAGCGCTTTGCGGCCATCGGCGACCAGGACAAGGGTGTCGTGTGGGAGATTCATTATCCAGCTCCTTCCGTTCAAAGCAACGCACCGGGCCTCGCTGAAGTTTCCGTAATTGCTTTTTGGCCGGGACGACTTCGCCCATGCGGCAGCGCCAGCCGCGCAATGCGGTGCAGACGGGACGTTCCAAGAAAGGCGCAATCCAACGCGCGAGCGCCTTTCCCCTGGATCCTCGATTTGTGCCGCCTGCCTGTGCATGCGGCCGCCCCACGCGCATTTCATTTGATCCGACAAGTTGCGGACGGCAACAGATCCCATGACCGTCACAGGCATGCGGAAGTCTGTCGCATTCGGCGCTATTGAACCCCGCGCATCAGCCCGGGCGCGAGCGGTGCGAGTTCGCGCGGCAGATAGCCAATTGGCCCCATCGTCTCGGCCAAGCGGCGTCCGGCTTCCCCGTGCAGCCAGATGCCCCAGGCGGCAGCACGGAGCGGAGAAAGTCCCTGCGCGCCGAGACCTGCGATCAGACCGGCGAGCACGTCGCCCGAGCCGCTCACCGCGAGACCCAGCCCGCCGCCGGCATAGGCAAGGCAGGTCCCCTCCCCCAGCACATGGCTCGTCGCGCCTTTGACCATGACCGCGGCGCCATAGCGTTCGGCGGCTTGGACAAGCGCGCCGAGCGGATCGCGCGTCACACTGTCCGTGTCCACGCCGAGCATGGCCGCGAGTTCGCCCGCATGCGGGGTCAGCACGGTATGCGCGCTGCGAGCCGAGATAAATTCGGCATGTTCGCTTGCTGCACGCAGCGCGGCGGCGTCGAGAAGCAGGAACATATCGTCAGGCAGCGCGGGCAAAAGCGCGGCAAGCAGCTGGCGAACGATATCTTCGTCGATCATCGCCGGACCAAAAACGATGGCATCATGGCCGGCAATTTCTGCAAGCAGCAAATCGGCGCTTTCGGGCGCGATTTCGCCGGTGGCGGTTTCGGGCAGTGCAACGATAGCGCAGGCGGGACAGGCAACGCCGATAGCGATCGCCGCCGATGCGATCGTCGCGATCGTTACCTTGCCGGCACCGGCGCGGAATGCCGCCTCGGCGGTGAGCAGCATGCCGCCGGGTACCTTGCGGCAGCCGCCAATAACCAGCACCCGCCCGCGGCCGTTCTTGTCGATATTATCATGGTGGTCGGGAAGCGGGTGCGCCTTGAGCCAGGCGGTATCGAGCGCGATCGGGTCAGCCACGCGCGGCAACCATCGCATCGGGTTCGCGCGTCACCGGCACTTCATCCTGCATCGGCGCAGTCACATTATAGCGGGCGAGCTCGAGGTGACCATCGCCACCGGGCTGAGGATGAAAGCGATATTCGGTAATCGCGCAGTTGGCGACATCGCCTTCCTTGTCGATCGCGAGAATCTCGGCTTCTCCAAGATTTTCAATAATGGTCCGCAGGCAAAGCACGACCACCTGGTGCGCCACGATCATTACCCGGCGGCCGCCATAGTGAAGCGACACCGTGTCGAGGAGCGAGCGCAGCCGCAAGATGACATCGCACCAGCTCTCGCCCCCCGGTGGGCGGTGGTAGAATTTACCGAGCAGGCTGCGATACTCGGCCTGGTCGGGATGGGCTGCCTCGATCCCGAACCGGGTCAGACCGTCGAGAATACCGAACTCCTTTTCGCGGAGCCGCTCGTCGATGCAGATTGCGACATCCGACGCGCATCCCCCGGCTTGACGAAAGATCTCGGCCGTTTGCACCGCGCGGACATAAGGCGAGGCGAGCAGGATCTCGGGCCGCCCATCTTCCTTGCCGGCAGCAAACCATTCTCCGAGGGCGCGCGATTGCTCCTTCCCAAGTCGCGACAGCGGCACGTCGACATCGCGGTGGTCGAGTTCGATGCGCTCGGCGCCGGCGGCATCGGCAGCATCACGCGCGACATTACCCGCGCTCTGCCCGTGGCGCACGACCCAAAGGGAAGACGGCCAGCGCGGCGTCATGAGAATGTTTCTCGCATGACCATCCAACGCAGCAGGGTCCGGCGGGTTGCGAATGGCATTGCCGGACCGGTTATTCGGCGGAAAAGCAACACCCGGCATCTCCGAAGCCGGGCTTGCGCGCAGGTCACACGGATCGCATTGTCGCTACCAGCCCGGGCGCAAGTAGGCGAGCGGCGGTTACCGGGTTCGGACTGAACCGATCAGGACGTTTTGCCGCTGTCGATTTCGTTCAGCAGCTTCGGCAGCACCGATGGCCCCGGCAATTTGATATCGTGAAGTTGCTTCAGGCGCGCGGCAACGGCTGACCAGAAAGACGCTTCATCGAACTGCTCCGCCGCCGTCAGTTCGTGGATCCGACGAGCGAGTTCGGCTTCCGCCCGATCGCCGTGTTGGCGCTCGGCCGCGCGCACCTCCGCCCAGATGTCTTTTTCAGAAAATGATCTCACGTGGAGCGACCCCTGTGATTCGGCGATGCCGGAGACATATTTAGCATGTTTCTGTCGTCATTGCAGCCTGAGGCCACGACCTGCCCGACATCCATTTGGAGAGACTTCAATACGCAAACTGCAGCTGATTTCAGAAAGCAACGCGCTTGGGCTCCGCATCGGCATGCAATATGCACCGTCTGCGGCAATGTCGATTTTCGAGGCAAAGATAGCTTCGACACGCCCTTTCGGAACGATCGGCTTCGGGCTAGCGTATTGAAATGGATCGGGAAGCTGATGAAGCCGTCGCGCGCTGGCTGGTCGGCCGACGATCAGAACAAGGACCAAATGGTGGGCGAACGCAACATACTTCTGGTCGAAGACGAGTTTCTCATTCGCTTCCTGATCAGCGAGTCCTTGCGAGACGAAGGTTACACCGTCCTCGAGGCGACCGACGGTGAAGAGGGTCTCGCCGTCTTGCTGTCCGGGCAGCCGGTCGATCTTATGATTACCGACGTGCGCATGCCCGGCGGGATCGACGGGATGGAACTCACGCGGCGGTCCAAGGCACTCGCGCCCGCGCGTCCGGTGATTGTCTGTTCGGGCCACTTGATGTCGAGTGAAGCGGCGCCCGCAGACATATTTCTTGCAAAGCCTTATCTGGCGGATGCGCTGGTCAAGGAAGTTACCAAGTTGATGGGAACCGCATGGAAAACCGACACGCAGACGCGCAGTGCCTGATCGTCGCGGACGGTGACGTCCTGATCCGCAATGCGCTGGCGGAATATCTACGCCACTGCGGCTACAAGGTGATCGAAGCAGCAAATTCAGACGAGGTGCTGACCGCGCTGCGGCGCGGCACCGCCAGCGCCGATGCCGTGCTCGCCGACGCCGAACTCGCAGGATCGATCAATGCGTTCGAGCTCCGCATCCGGCTTCGCGAAGAATTTCCCGCGATCACGACCGTTCTTGCCGGTAGCGTCGACGCTGCCGCCAAAGCAGCCGGCCAGCTTTGCGACGACGGGCCGCATCTGCGGCGTCCCTATGAGCCGGAAAAAGTCGTAGCGCACATCAAACGCCTGCTAGCGGCGGTTAAACGGCAGGCGCCCTGATTGCGGCGCGATCGACATGGACGCGGGCGGGGTCCGCGCCGCGACCACGACCCCCATACGGTGGCCGAGGGGCCGTCCTCTTTCGCGTGGCAGTGCCGGGAGGGGGGCTCTTTCGCATGGCAGTGCCGGGAGGGGGGCTCTTTCGATCAGGCTGTGCAACTACCACGACCGGCAAAGCGAATGATCTCGGTTAAAATCACCCAGCCCTGCTGCAACCAAAATCAAGTTTCGGCATTTTCGAACCATTCGCTGACAGTGGCTTGGAAAGGAATGGCCAGTGCGGACAATCGAAATTTGGCCTGACGAAATCGAAGGTGGCGATACCGAGCGCGATGGCGCAAGCTATGCCACGATGCGCTTCATCGATCATGACGCCGAGACAGCCGTCGTCGTCTTTCTGCAACAGGAAGCCGAGCGCGGTATGATTGCAGATCTTTATGGCTGGGCGCAAAGCCGCGGGATGACTGGCAGATCCAACTGAAAAGGATGCACGCCGCGACGCGGCAGCGCCCTTCCACGCCTCTTTGCCTTGCCGTCAGCAGCAGCTGCGCTTGCGCATGGCCTGTGCCGATAGCCGCCACTGTTCGCTGCTCTTTCGACCAGTAACGCGGCTGCCAAAATTCATTGCAACCCATGTTAATCCTCTGCAACTCGCCAACGGCTTGACGGGTTTTTCCGTGCATGCTTCCACCGACCGACGACAGCAAACATCCTCTCGCACGCCGCTTCGAAGCCTTTGTGCGCGATCCGGCCTTTCCCTGCGTTGGCGCCAAGTCCGCGCTGGCAAAAGGCCAGATGCGGATAGTCGTCGGCCGCGATATGCGATCGGCGTGGGACGATCTGCGCATCTATCCCAACCTGCTCGACCTGGCCTGGAGCTATGCCAGTGAGCCGGCCCTTTTCCAGTCGCTCGCCGTGATATTTGAAGACGATAGCGGCCTCAACGAAGCAGAATTCGAGCGCTGCCTGTGGGAGCGGCTGGAGTCGCTCACGCATAAAGACGCGTGGCATGGCCAGCCCGCCGATCCGCGGGTAAGCGCCGATCCAGCCGACCCCCATTTTTCGCTGAGCTTCGGCGGCGAAGCCTTCTTCGTGGTCGGCCTCCATCCGCGTGCGAGCCGTCCGGCGCGGCGTTTCGAACGACCTGCCTTGATCTTCAATTTACACGATCAGTTTGAGCAGCTTCGTAACGGCGGCGTCTATGACAAACTGCGCAGCACGATCATTGCGCGCGACATTGAACTAGCGGGCGATGCCAATCCGATGCTCGCGCGCCACGGGACGATCTCCGAAGCCCGGCAATATTCGGGCCGGGCGGTGGATGCCGATTGGGTTTGTCCCTTCGCGGGCCGCGGCGAGCCCGTAATATCCAGCAACCCGCTGGCGGGACGCGGCAGCTAGGTCGCGGCGCTGCCAAGAAAAGGCGTCAATCCCTCGGCACTGCCGACTCAAGTCTTCAATGGCGCCCGCGTCCAACGCCATAGCGCAAAACTCGCGGGAGCTTTTGGGATCAAGGCGCGTTGGTGGCGGGAGGATCGCATGATGGCCAACGGTTGGGCGCGCGACGGCGCCGTGCAGGAACAGATCGACGACACCGTGTCTGACGCGATCCAGGCGGCGCGTGCCAGGCTGCCGTCCGGCGACGGCACCGCTTGGTGCGAGGATTGCGGCGAACACATCCCGCAAGCGCGGCAAACCGCGCTGCCAGGAACCCGCACGTGCGTCCGCTGCCAATCGCACCGCGACGCGGCTGTGCGGTCGGCGGGCTTCAATCGGCGCGGCAGCAAGGACAGCCAGTTGCGGTGAACGTCCCGGGGGGCAATCGCGACAAATTCTGTTGAACAAGTTGTGCGCCAGAGCGTTGTCGTAAGGCAATGAGCCTCTTGAACACCTTTCTGACCCACACGGAACTCGAACTGATCTTCGTGCGCCGACTCATGGCCGATCTCGAGGCAGGAACGCTGGCGCCGACGCTGGGCATGACGCGCGAGCATGCGATGGCGATGCTCGCCGAAACTGCCGCCGAGCGTGCTGCCGCTATTGACCGCCTCGCGCCGCTTGCCAAGCCGGATGCTTCCGACAAGCAGGATTAGGTGCTCTCGTCGCTTCGTGCGCGCCCTGGGCGATTTATAACGGCCAGGACGCCGTGTTCTGGCCAGCACATATCGGAATCCACAAATCGCCGCGGCGGCGCCAGGGCATCATCGGCAATAACCGGCTCCAAGGTCGGTCGCCGCGCGAACTGTTTCTCGACCGGCATACGCATCTTCGCTGCGTCGGCCACAGTCAAAATCAAGCGATTGCGCATGGAACAAGTCGCCCCCCGCTCGGTTTGCCTTTCGAACGGAAACTTCAGGAATAATCAAATGAAAGATGTCGCAGCGGTCCCCGGCATCGACCTCGACCGCTACCTTGGCACATGGTTCGAAATTTGCCGCCTGCCGCTGAAATGGGAGGATGCGGAAGCGAGCGATTTCACCGCGACTTACAGCAAGGCGGGAGACGGCGGGATCAGGGTCGAAAATCGCTGCCTCGACAAGCATGGCACCCCCGAGCGTTCGATCGGTGTCGTCGTTCCGCAAGAAGGCAGCAATGCCAAACTCAAGGTCAGCTTTCTTCCGGCCTTTCTGCGATGGATTCCGTTTACCGCGGGCGACTATTGGGTGCTCGCGATCGCACCCGATTATTCGATAGCGCTGGTCGGGACCCCCGACCGCAAGCATTTGTGGCTGATTTCCCGCACGGCAGCCTTGCCGAGCGACGTCGCGGACAATTATCTCGCCCTCGCAAAATCGCAGGGCTTCAATCTTGACCAACTCATCACCCCGCGACAATCGGGACGTATGGTTGCGGACGCCGTCTTCGCGGACTGATCGCACGTCCGCATAATCGGACGCGATCAGCCGGGATAGGGAGACTGGCGCAACAAACGCGCGAGATGCGACGCGTTGGCTGCCACCATGCTGGCTGTCCGGGTAACCGAGCGCGGCCGATGCTCGAGATCTTTGAAATCAATGGCACGCATCGCCTCGCCGACCCAGTAGCACGCTGATACCGCGGGAATCGTCCATCCAACATCGTTCAGCGCCTGGAAAATCTGCGACGAAACATGATGCGCGCCATCCTCATTGCCGACGATCGCGGCGACGGCAACTTTAGAATAGCTCGGCATGCGCCCTGCTGCATCAGTTTCGTCAAGAAATGCGTCCATCCGCTCGAGCACGAGCTTGGCTATGCTTGATGGCTGTCCCATCCAGATTGGCGTGCCAAAGATCAGGATGTCGGCCCCGAGTATCTGCTCACGGATCGCCGGCCAGTCGTCGCCCGCGCCTTCATTGGAGGAGACGCCCCATTTTACCTGATGGGCAGCGATACGGATCGGTGCGCCGACCTCGACGTCGTGGGCCTGGAAATGCTCTGCAAGCACGTCCAACATCGCGTCGGTGGAGGATGCGCGGCCCTTGGCGGATAAAGAACAATTGATGGCGGTAGCGGTCAAGCGCGATGACATCGGCGGCCCTTTCTCTGGCCATTGTTTTTCCCTGGCGCAAGATGAATGCCTCGCTGCCGTCGATGTTCCCGGGCGGATGATCGAGTGTCTCGCATCGCGCGCTGCAGAAGCGCGGCGCGATACGGCATGCCCCGGAACTTTTTGCCAGTGACCGGCGTTATCGCTCTATCCATGCAAGATGATTTGGCGACGATTTCCACGGCTCTGGCGCGTTGCGCGGGAGCGGCCGGATCGTGTCTTTGAAGGGATGACAATATGTTCAAATGGGCCATCATATTCGCAGTGATCGCGCTTGTTGCGGCGCTGCTCGGCTTCGGCGGCGTCGCGGGCCTCTCCGCTGACTTTGCGAAGATTTTGCTTGTCATTGCGGTCGTTCTGGTCGTGGTCGGCTTTGTGTTCGGTCGCGGCGGGCGGCGAACTTTACCCTGATGTTACTGGCTCGCGAGCCCGTCATTGCTCGCGCAACCGCTTCGGTGTCGGCAGCAGCTTCGGTGTCGGCAGCAGCAAGGCCGCCGACACCTTTTCGGGGTTCATACTCTAGCTCTGGCAGCCCCCCGGCGAGACCAACAGCGTCGCCGAGAATTGCTTGGAAAGAAATCACATGCGCTCACTTCTCGCCATTGCCCTGTCGACCGCCTGCCTGTCGGCCTGCGCCGATAAGAATGAGGCTGCCGAAGACCGTCTCGAGAAGGCGGCAGAAACCAGCGCGAGGGTGGCGGGACCGCTCCCCGCCGCGCTGGGCCTGAGTGAGGCCCAGCTTCTCGATGCCGAACTCCTCGATGCGAAGGGAATGGAGCTAGGCGACGTTGCGCAGATCCTGCGCGGGCCCGACGGCAAGGTCGATCGCCTGCTCGTTGAAATCGAAGACAGCAATCCCGACCGCTACGTCCATGTGCCGATTACCGGATTGAAAACACGCGTAGCTGGCGACGATACGGATCTGGCAACCACGATGACCAAGGCTGATCTGGCAGCGCTTCCCGAGGTGAAACTGCCCTCGCCATAATCCTGATCACCAGCCGCCCGCGGAATCACCCTAAGACGACCGCTTGTCGCTAATTGGATCCACTGACGGCGGTGAGAGGATTATAGCGCTATCGTCACCATCGACGCGCGCGCAACGGCGGCACGCGGCCAGCCGCAGCCCTGATAATTGAGGCTGCATGCCTCGCGAATGAGCGGAAACGGACAATGTCTGGGAGCGGCACCGCCGCGCGGTGCGCTCATAAGGAGTGGTCGCGGCGAGCGCGTTGAACGACGTTCGAGCCGGCGTGTCAGATGCTGTTTTCGCGCAACCGAATCTGCACAACAGTTAAGATGCGGCGGTTGCGCAAAGCTGGTGGAAGCACGCAGTTCCTGTCGCTCCCTTGGAGACCGCAGCAGGATGTCGCGATACTCCGCAACGACCGTGGAAAGTCACCGCCAATGACCGACGCCAGTTCCGCTTCGATCCAGCATCCCGTTACGCCCGACGGGCGATATTTTGTCGTGCGCGGCAGGCTTTGGCGCATGTCGGACCCAAATTTGAGCGAGGGGGAGCGCGCGCGCCTAGTCGGCGCTCTGATGAACGCTCGCCGCGCTGTCGGTGCGGCGAAGATGACGGGCGATACGCTGGCGGAGCGCAACGCGAGAGCGACGGTTGATGAGACAAAGCGCGCCCTTGGCGAAAGAGGGCCGGTCTGGTGGGAAGACGGCGCGCCCGACTATAATCGGCAGATGGCGAGCAGCACACCTTATGCACCCTGGTTAAAAGGCCAGCCGTGAAGGCGGCCAGCGACGACATTTTGCGTTCGTGGCGGAGAACTTGGCCGCGACCAAAGCGCCCGCGCGCAAAGCGTCGCCAAATGGCGCGAGCCGCACCGAGATAAAATCTGCGAAGCCGAACAGGCGTTACCGAGCGGAAGCAAGAGCGCCCTGCACCCCCTTCACATTCATCTCCCGCCGCGCATCGGCCAAGAGGATGGCGCTACCCTGCACTATGCCCCAATCCGCGTTCGCGACCCGCCGAGATAGCCCTGCAAAGCGCCGCAGTGACAAAAGCCGGGGCAAATGTTTCCTGTATGCGTTCATCTGGGTCGGCGTATGGCGTTTGGTCCGTCGAACTTGCCTTCGGCAAAACGCCATGTCGCCGCGCGTCATCGGTCCGGATACTGCCGGCGCCGGTCGTTATTTCCAATGTCCGGCAATGGTGGCGAGCGCATAAACTTGCGGCGCGGCGGAGCGCGCCAACCAACTCAGGCATGATCCGGTGCCGGATAGGCCCAGGTCGCCCAGCCACGCGGCGCAAAGGGCATCCATTGGCCTTCGGTTTGCGCCAGCCGATCGGCAACCGCGAAGATCACGCTCGGATTGACCCCAAGGCCGCAATGGCTGCCAAAGACTTCAATATTCTCCCGCTGCGCGCCAGGCATCTCGCGGCAGACCTGCCAGGCACAAACGCCGTCGGATCGGCTGTAGAGAGCCGACGAGGGTATGGAACATGGCGCCGCCAATTCTGCAAGCAAGGCACGGTTGGCGCGATCGTTCCGCGCCGTGCCGCTGACGATCTCGAAAATTTCGCCGGCATTGGTCGCCCTGCCCTTATCCATGATAGGCGACCCCAGCGTGATCACCTGACGAACCTGGGCTGGCAAGCGCCGGGCGAGCAGACGCGCATAGAGCCCGCCAAGGCTCCAGCCGACCAGACTCACCTTGCGCCCGGTTTCTTCAGCCAGCGCCTCCACGCGCGCCTGAAGGCGTTCGCCGTGCGACCCTATCGCGCGCGGTCCGCGGTTGCGCCCGAGACCCCAGCCACGGGCGTCAAAGCCGAGCCTGGTAAGGATAGCGCGCAGCGCAGCGGTCGACCGGTCTCCGGCAAGCAGGCCGGGTAGAACCAGCACGGGGTGCCCGTCGCCGCGTGCCGCACTGCGCAGAAGGCCCGGGATGCTCGCAGCGAGCAGGCCGAATTCCGACACGGCCCGCGGCAGCTCGGCCGCGGCGAGCCAGGGCGATGGCGGAAGGGGCGTTGCCGCACGTGCGGCGCTCATTCTTGCATGGGTCATGGCCCGACAAAGCGCCAGCGAGAGGCATTGTTGCCCCAAATTGATCGAGGTTAATCGGAATTTCCGGATCATGAAAACCATATTGCCGACCGCAGTTCCCGAAGATCCGCGCGTTATCGCGGCGCGCACGTCAGAGCGGAACGTCCGTCGTCGTCGCGAATTGAACGAGGAGCATCAAAGGAGACGATCATGGCGGTACGACCCTATTGGAAGGGCCAGATCAGGCTGGCGCTGGTCTCGATTCCAGTCGAAATCTATACCGCCACGAAAAGCGGCGCCACCATCGCGTTCAACCAGATCCATGAACCATCGGGCAAGCGCATCAAATATGAAAAGGTCGTTCCCGGCATCGGCCCGGTCGATGTCGACGAAATCGTCAAGGGCTATGAATATGCCAAGGGCGAATATGTCATTCTGGACGAACACGAGATCGAGGGGGTCAAGCTGGAAAGCAAGAAGACACTCGAACTCACGCAGTTCGTCGAGGCGCATGACATCGACGCCATCTATTTCGAAAAGCCCTATTATGTCGTGCCTGCCGACGAGCTTGCCGAAGAGGCATTCATCGTCCTGCGCGAGGCGCTGCGCCGGAGCCGCAAGGTCGGGTTGGGGCAACTCGCGATGCGCGGCCGCGAATATGTCGTCAGCATCAAGCCGTGCGGGCGCGGTCTCGTCATGGAAACGCTGCGCTACGCCGATGAGGTGAACAAGGCTGCAAGCTATTTTCGTGATATCGCAGAAGGCGACCCCGATGAAGATTTGCTCGATCTGGCGACCACCTTGATCGACAAGAAGACCGGCAAATTCGATGCCAGCGATTTCCACGATCGTTATGTCGAGGCGCTGCGCGACCTCATCGAACGCAAGAAGAAGGGCAAGACGCTCAACATCGAGAGCGAGGGCGGCAGCAGCGAGACCCAAGGCTCGAACGTCATCGATTTGATGGCAGCACTCAAGAAGTCGGTTGGCGGTGCAGGCGCCGTCAAATCGAGCGCCGGCACCAAGAAAAGCGCGGTCAAGACCCTAGCCAAAAAGGCCGCAAAAACGCCCGCTCGCAAGCGCGCGTGATCGGGTTGATCGATGCGGCGCGGCGGGACATTGTCAGGCGTTCGGTCCGAAGCGCCGGCGCTCGGGATCGCGGCGAAATCGGTAGCGATTCCTGATACGCTCGTGGAAAAATGCTCCTGCAGACCCGGCCCGGCAAAAGGCCTCGAACAGCGTCTCGGGTACGCCGTCGTAAATATATTTGCCGCTATCGTGAAACGCGATGGAAAGGGTCCGGGCGGCGGCATCATAGGCAATTCGATCGATTGTCGAAGATTGGCTGAACCGATGCACGCGCATGCAGTTCAAGCGCTTGGATCGCATGATCGTTTCTGTCGCCAATGCCGCCTACTCCCGGTTCGCGCCGCCTTGCCCGAAGCGGCGCAGGCGTTGCGCGCTTCGGGACGCTGAGCGGTGACAACCACCGCAACGGTTGATCAGTTACGCGCGATGGCCGAACATCGCGGGCTGAAGCTTTTGCGATCGCGCAAACGCAAACCGGGGGTCGGAGATTTCGGCAAATTCGGCCTGACCGATGCAAAGGGCGAGGCCTTGCTCGGGATCGGCAAGGAAGGGCTTACCGCCACAGCGCAAGAGGTCGAAGACTATCTTCGCGGTCGCGCGCTTGGCACCTGGAAACTCTCCGCCGAGACCACCTCCCCTGCCCCACCGGCAAAGAAGAAAAAGCCCATTAAAGCGAGCGAGGGACCGTCAGTAGTGCGGCGCCGGGTCCGAACGCCAGCGCGGGCTGGGGCCACCAAGACGAAAGCGCGGCTGCGCGCCGAAAACCCTCCCAAGCCCCCTCGGCCGCCCGTCAAGCCGGTGCTACGTATCGTTGCCGACGAAGACGCCAAGATCGGACCTGCTTCCAGCTGGCAAATTCGCCCCGCAACGATCGCGGATGCCGCGGCGCTTGCAGGGCTCCTGCGCCACATCGCTGGCGCCCGGATCAAACGCGGCGACATCGCCGCCAATATCGCATCGCTCAAACGGACAAAGGGCGGGCTTGTCGTCGCCGATCGCGACGGCGTCATCGGTTGCTGCGCCTGGACGATTGTGCCCACGATCCACCGCGGCCTGCTGGGACGGCTCACGCTCCTTTTGGTCGACAAGCCGCACCGGCGCAGCGGGGTCGCGACGGCGATGATGGAGACCGCGCTCGAAGCGCTCGCAAGAGCGGGATGCGGCGCAGTCGAGGCGATGAGCGACATCATGATCGACAATGCCCATAACTTCTTCCGGACACGAGGTTATGACCAAAAAAGCTATCGGTTCGTGCGCTCGCTTGCGGACTGATATCGGAACGCCGCTTCGGCGACAGCCGATCGCGCAGGATCATTGCCGTCGCGCCTGGCCCGAAACGCTAATCAGCAATCCTGATGTGCGGCTATGGCGGCGAGACAGGTCGGCGCGCGCGACCCTGACCCTGCTGATACTTGCCAATCGCCGCGCCGCGGCTCGACTCCGCAAGACTGCTATCGACGGATATTTCCGAGCATCTGTTCGAGTTCACCAAATCGACGGGTCAGATAGGTCCGCTCATCTGCACCGTATCCGCCCTTCGCATAAGCAGCGTCGAGCCTTGCCAGATCACCGAGCTGCGCCCGAATCTGCACCGCGTCATTTCGGTTGATGCCGCCATTGCGTTCCAACGCCGCCAATCGTGTTTCCAACTGGCTCCAGCGGGCGTTGTTCCCATCATTGCCATAAGCGCCACCGAGGCGATCGATGATGGCATTGTAGCGCGCCCAAAGATCGGCCTGCTCGCGTGCATCGAACCCGCCGCGCTGATACCGCGCCTCAAGCTGAGCCAAAGAGCGCCAATCGCTGCGCAGCCGCGTGGCTTCTGCCTGCGTAATGCTTCGGTTCCGCAGTCCGCTCGTTAGCCGCTGTTCGAAATCGGCGTTGCGGGTCGACAACATCTGCCACCGTCCCTCGTCCGCATAGCCGCCTTGACCGGTGTTCTGGCCAGCAATCCGCTGCGTCAAAGCCCGATATCGCATCCGCAAATCGCTGCGCTGCTGCTGGGACATATTGCCGTTAGCCGAATATTGCGCTTCCAGGCGCACGATCTCATTATACTCACGGCGCATCTGGTCTGCTTCGCTGCGGCTGAGCGAGCCGTCGCGCACGGCGGTATCGATCCGCTGTTCCAACGTTGCGCGGCGCTGGGCAAAAGGTCGGCGACCTTGGTTCCAGTCGGATTCCAAGGTCTGTTCGCTGGCCTGTTCGTTGTTGCCAAACACGGACCCGAGCAACTGCTCGAGGATATTCGGCTGAGGTTGGGTCTGTTGCTGTGCCAAAGCGGTGCCAGAGAAAAGCAAAGTGCTTGCCGCAGCGATCAGGAGGCATTTGGTGTTCATGGCGGGGACCTTCATTCGAGGAGCGATCGGTTGACGGGCGGATCGGCGATCTCGTGAACGACGCCGACGCTATATATTGCTATTGAACGCGCTGGAGATGCGCCGGTTGCCCGCGTCCCAAGAAAGACCGTGGCAACGCTTGATCGCGCTGCGTCATGGAGGCAGCGGTCCGATTGCGGGCGCACAAAGGCTTCTGCCGCCTTGGCCTGTTCCGGCTCGCCCGCCATCATCGGCCACGTCTTTTGTCTGCGGACATTAAGACAAGATCTTAGTCACATTACTGTCGCCATTGCCTTTGACCGCGCCAACGGTGCCGACGGACGCACTGGCGTCCGACCGGCGAGTTGGACATTCACGGTTGCGGCATGAGATCGGGCGGAGGCTAGCGCGCCTGACGCGCGCCATCCTTCCAGACGAAGGCGTTCAAGCATTATCCGGCCATATTGGACAAGTTTCAAATGAAACCATCTTGCGCCGTGCGTTGGTGTGGCTATGCTGAAGACGCATCGGGCCAAGAGGCGCGCGGTGCCGGGCTTGAGAACCCGCTTGAACGACGAACTTCCATAGCCATCCTGCCGGGTGGCCGCTGCGTATGTCCAAGCCCCCGGGCCAAAGGCGGCGGCGCATATTCAAGTATGTTCTCGACACCCGGCTTCCCTGGCGCCTTCCCGCCCAGCGCGCGGAAAGGCGAGTGGCCATGGATTATGACGACAGCATCGCACCCACGCTCGGCCGCATCGATGCCGGCGATCCGTTGCCGCCCGACGACCGCTGCACGGCGGGTGGTGCCAGCGCAGCGGCCTTGTTCGGCGTCCAGCAACCGCGCCTTGCCGGATTCCTGAAGCGCCGCGCGCCGGCGCAGGATGTCGGCGATCTGGTCCAGGAATGTTTTCGGCGCGTGCTCGCGAGCCGGGCCTATCCGCGCATTCTTGCCGAACAGCCCGGCGCCTATCTTTTTCGTACCGCGCGGCACTTGCTCGCCGAGCGGCGGCGTACCGACCAGCGCCATATGGCAGCCGACCACCAAAGCTTCGAGGAGCGCGACATCGCCGGACCCGACCCCCATGCCGCGCTCGAAGCGCGCGACGAAATGCGCCGCGTCGCCGAAGCGCTTGACCGCCTCAAACCCAAAACCCGCGAGATATTCCTGATGCACAGGTTTGAAGGGCTGGGCTATGACGAGATTGCCGCAGCAAAGGGGATGAGCGTGAAGGGCGTCGAGAAGCAGATCGCCAAAGCGATGGTCGCGGTCCGCCGGGCGCGAGCTGCGCGTCCGTGAGCCGAACACCGCTGGCGCGCAGCGAGGAAGAGGCCGCGGCCTGGTTCGCGCGGATGCGCGGCCCCGAGGCCGAGCAGCATCGCGCCGCGTTCGACGCCTGGCACGGCGATCCCGAAAATGCCGCCGCGTACCGTCAGACGCAGGAAGACTGGCTGCTCGTAGGCGGGGTCGCGCCCGCGCATCTTGCGGCGCACCCTCCGCGGTCCACGCCGCGCCGCACGGCCATGCCGCAATGGGCGATCGCTGCGGCGCTGTTTCTCGCCGTTGCGCTGGGACTGGGTTGGTATCTGCAGGCCCGATCCGACGCGCCGCAACGCGCTGAAGCCGTATCGACCCCCGACATGATAAGGCTCGCCGACGGCACGGAGGTGCAGCTCGCCGGTGCGACAATCGGCGTCGCCTTCGACGGCGAAACACGCCGCGTGACACTCAACGGCGGCCAAGCCCGATTCAACGTCGCGCCCGATGCGACGCGCCCCTTCACTGTCTTTGCCGGCAGCTCTGCGACGACCGCACTCGGCACCGTCTTCGAGGTCGATCTGCGCACATCGCGTCCCCGCATTCATCTGATTGAGGGTTCGGTCGAGGTGCGCGGTATCGGCGCTCCCGGCGCGGTGCGGCTCGCGCCGGGCGAGAGCGCCGAGGTCCAAGGCGCCGAAGTACGCCGCCTCGCTGCCATGCCAAGTCCCGGTTCGACGACGCAGATCGAAGCCGAAAACCTGCCGCTCGGTGCCGTGATCGAACGCGCCAACCGCGCCAATGAGGTGCCGATCACCCTCGCCGACCCGGCACTAGGGGCGCGCCGCCTGACCGGCCGCTTCGACCTCGCCGACAGCGCCGCATTGGCCCGCAAGCTCGCGGCGGCGCTCGATCTCGACCTCGAGACCAAGGGCAGTTCAATCATCCTTGCGGCAAAGCGAAAACAAACGGGGGGATAATTCGCGCGTCGGCCTTTTCCCACCCAGACGGCCATAACGGCTGCGTGGGAGGGATGAATGCACAAGAGGGTTTTCACGGCGCTTTTGACATCGGGATGCGCTTTTGCCGCGCTGCATGCGCCGACCGCGTGCGCCCAGGAGGCGACGCGCGACTATGATATTGCCGCGCAGCGACTCGGCGCGGCGCTGCGGCACTATGCCGCAGCTTCGGGCCGCGAGGTTGTTGCCGACGCCAGCCTGGTCGAAGGTCGGCACAGCGCGAGCGTTCGGGGCCGCCTGTCGGCCGATGCAGCGCTAACAAGGCTGCTCACCGGGACCGGGCTGACAATCGACATCGTCGACGGCGCGGCGGTTCTCCGCACCAGCACCTCGGACACCGAGCGCGCGACAACCGGGACCGGCAGCGCAGCGACCCGGACGGACCGAGCCGGAGCAGACCCGGCCGAAACGGACACGACTGCAAAAGAGCCAATCATCGTCACCGGCACGCGCATCCGTGGCAGCGGCCCGGTCGGCTCGCCGGTCGCAACGATCGGGCGCGACGAACTCGACCGCAGCGGACGCGCAACGCTGGCCGATTACGTCCAGACAATCCCGCAAAATTTCTCGGGCGGTCCGGGCGAGGCGACCGTCGGGACCACGGCGCGCAGCAACGCCAACACCAATCTTGGTTTTGGCACCGGGATCAATCTGCGCGGTCTCGGCAGTGCCTCGACGCTCACCCTGTTCGATGGCACGCGCCCGCCGATGGCGGGTGCCTGGGGCGCCTTCGCCGACCTGTCGCTCATTCCTTCCTCGGCGATCGACCGGATCGAGGTGCTCACCGATGGCGCTTCGGCGATCTACGGATCGGACGCGGTGGCGGGGGTCGTGAATCTGCGCTTTCGCGACCGGTTCGAAGGAATGGAAACGCGGCTGCGGGCGGGTACGGCGGATGGTGATTTCGGTGAAGTCCAGGCGGGTCATATCGCCGGGTTGGCATGGGGATCGGGGCGGGTCGTGGTCGCCGGCGAATATTATCGCCGCGGCCATCTCGCCGCGACCAAGCGCCCTTTTGCCAGCGAAGATCTTCGCCGCTACGGCGGCCCGGACCTTCGATCGAGCTTCGCCAACCCCGGCACGATCATCGCCGCCGACGGCCGCCTGTTTGCGATCCCGCGCGGCCAGGATGGGCGCAATCTGGCGGCTGGCGACCTGATCGAAGGTCAGGTCAACCGTGCCGATGCCCAGCGCCTTGCCGATATCCTGCCGCGGCAACACAGCGCCAGCGGCTATCTTGCGGCAGAACAGGCGTTCGGGTCGGTCACCGTCTTCGCCAAAAGCCTTTATGCCGAGCGACGCTACCGGGTAAACCAGCGGCGGTTCGGCCCCGTGCCGGTCGTCGTGACGAGCAGCAATCCCTATTATGTCGATCCGATCGGCACCGGCGAGCCAGTGACCGTGCTCTGGGATCCATCGGGCGATTTCGGCCCCGAAGGGGGAAGCGGTAGCGTCCGTGCGTTAAATCTCAGCGGCGGCGCGCGCGTGACCGCCGACACGTGGAATATCGAACTCGCCGGCGGCTACGGGCTGCAGCGCGAGCGGAGCGAAGACGTCAATATCGTCCATTTCACCCGCCGCGCTGCCGCGCTCGCCGCTTCCAACCCGGCCGACGCGCTCAATGTCTTCGGCGACGGGGCGGTGAACGATCCGGCGCTCATCGACCGCCTCCGCGGCAGTTTCGTCTCGCGGACCCGCTCGCGCGTGTGGACGATCGCCCTACGCGCCGACGGGACATTGTTCGATCTGCCTGCCGGTCCGGTCAAGCTGGCGGCCGGCACCGAGTTCAGAAACGAACGCCTGAACTATCAAGCTGTCTATGACCTGTTCGGCGACGCTCCGATCGTCCAGCAGCTGCCCGGGCTACCCGGCCAGCGCCGGGTCAAGGCGCTCTACGGCGAACTGGCGGTGCCGGTCTTCGATGCCGGAGACCGGTTTCCGGGCGCGCTGCAGCTCTCGGTCGCCGGGCGCACCGAGGATTATTCCGACGTCGGCCGCACGACCAATCCAAAACTCGGCCTGCGCTGGACGCCTTACCGAGGAATTGCGCTGCGCGCGTCTTACGGCACGTCCTTTCGCGCGCCCTTCTTCAATGAGCTCGTCGGCGCAGCCAACGCCACCTATCAGCCGGTCTATCTCCCCGACCCGCAATCGCCGACGGGGCAGACGCTGGCGCTGGCGCTGCTCGGTTTTCGTCCGGGCCTTGGCCCCGAAAAGGCCGCCAGCTGGACCGCCGGGTTCGATCTCGAACCGCAGGCGCTGCGCGGGCTGAAGGTCGCCGCGACCTGGTTCCATATCGCCTATCGCGATCGGATCGCGAGCGCATCCTACGACATCTTCAACTTTCTCGAACGCCGCGATATCTACGGTGAACTGCTCGATGAAAATCCCGACCTGGCCGAGGTCGAGGCCTATTTCGCCGATCCCAATCTCAACAACCCGCTTGGCGTCACCGCCGCCGACATCGCGGTCATCGCCGACGCGCGCACGTTCAACCTGAGCCGGGTCACGCTGCGCGGCATCGATATGGACGCGAGCTACCGTCGGGATTTCGGTGGCGCGTCGGTCACGCTGTCGCTTGGCGGCTCGCGGCTGTTCGACATCGACCAGCGCATCACCGGTTCGGCCCCGGTCGTCGACGTCGTCGGCACGCTCGGAAACCCGGTCAAGCTCCGGCTGCGCGGGCGGCTCGGTATCGAAGCGGGCGCGTTCGACGGCGGAATCGCCGTCCAGCACAGCAGCGGCTATCGCAACGAAACGGTCACGCCGTTCGAACGGGTGAAAAGCTGGACCACGTTTGACCTCCAGCTCGGCGTCAGGGTCGCAGGCGACACCGACGAGCGCGAGATCCGGCTCGCCTTCAGTGTGAACAATCTGCTCGACCGTGAGCCCCCCTATGTCCAGTTCCGGACCGCCAACTCGATGCTCGGTTACGATCCCGAGCAGGCCAGCGCGGTCGGGCGGCAATTCGCCCTGCAAGCGGTCGTCCGATGGTAATCGCCGCCGCGTTGCTGGCAACGGCAGCGATACCGCAGGCCCCGGTTGCAGTCCGCGATATCGTCGAAACCCGGGAGATCAGCGGGGTGTCGATCTCGCCCGATGGGAATTGGGTGGCGTATCGGGTCGCCGAACCGTCGATTACGCTTAATCGCGTCACCCTGGCCTGGTATCTCGTTGCTGCTGGCGGCGGCCCGCCCCGCCGCGTCGCCGACGGCGGCGCGGCACGCTTCGACTTTGCCGGGGTCATCGAGGAAGAGGCGCCGGTCTGGGACGCAGACTCGCGTGGCTTTCATTTTCTCGCCATGCGCGATGGCGCCGTGGGTCTCTGGTCGTGGCGCGAAGGCGACATTGCTTCGCTCGCGCTTTTAGATGCCGCCGACATCATCGACCTCAAAGCGTCGTCAGATGGGCAGGAGCTGGTCTATCAGATCGGCGCACCGCGCGATGCGATCGCGGCTGCCGAGCGCCACGCCTATGCGGAAGGCGTGCTGGTCGATGCGTCGGTCGACCTGATGCAGCCCGTGGCCGGCGGCGCGATCGTCGACGGCCAGCGGGTGATGCAGCGCCTGCCCGGCCCATGGTTCGAGCGGACGAGGATGCTCGCGGCGCATCCCGTGACCGAAAAACAACTGCGACCGCCTCGTCCGGTCGCGGCTGCGGAGCGAGATGCTGGCCGTCCGGGGCAGGTCGCACGGCGCATGACACCGTCGGCGGGCGAACAAACAGCCGAAATCCTGCACCAGGACGGCATTCGCCGCGTCCGGATCACCGGGGATGATGACCGATCGTTCGACTGCAAGGAAGGCGCCTGCGCATCATCCCGCCTCCTCGGCATCGCGTGGCGCCCGCAAAGCGACGAGCTCATCTTGCGCGAAGCGGGTCTGGGATCGGCCGAGCAATTATGGCGACTGCGAGCCGGTGACCGCGCGCCGGCGCCGATCGCCGTCACCGATGGCGCGGCGGCATCGGCCACCCGCCCGCCCCGCTGCGCGTTCGGCGCCGCATTCATCGCCTGCGCCGAGGCGTCGGCGGTCGCGCCGCCGACGCTGGTGCGGATCGACTATGCCACGGGCGAAAAGTCGGTTCTCGCCGAACCCAACCGCGACCTGCGACAACGTATCGCCACCCATGTCCGCCCCCTCGACTGGCGCGGCCCCGACGGCACCCGCTTTACCGGACAATTGCTTAGCCGCGCCGCCCATCCCCAAAAAACGGCACTCGTCATCCAATATTATCATTGCGATGGATTTCTGAAAGGTGGGGTCGGCGATGAATTGCCAATGATCCCGCTCACCGAGGCCGGCATATCGGTGCTGTGCATCCGCAAGGCGCGCGCTCCCGACGGCGAGCCGACCGACTGTGAATATGATCTCGCGCTGGCGGGGATTGGCGCCGCGATCGACCGGCTCGCCGCCGAGGGCACGATCGACCCGCAACGCGTCGGCATTGGCGGGCTGAGTTTTGGCTCGCAGGTTGCCTTGTGGGCGGTGCGCAAATCGCGCCGCTTTGCGGCCGCGACATTGGCCTCGGGTCAGTTCGAACCCGCCTTCTACTGGGCGTATGCGCTACCGGGCAGCGGCGTTCCAGACATGCTCAAGCAATATTGGCAGCTGGGCGATCCGGACAGCGACACGGCCGGCTGGCGGCGCCTCTCCGCGATCAGCGATATCGACGTGATCGATACACCGCTCCTCATGCAACTTCCCGAACCGGAAGCGCGCCTCGTCGTCGAGTTCCATACCCGGCTCAAGCGGGCGGGCAAGCCGGTGGAATTCTTTGTTTTCGCTGACGAGCCGCACATCAAGACGCAGCCGAAGCATCAATTTGCTGCCAACAGCCGCAACCTTGATTGGTATAGTTTCTGGCTCCTCGGCCGCGAAGATCCGGCGCCATCGAAGACCGTCCAATATGTGCGTTGGCGCAGCTATCGCGCAGGGCCGTCCTTGCCCGCTCCCGCGCCGTAGGTTTCTGCCGGGCGGCGTTCCCCGGCGCGCGCCCGGCACGGCCTATGGCCCCCCTCCGCCTTCGCCGACAGCGGACTGCGCCCAGCGCTCGATGTCGGCAATCTGCAGGATGCGCACATAGTCGGTGTCGAGCACGCTCGCAGGTCGGACGACCGCTTCGACGATGGCATCGCAGTCGATCACGCCAAGCGACGCCAGCAGGCCTTCGCAAAGAAAAGCACCCAGGTGCGCGCGATGCGCATTGTAGGCAGGTACGAACAAGGATTCGAGCCGACCCTTGGTGCGCCGCTCCAGAACAAGCGGCGGCAAGTCGGACCGAAAGGCGTCCCGGGCCAGCGAGCGGTCATGTCCGCCTTGGGACCATTGCCAGGCGGGAACGGCGAGTCCATATTCGACGAGCGGTTGCGCCAGCAGCGGCGCGATCATCGGTAACTGCAGCGCGCGATCATAGCCGTCGAGGAATGGCAGGATTCGCATCAGCATGCCGACATAAGCCCGCTGGCCGTCGCTGGCCGCCGTCGCACCGGCGAACCACGGATGTTCCGGTTCGGCTGCGAACCGCTGGGTAAGGAAGCGCGTGTCGCGCGGCCATAGCGGCGGCGGGCTTAGCATGCGGCGGGCTGCGAAACGGAGTGCCTCAAATATATTGGTATCGGTCAACCGCCCCAGGTCACGGGCAGCACGCAGCGCCGCGCCGGCGCCTGCAAAGCGCCAGGCGTCGACCACAGGGGCCGCCGAGGTCAGATAGCCGAAAATATTGTCGCCGCCGACCCCGGTGAATATCGCCTCGGCGCCAAAATCCCGCGCTGCTGACAGCAGCAGGCGATCGCTGCCCCCAATCAGTCCGAAGCCACCGGGACGAACGCGCGGATTGCGCAGCGGCGCGAGCGGATCGGCGGCCTCCGCGCTGGCCATCACTTCGACCAGCGGCCCGCCGAGATGGTCGGACACGGCCGCGGCATAAAGCCGTTCGTCGCCGTCGGGCCGCGGCGTGACCAGCGTCGCCCCGCGCCAATCGGCGCGCGTCCGGGCAAGACAGGCGGCGACGATCGAAGAATCGAGACCGCCCGAGAGTTCGAGCTGGACGCGCGCGAAGCGCTTGGCCCAGGCTCCGGTTACCGACATGACCGTTCGTCGCAGCCGGTCGGGATCGGCGGGCACCGGCGGACAGGCCACATGATCCCAAGGTGACCAGATTGTCCGCACCTGCGGCCCAGGAACCAGTTGGAGCCGCTGTCCGGGCAAGAGTTCCTGCACGCCCACCCGGCCCGTACCGGCGCCGCGGAGCAGCGGGTAGCGGAGCTGTGCATCGATGGCGCCGGGATCGAGCGCCGGGGTTGCAAGCCCGGCCTGCTGCGCGAGCGCGATATCGGTGAAAGCGCAGGCGCCATCGGCGGTGAAGTAGAGCGCCGGGCCGGTAATCGCCGAACGCAGGATCGCGACCGAGCCGTCGGCGGCTGTCCAGGCGAGGAGAAAATTCCCCCAGAGATGCTCGCTCGCCCACGCCCCGTCCGACGCGCGCAGCAGGTCGATCTCCGCGCGCGTAAGCGCGCAGCAGGGCTGATCGTCATGGCGACGAAACGCCCAGCCGAGGATCAGCGCATCGCTATCGCCGATAAGGTCCGCAGGCGCGTCCGCATAGACCGCGACCGCGCCGATCCGCGCCAGCAGCGTCAAGCCATGCCTCACCCCGCCGACACCGCGTCGCGCATCGAAGAGGAAGCGGAGTGTCACAGCCGAAACACCGGGGTGAAGTCCACGACGTTCGACAAGGGATCCGAGAGGACGAGATCACCCGACTGCACCCAGCAATGCGCAGCAAATGGTTCGAGCCGCACCCCGAAAAAGAGGTCGGCATCGAGCCGATGGCGCCAAAGCAAGCGCATGATGGCAAGCGAGTCGGGAACGCAGCTGCGCCGCAGCGGGAGCAGCGGCCGCTTTGCCGCATAGCCTTGCGCGAGCGATATCGCCGCCGCCAGGTCGAGCCGTGCCGGGAGCTGCGGCCGCACTGCGCGCCAACGCGCGATGACGCTCTCCAGACTGAGAAATTTGAGCGCCCCGTTCGCGCGGCATTGCGCCGCGAACAGGTGGCGCAGCGGCACATCGCCGCGGCCGTCGACCGCGCGCTCGAGCGCGCTGCCGACGGGCGCAGGTGCCACGACCGGCGCAACGCCAGCATGGCCGGCGATGAAGAGGGGGCGGGGACCGAGGCGATCGGACTGCAGGCAGCGCCGCGCATCGAGGCGGTTCGCCATCGCATCGCGGATCAGGCGCAGCGGCGCGCCATCGAGGAGGAAATAGCGATCGGCCTCAAGATCGAGGACCACCGCGCGATCGGCGACAAAGCCGAATGACAGGCCAGGACGAAGCTGGAGCATGACGGACAAACGGGACGCGGCGCCAGGCCGCGCCCCGCCGGCGCTTCAGTCGGCCGAGATGGTGGGAACGAGGCGTTCGTAGCCACCGAGCTCGGGCTTGAAGATCTGGCTGCCGCGCGTCTCCACGCTGGCGATGCCCAGTTCTTCGATGCCGTCTTCGACGATGTCATTGCGGTCCATGGGACCCTCCTTTGCTGATGCCGCGGCATTGCGGCACGAACAAGGATAAGCAGCGGCTCGCCTATAGGAATTTTATAGTTTTCAAATATTTGAACTATGTTCCGAGCGGATCGGAGCGCGGCCGGAGGTCGGCGATCAGTCGGCCCGCCTGCCCCGCCCGGCGGCGATGGAAACTGGTGATCTTGCTGGCCAAAGCCGTCCACCGTCCGAAACGATAATCTTCCTCCATCGCCGCCAGGAGCGCGCGCGAGGCGGGCTCGATTCGTGCCTCACTGGCGCGAAACGTCTGAATGCGCTCAATGGCATTGATGATTGCATGCCGAAGTTCGCGGTTGTCGCAGCCCGCCGCGATGGTGCGAAACAGCGACTCGGCCGCTAGCGGGTAGTCATCATGCGCCGCAAGTTCGATCGGCCCACCGCCGCCGGGCAACGGGGGCGTCCGGCCGCGCAGGGCAAGGCCGAGCAATGTCCCTGTCCAGCGATAGAGATCCTGCAGGTCGCCCTCGGTCAGCAGTGGTTGACGGAATCCCTCGAAGTGCCAGCTTTCGACGATGCGTTCGCCGCTGAGGCGATGGAGTGCGTCGCGCACGGGCGTCGGGCTGGTATCGAGCATCTGCGCGAGTTCAACCGGCGCCAGCCGCGTCCCCGGCGGAAATTCGGCGGCGAGAATCCGGGCCTTGAGCGCGAGATAGACGCGTTCCATCGTCGTGCCGGGACTCATGACCGCGATCCGGCGTCGGCCGCGACCGCGCCCGCCGCAATAAAATCCGCCAGCATCGCGGCCTGGTCGGGACGCAGTGCGTCGATCGCGGCAAGCGGCTCGTCGGGATAGCCATCGAACAGGACCGACGGGCATTGCCCCTCGAAATTGCCGAGGTTTGGGCGGTGCTGGGCATAGCCGACGAGCGCCGCGAGGTCGGACGGGAATGTCCGGGCGATGTCGGGCGGATAGGCGAGCCACTGGTTCTCATAAGGTTTGAGCCAGCCCAGACAGTAGCTGACGATGATGCCGCGCCGGACGCCGACCGAATGATTTTCGCCGGCGCCGTGAAGGGTCGATCCCAGAAAAACGATCGCATCGCCCGGCATGGCTTCGGCAACGACGGGTTCGCCTGTCACCTCCGGCGCAAGCGCCGCCGCGCCATGACTGCCAGGCCAGATCAGCGTCGCGCCATTGTCGAAGGTGAAGGGCGTGAGCGGCCACATCACATTGACGAGATATTCCATCTCGCCCTTCACGCCCTGCCACATGTCCTGATCGCGGTGCGCGAACTGGGCGGGCGCACCCGGATGCAGCTCGATCGCCTGAGTCAGATTGAGCTGGATACGTTCGCACCAGGGGCCGAGCGCAGCATCGACGAGCGCGCAAAGGCGCGCCTGCAGCACCAGCTCGGCCATGCGCGGCGAACGGAGCAGGAGGCGGCCGAAGCGCTTCGTGCTCCGACCATAAAAGTCACCGTCGCAAAAAGGCGTTGCTTCGAAGCGCTCGGCCAGATCGGCCTCGATCTCGGCGATCGCGCCCGGCGTGACCAGCTGGCGCAATATGACAAAGCCCTGCCGCAAAAGCATGGCTGCGGGGTCGGCGGTGACGGCAGCGGGTAGGAGAATGTTGTGCATCACCGCCTCCTCAAGCTGCCTGGGCCGCGATCGCGGCGCCTCCGGAACCGATCCCTTGCGCCGCCAGACGCGCAAGCGTGTCGGTGGCGACTTCGATGGACAGCGCCGTCAGGCGCCGGCCCTCGTGCAGCTGCGGCGCACCAAGCGCGCGGCAGTTCCAGCCGAAACGCGCCACCTGCTCGAACCAGGCGAGCTCGGCCACCCCGGTGTAACGGCGGATGCCTTGGTCGAGCGCAAACTGGACGAGCGCGACAAGAAGCAGGTCGCGCGCCTCGCGGCGAAGTTTCGCGCCGACACCCCGCGACAGGCAGAAGCGGGTGATCTCGAAAATATCGGGGCCGCGCGGCACCGGCCCGTCGACGAGATCGGGGTAGAGGCTGTCGAGCAGAGCCGGCTTCGTGGTAGCGAGCAGGCGCGCCGAGGCGAGGTGCGCGCGATTCTGGTCGGTGACGATCAGATAGATGGCCTCGCCGTCGTCGAAATGATCGACCTCATAGCGCCCGGCGAGGACGGGCAAATCCCATTGGAGCAGGTCGACGAAGACCTGCTTGCGGGCCTCGAACATGCCGCGCAATACGGCGCATTCGCGGTTACGGTTCTGGAAATCGACGATGTGAAGCATGGATTGTCTCCCGGTTGAAAGAGACAGTCCAATTGAAGCGAAAAGCTGCGCTCCGCCATACCAAGAAATGGGGGGTTAGCGCTCGGCGATCTCGCTGAAATGTAGCGTCCCGTCGAACAGCGCCCGCACCACGAGCATCGCGCGCGTGGCAGCATCATAGCGGGCGCGCGCGTTGCGGATATGCTCGACCACGGTCAGATGGCGCAGGCCGACGATCCGTCCGATCTCCCAGTCGGTTTTGCCGCGCGCCGCCCAGAGCAGGCATTCGCGCTGGCGGTCGGTCAGCCGCCGCCGCGGCGGATCGGCCGGGCCGTGGAGACGGCGGGCCGCCTCGAAAGCGAAATTCGCGATTGACTGGGCAAAGACCAGCGCCCGTGCGTCGGGCGCTTCGCCCTTGCGCCAGGCAAAGGAACAGGATCCATGGGCATCGCCCGGCACATGGGCGGGAACGGTGAGTCCGTCGCCGATGCCATGGCGGCGCGCCCGCGCCAGCACCGCCTTGTCGCCCGGCGCCAGGGTGACGAGGCGCCCCATGTCGCGCCAGACGAACCCCGACGCGGTACGCTGGCTCGCGCGGTGTACCGGGTCATGGATGCCGAGACGCTGGGTATCGAACCAGTGCGCCCATTCGTCAGGATAATTGTGCACGCGAAGCCCGATTCCCGGTGACCCCATGAAGTCGACATGATGGGTGAGCGCGAAGTAGCTGCATCCGAGATATGTACAAATATCCGACAAGACCGTGTCGAGGTCGGACTTGGTCGCGACCTGCATGAAGTCGGCGGCAATCTGCTCCGCCGCGTCGAAACTGTGGGTCATCCTCGCCGCAAACCGGCGTGACGTTTCAAGCCACCAGCGCCCGCTCGCCCTTTCCATCGACCGCGCCCTGCCCTGCTCTCTCGATGAGCGGCCGGCCCGAGTTGATTTGTCCGCCGCACCCGAAGCGGCGCGGTAGCTGGTCTCATCTATATTCAGGAGGTGATGGAAATATTGCAACTATATTCTAGATATCTGGCGGATGTCAGACGATCGCGCGCGCGGAAAGGCGATGGCCACCACATGGCGGTCGGCCGCCAGCTATGCGTCGCTGATCCACGCCGACCGCCGGAGCTTCGGCTGGGAATGGCTGCGGCGCCATCCCCCCTATCAGGCGGCATGGCGTGCCAGGACGGTACCGCCCGCGGCGTTCGGATTGCTTGCCTATGTCGATCCGACCCAGGCGGTTCCCGACGCCCGCCCGATATGGGCGTCCAACATTGATGCGCGCATTCTCGACAGCCGCCCGCGGGCACCAGGCGGCAATAATTTCGATCAGTTCGATATCCGCAACCTAGCGAGCTATGTGTCGATCGCCGTCGACGCCGAAGGCATCGAGCACTGGCTGCTTAGTGACGGCCTGTGGCAGGTAAGGCTCGACATTCGGGACGGAACGCTGCTCGGCGGGCCGGTTCTGCTCGAGCATGTTCTGCCAGGGCTGGAGACCGCCGCGCGGCAGATGCACACGCTGCGGCAACTGATCGCGCTTGCGCAGCGTGGTCATCTGCCACCGCCACTTCGCCCGCGCGAAGCACGGGCGCCGCGCTGGATCCTCGAGCTGCGGACAGCCGACGCGCTGGCCAGTCAGGCCTCCTATCAGGAGATCGCGCGCAGCTTTTTCGGCAAGATGGTCGCGAATGAGGCGGCGCCTTTCGAAGCCAGTTTCGCGCGTGCACGGGTGCAGCGTCTGGCGCGCAAGGCCCGGCAATATCTCAGCAACCCGTTCAGCGGTCCCTGGTTTCGGGCGCCAAGCTGAAACCATTCGCCACTGGGGTGACCAGTGAAATCCTTAATCGGGATTGCGAGCGATTGGCTCGCACACACGGCCGCGCCGCTCCGATCTCCTCTTGGCTGCTTGGCCACGGCATTCGCAGCCCCCTTTCGCATCCGGGCGCCTCAATCGACCAGCGCCGAGTAGCCAGCTGTGATTGGTCGATCGCGCTCGATCGTAATCAGGATATTGTCGCATCCGCCCGGCGTCTCGTCGGCGTCCGGCCCGACCTTGCGCTGGCGCATTTCGCAGGCGCGCGCCTCATCGTCGAGCCGAAAGCCATCTTCGCGGTCGGTTCGCAGCACCTGGCCACGCGCGGCAAGCGCGGCAATGATCTCGGCGTCGGGGAGCCGGATGCGATGATAGGGATAGGGTCCCGAAGATATCGCATAGATCGAGGCGCCTACCGCATCGAGGAAGGCGATGCGCGACGAGGTGAGGCTGCCATGATGGCCGACCACCAGCACATCGGCCTGCAGATCGGCAGCGCAGCACGCAATCAGTTTCGCTTCGATGCTGCGCGGACTGGGCGGCGTTGCTGGTGGTTCGCGTTCGCCGCCCTCGGCGTCGCCGGTCAGCAGGATCCGTTTGCCGCCGAGATCGAGGCGGACGACGACGCTGTTGCCGTTGGGGTCGGAATGCGGATGCGCGTCACGATAAAGAAAGTGCATCGACGCCGCCGGTCCAAGCGCAACCGGCACCGCGCTCATAATTGCGGCCTGGCGCACGGTCACGGTACCATTGCAGCCGCTGCCGGAGAAGGTGACGCTCCGCGTCGCGTTAGAAGCCATCGCGTCATGGTAAAGCGCTCCGGGTTCCGCCATCGCAGCTTTCAGGAAATGGCAATAACCATCGGTCTTGTTGACGCGGCCCGACTCCCAGATGTTGGCGACCTGAAACCGCTCGAATACGCCTGGCATCAGTTGAAGATGATCCTTGTGCGGATGACTGAGGATAAGATGATCGATCCGGGTCAGGTCCGGCCGCGCCGCGCGGATATAAGCAACAACCCGGTTTTCATCGCCGCCGTGGAGATCATCCTGGCTACCGGCGTCGTAAAGAAGCGCAAAGCCCGGCCCCTCGACAAACACCGCAAGCCCGGTGCCGACGTCGATGACGTGGACCCTATGGTGCGTTGCTGCGAGCGCCTCGCCGCCGTCGTCGGCGCGCACGATCGTCCAGACCTTGCTCACATAGCCGCGGGTGCCGTCCGCAAGTTCGACGATATACCATCCGCTCACCTCACCCACGAAAGCCGCGCTGTCGCCAGGGCGCAGCCGGGCCAGAATGGCGCTATCGGTTGATGCTCCTTCGCGAACCAGCACAGCGCTCGACACGCGCGCGCTCGGGGCCACCTCATCGGCAACAGCCGGGGCCGCGACAAGCATGGCAGCGCCGACTAGCAGCGCTGCCAACCAGGATCGAAGCATCATTAAGCCCCTCCGTTCTCGATCTTCCAAAAGCTCATTGCGCCGAGCTACTGCCCGTTCGCCACATCGGCGGCGTCACAACAGCTCCATTTAGCCGAACAAAGCCCGTATTCCCGCAATCAGCCCGGCAACGAACGAACCTGCGACCAGCGCGGTCGCGAGCCAGAACTCGCTCGCGACGGCGCGCGCTTTCCAGTTCGATTTGTCGTCCATAATGCCGGGATGACACAGCAGAATTTTGTAGGAAAGGCCTTTTCCTTCGCTATTCGCGAAATCATGCCGATCCCCTCGTCTGACATCTTGACCGCGACGACGCTACGGAAGCGGCGCCGCCGCAATCGGCACCGCGTATTAGCTCCATTCCCGGCTCGGTGCAACAAGCGCCCCTTACGTCCGCGCCGGCCAGAACGGCTAGATTCCCTTGCTGGTCTCTAGCGTCCTGCGCGACGGGGGCGCGGATCGTGCTCACCTGTAATGGCCCGGAAGCTGGCATTGAGCAGAGCGTAGCCGGTCCTTCCAAACAACGAAGGGCCGCCGTTGGAGGCGGCCCTTCCATTGTCTTGCTGCACGCGGAGACCTTAGCCGAGCACGACTCCCGCGAGGACGATCATGCTCAATTCTGCCGCATGCGGCGTGTGACAATGAGACATTCGACCACCTCCTTTCGCTTGTTGACGATGCAGCGAATATGACCGCTTTGACTGATAATTCAAGCCTTGCGCGCGAGTCATCGTTAAGGCTCGCGCACGTCGGCGGAACGGCATCTAACCACCTAACAGGAGACGATTCGCCAAACTCTCCGTCGACTGAAAATCAGCAGCGGAATCTAGCCGATAGCTGCCCGTCGGCTATTGGTTAAGGGTTCTGCAAATGCGGCCATTCGAGGAGTCCACATTAGCACCCTGATCAAAGCAAAGTTCCCCGACCAGCATGGAGCCGGTCGGGGCACGATGTAAATCTAGTTCATCGCGTGAATGCGGATGACCGCTTGGGTACGGGCATCGATTTGATAAATCTGGCGGCCGTCCGAGCGATAATAGGAGCGATCCGTATCGCGGTACCGATCGCGATACTCATAGGGGACGCCATACAGGTCCGAAGGCGCCCGCTGGCCGACCTCCAGCCTGCCGGAGTTTCTTCCAAGCACACCATCGATCACGCCGCCAAGCCCGCCGCGCTGTTGAGGTTCCCTGTACCTGTCGTCCCGGTCCTCATCCCGGCGATCGCCAAGATCATAGTCCCGTTCGTCGTAGCGGTCATCGTCACGCCCGTTGTCGCGATCCCATGCGTCATAGCGTCCGCTCGCGCCGTTATCCGCTCGGCGGACATCCTGGCGGAGCGAGCGCAGGCGTGTTTGGAGTTCCTGCCGCTCCTGATTGTTCAGTCCGTTGCGGCCGTAGCGGCGCTCCAACTGATTCAACGACCGGAGTCCCGACCAAAGCGGCACAGCTTCTTGACGGCTGATCGCCCCGGATTGCACGCCAGCCTGAATTCGTTCGCGCAGCTGCTCGATGCGCGCCGAGATATTGCCGCGACCACTGCGGTCATCGTCCCCATAGATTCCTTCACGGTCTTGATAACCGCTGTTTGGATTCTGCGCGGCGGCGGGTCCTGTTATAGCTGCGGCAGAAACGGCCAAGCCTAATAGAAGAATTTTCATGCGATTTCTCCATTCGGCCCCCCAGCTTGCCGTCCATAAGCGCCCTGGCTGGTGTCAGGGGACTGAACGGCGGCGTCAGGCGATATTCAGCGGCTTTCCGAGAAAAACACGAAGGCGGCGCTGTCGGGGCGATGGAGCTCTTTTGCGATAACGAGGAATATCTATTCCGCTCATGAAAACAGCGCTGTTGGCCGCTTGCGGACTGTCGGCTTCCAAGACCAAGAAGCTGAAAGCCGACATCCAATCAATGGCCGTGCGGGCGTTATCGGCCTTCGGACCGCGCCCTCACGGCGTCGAAATCGTGCCGGACGAGCAACTCGCCGTTGCGCCACACCGGCACCAGAAGGTCCGCGCCCGGTGCGACCCCGTCGAGCCTCGCCGCCGCCATCCGGCCGTCCTTCATCACGACCGCCTGTCGTCCGGCCTTGCTCGCCTTGCCGGGGTCAGTGCTCGGCATCTTGAACACATCGTGCCAGACGCCGTCGCTGCCCAGCAGCGCGTTCGCCTTCATCGCGAAGCGCAGCGTGTCGCGGTTGACGTGCTGCAGCATTCCGCCGCCCATGCCGAAGGCGATATTGTCGATCGCAAAGCCTTCCTCGATCATCCGCGCCACCAGTTTCCCGATGCTGTCGACCGTCATCCCGTCGCCCTGGATCACCCGGACATGCGGGTCGAGCACTCGGTAGCCCTTGATGTTCACGGTCCCGCCGAACTTGTCCCACAAGGTCTTCACCGTGCGCAGCGGTGTTTCGATCGGATCGCCGCTATCGGGCCGCACGACCAGCGTGCCCTGCCGCGCCAGCACTTTTTCGCGCAGGCTGCCGCCCCAGATGTCGGCGACCGCCGTATCGAGATCATAGCTGTCGGAGACGACCGCAACGATCCGCCCCTCACCCTCGAACCGGTCGAGCATGTTGCGATAAGCGTCCTCTTCACGGTCGCGGCCCCAGCTCGTCATCGTGCTGTGCTCGGCGGCGGGAATGGAAAAGCCTGCCATGTCGGCGCCATAGTAACGTCGCGCCGCGACCAGCGCCTCCATCGTATCGGTGCCCTGGAAATTGACGAGATGCGCGAGCCCGCCCAGCCCCGCACTCTCGGCAGAGGACACGCCGCGCGCGCCGAAGTCGTGCAGCTTGAAGGGCAACTGGCCCTCCACATCGTCGGAGGTTTTTTCCAGCCCGGCGCGGATCACCTGCTTGCACTTCCAGCTCAGCGTCGCGACCGTCGTAGGATACCAGATCGCGCGCAGCATCGCCGTTTCGATGAAGGTCGTCAGCCAAGGCATGCGCGGATCGGTGTTTTCGAGCTGGACCATCGGCACCCCGGCAGGAACGATCGTTCCTTCGGGCAGCGCCTTGATCTCGAGCGGCAGATAGCCGCCATGGTCGTCGACGATGGCCTGCCATCCCGCGCGGTTGAACGGCACCCCGTGCGCGACGCAGAACGCCTCAGCCTCGTCGATGTCGGGGGCCGCGATCGGGTGGCTGAAATAATCGACCAGCAAGGGCTGGAGGCCGAGGAAGACGATCTCGTCGGAAAAAGGGTTCGGCCGCGCTTCGACATAGGCGCTGATGACGCGTGCCTCGGGCGGATATTGCAGAAAGTGGCTCTGCTTGTAGCTGTCGGTCGCCAGGATCAGGTTTTTCATGATGTGAACTCCTCACATTCGCTCAGGTTCGGCGGGACTCCCCCGCCGCGGGGTTACAGGTCAGCCATCTCTTCGATTATCGACCAATGGTCCTCGAAGAACATCTCGGGGCTGAGGTCGCCGAGGCGATACCAGCGCGCATGCGCGGCATCGTCGCCCCCCTTGACCGCGAACAGCTTGCGCCGTTCGGGTAGCCGGAACAGGAACGCGTGGGTGATGACCCGGCCGCGCAAGCTGCGGTTCGGCGCGTCGAACACGCGCGTGCGATGATCCTCGATGAAGCTGCCGAGCATTGCGGGCGGGATCTGCCCCTTGCCGTCGCTGATCCCCGTTTCCTCGCGCAGTTCGCGGATCGCGGCGTCGCGGATGCGCTCGCCCGCGTCGACGAAGCCGCCGGGCAGCGCGAGCAGCCCCTTGCCGGGCAGCCGCCCGCGTTCAACGAGCAGGATGTGGCCGGACTGGACGACGACCGCGTCGGCGGTGACGAACGGCCCCTTCCCCCATTGCTTCGGGTAATCAGCCAGATATTCGCTTTCCTCGAGCAGCGTGCGGAATGCCTCGCCCAGCTTGAACGCGTCGAGCCATGCCGCCACGTCAGAAGTCAGGATCGATGCGGGCACTTCGGGAATGCGCTGAAAATAGCGGCGCCGCACATCGGTCGAGCTGAAGGTTCCGTACTGGCTGTCGATCTGGATATTGTCCCACTCGGGAAACAGGCGGAGATAATAGGAGGAGGCATCCTTCCCATAGCCCGTCAGCGCGACGCGGAAGTCGGCAAGCCCGTGGCTGCCGAAGCCGTGCCCGTTGCCGACGTCGAGGATGAGGCGGTTCACGCGCCGCTGGACCTCGGTCACCCACGCCGTGTCCGAATAGAGATGATCGTCGAGCGGTTCGACGATCAGCCGTTCCTCGGCAATCTCGTGGCGAAACGCGGCGCGCAGCATCGCGGCGCGCTCGTCGAAGGTGAAGGGATTGCGCGGATCGCGCGCGACATTCGCCGACCCGACGAGGACGATCAGCCGTCCGACCTGATCCAGTGCCTGCCGGATGACATGCTCATGCCCGATATGCAGCGGCTGGAAGCGTCCGATAAAGACGCCGAAATCTGCCTTGTTCATCGCTCGAGACTCCGTCGATCCTTCTTTCGCTCCGGGCTCCCCGGCGCGATCCGCCTGCCGATTCGGTGGCGTTGCGATACTTATATGCATTTGACATATATCTAGTCAAGATATAAGATGCCCCCATGTCCGACGCCTATGATCCCGCCGATTTTCCGCCGCTTGCCGTGACCGTCGATCTTGTGCTGATGACCGTGAACGAAGGGCGATTGGGGGTTTTGCTCCAGCGTCGCAGTGAGGCGCCGCACAAGGGCGAATGGGCGCTGCCCGGCGGCTTCGTACGGATCGACGAAAGCCTCGGCGCCGCCGCCCGGCGCATTCTGGTCGACAAGGCCGGCCTGGGCGACGCTTGGCTCGAACAGCTCTACAGCTTCGGCGATCCGGGCCGCGATCCCCGGATGCGCATCGTCACGATCGCCTATTTCGCGCTCGTTCCCACGGCAGACCTGACGGCGGCTCTCAAGGATAATGACGAGCTGACGCTGGCACCGCTCGACGCTTTGCCTGCGCTCGCGTTCGACCATGCCGCCATCGTCGATCACGCCGCGGCGCGCCTGCGCGGCAAGCTCGACTATGCCCCTATAGCCTTCGCGCTCCTCCCGCCGTTGTTCACGCTCCGCGCCCTGCAGGATGTTCACGAAGCGATCCTCGGGACAAACCTCAACAAGCCCGCGTTCCGTCGCAGGATGCTCGATAAGGGCTGGATAGAAGGCAGCGGAGAGCGAGAGGAAGGCGGTGCTTTTCGCCCGGCGGAGCTCTTTCGGATCAAACCTTGATTGGCCGGAGCACGAACCGCTGCGCGGATTGGCTCTGACGTCGATGTAAAGCCGTCCAGCGAGCGCCGCTCCTGATTGAACGTCGGCCGCCATAAGCAGA
>Ga0265296_1000661_pt1 | contig 48102 bp, 63 predicted proteins | sample MunlanPumphouse1_FD_189073 | JGI IMG/M metagenome (GOLD analysis project Ga0265296, IMG submission 189073) | Groundwater microbial communities from a municipal landfill in Southern Ontario, Canada - Pumphouse #1 | ecosystem: Environmental > Aquatic > Deep subsurface > Groundwater | place... | reverse complement strand
CCGGCTTAAACCCAAAGAAAGAATGTATAGTCTGGCCGCGTACGTTCAGCGCGGCCACTCCGGTGGGAGCAAGGACTACTATTTTCTTACGGGTAACGGAACGGAAATAATCAAGCAGGGTAGATTTACCGGTGCCGGCTTTACCGGTAATGAAGATATGCTTTGAGGTGTTTTCCATTGCCTCAAGCGCTTCTACAAACTGCTCATTCAATTCAATATTATTTTTTGCCATAAAGCCCATATTTTAGTATTATTATATTCCTTGAACCGTCTTTGTATCAAGTAATTATTTTGTTGAACCTCCATCCCAATGAAGTATTATTAAAGGATATTTGGTAGAGATTATCGCCGCAGGTTAAGGTAAAATGATTGAGAATCTGGCTGCCACAGCGCTCCTGCCAGTTATAGGTAATATTATCAACTCTGTATAGCTTGCCTTTCCAAATAAAAGCCTTGGGATAGGCCTTGCCTGTTTTAAACCAAGCAAAAACTTCTATTTTTTCATTTAAATCTGCTGGATTATTATCATCGCTGGCTTCCGGGAGGTTCCTGTCCCAGCGCGCCTTGGGGTTAAAACCGGCTTGATACATTTCTCTAATACTTTCTGACTATGGTGATGAGTTTTCCGATAATGCTGAAGTTTTTATAGATGGGCTGGTAATTACTGTTTGCCGGCTCAAGGAAAATCTTTCTCTCGTTTCTCTTAAATCTTTTTAAAGTCACTTCATTATCATCTAAAAGTGCTGCAATAATATCGTTGTTGTCAGCTTGCGGTTGTTTCTTGATCAGGGCGATATCATCAGGCATAATTCCGGCTTCGATCATGCTGTCGCCTTTTACTTCTAAGGCAAAAACATCGTTCTGGCTAAGCCGGCCTAAAAATAAATCATCCGGGTTAATGTAGCCGCGGATATCTTCATAGGCGAAATCCGCCACGCCCGCCATGATCCTGCCGATAATGGGAATTCCAAGCTCTGCACTTAACTCTATGGCTCGGGATTTATTATTTACGCGCTTCAAAAAACCCTTTTTCTCCAGCGCTTTTAGGTAATCCCTTACTGTGCCGGTGGAGGAAAAATTCAGCGCTTGCGCGATTTCTCTGATAGTCGGCGGCAGGTTCCGGCGGATTTTTTCGCGGATAAAATCTAGGACTTTTTGCTGCTTAGCGGTTAAAGTAGAAAGATTCTCCATGTTTGTATGCTACCACACATTTGTGTGGATGTCAAGCAAAATCGCCTTCGGCTAAGCTTCCGGTGATTTTGCGTAGACCATTGACACGAAAGACTTTCGTTTAATCGGTTGTCATATTCGTGTCAAGGGTCAATATAATTTTCTATGTTTTTAAGCCTGGAGGGTAATTTTTTTCCTAGCGGGCTATTTATAACGAGCTTCCAACCGGCATTATATCTATACAGTTTGAAAGGAAAATAAAGAAACCGCTAAAAACCTATTTGTTCGGCGATATATCCAGCTTACTATGAATAGAGCTTAGGAGTTAAGAGGTAACTTTGACCTATCTAATTTAAAAGCGATATTTTAACTTGAAAATTCCCTGTGGCTTGCCGCAGGGAGGTACATTTTTTGTTGCCAGTATTACAATACGTGCCAAATTGGCTAAAGATTCCATTCGCCTCTTCGTGTGCTATCATCATCTTTCCCTTTGTTAAAACTCTATAGATCTCTCCGTCCCTTATTTAATAATTTCTTTATATGATATTCTTGTATCTTTCTCGGCTTAGTTTTACCATTAAACCATCTATTCACCGTGCAAAAAGAAACGCCCAGCATTTCCGCGAGGCGTTCTTGAGTAATTCTCTTTTCAAGGCGATATTCTTCCAGTATTTTGATTAAATCCATAAGGTTTTTATCTGGCTTCCTATGCTCGCAAAAGCCGTAAGTAATCCTTTTGGGTTTCTCTTACCGCGCCTGCGATAAATTCCCTGAAGCCCTTATCATCTGTGTGCGCTTTCTCTAATGCCTGTATGTAATCTCTGCGTAGAATAGGCGGGATTATCGCTATACAATAGCTCTTTTGCAATAAAATTAAGTTCATCGAGAGCCTTGCAACCCTGCCGTTGCCGTCAATAAATGGGTGTATAAAAGCTATCTCTTTATGGACTAATGCGGAGTATTCTACTGGGTGGTTTTTATTTTCCAAGTCTTTAACCCTGCTCATAAACTCCCTCATAAGTTCCGGGACTTGTTTTGGGCTTGGTAAGGTATACTTTGAGCCGGAAATAAAAACTTTTTCCTTCCTGTATTTGCCCGCCCTTAATTCGTCAATTCTATTATAAAATAATTTATGCAGTTTCTTAATGTCGTTTTCGTTAAAACCCTTGACCTTAACCAACTCATAGATATAGTCGTATGCCTGGCTATGCCCTAAGGCTTCATAGTAGTCCCTTATGGGTTTTCCGCCTATGGTTATGCCGTCCTCTAAGACTACCTTTGTTTCCGTCTCCGTCAAGGAATTTCCCTCTAATGCGTTTGAAGTATAAGTAAACCCTACCCGGTAATACTCCTTTAACTGCTTGAGTATATTTGCGGGTAGAGGCCTATAAGAGTTAATTTCCTTTTGGAGCGCGTCTATTTCTTTAAGTATTTCGTTCATCTATTCCCCCTTAAAAGCATTGCTTATTGTAACTATAATATAGCACTTTATATCAATCTGTCAAGGTAAAGTTCCCAACGGGCTGGAGTGTAATTTTTTTCCAAAAGCGGTGGATTTGTTGGATGAAATCATTTTGCTGCAGCTTTTGCTTGGTTTCTCTCAGGTAGGCCAGGAATTGGCAGGTGATAAAACTATCGGTGATAGCGTCGATTATTTTATACAAACCTTCTTTATTCAGCGGCTGGATAAGGCTAATTGCCTCCTCCCTGCTTAAGTTTTCACTAATGTTATATTGTTTCTTAAGCGTATCCGGCAGGTCTTTGATTACTTGATAAATTTTGTCATAGCGTCTCTGGAATTTTTCCTGCGGCATCTTGCGGATCTTCCGGAGGTTGTCCGCTTTAATTTTCTCGATATCCGCGCTAGCGACAAAGGCCTTAGCCAGGGTTTTGAAGGTTGAGCCGATAAGCTTTTCGCCGGCGCTTGGCTGCGGCTGGGCAGCAAGGATTTCCAGCGGCAGTAAAAGCGTAAACAGGCAGGTAAGGATAATTTTCACTTATGATTTCTTCTTATGGTTTTTTTTGAAAACGTTGATTATTATCAAGCTAGTCAGGTATGTAATTACGCCGCAGATAAAGGCAATTGCCATATATCCGCTTAAGACCGGCAGGATGATTTCCAGCACAGACAATTTAAAAAGGTTTTGCCAGCGAAAGCCCTTGGTAAATACTATCCAGTCTTGGTAGATAACTGACCAGCTAACCCCAAAAATAAATGCCCCTATTTTGAGTGCCAATAAAAAGCTGACAAAGCTTAGCCATGTATTAGTTAGCAGGCAGCCGATAAGCGCTGCGGCGCGGTTAGCCCGGAAAGTTAAGGCCAGAAATATTGCTGCTACTGGCCCGCTGCCGGGAAAAATCCCGCTAAAAACACCCAGGCCCAGGCCCAGGGAAATTTTCTGCGGCGTATCATTGATCAGAAATAATTTTTCCCAGAGGGTTTTAAGGAATTTAGGCATAGATTTTATTTTAACGTCATTCTGAGCCCCGTAGGGGCGAAGAATCTAAAAACGAGATCCTTCGCTTCGCTCAGGATGACAGTAGTTATGCTTCGCTCAGGATGACAGTAGCTTCGTTTCAGGCTGATGGTTTTATTAAAGTAACGATTGTTTGATGTTTACCCCGGCAAACCTTTCCTGTCCGAAAGAATCCTGCACCCAGCCATTAGTCAACCCGTATTTTTGCAGGATATCTTTAGCTTCTTGGTATTCTTGGTTTTTCAGCCTGCGCGAGATTTCTTTAAATTCGCTGGCGCGGTAATACGGAAGATACTGGCTCATTAGGCTGATATAGGTATCTTGGGAAATTTCCTCTTTGATAAAGCGCATAATATTTTCAGTGCCGGAGATATTTTCCGGTAAAACCAGATGCCGGATAATCAGGCCTCTGGTAATGATGCCTGAGGCGTCAAATTGCGCGCTGCCTACCTGCCGCTGCATTTCTTTGACTGCCGTTTGGTTGTATTTCGGGTAATCTAAGGCATCGGAATAATTTTTTGCCAGCTCGCTATCAGCATAGCGCATGTCCGGAAGGTAAATATCAATAATCCCCTCAAGCATTTTAATCATCGAGACAAGCTCATACCCCGAGGTATTATAAATAAGGGGAATTTTTAGCCCCTTGGGTATGGCTAAAAGCAGTGCTTTTAAAATTTGCGGCAGGATGTGGGTGGGGGTGACAAAATTGAGATTATGCACTCCCTCCTCTTGAATTTTAAGCATAATTAAGGCTAATTCCTCCGGCTCTACCTCCCTGCCCTGCTTTAATTGGCTGAATTCATAATTCTGGCAGTAGAGGCAATGCAGATTGCAGCCGGAAAAAAATATCGTTCCTGAGCCGGCTGTGCCGGAAATAGGCGGCTCTTCGCCGTGATGAGGGATAAAGCTGTAAATCATAGGCCTAAGGCCTATGCCGCAGAAGCCTTTTTGGTTATTCAGGCGGTTGACTTTGCACTGGCGCGGGCAGATACTGCAAGATCCCAGCACCTCCCAGGCTTTATTGGTGATTTCCTGTAAACTACCGGTATTGTACGCTTCTAAGTACGATGGATACATCTTATTTTGGGTTGCTTAAGCCGATTTCCTTGCGGCCCTGCTTGATTCTTTCCTCAACCGGAGGATGCGAGCTTAAAAAAGGAATCTTAATCTGCGGGCCTTTTTTTTCCGCTTCAATTTTTAGTTTTTCAAAAAAGGAAACCATGCCGTTAGGGTCGAAGCCGGCTTTGCGGGCATACTTTATTGCCAGTTTATCCGAGAGGAATTCGTCCTGGCGGCTATACCCAAGGCTGGTGAAGTTAAAGGCAATATCCACGGCTTGGGCAATTATCGATTTATTTACTGCCATCTGCGCCGGAGTTGCTGCCAGGGCGATATTAATTAAAATCTGGTAGCCTAAGGTAGCCTGGAGCCTTTTTACGCTGTGCCGGGCGGCAATGTGGCCGACTTCATGCGCCAAGACGCAGGCTAATTCGTCATCCGTAGCTGCCTGGATCAGGCCGCTGTTTACGTAAACAAAGCCTCCGGGGATGGCAAAGGCATTGAATTCCAAATCCCGTATGATCTTAAAGTTGTATTGCAAATCGTTTCGGTCTGAGGCTCGGGCAATTTTCTCTCCGATTGTATCCAGCCTTTGCTGCATTTGCTGGTCTTTGATGATGGGGTATTTTTTGGATACTTCCGCGTCCATATTTCTGCCTATTGCCACCTCTTGTTTAGTATCAATGAAATAAATCTCATTTCTTTGTGTTGCCGGATTATACAGGGAGATACAGCCGCAGAGCCAGATAGCCGCAGCTGTTAATGCCAAGGTTTGTATGATTATAAGACAATCATATTTTTTAGATTGCTTCGGTCGCTTACTCTCCCTCGCAATGACACAGTTTAATCTGCTGCGCATAGATATCCCTGATTTGGTTAAAGATTTGTTTATAGTCTTTAGTTTGGTAGTCGCGATAGGTCCATTTGCCGGGCTCAAAGGAGTTTTTTTCGTAGAATAAAGTTACTTCCGCGAATATCCCCTTGCCCAAGTAGATACGGTGCGCGTAATCTTTAGTAGTAGCTAAAACAAGCTTGGCAAGGGTAAGGCAGCCCGGGTCAATATTTACCAGGCGCTTGCCGCCGAAAGAAAATTTTTCTTCTAGCTTGTTGGCAAAAATTTTAATCTGAGGGAGTTGCTGCGCCGGGATCAATTTTTTGAAGCTGATAAACTTCTTGTTTAGGCCGTCTCCGAATTCTTCTTTGTAATAATCGGTATAATTAAAGCCTAATATCGGGCTTTGGAAGTCTATTGAGCCGAATTTTTTTTCCAACGGCAACAGCGCTTTATCGTAGGAATCTTTATTTTGGAAAATAAAACCGATGATAAGTTTGGCGGGTGGAGGTAAGGTTATTCTGCCCATCAAGCGGCTGATTTAGGCCTTAGGAAAGGAATTGGCTGATATACTGAGCTATCTTTTTTTTCTGGGTGTCTTTAATTTCGTTAAAAAAGATAGCGATATTAAATCCGCCTTGGGCTTCGTCATCTGTCCTGACTACAACTCCGGAACATTTTACCTCAGAGGCCCTTTTGTTTTGCTCTGCCGCAAGGGGTAGGTTCAATTTAACCAGGACCTTGGTAAATGGCGGCATATATTTTTCAATGTGGCAGCATGCCCCCAGGCAGGAGACATTTTGGGTAGCGGTAGAAAAGTCGTAGCCGTTTACGGCGACCCGGATAGGCAGTGCCTGCTCTAAGCGCGGATGCAGCCTTCTTTCTGCGGGATTACTTTTTCTCATTTTGCTCTTGGTGTTGTTTGGCTAAAAAGGCGCGCCAGCATTTCTTGCTGCAATAATATTTTCCGTCGCGGTAATAACGTTTAAGTTTTCTAATCGGTTTATTGCAGGCTAAACAGTTTGCCTGTTTTTCCTGCGTAGGTTTCGGGGATTCAATTTTTTGCGCTTCAGCTGCCATGTTAATGAGTTTTCCTTTCTATCTGTTTTTTTTATAATTGGCCTGCGTGTAGGCCGATATAATCGCCAAGGTAATTTTTCTCTGCCGGGTCCATCTCGATAAATTCTACGCCCAGCCGGCTGCGGAAAGAACGCGGTAGATCCTGCGCCCAGGCAACTTTCCCCACCGGCCTTAAGACCCGGGAGAGGATGTTGATTTCCAGCATCAGCGTGGATAAGGGCGCGATAAACCTGTCGCAGCTGAAACCTAAGCCCCCCGCGCTGATATTATCGCATAAGCCTTGATATGCTTCAGCTTGGCCTCGGACTTGGAAACGGATGGGTGCCCGTATTACCATCCTGGGAAAACAGCGCCTTGCTTTAATATCTAATTCCATATCCCTTTTTTTAGGAAGCTGCCGTGGCTGTTTTTTGCCTCAATGGTAAGAAATATAACATAAATTTAAGCGCCTGTCAACCACGTATTTACAATTTGCCTAATTCTGGTATAATTAAATGAAGGCTTGACTTATGGAGGCCGCCGTAGGCGGACGACATAAGTCAATGCCTAAATTACCCAGCACTAATTTTTGTTTCAAAAATTAGTGCTGGGCTCATAAAATGTATTGTCAATTCTACGGTTTAAAAGAGCGCCCCTTTAATGTTACCTCGGACCCTGCGTTTTTTTTCTTAAGCCGCAAGCACAATGAGGCCCTCTCTCATATGTTTTACGGTGTTTCCCAGAGAAAGGGTATTATTGTTTTGACTGGAGAAATCGGCACCGGAAAGACCACTCTCTGCCGTTTTTTCTTAAGCCAGCTGGGGAAGAATGTTAAAACCGCTTTTATCCTTAACCCTCATTTTTCCGAAGCGCAATTGCTGGAGGCAATCACCAGTGATTTCGGCATCATTGCCAAAGACGCTACCCGCTTAGGGTTAGTCAGCGAGCTGAACAAATTTCTGCTTAAAGAATCTGAACTGGGAAACAATATTGTTCTGATCATTGATGAAGCGCAGAACTTAAAGCCGGCTCTATTGGAGCAGGTGCGCCTGCTTTCTAACCTGGAGACCGAGAAAGATAAGTTACTGCAGGTGCTTCTTGTCGGCCAGCCGGAATTAAACCACAAGCTTAACCTGTATGACCTGCGGCAGCTGCGCCAGAGGGTAATGGTCAGGTATCACATTACTCCTCTTGAGGCTGACGAGGTAAAGGATTATATCAGCCACCGTATTCGTATTGCCGGCGGCTCTGAGCGGATAAAGTTTAACGAAGAGGCATTGAAATTAATCTATGATTTTTCCGGAGGTACGCCGCGGCTGGTAAACATGGTCTGCGACCGGGCACTTCTAGCCGGCTTTGTAGCCGAAAGCTTCCGCATAGATTTTAATATCATCAACAGGTGCATTGAGGAGTTGGAAAGTTATTTTGTCAAAGAGGCAAAATGAGCATAATTTACGACGCATTAAAAAAAGTCGAAAATTCTAAAAACAATAAATTTAAAACAGTAATTCCTGCCGCAGGCCTTAAAAAAGTCAACTCTTATTTTATTTATGCGGCTGTGGTGGTTTTAGGTTTATTTGTCGGCAATTTATTCCTTAGCTTCCTTACTCCGAAAGAATTTAGGCCGGCAAAGCTAAAACCAATAGCCGAAGCGCCAAAAGCACCGGATGCGGCATCAACTTCTAATCTGGGGGCCCCTTCCAATAAAACCGCTGCCTTAGCCCCTCAAGTTAAAACGGAACCCCAGCAATATGATTTTAATTTAGACGGGGTATTTTTTTCCGGAGATACAGCTTTTGCTTTGATTAATGACCAGGTGGTTCAGCGCGGGGATATTGTTTCCGGAGCCTTGATAAGAAAGATTAGCTTAGACAGTGTGGAGTTGGAAGTTAAAGGCAGGATCACCACTCTTTTAAACCGCAATAAGTAGTTTTCGCTAGAAAAACCTCTTTGTCATGCCAAGTATTGTAGCCGCCATATTTATCGGGCCAAATAAATTGGGCAACTACAGGAGTTTTTCGGTAATAACTAAGCAGCTTTACGCCAGCCTTTCTTTTATCGCCTGTTGAATGATCGCTAGGGGGATATTGTTAACAATTTTTGCTTGCCCCAGTTTTTTAACCAGGACAAATTTGTTTTTGCTGCCGTTGAATTTTTTATCGCGGTATTGCGCCTTAATGATTGCTGCTAATCTCAAGCCGCGGATCTTTGTCGGCAGGCCGCAGGCAATAATCAGTTTTTCAATCCTGGGGAGCAGATTCTCGCCGGATAAATTTAGCTGCCTGCTGATAGAGCAGGCGCAAAGCATACCCAAAGCCACTGCCTCCCCGTGATTATAGTTTAAATAATTTCCGGCTGCCTCAATAGCGTGGCCTAAGGTGTGGCCGAAATTCAAAATAGTGCGCAGGCCCTTCTCTTCCTTCTCATCCCGCTCTACGATTCTGGCTTTAATCAAGCTGCAGCGCTTGACAATATACTCTAAGGCAGCGGGTTTGCTTTTAAAAACTTCTTGATAATTTTTCTCCAAAAAATAAAAAAGCCGCGGGTCTTTAATGATTCCGTATTTGATCACTTCGGCTAATCCGGCGCGGACCTGCCTTTTATCTAACGATTTCAGGAATGCAGTGTCCGTGAAAACAAGCCTTGGCTGGTAAAAGGCCCCGGCTAAGTTTTTGCCCTCCTTTAAATCTACCGCAGTCTTTCCGCCGATAGCAGAGTCTACCTGGGCTAATAAGGTCGTGGGTACTTGCGCGTAGGGAATTCCGCGTTTATAGATAGAGGCTACAAAGCCGGTTAAGTCTCCCACTACCCCTCCGCCAAAAGCTAAAATAAAAATTTTTCTTTTTTTGTCGTAATCAGACAGGCCTTTTAAGAGCGCGGCAGCGGTAACTATGGATTTGCTTTTTTCTGAGTCCGGGATCAGTTGAAACTTTAGGCTAAACCCGCCTTTTTCAAGCGCGTGCCTAATGGCCAAGGCGCATTTATTTTTTATCCGCGCGTTGGTAATAATGTAGGCGCAGTTGCCGATTTTTAGTTTTTTTAATATTGCCGGCAGGCGCTTAGAGATATTGCTGCCGATGATGATGTTGTAGCCGCGGTTTTTTAAGTTTACTTTTACGCTCTGCATTTTTATGCTATGCCTAATAATCTTAAAGTGATTTCTACTACCGGCCAGATAATACTGCCGAAGCCGCCGAAGAAAAAGAGGAACATTAAGATGATAAAGCCGTAGGGCTCAACTGCCGCGTATCCGGCGGCCAGGCTTTCCGGCAGGAGCCCGGCAACTACGCGCGAGCCGTCTAAAGGCGGTAAGGGTATAAGATTGAATACCCCCAGGACTACGTTTATGGCTATTAATTCGATCAATAGCGCGCTTAGGAGTGTTGCCGGCAAAAACCTTATTAAAAACGCCAATGCCCCGGCAAAAATAAAATTTGCCAGCGGCCCGCTTAAGCTGACTAATATAATGTCTCTTTTGGGGTTCTTTAATGCCCAGTAGTTGATTGGCACCGGCTTTGCCGCGCCAAAGACAAACCTGCCGCCGCTGGAAATATAAAGCATTAAAGGTACGGCGATTGTCCAGATAGGATCAATATGGGCTAAGGGGTTTAAGGTGAGCCTGCCGGAATATTTTGCCGTTGAGTCGCCTAGCTTATACGCTGTTAAGCCGTGGGCAAACTCGTGCACGGTCATGGCAATGATTAGTAAAACAAATGATCCTAACAGGTTTAAGAGGTTCAATATTGTTTTGGGCCGCTATGGAACTTCTTTCCGATGTTTTTTTCGCTAATGCTATGTTTTTGCGCCAGCTGGATAATGAATCTTTTATTCACCCAGCCGTAACAGTTAAGCGTGGGAATGATTTTATACCACTGTCCATCGGCAGTTAATTCGGCGATTGCCATTGTCTCATCGGTGTTTGCCCAACCCAGTATCGGCGAAGATTCTGTGGGCGCAAGGCGCAGGTTTACTTTGGGAGCGTTTACCTTTCCGGCTTTAGGGTCATCTCCTAATGTAACAAATTCTTTCTTGATGTAACAAGGCGCCCCCGGCGGCAGCCTGACTTTATACCAGCCGAAACGCTCAAGCATCACGTATAAACGTGAGTCTTTTTTTACCGTGCAAATAATCTCTGCGTTGGCACTTGAGTCCGCGCGCAGGTTGATGTTATCGGTATTTACCTGCCCGTAAAAGGGGGATTGTCCATCTGCAAGGCAGGCCCCTGCTAATAAAAATACAACCAGAAACCCTTTAAGCAGTAAATTAAACAAGGGTATACGCATCTTAAGAATCGTTTCGGCGGAGCATGTCATTTGTAATTTTCTCCTTTAGTGTCATTGCGAGCGGACGCGGGAAGGGATTCGCCTCGTTCTTTCCTCGCAACGATACGTTGTCGGTAAAGCTCGCTATTTTTTATCTTGGGCTTTACCGGTTTGGGGCTTGGCAGCGGCTGTTTGCTTGCCTGCGGCAGCAGCGGGTGCGGCGGTACCAGCAGGCGCGGCAGCAGCGCCTGCTGCACCGGCAGTAGTTTCAACTTTTTCCGTTTTTTCTTTCTTTATTTTAATTCTTACAGTCTTAATTTTCGGCAGCCCGTAAACGTTGTCGCCTTCCTTCCACTTTCCTTTATCCATCATTAATCTTAGCCGCTCAGTGCGTTTTAAGACAGATCTTTGTTTTTTGTCATTTTCCGAAATCGCTAACGACGGGTGTATAGACATAGCTTTATAGCCTCCTTATTTGGCAGCCGGCGTAGTATTTTTTAATTTCCGGCAATGCTGTTTGCGCTGCTTCTTTTGTGGGAAAATTTCCCATGCATAAGACCATGTATTCCCCTTTGGTAAGAACAAAAGCTGCTAAGCCTTTTCTCTTTAATCTTTCGGTTTCTGTTTGCGCGTATTCTCTGCCCTTAAAGCTGGCCAGCTGTATGGTGTAGCGCTGGGTATTAAGGGGCTGCCTTGCGCCGGTATAGGCTGGCGCGTTAAAAGCAGGCCTTATGGCCGCGTTTGGCTTTGGCGTGGGAGCCATAGATGCCGCAACAATAACTTTTTTTGCTGGGATAGCGGCAGGATTAATTTGCGCCAGCTGAATTCCTTTTTCTACGCCTTTGATGTAGGAAATAATCCCCAAAGTAACTATGGCGATAATTGCCAGTATGGCTTTTTCGTGATTGCGCAGGCGCTTCAGTAAAGATGTGCTTAGCGCGGCGTTTTTCGCGTTAAGCTCTTGGCTTGATTGCCTGAAAAGTTCTAATTGCGCGCCGTTTTTATGATCCATAGCAGTTGCTGCATCTCATCGTGTCATTGCGAGCGATTTTTGCGAAGCAATCTTATATTAGATTGCTTCGCTTCGCTCGCAACCTTCGGGATTGCTTCGTCGCTTCGCTCCTCGCAATGACACACTTAGAATTATTTGTTTTCAAATAATTTTTTGTGTTTATCTTTTTAATTACCCTTAAAAAAGCTTCGACCACTTTGGGGTCAAACTGGGTTCCGCTTTTCTTTTTGATTTCCTTCAGCGCCGAAGTAACGTCTTTTCTTTCGCGGTAAGGCCGGCCGTAAACCATGGCTTCAAAGGCATCTGCCACGGCCATGATCCGCGCGCCCTCGGGAATCTGGCGTTTTTTCAGCCTTGAAGGGTAGCCTGTGCCGTCATATTTTTCATGGTGGTGCATGATAATCGGGATAGCCGGCTTAATGATTTGTAGGGGCCGTAGGATTGCCGCTCCGGTAACCGGATGTTTCTTGATGATGTCGTATTCCTTAGTGGTTAATTTGGTGGTTTTAGTCAGTATCTCCGGAGGGATATCCGCTTTTCCGGTATCATGCAGGAGGCTGGCATATTTAAGGCTCTCAATCTGTTTTTCATCCAGATGCATTTCAAATCCGATTGCGGTAACCAGCCGGCTGAAATACGGCGAATGCGTGTATTCCTGCGGCACGCGCGTATCTAAGAGTGTCACTAGCGACTTAATGCCTCCCAGGACTATTTTTTGCTGTTCTTCGTAGAGCTGCAAATTCTTTATTCCCACAATCGCCTGCTCTGCCATGGTCATCAGCATTTCCTGGTTGTAAAGGTCAAATTCAGCAAGGCCTTTGCGCCGTTTTAAGATGATCATGCCCATAATATCTTCGCATATTAGCGGGATACCCAGGAGGTTACCCTTCCTTACTACTGACAGCCGTTTTAAAATCCGTTTTTCCAGCCCGTTGCTGATTTTGGCTTTTTTATCGGCGACAATTTTTTTCTTATTATAGATTAAACATCTTAACAGCGAATGTTTTCTGCTGGGGTCAAGCAGGATAACCATGCAGTATTGGGCGTTAAAGATCTGGCAGAGCAGCCGCGCCAGCCGGCTGACCAGTTCTTTCAGTTCGTAGGTGGAATTCACCAGCCGGTAAATGCTGTGGATTGCCGAGATCAGCGCCCTATACCTTTTCGTAGGGGTTGAAGAGTTTTTTGTATTCATCTAATGCGTACCTGTCGGTCATGCCCGCGATGTAATCGCAGATTGCCCTGCGCAAACCGTCTTTGGGGATATTATTTTGGATATTCACCGGCAGCTGCGCGGGGCTTGCAACGTAGACGCGGAACAATTCCTGGATGAACCTCTTGGCCTTAGCGCTCATGCGGATTACACGGTAATGATGGTAGAGTTTTTCCATCAGAAAAGCGCGCAATGGCAATTTCAAGTTTAACATATCTTTGCTAAAAACCACAATCTTTTTATCAATTTTTTTCACATCTTGGCAGGATTTGAGTTTAAGCCGGTTGATGTTCCGCAGCGTTTCTTGGATTAAGTCGGTGACCTGAATGTCAATCAGCGAACGGATGATCAGGTATCTGCGCTTGTTTTCGTCTAAAGATTTATATTTGCGCCGAATTCCCCGGTTAAGATCATTCCAAATCGGCAGGCATTCTAAGTCTGATTCTTTGATCAATCCGGAGGCCAGTCCATCATCTAAGTCGTGGTTGTCGTAAGCAATTTCATCGGCGATGTCCACTACCTGGGTTTCCAGTGTGGGGGATTCATTGGGAGCCAGGCCAACGCATTTAACCGCCAGGTCAAACGCGGTGGAGTGTTTTACTATCCCCTCTCTTACCTCCCAGGTCAAATTCAGGCCGGGAAAGCCCGGATACCTGTCTTCTAAGTAGTCTACCACCCTTAAGCCATGCAGGTTATGGTTGAAGCCGCCGTGTTTATGCATCAACTCATTCAGCGCTTCTTCTCCGGAATGGCCGAAAGGCGTATGCCCAAGGTCATGGGCTAAAGCGATTGCTTCGGTTAAATCAACATTTAGTTTCAGGCAGGCGGCAATAGTGCGGGCAATCTGGGAGACTTCAATGGTATGAGTAAGCCGGGTGCGGTAATAATCGCCTTCGTGATTGACAAACACCTGCGTTTTATATTCCAAGCGGCGGAAGGCCGCGGAATGTACTATACGGTCGCGGTCTCTTTGGTAGGCCGGCCTGTATGGGTGTTCTTCTTCTTTATGCACCCTGCCCCTTGAGTGCTCAACGTTGGCAGCATAGGGCGCTATCAACAGAATATCCTTCGCTTCAATAATTTTTTTTTGCTTGCGCATTTTTTAATAGTTTTTTCAGTTCATCCAGCGACTGCGATACTACTTTGGTATTATGCACTGCCGGCATAAAGTTGCTGTCGCCTATCCAGCGGGGGACAATATGCATATGTAAGTGCCCGGTAATCCCGGCTCCGGCAGAGCGCGATAAATTAATCCCGATATTGAAGCCTTGAGGCTTGAGTGTTTTTTCTAATAGGCGTTTGGTTTTTTCTAAGGCGCGGAATAAATCCAGCGCTTCTATCTCTTTAAGCTGGCTTATATCGCGGATATGCCGCAAAGGAGAAATCAGGCAGTGCCCGTTATTATATGGAAAAATATTCAACATCACTATCGAATGTTCAGTCTTAAAGATTACGTAATCCTTTTGGCAAGAAACTTTTGCCCGGCAAAAAATACACCCCTTTCGTTTTTTTCCGGTGATATAGTTGATTCTCCATGGCGCCCAGAGCCTGTCCATTTTAAAAGTGTAAAGTGTTCCCGCACCAAAATTAAAAATAATCTAGCGGGATCCCGCGAAGCGGGAAAAGTGTTCCCGCACCAAAATTAAAAATAATCTAGCGGGATCCCGCGAAGCGGGAAAGGTGTAAGGTGATAAAACTCATTATAGTTTAATAATCTTAGCTGTAATCTTATCGCTGATTTTAATTATACCGAAAGAGTTGCTTCGGGCAAATACTTTATCCGTGGGGCTGCCCGGGTTAAAAAACAAAGTTTTTCCGATTTTTTTATTTAGGCTGTTATGCGAATGCCCAAAGATGATCAGGTCAGGTTTTTCCGCGCCGAAAATATGGGTTAAAAAATTAATCATGTTATCCGGAGCGCCGTTTCCGTGGATCACCGCGATCTTAAAGTTATTGATTCTAAAAATCTGTTTTTCCGGCAGTCTTGCCTTTATCTCTGGCGGGTCCATATTGCCCCAGACCGCCTTTATATTACTGCATGCCCCGCGCAGGGACTCCAGCACGCCTATGTCTACCATGTCACCGGCGTGGATGATCATGTCCACTTTTTTAAATTCTTCCAGCACGGCCTCCGGAATCATTCTTGCTATTTCCGGAACGTGGGTATCTGAGATTACCCCTATAGTTATGCAATTACCCATGGCTTAGAGAATAAATCCAAAATCTGATTCAGTTTATTTATATCCCAGGCCCAGACTTTTTCTTCCAGTGCTTTCAGGCGGGTATTGGCGTCGATATCATTAAGCGTCACGATAATATTTTTTTGCTGTTTATGGCGGTATTTCTTGCATTCTCTGGCAAACTCAGTGATGTCTTCTTCGTTTAGGCGGCCCTGCTTAAAACCCATGACCCATAAGCCATCCTGTGAGCGGCCGATCAGGCCGTTTTTTAAGCGCAGGTTCTGGAATTCCAGAGGTTTAATTTCGCGGAAATGGTTGAGCCGGATTTTCTTTCTTTCCGACTGCAGTAATTCATCTTCGAAGAGCCAGAGCAGTTCCTGCAGCCTTTGCCCCAGCGGCCTCTGGGTAGAGAGGCGGAACTCCTTGATTGCTTCCTCAATGCTGTCGCGGAACTTTATTTTCTGATTTCTGGTGTCAAAGGTTAAAGACTGCAGTTTTTCCTGATGGACCGAATTCAGCCAGAAGCCAAAGACCCGGTCGTTAATTTTTAAAAAATCCGCGTTGCGGAAAAGCGCGTCGGTTTCCAGCAGCTGATTGACGCGCTGCGAGAGTTCGGTTCTTGTTTTGCGCAATAAGTGCGCTATATCTTTGATTTTGTTCCTACCGCTGGCTACCAGATAAAGTATGGAAATATAGTCATTGCTATTTTTCAATTCCGCGTAAGCTTTTAGTTTAAGCGAAAACTTCTGATGCAATAGCCCCGAAGAGTTAAAGAGCATGCATTCTAGCGCATCCGCTAAATCCGGATTATTTTGTTTTTGCAAAGCTTCGGAAATCAGCTCCAGGTATAACGGCCAGCCGCCGGTAAAGTGCACGATAAAGCTGCTTAAGACAGGCTCAAGCTTAAGGCCCTGCAGCCGGCGCTCTAGATATCGCGAGCTTTCTTTTATGTCAAAGGCCTCCATGCAAATTACTTCGAAATTGCCGAATAATAGCGAAAGGTCCTTTGCCAGAATCCCCCTGGCCTTTGCTTTCCGCGAGCTGGTGATAATGTACATGGTGTTTTTCTGCAGCAGCAAGATTTTTGACCATTCGCGATAAAGCCCGGATAGCTCCATGCTTTCTAAATTCTGGAACTCATCAATAATCACAACACAGGATTTTGAGGTTTCCGCGTGGATAATTTCGCACAAAGAAAAAAGCTCGCTTAAAATATTATTCTTCTTTCTTTTTTGCAGCTCCTTAAGGATTTCCCGGATTTTTTCGACGGTCCCGGGGGCATATCTCTGGGACTTTTTAATCAGATAATCCAGGTCTTCCTTTAGGGGTATACCGCTATTGCCCAGGAAGCTGTAAAGTAATACTCCGATAAACCTTTTAGCGAAGGCGTCTATTGATTGCGGCCTTGCCTCCAGATAAAGCAAGATAATCTGGTTGTCGCAAAGGCTGTCAAGCAGCTTAAAGAGCAGCGATGTCTTCCCTATGGATTCCTCGCCGATAATTGCGATATTCTGGCGGTAATTTTCTTTTAAGCCGTTGATGCGCTTCTTTAAAATCTCCAGATACGCTTCCCTGCCGAAAAATAAGTCTTTTTTCATGGTAGATAAAATAGGGGGTTTTGCGAAAGGCTCCCTTTTCTGATTTCAAAATGCAAATATACGTTTTTATCTTTTCCGGCTGAGCCAGCTTTGGCAATCACGGCCCCTCTTGGCACCATGTCACCGGGCTTAACAAAAAGCTCCGCGTTTCTGGCGTATACCGTGCTTAAGCTGTCGCCATGGTCGATGATGAGTGTCTTTCCAAAACCCCGGAAGTCATTATGGCAGAAAACCACCCTGCCGCTGCGGCTGGCTACTACATCCGTATTTCCCAAAGGCTGAATAAGGATTCCTTTATTAAGCATATTGCGGAAAGTTATTCCATAAGTGCCGATTACCCTGCCTTTAAGCGGCCAGATAAAATCATCAGCAGGAAATTTTTCCGTCGAGAGAAGCGGCTGCGCCTGTTGTTTTGGAGCTTGCGGGATAAAAATTGCCTGTCCGGTTTCAAGGGAACTCGTATCCGGGATATGGTTGATGCGGGCAAGCTCATCTAGGTCAGCGTTAAACATCTTGGATATTCTCCACAGCGTTTGGCCTTTCTGGACTTTATAATAGATCCCCGGAATATTCGGCTGTATAACCGGAGGCTGCGGCAGCGGGGCTGTGGCGCAGCCGGAGAGAAATAGCAGGTGGTACGTAGTAGGTAGTATGTAGGCAGCTAAGGTAAAAGGAAATTTAGAATTTTTTATCATCATTTTACAAAAGCGAGAGAGGGGAATCGAACCCCCATATCTAGCTTGGGAAGCTAGTGTTCTGCCACTGAACTACTCTCGCAAAAACTATTGCAGCTTGTCCCGATGCCTTCGTGTTTCTCAGGCATCGGGATCCCGTCTCATACCGTTAAACTATAGAGTCGGGAGGAAGCTAGTGTTCTACCACTGTCCCGCCACAATCGTTTTCTTCAGTTGGCGGGATCCCGTCCTCGCCTTAAAACTAAGGACGGGAAATTACACCCGCAAAAACTATTGTAGCTTGTTCCGATGCCTTCGTGTTTCTCAGGCATCGGGATCCCGGCTCATACCGTTAAACTATGGAGACGGGAGGAAGCTGCCATTCTACCACTGTCCCGCCACAATCGTTTTCTTCAGTTGGCGGGATCCCGTCCTCGCCTTAAAACTAAGGACGGGAAACTACTCTCGCAAACATTCATCCATCAGTTTTATAGAACAATAGTCTCCGCACATGGTGCAGACTCCGGAGTCATGCGGCCGGGAAGATTTGCGGTATTTAGCTGCCTTTTCCGGGTTAACCGAAAGCAGGATTTGTTTTTTCCAGTCGCGCCTGCTTCTTGCCAGGGACATTTTTTTATCCCAACTAGCGGCGAAAGGGATTTTTTTAGCGAGATCCGCGGCGTGCGCGGCAATTTTAAAAGCGATTACTCCTTCTCTTACGTCTTCTATCGAAGGGTGCCTGAGGTGTTCTGCCGGGGTAACGTAACAGAGAAAGTCCGCTCCCTGCCAGCCGGCAACTGCCGCACCGATAGCGGCGTTGATATGGTCGTATCCGGCAGCCACATCGCAGACCAGGGGGCCTAATACGTAAAAAGGCGCGCCGTGACAGAGCTGTTTCTCCAGGTCAATATTAATTTTAATCTGGCCCAGCGGGACATGCCCCGGCCCTTCGATCATTACCTGGACATTTTTCTTTCTGGCGCGCAGGGCAAGCTCGCCGAGGATTTTTAGTTCGGCTATCTGCCCTTTATCAGTAGCATCAAGGATTGAGCCCGGCCTTAAGCCGTCGCCTAAACTTAAGGTAACGTCGTATTTATAGGCAATATCCAGGATCTTATCGAAATATTCAAAGAAAGGATTTTCTTTTTTGTGCAAATTCATCCAGCCGGCAAGCATTGCCCCGCCCCGGGAAACAATACCTAAAACTCTTTTTTGGCTTTTTAGGATTTTGAGGCTTTTACGGGTAACCCCGGCATGGATGGTAAAAAAGTCTACTCCCGAAGCAGCTTGCTCTTCCAGGGTTTCCATGATATCTCCGGCGCTAAACTCCAGGAAATTCTTTTTATTTTCTTTGGCTCTTACCGCAGCTTGATAAACCGGGACAGTGCCTAAGGGGACAGCGGAGTTTTTTAAAATTGCGCATCTAGTTTCTTTAAGGCCCCTGCCCACGCTTAAATCCATCACAGTATCCGCCCCGCATTTGACGGCCGCGAAAAGTTTCCTCAATTCTTCTTTAATGTCGCATTTATCGGTAGAGGTCCCCAGATTGGCGTTAACTTTGGTGCGCATGCCTAAACCGACAGCGCAGGGCCTTTTTATCCGGCGGGTATTATTGTGCGGGATGACGATTTTGCCTTCGGCAATCCGTTGCATGATCAGCTTTGCCGGCAAGTTTTCCTCGGCGGCAAGCCTTTTCATCAACGGGGTGATGCGTTTTCCCTTAGCGTATTCTAGCTGAGTCATAGCTGTCTAAATTAGTGTCATTTCAGTGTCATTGTGGGCGACAACGCCTTGCCGTGTCATTGCGAGGAGCGAGCACATTCGCTTCGCTCGCTTTTGACACATTGTTTTTGTTCGTAATGGCACGTTTTTTCTTTTGCAGAATTACCGAAATAGATTTTTCTAAATCGTAAGCAGCGTAGCGGATTGCCTTGAATTTCAAAGCGCAGCGGCAATCCAGGAGCTTACTAAACTCTTCCAGCACCCGCAGCGATTCTTTTACGCGCTGAATATTCGCGCGGTAGACATCTTCAATGCAGCCGCGAATTAACTCCCGTGCGGAAATGTTTTTTCCTACGTCTTCCAAGGCAGATCTTTGTTTTAAAAGAGCGCTTTTCCGGGGGAGGCAATTTATCGCCGCGTCGATTGCGTGGCGTGTTTTTTTTAACTGGCTAGTCAGCCTGCGGTTATTCAGAATAAAGCGGGTAATTTCTTCGCAGACACGCAGGCCTTCTTTTACCCGGTTAATGTTGGCGTCGATTATCCGGTAAATCCCGTCAGCTTGAGTTAATTTTAGCAATTTTACTTATCATGCTAGTAGTTGAGCGGCGCGGGACTAGTTTTACCGTGGTAACCCTCCCGCCGTAGCTGCGCACAAAATCTGCGCCGACAATGCGGCTCTTTTCCCAATCCCCGCCTTTTGCCAAAACATCCGGCCGCAGGGTTTTGATTAATTCAAGCGGAGTTTCCGCGTCAAAAAGCAGTGTATAGTCAACGCTTTCTAAGGCCGCGATTAATCTTATCCTGTCCTTTTGGTTGACCATCGGCCGCAGCGGGCCTTTAATTTTTTTTACTGAGGCGTCGCTGTTTATTGCCACTACCAGAATATCGCCGATAATTTTGGCGCCTTCTAAGTATTTGGCGTGGCCGTAATGTAAAATATCAAAGCAGCCGTTTGTGAAAACAATTTTTTTTCCTTGTTTTTTCAGCTTTTCTAAAATACTTTTTAACGCGCCTAATTTTTTAATTTTATTTTCTAGCACAGCGCCTCTTCGATTAATTCGCAGATAATATGGCCGATAGTAATATGCGCTTCCTGGATTCTGGCAGTAACCGGGGAGTTCACGATTAAAGCGATATCCGCTGACTTGGCTAGTTCTCCGCCGTCAGCTCCGGTTAGGGCAACGGTTTTAATCCCCATTTTCTTAGCCTGCTTAATGCCTGAGTTGACGTTTTTGGCTTTGCCGCTTGTGGAGATACCTATTGCCAAATCGTTTTTCTGGCCCAAGGCTTCTACCTGCCTGGCAAAGACTATGTCGTAGCTGTAGTCATTTGCTAAAGCAGTTAGTATTGAAGTGTTAGTAGTCAGGGCAATTGCCGGGATTCCCGGGCGTTCTTTTTTGAACCTGCCTACTAGTTCGGCGGCAATATGCTGGCTGTCGCTGGCTGAGCCGCCGTTGCCGAAAATTAGAATTTTGCCGCCTTTTTTCAAAGCCTCAATCGCGGCTTGGGAAATCTCGATAATTTTGCCAATTTTTTCCCGCAAAAGGTCTTCTTTTACCCGGATACTTTCTAACAAAATATCATTTATTTTATCGCGCATAAATACCCCTTAGCCAAAAAATACCTTGGCAATATTGTAGAGTTCCATATCCACGGTTTTTAATTTACTGATCGCTAATTCAATTGGCACATCCACGATTTTTATTCCCGCCAAAGCAGCCATTTTGCCGAATTGTTTATTCTTGATCAGCTCTACTGCTTTGACTCCCATTCTGGTGCCTAAAACGCGGTCAAAGGCAGTTGGGGAGCCGCCGCGCTGGATATGCCCTAAGACGCTGACCCGGGTTTCGAACTTGGTGCGCTTCCCGATTTCCAGAGCTAGGCTTTCGCCGATACCGCCTAGGCGCACGTGGCCGAAGGCATCGAGCTTTTGTTCCTGCACCACCATGGAGGCGGCTTTAAACTGAGCGCCCTCAGCTACCACTACGATGCTGAAAGTCTTTCCTCTTGCGTGCCTTTTTTTTAACAACTCGCAGACCTCTTCGATATCAATGGGAATTTCCGGGATAAGGATGACGTCTGCTCCGCCGGCAATCCCCGCTTCAATGGCGATCCAGCCGGCGTGCCTGCCCATTACTTCAGCCACGATAATCCGGTGATGGCTTTCCGCGGTGGTATGCAGGCGGTCAATACATTCCATGGCGATATTTACCGCAGTGTCAAAGCCAAAGGTATAATCAGTTTCCGAAAGGTCGTTATCAATGGTTTTGGGCACGCCCACGATATTGGGAATGCCGTCTTTGATTAATTTTGCCGCCACCCCGAGAGTATCTTCTCCGCCGACGGCAACCAGGCCATCCAATTGCAAATTCCTGAAGTTATCAATTAACTTTTGCAGGTCTCCTTCAGTTTTATAAGGATTGGTGCGGCTGGTGCCTAAAATAGTCCCGCCCTTAGGCAGGATCCCGGAAACCGCCGCGAAATCCAGCAGTATGGTGTCATTTTCAATCAGGCCTTTCCATCCGTTTTTGATGCCTAAGACCTCATAGTTTTCGTTGAAGGCTTTTCTTACCACTGCTCTGATTACCGGATTTAAGCCCGGGCAATCGCCTCCGCCAGTAAGAATTCCGATCTTTGCCATAGATGTCCCCTTTCTTATTTATAATTTACCTGACGTAACCTCCGAATGGTATGACCGGCGGTTCTTTCTCAATATCTTTGCGTGATTTAGCTTCCGCGCTGATTATTTTTGCGACGTGGATTTTTATTAAAATCTGCTCCTCTATGCCTAAAACTTCCTGAATCCTGCTCTTGGTGATATCTTGCAGCCGGCTGGTAAGCTCAGGGATATTTGCCTCTGATTTTAAAACCACCCTCAGGTCTACTAAAATTCCTTTTTTGGTGGCAATTACATCCGGCCGTAGCTCTTTTATCTCCGGGATGGCCCCGGCTAAGCGGCGGATTAAATCTTCCACTGCCGAAAGCGCGATCGTCACTTCGCCCGAGGATGTATCAAAGGCAATGGTTTTTTCCCGCCGGAACTTGCCCAAAATCAGCTGGGCAAAGGAAAAACTGATTAAGATCAGTAAAAATCCGGTCAGCCCGGTGACCATTTTTGAATTAGGGTTTGACTGTAGATAAACCAGGGCATCAAAAATATGCTGGGGCTGCAGGAGGCCGAAGGAAAAGACTATCAGGGTTATTCCTACGATGATAATGATCGCCGCGTAAAATAATATCCCTAAAACCGAAAAGAATCTCATCTTTTACCCCCTCGTATAATATATTTATTAGCCAAGTTAACTGCGTTTATCAGAAAATCAGGTTATCAGTGGGTAGATTATCAGGATACCAGTATATCAGATTGCTTTTTTTTCTGATTCCCTGATACTCTGATAACCTACTCACTGATACTCTGATAACCTGATATCCGCTTTTTCCCGCTGTCCGTTATCCAGCTGCGGGATCCCGCTAAGGCGGGAAACATGTTGCCGCCTCACTTCTCAATACTCTGCACATTGATAGTGATGTCTTTTAGCGCCAGGCTAGTCATTCTCTCTAAGCTGTTGCGTACGTTTTCCTGGACTTTATCCGCTACCTCAGGCACGCTATAATCGTATTTTATCACCAGAGGCAGCTGGATTTTTACTTCTCCGAGTTTATTAATCTGGACATTTATACCAAAGCGTGATTTTGCGCCCAAGAGTTCCATAATCTTGCCCTGGAAGTTACCGCCAACCTTTTTTACCCCAACTACCTCCATCGCTGCAATGGAGGCAATTGAGGCAATCACATTTTTATGGATCCTGATCGTCCCTAGATCCGTGTGTTGTTCGTCGCGGCGCATAAATTAACCTTCGCTTTTTTGTTCCCGCTGCAGTATATCCTGCACAAAATGAGTGGAGAATTCGCCTTTTAAAAACAGCGGGTTCTCCAGCAGTTTTATATGAAATGGGATGGTAGTCTTAATCGGGGCGACAGAGAATTCACTTAACGCCCGCTGCATGGTTTTAATTGCTTCCTGGCGGTTCCTGCCGTAGGTGATTAATTTGGCAATCAGTGAATCGTAAAACGGCGGGATTTCGTAGCCCTGGTAAATGTGGGTATCTAAGCGCACCCCCGGGCCTCCGGGCAGGTTTAGCAAATCGATTTTTCCCGGCGAAGGCATAAAATTGTTTTCATAATCTTCGGCGTTAATCCGGCATTCGATTGCCGCGCCTCTAAGCTGGATATTGTCCTGATGGAATTTTAGTTTTTCTCCGGCTGCCACGCGAATCTGCTCTTTGATTAAATCTATGCCGGTAACCAGTTCCGTTACCGGATGCTCCACCTGGATGCGGGTATTCATTTCCATGAAATAGAACTTATTATTGCGGTCTAAGAGAAATTCTATAGTCCCGCAAGAAACGTAATTAACGGTTTTTGCGCCTTTCAGCGCTGCCTCGCCCAAGCGTTTGCGCAGTTTCTGGTCCACTGCCGGCGAAGGAGATTCTTCCAGCAGTTTCTGGTGCCGGCGCTGGATGCTGCAGTCTCTCTCGCCTAAGTGTAAAATATGCCCGTATTTATCGGCAAGGATCTGAATTTCAATATGCCGGGGCCTGTCGATATATTTTTCGATATAGACATCGGAATTACCGAAATTTGCTTCGGCTTCTGCCTTAGCAGTTATTAAGCTAGAGGCCAAGGTAAGGTCATTGTGGCAGATGCGCATGCCTTTTCCTCCGCCGCCGGCAGCAGCTTTGATAATTACCGGGTAGCCGATGAGCTTGGCGGTTTTTAGCGCCTCTTCTTTGCTTTTTGCAGCACTTACGCTGCCGGGGACAATCGGCAGGCCGGCTTTTTGCATGGTGGTGCGGGCAGCCATTTTATCGCCCATCATACGGATATTCTCCGGGGTCGGGCCGATAAAAGTAATTTTACAGGATTCGCAGATTTCCGCGAAATGAGGGTTTTCCGCCAGGAAACCGTAACCCGGATGTATGGCTTCTACGTCGGTGATTTCCGCGGCGGAAATAATTGCCGGGATATTCAGGTAGCTGCTGGAGCTGGCAGGTTGGCCGATGCAGATAGCTTCATCGGCAAAACGCACATGTAAAGATGAGCGGTCAGCCTGGGAATAAACCGCCACCGTGCGAATACCTAATTCGCGGCAGGCGCGGATAATTCTCAGGGCGATTTCGCCCCGGTTAGCAATCAGTATTTTAGAAAACAATTTTATTTAGCTAGCTTTACGGTTAGGTAGTTGCCCGATTTATCGGGCTTAAAATCAATGCCTTTTTTGCCCCATAAATGGGGCAACTACAGCGGCTCAATTAAGAACATCGCCTGGCCGAACTCTACCGGTTCGGCGTTATCGACTAAAATTTCTATAATCCTGCCTTTAATCTCGGATTTAATCTCGTTCATTAATTTCATTGCTTCAATGATGCAGATTACCTGCCCGGGTTCGGTTATCTGTCCGGTTTCCGCGTAGGGCGGTGCTTCCGGTGAAGATGATCTGTAAAACGTCCCTACCATGGGGGCGCGGATTTCCACGTTCTTGGAAGGAATGATTTCCGTGGAGACAAGAGCTTCGGCTTTTGCCGGTTGGGCAATGCGCTCTCTTTCTACCATAATCGTGCCGCCGTAGCTTTCAGTTCCGGAGGATGTTTTCTTCAGGCGGATACGCATGCCGTCTTTTTCGATTTCCAATTCCACCAGGCCGTTTTCGTTCATCAGATTAACCATTTCTTTGATTTCTTTGATATTCACCCAGCCCTTCCTTTCTTAACGCGCCCCCTAGTTAACCCGCTCCACGTATTCGCCGCTGCGGGTATCTACTTTAATTTTATCACCTTGGCTAATGAATAAGGGCACTTGTATTGTTGCCCCGGTGTCGGTTTCTGCCGGCTTGGTGCCGCTTTTTGCAGTGTCCCCTTTTATTCCGGGTTCAGTATGCGTGATTTCAAAGACAATAAAATTTGGAAGGTTGACGTTTAAGGTTTGGTCTTTATAGAAGTAGCCGGAGACTTCTTGGTTATCTTTGAGGAATTTCTTTTTATCTCCCAGATACTCTTCGGGGATGGCGATATCTTCGAAATTATCCTGGTCCATGAAGTGGAGCATTTCGTCGCTGGAGTATTGGTATTGCAGTTTTCTTTCTTCGACAAAAGCCTCTTCAATTTTATCGTCTCCGCGGAATGTCCGCTCCTGGATATTGGAAGTTTTTAAGTTGCGCATCTTCGCCCGCACAAAGGCCGCGCCCTTGCCGGGCTTGACGTGCTGGGTTTCAATGACCAGGTAGACTATATCGTCTAGCAGTATGGTTACGCCTTGTTTGACTTCATTAATCGAGAGAGCCACTTAAGACTTGCGCCCCTTTCTTGGTTACTGCTACCATGTCTTCTATCCTGATCCCGAATTTTCCGGGCAAATAAATTGCCGGTTCTACCGTAAAAACCATGCCCGGCTCCAACAGGGTATCATCTTTGCGGGAAAGCCGCGGGTCTTCGTGCACTTCAAGGCCGATAGCATGGCCTAAGCTGTGGTTGAAACCGTTAGCGAAGCCAGAGGCGCTGATATAATCCCGGCAAGCTTTATCGATTTGGCTTGCCTTGGCTCCCGGAATGATATTTTTGATTGCAATTGCCTGCGCCCGGCGCACGATATCGTAAATTTTACGCGTAAGAAGAGATATTTTACCTACAAAGAAGGCCCTTGTCAAGTCGGATTTATAGCCTAGATATTCGACGCCGATATCGATTAATACTAATTCGTTATCCCGGATAATCCTTGGGCCGGAGATGTGATGCGGAAAGCGCGAATTCGGCCCGGAGGCGACAATGATTTGGAATGCCGAGTCTAGGCTGCCGTGGTAGCGGATAAAGTGCTCTAGCTCCGCTACGATTTCGATTTCTTTCTTACCGGGCTTGACGTGGTTCTTAATGAAGCCTAAGGCCTGCTGGGTTATAAATACGGCCTGTTTGATAATTTCTAGTTCTCGCGGTTCTTTAATCTGCCTGATTTCTTCCACCAGGCCAATAGTGGGGATAAGCTTAGCTTCAAGCTTGAGTTCCCGCTTAATCGAGCGGTATTCAGCAAAAGCCAGCAGTCTCTCCTCAAATCCTATTCTTTTTAGCCGGGCTTTCAGGCAGGTTTGCGCGATCAGCCGGAAAACCGAGCCGTTAATTATCTTCAGCGTAACCTTATTTTTAAGCGTTTCCTTTACTTCTTCGCTATAGCGCGCGTCAGTAAAATAAAAGATTTTATTAGCGCTGACTAGCAGATAGGCATCGCGGCTAAGCGAATCAGTAAGGTAGGAGACATTCGCGGCAGAGGAAACCAAAAGCCCGTCAAGCGAGTTTTGTTTTAGCTTTGCGCGTAATTTTTTAATCCGGGGGAGCATGTTATCACCGTTTATTGTAGTTGCCCGATTTATCGGGCTTAAAGTCAATGTCTTTTTTGCCCCATAAATGGGGCAACTACATTAAGCTGATTATCGCTTGGAGTCCCAAGTAATAGCTTGCCGGGCCAAAGCCCAGGATAGTGCCTTTTGCTACCGGGCTGATCAGCGAATGCCTGCGGAATTCTTCCCGCGAGTAGATATTGGAAAGATGCACTTCAATTGTCAATATCCCGGAAGCGGTAATAGCGTCGCGGATAGCCACGCTGGTGTGGGTATAGGCAGCCGGATTAATCAATAGCGCGGCAAATTGCTTTTTTGCCTTTCCGATTCGCTCCACGATTTCTCCTTCGTGGCTGGATTGTATAATCGTCAGGCTGATCTTATTTTTTTTGGCGATTGATTTCAACCGCGCGTTTATTTCTTTGAGCGTGGTATGGCCATAAATTGCCGGCTCTCTTTTACCCAATAAATCAAGGTTTGGGCCGTGGATTACTAATATTTTTTTCATAGCTTCTTAATCCTAATTAAGGTGGAATTAACTTCTTCCGATCTTGTTCGAGCGAGGCCGAAGGCCGAGTCGAGAACCTAACGTCTCCTTCTCGACTTGCCTCGCCTTTTACGGCGGGCTCGCTCGAAGGATATTTGGGGGCCGCTAATCTGGACATTAATGATACGCTATCCTTCCGCCTCGTCAATTAACATCACCGGGATTCCGTCGCGCACCGGGTATTTCTTGCCGCACTTTTTACAGCAGATCTTTTCATCTTTTAACTCTACATCGCCTTTACAGGCGGGGCAGGCTAAGATGTCTAGCAGATCTTTGTCGATCATTTTACTGTTCCTCCTTTGCTTTTGTCAATATAAGACATTCTTAAATCGTAAAGTAAGTTTTCCAAGAGCTTGGTTTCCTCTTCTGTTAAATTGCCTTTAGTTTTCTCTTCCAGCACGGCTAGGGTATCAATGATAAACTTAGACTGTGCTAAATCTATTTCAGTCTTATTGGTTGCCGGGTTAGGCAGGAGGCCTAAGGAAATCGAGGCCTGCAGAGAAAGCGTAGTGATAAAGAAACTAAAATCCGGCTGCGGCGGCTGAAATTGTTTATCGTTTTTTAGCTTTTCTTTTTCCTTTTCTACGGTTTCTTTCCAGCTTTCGTCGATGTCCTTTTTTGGCTCGTCCATGGTAAGATTTAAGCGATTGTGATTCCGGCGTAGCCAACGACACTTGTTTTGTCGCCGGTGGCATCGCCGCTGGTGAGGTATTTGATTAAACTGCCCTTGATCGCCCCAAGCGCTTTAGCTGCGCTTAACATGACAATTACCGGCGCATAGCCGCACATAGTAATATTCAGCTGTCTGATTTTCTGCATCAGTTTATCGGGGTTTAATTCTAAAATTGCCTCGATTGCCGCGGCATCCTTTTCTTGCGCGTCTTTTTGCGGTTCGTAGTGCGTCATATCCGAGCTTGCCACTAGCAGCGTTGAATCTAGAAGCCCGGATGCAATAATAACCGCGGCAATTTCTTTGCCGATTTCTTTCAAGGATTCTAATTCGTCGGATAAAAAAGCAATCGGCACAATCTGAAAATCCTTGAAGAAAAATTGTAAAATCGGCAGCTCTACTTCTAAGGAGTGCTCTCCGGCATGCGCCCGCGCGTCATTTCTTAGATAGCGGCAGCTCTGCAGGATTTTTTTTGCCAAAGGTGAGTCAATTTCTATTATTCCTAGCGGCGTCTGCCATGCGCCTTCAGTCATAATACTGAAAGTCTCTCCTATCCCGGTATGGTTAGGCCCAAGCAGGATAATTTTATTTTTTGGCTTTATCCCCGCGGCTGTTTCTACCGCCACACTTGCCGAGTAAACATATCCGGCATGCGGCAGGACACAGCCCAGCGCATTTTTTTTGACGATATTCCCCGCGGGAATGAAATTTTCAATACTGCGTTTTAATGCCGCCGCTTCCTGGGGATAAAAATATCCGGCAACCACCGGTTTTCTAATACCCGCCCCGGTCACGAGAAGTCTCTTTCTAATAACTTTTTGCTATTTAGCAGGTCTTTTTCGCTAGCAGGGTAATGCGCTTCAATGACTTTGATGGTATCTCTTTTAAGGTAGGGTTTTAAAAAAGCAAAATCTAATTCGCCATTTGAGGGGGCCTGATGGTCGCGGCATCCGCTGAGGTTATGCAGATGAATGCCGAGCATCCTGCCGGAGTATAAATCTAAATAATCTTTGTGTTTAGCGAGGCCTAAATTTTCCATTACCTGCGCATGCCCGGTATCATGCCAATAAAACAGGCTGCTGTTTTTGAAACTATCCAGGATGATGCCGATTTCTTCCAGGGAAGGGATTTCCCTGTGATAGATGCGCGTTTCAATCCCTAAAGACACCCCTTTTGCCCTGGCGTAGCAATTTAATTCTGCCAGGCTATCCAGCGTATTCTGCAGGTACGGCTTAATCAGGAGTTTCCTTTGCGCGATAAGCTTGTTTTTCAAGGCTTTGAATCTAGCGCTTCCTTTTAAGCCCTGCTGGTAAAGCCGCATCAGCTCTTTGGTCCTGTCAGGAGTGTCTATTCTTCCGCAATGCAAAACTACCGCTTTTGCGCCTAAGCGTTCGGCAGTATCAATTGTTCTCTTAGTGTATTTTTTGGCTAGCCCCCTTTTCTGTTTATCGCAGGAAGCCATGGAGTAGCAGTCAGGAAGTGCTTTTTTGCGGCTTAGCCCGTCGGGAATCGGGCAGTAATTATGCAGGCTGGCTATTTCCATGCCTGCCTCTGGCAGGATAGCCGCGAGATTCTTGACCAGCAATGGGGTAAGGTTGAAACTCAGCTCGATTTTTTTAAAACCTAAATTCCTTATTTCAAAGAGCAAGCTTCTGGCATTTCTGTGGCGAAAGGCATTCCATGAGGTAGAAAGCGCCAAACTCATGATATTACCTTCTGGTGGACTTGGCCCGTTTTCTCTTGCGCTCGCTGGGTTTTTCATAGTGCTTGCGGTCGCGCACTTCTTTTAAAATACCTTCCTGCTCGATTTTCTTCTTAAAACGCCGTAAGGCCGATTCAAATGACTCGTCTCTCTTAACTTCAATCTCTGGCAATGTTATCATCTCCTTTCTTAAACCTAAATTATAACACTGATTTAGGTAGTGTCAACAACAGATGCCAAGAAGTGCGGAGTGTGTCATTAGGGGAAATGCAGCAGAGTGTGTCATTGCGAGGAACGAAGTGACGAAGCAATCCTTTAAAAGATTGCTTCGCTTCGCTCGCAATGACACTGTCGGTCTATACAGCAATGACACCTTTAACGACTATTCAACTTCGAAGGTAATTGTCAGGTTAAAGGAGAGTTTGGGGTAGTCCAGCTCCTTGGGGAAGTTGGGAAATGGCGAGGCTTCGTTAACGCTTCTAAGGGCAGTTTCTTTCAAGTATTGGCTGGCGGAAGATTTCTCTTCAATCAGGCGCAGCTCTTTGAGGAAACCGTCATCGGAGATGATAAAAGAAATGGTTACCTCTCCTGTTTCCTTGCCGGTATAGATCTGGTAGGCGCAGCGCTTGATTTTCTCGCGGACTACCTGATAATAACTGATATAGGACGGGTTATTGATTTTTTCCAAGTCTATAGGAGGAAAAATGATTTTTTTCTTTATGGCGATAATGTCCGGCTTACTAAAGAAAGGTTTATTCAAGCTGGGCGCTTCCGGGGATATGCGCCCGGCTCTATTGGGCAGATTCTCTTTTTGGGCCAGCGGCTGCATGATAGTATCCTCAATGTTGACCTTAGGCGGCATCTTCATCAGGCTTTCCCTTGCCGAAGATGCCAGTTTAGGGGCGGGTTTAGTTTCCTTCGGCCTTAACACATAATTCACCTTGGTGATTTTTTGCTCCTGGTCTTTGGCGGGAAAGAAATTAAAATTCGGGTTATTAAAGAGGAGGGCTCCGTGTGCAATTACGGAAATCAAAAGGGTGATGCGAAAAACATTATTGGAGCCCATATTTTTAGATTAGCATAAATTTTTTTATTTTCAATGCTAAAAAGGCCTTATGCACTAGCACTTAGATTACAAATAAAACCTATGACAAAGAAGAACTATTTTAGCGTAAAAACAATTGAAACTTCCATTTGAGCAAAAGGAGTATTTATCTGTTTTGGTATGGGTGGAAAAGGGCTGGCTCTTTTTATAGTAGCTAATGCTTCTTCATCGAGGATTTTCGAACCTGAAGAATGGATAATTTTAATACCTTGGCTTGCTCCATCTGATAATACAACAAAACTCAAATAGGCTATTCCTTCTATTTTTTGTTTCTTGGCCCAAAGAGGATACTTTCTTGTTTCTTCAATTCTTTGTTTTACCATATCCTGATAACGAAGCATTGCCTCCTCTTCGGGGTTGATTACCCTGATTTTTTCCTCATGGTGTTCCTTGGTAATATCCTGCACTGCTGCTTCTTTGGTTCGGAGCGGCTGTTCAGATTCCTGTTGTTTTGGTTTTTCTTTAACTTCTTTGAATTTTCTTTCTTCATCCATAGTATAAATTTTGGGTAAAAGCGCCTGCCTTTCTATTTCAAGATTAATCGTAATCTCATCCGGCTTTTTCTCCTGATAAGGTAAGCGCAGATTAAATCCCGAAGTACCCAAGAGCAGACAATGCCCGGTAAAAGAAATTAAAAAAGCTGCCTTAACCACTTTATCTTCTGGCATTCTCTTCTTTTGTGGTAGAAATAACCACGCCTTCGGCTTCAGCCTGTTTTGCGATATCCATAACTTTTACCGCCAAACCAAGATTAACCTTTTCATCGGATTTTAGAATTACAACTTTTTTCTGGCTATCAGCTAATCTTTCTTTTAAGATATCCTTCAACTCATCAATATGAACTTTTCTATTATCGAGAAAAATCTCATTGTCCGGGCTTATGAATATGGTAATATTTTCTTTCTGAGGCGTAGCTGTCTTTGCCGTAGGCAAGGTTACCTTGATACCCGGGCTCTTTGAGAAGGTATAAAGCAGGCTAAAGGAGATAAAAAAGAAGATGAACATATTCAATACAATGTCGGTCATCGCTACAGATTCAAGGCTTAACATATAATCTCTTCGAGGAGTTATCTTCATTTGGAAGGCACTTCCTTCATCTCAGCGATTACCTCCAATAACTGAATACAATGGTTGGTAAGATCGTTTGCGATAAATTTTATCCGGCTGATAAAATAGTTATGGCAAAGGTAAAGGGGGATGGCGACCATTAAGCCAGCGGCTGTAGTAATCATAGCTTCATAAATTCCGCTTGCAAGGGCGTTTACCGTAATATCCGCGCCTGCCTTTTCCCAGGACATAAAAGCGCGGATTAACCCGGTAATCGTCCCTAAAAAACCCAATAACGGTTCAATGCCGATTATAGAAACCAGAGCTCCGATAAACCTTTCTAATTTCTGAATTTGGTTATTCCCTGCCTGCTCGAGGATTTTTTCCAATCTGCCTAAAGGAAGCTCACGCCTCTCTATGCCTATTTTAAATACTGCTGCTAAAGGATTATGCTTGTATTTATTGCATAGCTCCAGCGCCTTATCTGTCTTACCCGCTTTTAGTTCCTTAAAAATTTCCTGCACGAACTCAAAGACATTTAGTCTCATCTGGCGGAAAGCCCAGAATTTTACTATGACTATTGTAAAGCCAATAATCGAGCCTGCCGCGATCGGCCACATCACAGGGCCGCCTTTTAAAAATAGATTAAACATTTATTCTTTTTCCTCTTCCCTGGAAACAGGGAAAAATTTCTCCCTGCCTCGAAACCATCTTTAGAAACTGCTCTTTATACCGCCGTAGAATGAACGCCCTAGCGTGGCATAACCGTAAACTTCCTGATATTTCTTATCAAAGAGGTTCTCAACCCTGCCAAAAATTTGGAAGTTTTTCGTTATATCGTAAGAGGCTGCCATACGGAAAACAGTATAGGCTTTATCGCTTACGGTATTATAATCAGAATCCCTGCGTTTACCTACATAGTTCATGCCTAAATTAAGGTTGGCGTTGGGTAGGAAAGCCCAGTTAACGTCAAAATTAGCTTGTCTTTTCGGACGTTTTGCTAAAGTAAGGCCGGTTTCCTTATCTTTTGTATCGGTATAAGTAAAATTTACTCCAAACATAAGATTTTCCAGCGGCCTGATCTTTGCCCCTATTTCAAACCCCTTAGTCATGGCCTTATCCACATTCATATATTTGTAGACAGAGGAACCAATATCGGTCCAATTGATCATATTCTTGAAATCGTTATGGAAATATGTCAGGTCAAAGGACACCTTGTCTTCGAAAAAACTTTGCTCAAAACCAAAATCATAACTTTTGCTCTCTTCGGGTTTAAGATCAAGATTCCCATAATTTGAATAAAGCTGATAGATGGTTGGCGCCTTAAAGCCCGTCCCCCAGTTTGCTTTTAGGCGAGTGCCTGTTTGCGAGATGAGGTAGGCCGTAGATATTTTATAGGTAGTTTTCGTACCAAAAAGCTCATGATCGTCAATTCTTACTCCGGGAGTAATAAAAAGCTTATCCCAAAGCTTAAGTTGATTCTGAAAATAATAGCCCATGTTATCAACGCTTTTTCTATCCTGCCTGCTAGTAGACGGGCCGTTTGTGTCTGAATAGTAATAAGAGGAGCCGGTTTCATCTTCATATTCAAGGCCTGCGGTCAGAATATTCCATTTCACGGGAGAAAAATTATGCTGCCACTCGACTTTCTTATTATTGCCTTTATACCAATCATTGATATTGTTTTTGTAAACCGGATCCCATTCTTTTTTGTTTTTCCTACGTAGATCATGGTAAGAGAATGACAAGGTATGCGCCCACCAAGCATTTATAGATTGATCAAACGCAAACCTGGTAGCAAGGTCTTTTGACCAAGAAGTATAATTAGAGACGTCTTTATTGGCTCCGTAGTCGATACCCGTTACTGCATCCGCATAGCTGACGGTCAAGTTTAGTTCAGCGCTATCAAGAATCTTATACCCGAGCTTCGATGATAGGGCGGTGTTGTGATAAGGGTCTTTTTCAGAGCCGTTGTAGGCCTTGGAGATGCCTCCAGAATCCAGGCGCGTAGCGGAAAAGGAATAATTGAACTTTTCCAAACTTCCGTCCAATGCTATATTTTCTCTAAAAGTATTTTGTGAACCTCCCTCGAAGTAACCGCTGACCTTAGGTTTACCCGTGCCCTTTTTAGTGATAATATTGATCACGCCGGCCATGGCATCCGAACCGTAGAGCGTGGATTGCGGACCACGCACGATCTCGATGCGCTCGATATTATCGATGGTCAGATGCGCGAAATTGAACGAACGGCTTGAATCAATCGGATCATTTACCTCAACGCCGTCAATCATTACCAGGGTTTGCCCTGCGCCTGCGCCGCGCATATAAACAGAAGTCTGTCCTCCAAGCGTTCCGGTCTGCATAACGGTAAGCCCGGCTACATCCCGTAGGACTGCTTGAACAGTGCGCTTACCGGTTTTCTTAATATCCTCCGCAGTAATAACAGTTGTAGAGCTTCCCACTTCAGCCTGATAGGTCTCTGTCTTTGTAGCAGAAACAATCACATTTCCTAAGTCGTATTTAACAGGAGTATCTTTCTCTTCTTCGGCCCAAACCTGATTGACCGCCAACAAAATCATCACAGCAATAAAACTTAAAATTTTATTTCGCATTGTTCTCCTCCCGCGAGAATACTTCCGTGATAGACAATCGTCCGGGCTCGCCAACACCGTTATGGTGCTGGGATTACCGTTGCGGGGCAGCGGAAGGAATCCCTGCCTGTCGGCAGGCAGGACACCTTCACTTCCTTTGCCTATCTGGAAAACGAGTTGTTAATGTTATGTTTATATTAACGCCACACCTTAAACTTTATTTTTGAACACCTCCTTCTTCCGGCGGCTTCAGCTTATCGTCTACTTTCCAAGAGCAGACATCCTTTTTGTAGGTCCATTTTACGCGCTGCGTACCGTCAATAACCTTTGAATAAGCTAATTCCCCCGGCGATTTATCGTCCACCGTATAGTACCAAGCCATTTCCCCGCGCTTGCCCGTGACCCCGTCGATAGAAGTGACAAAAACATACTGGCCGACAGGATGGGTTTCCACTGTTGCAACAGTTTGCAATACTTCAAGGACAGTCTTGCCTTTGGCTAAAGAAACCTCCACCGTTCGGGAAGGCTGGGTACCTCCGTAATCAATTTCCATAACGATTTTTTTATTGTTTTCATTGACATATGAGCCTTGTTTCTCAGCCCGCGCTTCCAATGTAACCGCCGAGAAGATGCAAAAAACAGCCACTGCAATAATCCTAATTATCTTCTCCACTCAACTCCTCCTTTTTTGTGATAGATAGACCTCTTGCGAATTTCAATACTCAATCCCTTTCCTTCGTTTCACCTCCTTATCGTACGGCTGCTTGATCTTTTGTATATTGCTTACCAAATCCGCTTCCTTATGAAAGAAAATGTATCCGATCTTAAGATTGTGCCCTCTTGCCCGCAAGGCAAGGCCGACTGCTGCCGTAGTCTTTCCTTTCCCCTCTCCCGTATAAATTTGGATTAATCCCTGCTTCATAGTTCGACTCGTCTTACTCACTCACTATGACCCTGAGCAAGGTCGAAGGGTCATTATTTTTTCTTACGCTTTTCTTTCTCTTCTTCGGAAACGAGAATGATGTAGGGCTTTTTAGAAATCGGATTCTTCTCCACAACCACAACCGTCTTATAGACTTCCTCGATAGTTTTATAATCCAAGACTTCCTCAGGTATACCTTGCTTATAGACTTTCCCGTTGGATAAAAGCACGAGTTTATCGCAATATTCACTAGCCAAATTAAGATCGTGCAAAACCATAAGCACAGTAAGCCCGATCTTGCGGTTAAACCGCCTAATGAGATCCAGCGTCCCTACCTGATGGGCAATATCAAGGTATGTCGTCGGCTCATCCAACAAAAGCAATGCCGGCTCTTGGGCTAGGGCGCGCGCAATTAAGGCGAGCTGCCTTTCCCCGCCGCTTATCTGGCCAATAGGCCTACTTTTAAGCCTTAGCACATCAGTAAGTGTCATGCATTCTTTAGCAACTTCAAAATCGTGATTTGTTTCAAGAAACTGCAATCCTTCAAAATATGGAATCCTTCCCAACAAAACAAATTCTTCAACAGTCAGGGCCTCTTCGGGTGAGCCTTGAGAAACCACGGCAATTTTCTTTGCCAGCTCCCTATACTTCATCTGCCAAATATCTTTATTGTCAAGATGTATCGAACCTCCCTTTGGTTTAAGCAGCCGGGAAACCGCCCGCAAAAGAGTAGTCTTCCCTGAACCATTGGGGCCGATAATGCCCACAATCTCTTTGGCAGACACTTCTAAGTTGATATCCCACAATATCTGCCGATCATAATAACCACAACTTAATCCCCTGATGCAAAGCATTATTTTCCCTTTAATGGTATTTGTTTTCTTGTAAGCACATACACAAAAGCGCTTCCGCCCACAAGGCCGGTAATCACTCCCACGGGCAACTCAACAGGAGCGATAATTGTCCTGGCCAAAGTATCGCAGAGAATTAAAAAGGCGGCTCCGCCCAAGAAAGAACTCACTAAAAGAATCCTGTGGTCTCTGCCAACAAGCATTCTCATAAAATGGGGAATAACTAATCCCACAAAGCCGATAATACCAACAACCGAAACGCTAAAGCCAGTTAAAAGAGACGTGATAATAAACAAAAATCGCTTAGACCTTTCCACATTAACTCCCAGATGCGTTGCTTCTTCCTCGCCCAGTGCAAGCGCATTGAGATCTATACAGAAAAGATAAGATAATATCAAACCTATGATAGAAACGGCTAACGATAGCAATATTAGGGTGTTATTCGGCTCTTCTAAAGACCCCATAATCCAAAACACAATTCCATGAAGATCTTCTATCCGCGACACAGCCATGATAAGCATAATCAATGAGGAAGAAATAAAACTGATCATAACTCCTGTTAGAAGCAGTCCTTGTATCTTAAGAACCCCTTTCTTCACACTCAATGAATATACAAGCACAACTATGCATAAAGCACCCAAAAACCCGCATACTGGAAGCGATAATACGCCAAGCGAGCGGTTAAGACGAAATACAATATTAAGACACACGCCTATTGCCGCTCCTCCTGAAATACCCAACGTATATGGTTCAACAAGAGGGTTTCGAAACATCCCCTGTAAAATCACTCCGGCAAGGCTTAAGCTGCCCCCTATCGCAAATGCCAGAAGAATTCGGGGAAGCCGCACATCAAAAAGGATGCTATATTCCGTGCAAGGAACCCTGCGTAAAACTGCAGCAATAATGTTTTTAAACGGTATCGAGGAAGATCCTACTGACAGTGAAAAACAGCTTATAGCTATTACTGCGGCAATAAAAAACAATAACCACGCCACCCACCGGTATGCCCTACTTCTCATTCTTCGACTCGCTTCTCATTTACATTCGTCGTTCGCTCAGGATGGCCCTGAGCCTGTCGAATGGGTTACTATCTCTCCTCTAATTCGGGATGCAGCACAAGGACAATTTCCTCTAACGTTTCCGCGAAACCAAGCGGCGTAGGACTACAGGCCTTGTCAGAATCAATAAAGTAAATCCTCTTGTTTCGTACTGCATCTAGAGTCCTATATTTTTCCCATACAGTTTTTTCCTCTTCACCGGATATGCCCATGGTAACGATGAAGATCACTTCCGGATTTCTTTTTAGCACTTCTTCACGAGAGTAAAGCCCGCTTGCGGCATCGCCGGCTATATTGTGTGCGCCGGCAAAGACTACGAAATCATTAATAAAGGTGTTACCCGTAGCGGCAAAAAGAGGTTTTGCTCCTACCTGGATAAATACAGTCGGCGAGCCTAACCCGCGAACCTTTTCCCTGAGCGCATTAATCCTCGTAGTAGCCTCTTTTAGAACTCGTGCTGCGTCCTCTTCTTTGCCAATCAATGCCGCCAACTCAAGGAACTGTTCACAGAGCAAAGCGAAATTCTTCGGTTCGGAAAATACAACAACCTTAACTCCAATCTTGCGCAATTTCTCTACAATCCGTGGGTTGGTTAAAGAAGTAGCAATAACCAAATCTGGCCGAAGGCTGATAATTTTTTCCACATTACTTTCCCTTATCGTCCCGATTCTCTCCTTTTTCCTTGCCTCAATAGGCCTGCGGCAATACGTCGTCACTGCGATAATCCGCTCTCCTTCTCCTAAAAGATAGAGCGACTCGGTTATGGAAGGCCCCAAAGAAATAATCCGAGAAGAGAATCTTTTCTCTGCCAGCGCTGGCGCATATATCAGGAGCGCCACAAATAGAATAACAAACAAAAATACTTTTGCTTTCATAGAGGTTTTTAGCGCTCCTTAAGAACTATATCCAAAAAAGAATGTGTCTGTGTATGCATTTTATCCCCAGCAGAGAATGCCACCGGCACCTTAAAAATCGGACCGTCATAGACAAAGGTATGATACTCGCCGTTTTCCCCGCAAAGGTCAACCTGTGGCAGGCGTTTCATATCCTCGACGAATTGTCTATCAAGCTGCCTTCCCAGCCAGACACTTCCCATACATTCAAGCTTTACCCCGTTAGAAATCCCGTGTTCTTTCAAACCTAATTCCTTAGAATTAACAACGTCAACGGCTGCCCTCGGCAACCTATTTCTAGCGGGGTTTACTGCTACAATAACCGCCTTAAAACCAGCAGCGATGAACTCGCCCATAAGCGGCTCTCTTGACCGCTGCCACAAAGGCAGTATCGCATTTAATCCGCTTTCGCTGCAGACCCGCTCAACCCAATCACGATGCTCTTGCACATCTATATCTCCGAATACGCCAGTCTGAACACCCTCTTCCTTAAAAACCGCGAGTGCTTTTTTGAATTCCTCTTCATAGTCTCCCCATCTTGCTTGTCTTTGCACAATAGGAATCCCCATAGCTTCTGCCTGCGCTTTCAACACAGCTACGCTCAAATGATGAGAGCGCGAATGCGTGCCGTTTTCAGAAAGCATGTTCAATAAATATGCAATCTCTATCCCGTCATTTTTGATTGCATTGTAACATGCCAATGCCGAGTCCTTCCCACCGCTCCAGGAAACAAAAGCTTTCCTGTGTTTTTGAGACATGCTGAAACCTCAATTTCTTCGCTATTTCTACTCAGGAAATTGATCCTGAGCAAAGCGAAGGATCTAATACATTATCTTATCTTAAAAGTAGTAAAAGCATCTTTATCCCATCCATCCCAAAGATAAGCGCCGGTTTTATTGTCAGCGATAAGACGGAAGGCATAGCGGACTTGATCTACATAAAGTTCACAAAATGCGCCTCTGGTTTCAATCGAACCATTCATTTCATGAGCCTCGGCAGGACAAGGCGCGCCGCAAAAATGACGGATAGCGCAACGGCAACAAGGCTCAATATTCTCAATGCGCCTCTCTTTAACAGATTTAAATGGCGCTGTTTCTAGAACATTCCGGATATCGTCCTTAAAAATATTGCCGCCTTTAAACTTTTTAATTCCAATAAATTCGCTGCAAGGAAACATATCTCCGCTACTTGAAACCGCAAAAAAACACCTTCCGCCACCACAAGGTGAGATATCGCACATCAAGCGGCGAGCTAAAGGAGCAATAATGCCAATTAAGATGTTGGCGAAGTTTGCTACCACAAGTTTACGCCCCGTTTTCTGATAAAGTTGATATGAGCGATCCAGCGCCTGCAAATAATGCCTGGCTATGCCTGAATCCAAGGGCTTATGCTTACGGCTGCCAATAAGTGTGCAGCGTACAGGATTAAGCATACATATGGGCACTTCCATACGGTGCAAGAATTCAACCATCTTAATCAGGGAAGCCATATTCTCTTTGGTTACGGTACAAATAACAGAATAGTTATCATAGCCTCTAAGCATATTGATCGACTCAATTACCTTTTCTGAAACACCACGGCCGTCCCAACTTCTGCGCAAGCGATCTGCCACGCTTGAGATATGACCGTCCAGAGAAAGGCCTATGCTTATCCTTCTTGATTTTAGGAATTCTACATCTTGGGAATCCAAAAGCGTTCCGTTAGTCTGGATGCCGAAATGAAAATCCTGACCAAATTTGTCTATGGCCGAGAAAACAGCCCCTTTATTAAGCAAGGGTTCTGCGCCGTGAAAAACAATCTGCGGTTTTTGGCCTTTAGGCAAGCTGGATCTAAAATAAGTTTTTAAAATCTTTAGCGCTTCCAAAAGCCTGCGGCTGGACATATGCCTGCCATTCTTACGCAGGCTTTTTGGAATGTAACAATATGAACAATTCAAATTGCAGCGATCCGTAGGATTAAAATATACCGCTGAAGGCTTTAACCCCGTCCTTAAAGCCGTTATCTCTTCGCCGAAAACCTCTAGCCTTCTATAGTATTTACGAAGCAAAAGAGAGCCGTTTAGAGCCTGGCTGATTTGATCTTTCCTCAACAGCGCCCAGAATGCCGTATCCGCAGAGATAACTCCGATATAATCTTTATGCCCAATGTCTATGGGCTGAAGCTGTAAACCGTCAGCCGTATTAAAACGATTTAACTGATACATTATTCTCACCAATATATTTCGTTATCAATTCCGGAAAGGCCGCTCTGTTCTATTTGCGGCCTTTCCGGCGAGATAAATCAATCTATTTCTTGTCCAAAAGAACGTAATGAGCCAGGCCCGTTCCGTTTGCTTTGCACTTTTTTCGATAGGCAATCACGTTTTTCTTTACTTTGCGCCCTTTTTTCTCCATTCTTCCTCACCTCCTTTAATGAGCCCTTGACATTTGCTTTGCAAACGTCAAGGGCGAATTAAACCCTTGACATTTTGCCGCAGGGAAAGAACTTATCAGTTTTTCTATGGTCTTTTTTCTTGTCTTTCCATTTTTAAACTGTGCTTCCTGTGCAGAGCAAGCTCCATAATTTATGTCTTCATTTGACAATAGCCACAGATTTTACAATGAAAAGCATCTAGTCCTAATCCCGTGCCACATCCCGGACAAAGTTTTTCGCCTGTATTTGGCGCAGGAATAGCGCCTACTACTTTACGGAAAATCTCGTAATAGTAAAGGTGCTCCTTATTTAAAAATTTCACGGGATAGGCTTGTTGTTTTTCTTTAAATTCATCGTCAGAAATAATTCTTGTAATAACCTCTCTTAAGCGGGTCATTCCAGAGCCGAATTCAAGAGGCCGTTTACTCTGCCAGGCAACCTCTTTAGGCAGGATATCTTCAAAGGCCTTGCGCACAATCCACTTTCCCCATATCTTGCCGTTCACTTCCCGGATTTTCATCTCCCGCGTCAATCCTAAGGCAAAATCAACTACAGCTGTGTCGGTAAAAGGTTGCACTATCTCAAGCCCTAAGAAACCACCGATTTCATTGGAACTATATGTCATCGTCCTCGAAATCTTAAGGATATAACCATCTAAATCCTCTATATCCTGCATAAAAGAATATCCGCCGAATAATTCATCGCTGGCATCACCAGTTGCTATGCGCAGTATCCCCAGCTCTTTTGCTTTCTTAAGGCCGAAATATGCCGTCAGATCATTAGGTATCGCCGGGTCAAAAGACCGTAATATTCTTATTACTTCGGGCACAGCTTCCAACGCTTCTTCAATATCTACTGCATAATGCACATGCTTAAAACCAAATTCTTTAGCCAACAAGTTAGAATAATAAATATCTTCGGCATTATTTTCTAAACTTACTGTTACTGCCATCACTTTAGGATTAAGGGCAGCGATAACAGCAGTATCAAGCCCGCCGGAAAAAAGTAAGCCATCATAGGCTTGACGCCGCACTGCCTCTGAAAGCAAATAGCGCAATGCCTTAAATTCCTTTATCATACACACCTCTCTAATGCCTGCACTAACTGTATGTTTTCTTTATGCGAACGTACTGCAACGCGTATAAATCGTTTATCCAAGCCGCGAAAATTCGCGCAATCTCTAATAAGAATACCCTTTTTCAACAATTGTTCTTTAAGGCACGATGAAGTAAAGCGCCTGTCTATTATTTTGACTAATAAGAAATTTACTACTGAAGAATAGGGTTTAAGCCCTCTAATCCGGCCGAGCCGTTCATAGAGAAAAGCACGTTCTTTTGTAATGAACTGTTTTGAGCGTTGTATAAATGCCTCTTCGCTCAAGCACTGTTCAGCGGCAGCTTGAGCCAGCACATTAACACTCCAGGGCATCTGGTATCCTTTTAAAATCCGAATAATATCCCGGTGAGCGATTAGGTATCCGATTCGCAGGCCAGGCAAAGCAAAAAATTTAGTCAAGGTCCTAAGCACTATGATTTTTTTTGACCGTACCGCCTCGGGTATAAATGTGTATATTTTTTCATTAGGCACAAAGTCCATGAAGGCCTCATCAATAACAATTCGTTTAACGGGAATATTCTTGATGTCCGCACGGTTATTTACAATCAGATTTCCTGTTGGATTATTAGGGTTGCATATGAAAAGCATATCGCAATTATTGATCTGATCGAAATTCAAACAAAAACCTTCGCCTTCCAACATATGTATAAACCGTACCTGACTCGCCTCAATCCTGGCCGCGCGCTCATATTCGGTAAAAGAAGGTATAGGGAGAATTACCTTATCAGGCCGAAAGGCATTCAGGATAAGATAAATGAGCTCGGTTGAGCCGTTGCCAACCAGCACGTTTTCTTCTTTTACTTTCCAGTAGCGCTCAAGCGCAGCCACAAGATGATGCGCTTTTGTGTCTGGATAATGAACCAAATCTTTAAGCTGCCTGTTTAATAACTTATTAATCCGCGAAGGAATTCCTAAGGGATTGATATTCGCGCTAAAATCCAAGACAGATGCTTGTTCTCTTCGCTTAATTTCATAAATATTACCGCCGTGTTGATAGAGGTTTTCCATATTTTTCATAAATGAACCAGATGAACCCCGCACCTTCTAAAAGTCCAGTGTTTAAATCAGAAAGAAGGTGCGGGGTGAATAACCGCCTGCTTTCCCGATACGGCTATTAAATGGCTGGATCGGGATCCCGCCTGCTATGAAATAGCGAGGCGGGAAAACAGAATTCCAAGCGTGAGCATTAACAATGAGCTAACTTCGCTTATTGTTATGGCTTCCTTGATAAGAAATATCGATATCGGCCGTCGCTGCTCTCCCAGATATGGATGCTCGACTATCCTGCTCGAGTAGCTGCAAGTTCCGCCGAGCCGCACTCCCAACGCGCCAGCCATTGCTGCTTCACTAACCGCGCTATTGGGAGAATCCTGTTTTTTGCCGTCTCTAAAGCATATGCGAAGAGACTGCACAAAATCCTTACCGGAAAATAAGGCTGCCATAGGAATCAGTAGGCCCGTAATCCGCGCCGGAATAAAATTCGCGAGCATATCAAGCTTAGCCGCACACCATCCAAAATAAAGATATCTCTCATTCTTATGCCCGATCATCGAATCAAGCGTGCTTATTGCCTTAAAACTTACCGCAAGCACCGGGCCACCCAGAAACAAATAAAAGAGCGGCGCAACAATCCCATCGGTCGTACTCTCGGCAACTGTTTCTACTGTTACACGAATAACCTCATCTCGTGGCAATTTCCCTGTATCCCGTCCGACCATAAGAGAAAGTTTCTTGCGGGCTCCCTCAATATCGTTTATCGACAGCATCTTCCATACCGCGCGGGCATGTATAACCAAATCCCTAGTGGAAAGTGTTGTGTAGGCAAGAAAGATCCATGCAATCTTAGCAGCAATAGGATGTAACTTCCCTGCCAGCTCAATAAGCGCATAAGCGCAGATTCCACTTATAGCAACCAGGATAAGGGCAACCGCTGTTCCATAAAAACGCTTGATAACTTTATGCGCGCTGCCATTGAGCGTCTTCTCAAGAAAAGAAATGAATCCGCCCATCAAACGCACAGGATGAGGAAACCGCTGAGGGTCGCCGAAAACAAAATCCGCAATATAGGAAATCAGTATTAAATCCATACCAAGCCCCGTTAGAAAGAATATAGATTTTAACTCGCCTTTTCTAAAAGATATTCAAATTATTATAGCAATTCACCCGCAGCTTAAAAGGTGGAACTTTCTAACGGGGTGAACCTACTATAAGAATAGAAAAGAGCGTGCTTACCTCCGCAATCTCACTTACCGCTCCAAGGGTATCCCCGGTCATTCCGCCTATCCTGGTTTTTGCGTAACGGATAAATAGTAAAGCCGGAATAAGGGAACTAAAGAATATTGCAATGCCTTTTAAGCTAAACAAGGCATAAGAAACAAGCGCTGTAAATAAACCGGCGATAACAATATCTCTCTTGCGAGCGTATTTAATGAATAACCCGGCCTTACCTTCATCGCGGGCATAAGGCAAGAGGCAGCCCGCAGCTTGTACCCAACGGGAAAAACAACACATCAAGACGAGCGGCCGCCAAAGAGCATCTCTCGGAATACTAATAATCAGGGAGAACTTCAAGAGTAAAAGTAAGGTTACGCCAACAATTCCCATGGCCCCAATCCTTGTGTCGCGCATTATCCTAAGGATCTCTTCTTTTGGCTTTGACCCATAAAAACCGTCGCAGGTATCTGCAAAGCCATCAAGATGCAGTGCACCAGTAATGAATGTGAGAAGTATCAGCACAATAACTCCTACAACCGGCACAGGCAAAAAACCGCAGCATAACGGTACAAGCGATAATATAGACCCTATAGTTAAACCAACCACCGGAAAATAAATAAGCGACCTAGCGTAATCCTCATCTTTAATCTCAGTGCGGATTTTAAACGGTAAAACGGTTAAAAATTGAAGTGCGATTGGTAAACGTTTCATAGCTTAAAGGTTTTCTTTATCCATGCGATCAGAAACACCCGCATTCTGGAATGTAGCCATCTCGGTTAAAATTTTGGTGCTTGCCTCGATAATACTCATCCCTAACGCCGCTCCGGTTCCTTCCCCAAGACGCATGTCCAGATCTAATAAAGGTTTCAGCTCCAAATAAGCAAGCATCAACCTGTGCCCTTTCTCCTTGGAACAATGCGCTGCAATTATATACTCCTTTACTTCGGGTTTAAGCGAATGGGCGATAAGCGCTGCGGCTGTGGAGATAAATCCGTCTATCACAACAGGGATCTTTCGAGCACAAGCAGCAAGGATTATACCTACAAGCCCACCTATTTCAAACCCGCCGACCTTTGCCAAAACATCCAACCCATCTTTGGGTTGAGGGGCATTTGTTTTTATTGCCTTTTTAATTACGTTGATTTTTTTCGATAATCCCGCGTCATTAATCCCTGTTCCCCTTCCGGTAATCTCTTCAACAGTCTTACCGGTAATAACCGATGCTATGGCGGCTGAAGCCGTTGTGTTTCCAATCCCCATATCGCCTGTACCGACAATATCGATGCCTTTTGTATATTCGGCCTCAAAAACTTCAATCCCCGTTTCTATTGAAGCGATGGCTTCTTCTTTTGACATTGCCGGGCCAAGCGCCATATTTTTTGTCCCGTAATTTATTTTTTTTATTACCAGCCCCGGCCGGGCTTTTAGGTCAGAGGCAACGCCGATATCCACTACCACCACTCTGGCGCCGGCATGCTTTGCCAGCACATTTATCCCTGCGCCGCCGGCTAGAAAATTATAGACCATCTGCGCGGTAACTTCTTTTGGGTAAGCGCTGACACCTTCCGCGGTGACTCCGTGGTCAGCGGCAAGCGTAAAGATGACTTTATTTTTTAATACGGGATTTTCTTTGCCGGTAATTCCGCAGATTTGTTTTGCCAGCTCTTCCAGCCTGCCTAAACTGCCCAAAGGTTTAGTCAGATTATCAAGCCGCTCCTGGGTTAATGCCATGAGTTTATAATCCAGCGCGGTTATTTTTTTAATTGCAGCGTTAATTTTGTCCATTACTTTAACTTTATGGATATCCCGCAAAACATCAAAAATACTTCATCGGCATGGCCGGCTACGATTTGATTTATCCTGCCGGCAATATCACGGAAATCGCGGGCAAGCTTATTTTCAGGGACTATAGACATGCCTACTTCATTAGAGACAATGATGATATGGCTTTTACTTTGTTTAAACAGTGCGCAGATCCGGCGGATTTGCTGTTCAATATCTTTTTCTTTTACCCCATCCAGCAGCAAATTAGAAATTAAGAGTGTTAGGCAATCAATAATAAGGCAGTCAAACTTATTAGCGTTTTTTTTCAGCAGGCCAAAGAGCTGCTTGGGTTCTTCAAAGGTCTGCCAATGCTTAGGCCGCGATTTTTTATGCCGGCGGATGCGTTTTTTTATTTCGCTATCCAGCCCCTGGCAGGTAGCAATAAAGGCAATTTTGCCGTAATTATCTTTTGCTAATTTCGTTGCAAAACTGCTTTTGCCGCTTCTTGCCCCGCCTAAGATAAAGGTAATTTTACCCATAATTAATTACGGTGCAGGTTGCCGGTTTAGGAATAAGTTTCCAGAAATCCCTTGTTTTAAACAAGTAGCTTAAAAAAACCGCGATTACTCCCCCATGGCAGACTATGGCAATGGTTTGGTTAGGGCAGGCAGCCGTGATTTGCTTAATTGCCCTGACTACCCTTTTGCGGAAATCGATCAGGCTTTCGCCTTCAGGTATGCTGGCGCTAAAGGGGTTTTTCAGCCACAGGCAATAAATATCCGGGTATTTTTTTAAGATTTGCCGATAGGTTTTTCCTTCAAAAACCCCGAAATGCATTTCTCTTAATTCCGCTATCCGGCGTATCTTTGCCTTCTTAAAAATTATCCTTGCAGTCTGGATCGCCCTTTTTTTGTTGCTGCAATATATTTTATTGATTGTTTCATTCTCAAGGATGGGGCGCAGCCTTGCCGCCTGAATTCTACCCAAAGCATTCAAGCCGATGTCTTGGTGCCCACAGTATATTTTTTTGGCGTTCCAGTCAGTCTGGCCGTGGCGGATTAAAATTAATCTGGTCGTCATTTTTCCTTTGACGGCTATTCTATCCTTCGCTTAAACACTGGAAAATTTCTGGTGTTTTTCGACTAAAATTTTCTGCGCAAGCTCGGGATTATTTCGGCCAAACCCTTGACATCTACGATGTCAAGGGCTGCCTCAATAAAAAACCCCTGACAATTTTCTTTACGAAATCATCAAGGGTTGCACCCTTATTTTACTTTGGCCCTTATCCGCGAGGTTAACCCCCGCACCAATTGGGGAAGAAAAAGATCCTTTTTACTAATTGGTGCGGGGGTAAATCTTTAATATAGGCAGGTCTTCTGGCTTGGGGCCTTATTCTCTACTTCCTTTGCCTTCCCGGCTTTATTGCCAGTGGCGTCTACCAAGGTTTCGCTCCCCTTACAGCAGCGGGACTGCGCCTGATTTTCACAAGCTTCCCACGCCTATATTACCTAATTGTGTTTTTACTTTAACACCCAAAATTTACTTGTCAATGATTTTTTTTAATATTGCCGTTTCCTATAGAGCTAAACTGCCAGTAAATGGCCGTTTTTCCGTAGCCATTTTCTATAGCTTTTGTAATCCGGCAATATAATTGCTACTTCTTGCCAGAATTTCTTGGAATGGTTCATGATTGTCAGATGGGTTAATTCGTGCACAACTACATAATCAATTACCTTTATTGGGGCCATAATCAGGCGCCAGCTGAAATTCAACCTGCCTTTGGCGCTGCAGGAACCCCATCTGGTGCGGGCATTGGAAATATTTATTTTTTTATATTTCAGCCCGGCAATTACGCTGTATAATTCCGCGCGCTCGCCGATTTTTAATCTCGCCTGCTCTTTATACCAGCGTAAAAATTCATTCTTCTGGTTACTGCGGTAATTCCTGTCGAGCAGAAACCTGTTATCAAAGCAAAGCGCCGGCCTTTGTTTATCTGTGAGGTATAATTTATAGGCATTCCCCAGATAAAGGAATTCATTTGGATACTCCATAGTTTATTTAGATAATATTGTAGTTGCCCAATTTATTGGGCATCAACAGAAAGCCTGATAAATTGGGCAACTACCATTAACACTCGATCCCTTTTCTTGCCTCGATGCCAATTTTAAAATAATGTTTTATTTCTTTTATTTCGCTGACTAAATCCGCGGCTTTCTGGATTACTTTTGGCGCGTTGCGGCCAGTAAGGACTAATTCGGTTTCCTTGGGGCAACGCTTAAAGATTTCGATTATTTCCTCTGTTTTTAAAAGGCCAAGCTGCATTGCTACGTTTATCTCATCGAGGATTACCACACGGTATTTTTTGCCGGCGATGATTTCACGCGCTCTTTCTAACCCTTGTTTTGCGCAAGCAATGTCTTTGAGGGTAGGTTTTTTGCGGATAAAACATTTCCTGCCGCACTGCTCTAGGGTGATATTTTTGATTGCCTTTAGCGCCTTGAGTTCGCTATAGCTTCCTGTTTTAAGAAACTGGCCGATATAAACCTTTAGCCCTGCTCCGGCAGCGCGCAA